>OGFK01000011.1_pt1 | contig 188025 bp, 195 predicted proteins | sample 1570931 | NCBI WGS metagenome assembly OGFK01 (sample SAMEA2581935, study PRJEB24529) | metagenome | biome: Human gut stool | place: China | collected 2011
TCATGATCAGAGAATCATGCCTGAAATTTTGTATACGCGCCAGTATTGCCCGTTTGTTATCGTGCGGTGCACGGTCGGCCTTGTATCCCCTGGCTGAAGTCAGAGGCTTTACGGCCTCTACTGTAAAAACAGGCACGACATAGGCTGGGAAAAAAGATGCACAGCCAAAACAGTTTTGATCAAACAAGTTTCGACTGTGCGATTTTTCTTCCGATTCCAAGGTTATTTGTCGATCTGACTCTCGGTGAACGGATCAGCACGGTGACCAACCAGCTTAATTTGACCGAATTCTTCGTCGAACTTCTTCCATTCATCAGCAGAAAGCGACAGAGAGGCCGCTCGCAGATCTTCATCAAGGTGTTTCGGGTTGGTGGTGCCCGGAATCGGAGCAATGTGCTTGCCGCGAGAGAGCACCCAACCGAGAACAAACTCAGCCGGCGTGCAACCGCTCTGCTTTGCCCATTTCGCTACCAAGTGTACGAATGGCATATTGGCCTTGAGCGCTTCGGGGGTGAACATCGGCAATGTGGCGCGTCGATCGTTCTTGGGGAAAGTGGAGTTTTCGTTAATTTGTCCGAGAGGGAAGGCGCGGCACAGCGGGCAGTAGGGGACAAAACCAATGCCAAGTTCAGCAAGCGTCGGGAAGATCTTGGTTTCCGGTTCGCGCCACCAAATAGCGTATTCCGATTGAATGGCCGTAAGTGGCGTGACTGCATGAGCACGGCGAATGCTACGAGCAGAAGCTTCTGACAAGCCCCAGTGCAGAACCTTGCCTTCCTTGATTAGCTCGCCCACGGTTCCTGCCACATCTTCCATCGGAATCTTCGGGTCGACGCGGTGTTGGTAGAGAAGATCAATATGGTCGGTACGCAGGCGCTTTAACGATCCTTCCACGGCTCGACGCAGATGCTTGGGTTCGCTGTTGAGAGCCGTCGGCTTTCCTTCTTCAACACCGAAGCCAAATTTAGTGGCAATGACTACTTTGTCGCGCACGGGCTGAAGTGCTTCGCCGACCCATGTCTCGCTCGTATACGGACCATAAACCTCAGCCGTATCGAAGAACGTGCAGCCTTCGTCGAAGGCGCGGCGAATAAGCGCAACCATGTCCTTCTTTTCAAACTTGCCGCCATAGTAACCGACCATCGGGAGGCAACCCAGACCGACCGCGGAAACTTCCAGCGGTGAGGCTCGACCCAATGTACGGCGCTGCGTGATCAGTGTTGTCGGTTGGTCGGCAGCAGGCTCCGCTCTGGCAAACGGGGAGGCCGCCATCATGGCAACGGCGGCGGTACACGATAAAAAATCTCGACGAGACATCTCAAAACCATTCATCAACATGACAGTGCTTCCTTCTAACGAGTGCCGATACAGCCTCGGTTAGTGCCATGGTAGGGCAGAAAATCAAATGATTCCAATGGTTTATTTTCATCGAAATTTATAAAATTTAGGAATAAATATTCCGAGGAGTCAACCGATGGACATCAAGCAGCTCCGTTACTTCGTGGAAGTGGCGCGGCGCCGCAGCTTTACCGCCGCGGCCGCTGCTCTGTACGTGACGCAGCCCGCGTTATCGCGACAGATTGCCGACCTTGAAGACGAACTTGGAGAAGTTTTGTTTGATCGATCGACTCGCCGCATTGCGTTGACGGAAAAAGGAGCGATGCTTTTTCGTCGCGCCGAGAAAATTCTCGAGATGGTGCAACGTGCTCGGGATGAAGTAATGAAGACACAGGAGCTTGTGGGCGAACTCACAATCGCCGCAGCAGAAACACCGGTGATGCAACTGGTTGCCGATGTCGTAGCTCGATTCACCGAGCAATACCCGGGTGTACGCGTGCAGCTGCAAAGTTCGAATGCGGTGGATGCGGCCTTGAGTCTCAAAATGGGAACGGCTGATTTCGGTGTTTTCAATTTGCCGGCTGATCTGAACGGTCTGGATTTCTTTGTGCTGCCTGAACAAAACCGTTGGGGACTCATGACACGCCGAGACGGGATTTTTGCTGGTCATGAGAGCGTGCAAACGAAAGAATTGTCAGGAGTCGAACTTTATGTGCCGCGGCAAAAGGCGCTGCAAAATCTTTGGGCGGGTCGAATGGAGGAAGGTTCGCTGAGAATCCGAGGAACCTATAACCTGCTCTACAACGCATCTTTATTGGTGAGAAGCGGCGCGCATGTGCTTTGCATCGGTGGTATTCTTCCGGAAGACGATGACGTGATGTTCCTACCGTTGCAGCCGACTCTGGCCACGGAAGTGGCGGTGGCGTGGCCGCCGCTGGCGATCAAGAGTCCGCTTACACAGCTCTTTTTGAAGGCACTGAATGCTGCCATTGGAGCGGATGCGGACAAGGTGACAAGAAAATCTTAGAAAAGGACTTGCATTTTTAATTTTCTTTCGTAAAATACGCATTCTTCGCCGCGCAATGCGACGGAGACAAAAGAAAAATCAGATGTGCGCCAGTAGCTCAGTTGGATAGAGTACCTGGCTACGAACCAGGGGGTCGTGGGTTCGAATCCTGCCTGGCGCACCATCAAAAAGGTTGAGGTCTGCAGTCTGCGGACCTTTCTTTTTATCTGTGACTTTTGTAAATCTTTGATTTTATTGGAAAATTCTTTCCAGGGGAAACTTCAGTAAATCCGAAGTCTCTGCTTTTTTGAACTCCGATTGTTTTCCAAGATCACTCCAAATTTGAACGAAAACTGAGGAAAAAAACTCGGTAACGACAGCTCCAGAATAGAAAACGGGGTAACGAAGAATAAATCCGTTTTTTCCCTCAGATCCAATTGCGCAATCCGGCATATACCAGCATCGAAACAATCACGGTTGCGGCCATGTTGCGCGACCACACGGCAACGGCTACGGCGGTGCAGAGTCCTGTGATGGTGACCGGATTGGTCGTCATGAACTGAGGAGCGACGATAGCTGCCATCACGCAACCCGGAGCGGCTTCCAGAGCACGGCGAAACGCGGGTGAAATTGTGCGGTTACGCAGCAAAAGCCATCCGATCAGACGCGTTGAGTAGGTGGCGCAGAACATGGCAAAAATCGTGAGTGCTTCACGAGCATTGGGCAGAGACCAAATATCGGCAATCGGCGTTTCCATAAGAATTCCTTAGCCGGCTTGGTTTTCTGAATGTTGAGGCAGCAAGGCCGCAAGCACAAGCCCCGTCAGCGTCCCTAAAAGGACGCACCAGTGCGATGCCAGACAGAAACTGCAGACGGCTGAAACAAGACCGCTTGCCGTCAGAGGAAGCGCATTTTTGAATCCCGGCCACATCAATACGATGAGTGTGATGAAGGTAGCGGGAAAGGCCATCGAAAAGCCCCATTGGTTGAGGTCGCCCAGCGTACCGCCCATAAAGGCACCCAGTGCTGTCGAGCATGTCCATGGCAACCAGAAGCCAAGTCCCGTGCCGACATGAAAGGCGTAGCAGAAACATTCGTCTTCCGGAACGCCCGCGGCTTTTCTTTTCGAGATTTCCTGCATGCTCACGGCCCACACTTCGTCGCACATGAGAAAGAAAGCAAAGAGACTTTTGCCGGTGGAAAGTTTTTTGGTATACAGCGACAGTGCCATGCCCATCACAATGTGGCGGCTGTTGATAAGCCAAGTCGTAAAGACAATCAAAAGCAACGGGGGAGTCGCTGTCCAAAGAGCGACGGCGGCAAATTCGCTGCCGCCTGCGTAATTGAAGAAGGACATGGCTGCCGCGGTCGGGACGCTCATGCCCTTATGGCAAGCCTGAGCACCCAGTATGAAGCCCAACGGAAAGAAGCCCAGCCAAAACGGCAGGGCGGCTTTCACGCCGCGAAGCGCATCTTGCAAGGCAGTTCCGGACATACGGTTAGAGAAAAGAAGAGAACGTTCGATAAGAATAAACCTAGCTCGGACGAAATGGCGCAGCGAGACGGACAAAAGTCGAGTGAAAGGCGGATAATGCAAATTCAATTACAACTTTCAGTCGTTCCTTTCTTCTTTCCCGATGATCCTTTTCCTTCAAGGCGCCTCGCATTCCGGTAAGACAACGTTTGCCAAACATCTGGCAAGGCTCACGGGTGCGAGCGTAGTGTCCCTGGATCTGCTCAAAATGGGCCTGATCAAGTCCGGTAACTCGGATTTTGCGGGGCTCACGCCCGAAGACGATGAAGCGATTGCCGAGCGTCTCTGGCCCATTGTGCGCGAGATGGCACGTGTCGCCGATGAAAACGGTCAGTCGTTGATTATCGAAGGAGTGTCTTTGTCGGTTGTCGAGGCAGGGAGGTTTGCGCATGGATTGGGAAAGAGCCGCGCTGCAGCCTTCGCCATCGTCTTTTCTGAAAAATACATCCGCAACCACTACGAACTTATCTGTCAGAAGGCAAGCGCATCCGAACGTCGTGTGCATCAGGATCCTCCGGCACTGATCGATTTGTTGTCCGACCATGCCTCGATTCGAAGCGATGCCATAAATAACGGCTGGACGCTGCTAGAAATCGATTCCCCGGACGTGTGGGAGCGAAAGATTGGCCGACAGCAGGACTTCCCCGCGGAAATTCTCAAGGCGCTGGCCGCATAATCAACGGAGTTTGTCCGGCGTCAAAGCGCAAAAGAGCAAAGAATCTTCGGCGCGGCGTATAGTGAAGAGCATGTCTTTCGTCGCCGACTTGGTTCTCAAAATCCATGAGCAGCGATCTTTGGTTCTTTGCCTTCGTGGCCTTCGTGGCCTGTGTGACGCCGGGTGCCGGCGTGCTCTACACCGTTACATCCTCGTTTAGACTGGGAAAAAGCGGAGCTTGGGCGGCGCCGTTGGGCAACTGCACCGGCATCATTGCGATGTCAATTGTTTCGGCTACCGGTCTGGGTGCTGTCATTCAGGCAACTCCTACGCTTTTCTACGGACTTCAGGCCGTCGGTGCGCTGATGTTGGTTTGGTTCGGGTGGAAGAACTGGAAGGCCAAGCCCATTAATCTGACAGCGGCCGGAAACAATCCCGCGGTGGAAGACAAGGTGCGTTCGCATAATCTTCGCCCGGCATACGTCGGTGCGATGCTGTTGCAGACCACAAATCCCATGCTGATCGTGTTCCTGCTCTCGCTGTTGCCGCAGTTCATTACGCCGCAGCACGACTATGTCTCCCGCATGACGACGCTGATCAGCATCTTCGCGGTCGTGGGCCTCTCCGTTCATCTTGGCTACGGCTTCGTGGCGGCCATCGCTTCACATCATTTGCAAAACAAGAAGTTTCTCTTCTGGGTCAACAAGGTGAGCGCCGTGTTGTTCTGGCTCTTGGCTATCGGCGTTTTCTGGTCGCTATTCACCATGCCCCAGTCGGCGTGATGAAATCGAAACGAAAAAAACTTGAACAATCTGTTACTTGCTCCTGATGGAGCCTGGTTTAGTTAAAAAAAATTCCGTATATCACAAAGCACCGAATCTGCCGTACGCCTTTTGACGCTTATACATTTTGGGCGCATCACAAATGTATTCGTTTGCTCAGTCAGGCACTCTACGGTTCGTTCGACTCCAAGGGTGCTTTTTTTCTTTCGGAACTCCACTTTTCGTTCAGGTGAAATCTTAAAAAAGGCGTGAAATGATGGCTTCCGTTGCTTTTTTTCGGAAAACTCAAGCGCTGTTGATTTTTGAATTTTGATGAACCTTTTCTTTTTTCTGAGGAAAGAACAATTTTGGCGAACCGAAGAGCTTTACAGTCGGCAGTGCCAAAGAATAGCCAAATTGCGGAGCGCAATAGCTCCGAGAATGATTGCAGATGAGCTCAGAAAAATTTAGCCAATGATGGGGGTATTCCCGTAATATAAGGGATAATACCTATATCAGTTTGTAACCTTATGAATGAGAATGTTTCTCATTCTCTTATCAAGGTTGCAAATCAAATGTTTTTTCAACATCTCATAACCCGTCCAAGCAATGTTCTACCTGTTTCGGCAGCCGCTACACTTGCACTTTTTTCGTCTTTTTCCGTTGCTCAAGAAGCAGATAAATCACTTGTCGCATTCGATCCAATCGTTGTGACGGCGACACGTACGGAAAAACCGCTATCCGAAACAGCATCTTCTTTGGCTGTCGTATCCGACAAAGAAATTGAAACTCGTGGCTATCAGTCCATTTCCGAGGCGCTTTTGGAAATTCCCAATGTCACGATTACCTCCCCGGAAAATCCGCTTTTTTCCCGTGTGAGCATCCGCGGTTCGGATGAAAACCAAATCACCTACGTGATTGACGGGGTGCGCCAAGACAACTACACACTATCGGGCAATCGCCCGACAGGCATTTTCATGGATCCAGAGCTTGTCAAACAAATCGAAGTTAAGCATGGCGGCGGTAGTGCTCTGTATGGCAACGGCGGTATCGGTGGGACTCTGGCGGTAACCACAAAGCTTGCGGAGGATTTCTTGGAGGATGGCGAAACGTTCGGTACTAAGGTCAAAACGGGGTACTCGACCACCAATCAAGAATGGATGAGTAGCGCTTACGCATTTGGTCGCTGGAATGCACTGGACGTTCTGATGGCCGTCACACGTCGCAATTCGGGTGACGAAAAGCTCTCCGACGGCGAGCGCAGTAACAACAGTACTGACACCAAGTACACGTCATTACTGTTGAAGACCTCTCTGGTGGTGGGGGAAGACGCTCTTTTCTCTCTTGCTTACAACTACGATGACTACGATTCGAGTTGGCTCTACGAAGGTGCGGATCCCATGGATTACGCCTATGAGCAACATCGCATCACGGCGTCAGCTGAATATACAAGCGGGAATTTGTTTGATATACGGGCAAACGTTCAGTACACCAAACAGAATTTCTCGATGGATCAGATATTAGGTAGCTTAGGTGGCATGGGGCAAGGAAACAGCGACTCACTTGAGGCGTGGGCTGCCAATGTCCAAAATACGAGTCGTCTCGAGTTCTTGGGTTCTCATACTCTCACTTACGGTGCCGATATTTCTCATACGGAACAAGACGCGCTCACATACAACCCTTACCATCCGACGCCGTTCCCCGATGCGAGTCGTCCGGACTCCCAGTCGCTAGATTGGGGCGTATTTGTACAAGATGAAATTGCCATTAATGACTATATCTCTGTCATTCCGATGCTACGCTATTCCTACTTTAAGCGTGAGTCATCTAATCCTGATTACAAAGATTTTTCCGACAGCAAAGTCACGCCCGGTATCACGGTATCTGTGACACCAATGAATGGGCTTTCTTTCTGGGCCTCGGCAGTTGAAGGATTCCGCGCTCCGGTGTTGGACGAACTCTACTATTCGGTGGATCTGGGTATGCCTTGGTTGCCGGGCGGCGTCGTGGACGCCAACCCTGATCTAAAGCCGGAAAAATCCTGGAATTACGAAGTTGGTATGAACTCGCTATTTGGCGGACTCATTACCGACCGTGATCAGACGAGCATCAAAGCAGCCTTCTTTTACGATGACGTAGAAGACTTCATCAACATCAATAGCAGCATTGATAACGATGGCATCGAACACTTCCGAGCCGAAAACATAGGTCGTGTTGTGCGCAAGGGCGTGGAACTGACGGGAACTTACGCCATTGATAATTTCAGTGCAACGGCCAGCTATGGTCTGGTACATGTAACGGATAAGGAGACCGATAAACGTGTAACCGGCATTACGCCGCAGTCGGTGAATTTGAAGCTTGACTACAAACTGCCCAAGCAATTCCTGAACACCTGGTACCGGCTCTCTTGGAACGATGCTGCTTCAGGTGACAAGGATAAAAATACAGCTACCACGCGTGTGAATTATGGCTCGTTCGTGACACATTCTTTGGGGCTTACGTGGACGCCGAAAATTCCTAACTTTTGGGACTTTGCTGCGGGCGTGGCCATCGAAAACATCACCGACGAAGAATATCGCTACGTGAACGGATCCTGGGGCTATGGGCGCGGCGTGCGAGTCTGGGTGAGCGGACGCTTCTGATAGCGCATCAGACAAGTCCTTTTCTTTGATGCAATCCTCGTAATGTGGCGGTTTGCGTAAGTTGCAGGATCAGCGCAAACCGTCTTTGCCGCACCTATGCAATATCTAACAAACTTTGATTTACCTGTCTGTCGTCAAGGACTTTGGGGTATTTTGAAGCGGTGGCTTCTTAGCCTGCAAGCTCTGCCTTTATGGGCAGTTTTTGCACTCGTTGCCATGGCAAATGTGGCCAATGTACGGTTTGCCGTTGCTTTAAACGAATGGAACGGTCGCTTTTTTAATGCCTTGCAAAAAGTCGATGCTTCTGCGATCTACGATGCGCTGTTTGACTTTATATGGCTTGCAAGCGCATTGATTCTTCTGCTTGTAATGACGCAGTACATCAAAAATCGATTGCTTTTGAGTCTGCGTCGAGAACTGACGTTTCGTTTGATTGATGTATGGATGTCGCCAACGGCAGCTCACTATCAGCTGCGCGAAAGCGGACGCGAACCCGACAATCCGGACCAACGAATAATCGAGGACTCGCGAGAACTTGTCGGGTTGGCCGTGAATTTGAGTTTAAGTTTTCTTGAGTCTGTTCTCACCATCGGTAGCTTCTCGGTGATTCTCTGGAACCTTTCCGGCTCTGTCCTTGTTTTTGGGATAGAAGTTCCTGGCTACATGTTTTGGGTTTGCCTTGCTTACACCGTATTTGCCACTGTCATCACCCATTGGATCGGTCATCCCCTAAAGCGCCTCAATTACGCCTCACAGGCAAAGGAAGCCGATCTTCGATATGCGTTTATTGAAAAGCGTCGGCATGCTGATGCTATTGCGGGTGCTCAAGGCGAAGCATTTGAAGCGCAGCATTTGAAAGAACGTCTGGAGGCGTTACTCGCTGTTTTAATTGCTTATGTGAAAAAACAACGCGATTTGGATTTCTTCACGGTGGGATTGGGCCAAGTGACACATTTGGCACCTATCTTTTTTTCTCTTCCGGCACTGTTGTCGGGACACATTCAACTTGGAGGCCTTATGCAAATTCGCGGGGCCTTTACCGATGTTGCACGTTCGTTTTCGTGGTTTATTTTTGCCTACGACGACCTGGCAAGCCTCGCCGCCGCTTGGGAGCGTCTTTCACATCTCGTTAGCGGATTGGAAGAGGCTGAAAATCAACGTCGGGAAAACGTGCTGCGCACGAAACCAAAACGTGACGAAAAAAAACGCTTTGTCAGACATGACGCCCTTGTGACCAACCTTGACTTGGAGCTACCCACAACCCCAACTCCGAAGCATATAGAACTGACAGTTTCCGTCGGAGACACGGTTTTTTTGACAGGCTCATCCGGTGTCGGAAAAAGTACGTTTTTGAAAACCGTTGCCGGATTTAAAGCAAATTACACCGGACGCCTAAACCGCAATATCGATCAAAAGCTCTTGTGGTTACCGCAGAAGTCTTATCTTATGAAGGGCACGTTGAGAGACAACCTCACGTATCCTTGTCGAAAAGAAGACTCGCAGAGAACTATCGACGACAGACTTCTTTCAGAACTTTTGGTGTCGTTTGATCTTGGTCACCTTGTCGGGCGTTTAGATGACACATCTGACTGGAGCAACGTGCTATCTGGAGGTGAACAACAACGCATTGTTTTAATCCGAGCACTTTTGACTCGCCCGGACTTACTCCTGATGGATGAAACAACGTCGGCTCTGGATCCGCACGCGGCGATAAAAGCATTTGAATTTCTGCGAAAACGATTGCCGGAAACAGGCATTGTCTTTGTGACGCATCAGGATTGCTTTATCAAAGAACAAAGCCGTCAATTCCGGATCGTCTGAGGCAAAGCAGACACCACATTGATCCCCCGAATAAAAATGAAGCTTAATTACTACACCCCATTTCCCCGTTATGAAAATGCCATCGTCGTGGGAGACACTGCTGCCGAAGCACTTGCCGCACTGCACATCTACACCCGCGGCTTGATCGGAGGCGATATTCCGTCAATGGAAGTGTGGCATCCAACAGAAAAGTTTCTCGAATGTACATCGTGTGCTATGCGTGACCGGCCGCAAATTTTAGATGCAGCAGCCCGCCGCATCGGAGTCGATTACATCCTTTTGGAAGACAATGGACACAAGAATCTCAATCCCGTTGATTTAAAGACAGACCTTGAAAAAGAGGGGTTTAAAGTGAAGGTGCTCAATGTCCAAGGAGAGCCGATTGAAATCGTGGAGCGTGCTGCTGCTCTTTATGGGGAAGACGCACAGCGGCAAGCAGCCCGTATACGGCGGGATTTCGAGGTCCGTTTAGCTCAAGTGGAGTCAGCACCCAAACCGGAGTGTGTGAGCGTTCTTACGCTTTTGGGTATTCGTCATCCTGTTGAAGATGCGGTTTATTGTTTTGCTGCCACTGTGGGTGCTGAGATTACACAGGACGTAATTGAGCGCTTGGGGTGCGTTAACCCAGTGGATGTTTCTGACCGCTTGGAAGATATCAAAGGGCTTTATCGCCTGAACACCAAACGTCTGTCGGATTTGTTGCTGGTAACAGCCCCGTCAGCTATTGCTCTGTGTGGAGACTCTGCGGCTGCCTTGCAGTTCGTTCATCAGGCTCTTAAAGAAAAACCGGCTCTTTCATCCTGCAAGTCGTTCAGACGCAATGCTCTTTTACCTTTACCTTGGTACTGCCGGCCGATGGGCTGGCGTTTGCCGCGTGTGTTGGAAATCTGGCAACGGTCTTTAAGAGAAGTGAGCGGGTTGTAAAGGCTTACGAAAGCAAAAGTCCTAGGCTTGGAAGACTACACTTTCACAGACTGTGTAGGTCGTTAGTGGTTCAAGTCTGAAACAAAGATCCTTGCTTAAGCTCTATAGGGAACTTAATTCAGGGAGTTCAGGGGAAAAAGGCGTCGCCCTGCAAGAGGTGCGACGCCTTTGAGCCTTTTGAAGGCCCGAATTAGAAGCCAGCCTTTTTCAGGCCCTCTTCAATGCGAGCAAGAACAGTTTGCTTGCCGAAGAGTTCCAACGTCTTATCAATCTGTGGGACTTTGTCAGCGCCGCAAACGAGCACGCGTAGCGGTGTGGCAACCGGGCCCATCTTGATGCCCTGAGCTTCCATGACGCTCTTGATGACGCCGTAGATTTCAGGAGCCGTAAAGTTTTCAAGCGCCTTGATACCTTCGACAAAGGCTGCAAGAGCTTTGCGATTTTCTTCGGTCAAAGCAGCCTGAAGGGCTTCTTCGGTGGGCTCTGCGGGCTTGTAGAAGAAGAGTGCCTGATCGGCCAGCGCTTCGAGCGTTGCGGCACGGGTCTTCAGCAGCGCGCAGACACCGACTAGATCGGGGCCGCCGTCAACCACGCCGCCGCGCTTTTCAATACGGGCTTTGACGAGTCCGGCCAGACGCTGATCATCGGCTTCCTTCATGTACTGAGCGTTGAGCCATTCGAATTTCTTGAAGTCGATACGGGCGGCAGCCTTGGAAACACCGCGCAGCTCGAACACTTCAGCGAGTTCTTCGCGCGTGAACTTTTCCATATTGCCGTGACCCCAGCCGAGGCGAGCGAGGTAATTGAACACCGCTTCGGGCAAGAAGCCGCGGGCCTCGTATTCCATGACGGACACCGAGCCGTGGCGCTTGGAGAGCTTCTGGCCGTCGGGACCGTTGATGAGCGGCAGGTGTGCAAACACCGGCACTTCAGCGCCCAGAGCGTTGTAGAGGTTGATCTGGCGCGGCGTGTTGTTGATGTGGTCGGCACCGCGGATCACATGGCTCACCTTCATGTCCCAATCGTCGATCACAACGGCAAAGTTGTAGGTGGGAATGCCGTCGCGCATGATGATGAGGTCATCAAGTTCCTTGTTAGCAATGGTAATGCGGCCGTAAACGGCATCGTCCCAGGTCACTTCACCGTCATCGGGATTGCGGAATCGGATGACGGGTTTAACGCCTTCGGGAATGGGCTTGCCCACGCAATTTTCAGGGCGCCAGCGACCGTCGTAGCGCGGCTTGATGCCGGCGGCGCGCTGGGCTTCACGCATGGCGTCGAGCTCTTCGGGGGTGGCGTAGCACTTATATGCCAAACCCTTGGCGAGCATGTCATCGACGACTTCACGGTAGCGTTCCAGACGATCCATTTGATAAATGGGACCTTCGTCGTAGTCGAGATTGAGCCACTTCATTGAATCGAGAATGACTTGCGTGGCTTCTGCTGTGGAGCGCTTCTGATCGGTGTCTTCGATGCGAAGCAGGAATTTGCCGCCGAAATGGCGAGCTACGGCCCAGCAGTAGATGGCGGTACGGGCAGTACCCAGGTGCATCATGCCCGTCGGGGACGGTGCGATGCGAGTACGAATTTCTTTCATGGATCTTCAAAATAAAAAGTCTTTGCGCGAAGGCGCAATCGACACAAATCAGACGAAACGACGCACCGCTGATTTTTTCCGGTGCGTTTGTGTCAGAGACACCGCATTTTAACCGAGTCGTTCAAGGCTTGTTCGAAAAGCGCGTTCGCTTGGCACATGGATGCAATCAAGAAGTCACAACAAAAAGCCGCCCAAACGAGGACGGCTTATTCAAGAAGAGGAACAGAGGTTTCGTTCAGAAGACAGGAACCACGCCGCCCTTATAGGTGTTGATCATATAGTCCTTGACCTTGGGACTCGTGAGCGCCTTTACGAGAGCCTGTACGGCTGGGTTCTGTTCATCGCCCAAGCGGCAGGCGACAACGACAGCATAGGGACTGTCTTTGTTTTCAAGGTAGATGGAGTCCTTGATCGGATTCAAGCCGACGCCCAGCGCATAGTTGGAGTTGACGATCGCAACGTCAACATCGTCGAGCGTGCGCGGTACCTGTGCGGCTTCCACTTCGGTAAAGCGCAGACGCTTGGGATTGTCGGCAATGTCCAAGGGCGTTGCTGTGGCGCCGGCTCCGTCCTTAAGTTTGATGACGCCCGCGGACTGCAACAGCAGCAACGCGCGGCCGCCGTTGGCAGGATCGTTGGGAATAGAGATGCGCGCGCCCTTGGGCAGGTCGTTTAGAGACTTGACGCGTTTGGAGTAGGCGGCCATCGGCAAAATGTGAATCGGCGCAACGGAGGCGATCTTGAGGCCTCGGCTCTTGACGGCGTCGTCTAAAAAGGGTTTGTGCTGGTAGTAGTTAGCGGTGACTTCTTTGGCGTCAAGGGCGATGTTGGGACTCACGAAGTCGGAGAATTCGACGACCTTGAGGTCGTACCCTTGTGCTTTGAGGTCCGGCGCGACCAAACGGAGAATGTCGCCGTGCGGAACGGGGGTGGCGGCTACGGTGAGTTCGGCCGCGGTGAGACTCGCGGTGAGAAGCGACAACAAGGCCGCGGTCAGAATCTGCTTTTTCACGTCAAATGCTCCCTGAAATGTTCTTATGTTCGGTTTCCCAACTATAACCGAGCATCGGAGTGACTTTGATCTGACAAAGAAGCAATTTGCGCTGTTTTCGGGGTTTTGTTGCGGTATTACCCAGCAATAAAACAAAACCGACGTTGAATCCATGAGGAAACAACGTCGGTTTGTCGGTTCAGCGCTAGGCTGAAGCGCTCAATTAGCAACGCTTGGCGAGTTCTTCAGCCTTGCCGACGTAGGTGGCAGGCGTCAGTTCCATCAGTCGTTCTTTGGCATCGGCCGGAATTTCCAGCGTTCCAATAAATTCACGCATGGTCTGAGCGTCCATATGGCCCTTGCCGCGCGTCAAAGCCTTGAGCTTTTCGTAGGGCTTCGGAACACCGTAGCGGCGCATCACGGTCTGAACGGCTTCGGCGAGCACTTCCCAGGCGCGGTTGATGTCGTCGGCAACAACCTGCTCGTTGAGTTCGAGTTTGCCGAGACCTCGCTCCAGAGCGGCGTAGGCTACAAAGCAATAGCCGAAGGCTACGCCCAGATTGCGCAGCACCGTGGAGTCGGTAAGGTCGCGCTGCCAACGGCTGATCGGCAGCTTGCCGGCGAGATGGTTCAGAAGAGCGTTGGCGATGCCGAGATTGCCTTCGGAGTTCTCAAAGTCAATCGGGTTGACCTTGTGCGGCATCGTGGAGCTGCCGACTTCGCCCTCCTTGAGCTTCTGCTTGAAAAAGCCCATGGAGATGTAGCCCCAGACGTCGCGGTCGAAGTCGATGAGAACCGTGTTGGCGCGTTCGATCTCGTGGAAGAGTTCGGCCATGTAGTCGTGCGGTTCGATCTGGATGGTGTGCGTGTTGAAGGTCACGCCAAGGCGTTCTTCGATCACGCGCTTGCTGTGAGCTTCCCAGTCGTAGTCGGGGTAGGCGATGAGGTGGGCATTGAAGTTACCCACGGCGCCGTTCATCTTGGCGTAGAACTTGACGGCTTCGATCGCTTCGATGATGCGGGTCAGACGAACAGCGACGTTGGCCATTTCCTTGCCGACAGTCGTCGGGCTGGCGGTCTGGCCGTGCGTGCGCGAGAGCATCGGAACGGCGGCCCAGCGGTGCGCAAATTCACGGATGTGATCGCGGATGGTGGTGAGGCGTTCCACGAGAGCCTTGCGGCCGGCGGTGAGCATCAGTGCATGGCTTGTGTTGTTGATGTCTTCGCTCGTGCAGGCGAAGTGCACGAATTCGGAGGCCTTGGCAAGTTCTTCGTCGTGAGCGACCTTTTCTTTGATCCAGTATTCCACGGCCTTGACGTCGTGGTTGGTGCGGGCTTCAATCGTCTTGATCTCTTCGCAGTCGCTTTCCGTGAAGTTGTCGGCTAAACCGCGCAGGAAGGCCTGACCGTGGGCGCTGATCGGAGCGAGTTCTTCAAAACCGGCTTCGGACAGAGCGATCAGCCATTCGACTTCAACGCGCACGCGGGCGTTCATGAAAGCCGATTCAGAAAAAATGCCGCGCAGGACTTCGCATTGACGGGCATAACGGCCGTCAAGAGGACTCAGGGCGGTAAGAGAGGAAAGTGTCTGCATAGGTGCTTAAATAAAAGAAAAGAGGCGCAGTACAAAGGAGCGCCTGATGTTTCTGATCAATCTTGACATTTTACCGCTTCTGAAGCCTGTCATTTCGAGCTTTCGGCAAACAGAACCTTTACCGGGATTTGCCTTGTCTTTACGTTTCTTTGCGAGGGCTCGGCGTAAAGTTCACCTTAAGAAAAACAGATGCGCGAGAAAACAAAAGCTCGCCGGATGACACAGGAAAAGAAACAGCTGCTTTACGGAAACAGCACTTCCAGAAAGCAGGTGCCTTAACCGAATAAGACACGTTACTTTTTTGAGGTTGATTATGAAAGTGAAGACTCCCCTTGCAGCAGTTGCCTTTGTAGCAATCGCCGGTTTTGCCGGAATGGCTTTTGCCGCTTCGAACACCGCCCCGACCACGACAAATGCACCTTGCGCCGAACAAATGCGTGCCGATTATGCCGAATTGGCTCAGGCCATGAATTTGACCGGCCCGGCCAAGCAGGCGTTCGACAAGTACGTTGCCAGCCGTCAGGACATCGCAAGCAAGCACTATGCCTGGCATGAAGCCAAGAATGGCAAGCGTCCGGCCAATCGTGAAGAAGCGATGCGCTTCCGCGCCGAGCACATGAAAGTTCGTGCCGACATGCTCGAGCAGATTGCTTCGGCTCGAGAAGTTCTCGACAAGAGCCTCACGCCCGAGCAGCAGGCCATGATGGACGAGTATGAACCCCGCTATGGAATGGGGCCGGGTTATGGTCGTGGCATGGGCCCCCGCGCCGGTATGAATGGTCCGCGCCATCACTATCGCGGTCATCGCGGTGACTGGGGTTACGGACCGGGTTGCGCCGGCGGTCCCGGTTGCGTCTACAACAACGGTCCGCGATGCGGTGACGGCTGGGGTTGGCACGGTCCGCGTCATGGCTACGGCCAGTACGGCTACGGTCCCGGCTGCCGCTGGTAAAGCTCTAAGTTAGAATCCTTTGCATAGAGGATTTCTGCCCGCACCTCTGACTGCATACGATGCAGCAAACAGGGTGCGGGTTTTTCGTTTGAAGGAGCATTGCCGGTGACAAGAAGGTTCGAAAACGTGAGCCTTTTTGACGATACGCCACCGGTGGCCGGCCCCGTTGTTGCCGAGCCGGCCGATCGGGATCTTGTGCGAACGGCGCAAAAGTTGCCGCGCAGCATCTATCTGGGAACATCAAGCTGGAATTTTCCCGGGTGGAGAGGCATCGTTTGGTCGCATGCCTCCGGTTTGTCACAGCTTTCTCAACAGGGTTTGCCAGCATATTCCAAGTATCCGATTTTCCGAACGGTTGGAATTGACAGAGCTTTCTATCGGCCTTTGCCGCAGAGTGTTTATGCTGGGTTTTCCGATCAGGTGCCCGACGACTTTCGCTTTCTTGTCAAAGCGCCTCAGATTGTCTGCGACAGCGTGACGCGAGATCATACGGGAAAGCCGCTTCATGCCAATCCCGATTATCTCAACGCCGATCGGGCACTCGATGAGTTTGTCTTGCCGGTGCTCGAAGGGTTGGGCTGCAAAGCGGGAGTCCTAGTTTTTGAGATGCCCAATATCCCGCGGCATGCTTTGATTGAGCGGCCAGCGCAGTACGCGGCCATCGCCACGATGGCGAATTTCTTTTCAGAGATCAAATCCAGAATGCCGACGCAGTCCGTGACGCTAGCTGTTGAAATGCGCACACGTGTGCTGCTTACGCCGCGTTGGGTAAAGGAAATGGCAAGTACCGGCGTGCGTCCCGTGTTGTCATTGCATCCGTCCATGCCGAGCATCATGCGTCAAACCGACATGCTGCGGCTTTTTGATGCTCCGGGTGTTGATGTCGGACCTTGGCAGGCCGCCGGAGACATTGTTATTCGCTGGTCGCTTGCGGCCGGCGGAACGTATATGGGACTCAAGCGCGATTGGGCGCCCTTTAACAGGATTCAACAGGAAGACATTGTCGCTCGAGAAGGCATCGTGTGGCTGTTGAAACTTGCCAAAGCCTCCGGCGTGAGAGCGTTCGTCGTGGCCAACAACAAAGCCGAAGGCTGTGCGCCGCTTACCATGCGCGCCATTGCCGAAAGTTTGACCGGTACCTAGCAAAAAGCGAAGCCGGAGTAACCGTACTTCGCTTCAAAGAGTTAATGACGAGGACCGCCGCCGGGACCGCCCGGACCTCCGCCGCCTGGCCCAGGGCCTCCGGGACCACCTGCTGGCCCACCACCGGGACCGCCGGCGCCAGTAATGTGCGTCTCTTTTCCATATGTTCTCCCTTGCTTGAAACACAGGAGGTATCGGCTCTTGTAAAGAGGATACCAAGTTGATTTTACGGGCAAAATTGGCCTGTTTACATGACCGGCCCAGTCAAATTGACCAGAGAGAATGCGCCGTACAGGTATCAGTCAAACCGCTGAAGCAAGCACAGGGAACCCGGAGAAGAGGAAGAAGGCAGGGGCGGCAAGGCCGGAGACGGTCGGATCGCGATAAGCCCGAAGGGGCGAGTCGATAAACCTCGCCGAGGATGAGAGTGAAATGCTGAAAGAAGAGGCGCCGTTGGAATCGAATGAACCGTTGGGCGCTTGATTGACCTCACGGAGCAATCCGTGAGTGCTCAGATCGAAGAAATGTCAAAAGGCGTGCGGTAGATTTGGCGCTTTTTGATAAACGGCGCAACAAATAAATGAAGCGCCAGGCTTCGTTTGTGTCCGGAATGCGAAGTTTTGACACGAGTACCGGACTCGGCAGATACGGTGTTTGTCCCAGACCATGACCAGTTCGCTCGTCGATGCTCAACGGCATGAACTCAAGCGGAATGAGGCGCCCTGCAAGTGATTCAGAGATGCCTTTCATCAGCGCGAATTTTTGTGAGCCTGTTGCCCAGATTTGGCCTGTTTCTGGACGACCGTTGACTTCGGCCTTCATCAAGATTGGGAATGTTGAACTTCTGATTTTATCCGCACTCTATCTCAACGTCCGTTGATACTAATTCAGGTCGAATCAGTACCAAACGCTCAGAGGGGCTTCCCCTGTTTCGGGAGCAAAGGTTACGCCTTCCGCGGGAGTGCCGATCGTGATCCAGGCAACGAGTTTCTCGGAGGGGGCTTTGCAGAAAGCCGCCTGAAGAACGGGACTTTCAAGGACGGATCCCGAAAGGGTGATTGCTCCGAATCCTTGAACTTTGAGAGCCAAAAGGAATTGCTCCAGGGCCGCGCCGGCTGAAATCAGGGATTCCGTTGTATTGCCGTTGGCAGAAACGTTCACCACGAAGGCGACAAGCAAAGGCCCTTTGAAGGCTTTGCTGGCAGCGCGTTCCTGTTTTTCTTGATCGGCGCCCTGCATGGCGGCTGCACTGCGAAAGAGTTCGGCTAATTTGTCGCGCTTGATGTCTGGAATAACGACGAAACGGCAGGGAAAATCGTCGCCGTGCACCGGGGCGCGCAAAGCGGCGCGGGCAGCTGTCTCGATCTGATCTTTCGTCGGAAACGGCAACGTAAGGTATTTGGGCTTGAGGCTGCGGCGAGTGAGCAGAGCGTTCAGAACATCGTTTGCCATGTCAAATCAAACATTAGGAAAAAAACGATTCGATTGTAGTCCGCTGAACGGAACACTGATACGGGTCTCTGAACCAATTGTTCAGACCGGCAGTTCGGCAATGGTTTCGGAACCGAGTAGCAGCAGTTTCAGTGTTGCCTGATGTTCCTTGGCTCCCGCGACGAAATAGGCACAAGAGGCAGAGTCTTCATCATTGAGCAATCCCAAGCTCCGCAAGCGAGCACGTGTTACAAGTGCAACGGGTTTGCCCGGTTCCAGAAGTTCCGCTTCCGGCCCCATGATTTCCGAGATTGCTTCGGAAAGAAACGGGTAGTGCGTACAGCCGAGCACGAGTTTGTCTGCACCCGCAGACTTGATGGGCGTCAGGTATTTGAGAAGAAGTTCTCGCGTGGTTTCGCTGTTGAAGTCTCCGCGCTCCACGCACTCCATCAATCCGGGAGCGGCTACGGTCACCACTTTGACGTTGCCCGCAAAGCGCTTTAAGAGTGACAGGTAGCGTGCGCTTTCCGTCGTTCTGCGGGTGGCGATAACGCCAATGACACCTGTGCGGGTATGAGCAGCGGCAGGCTTTACCGCCGGTTCGATGCCGATGATCGGTACCGAAAGCTCCCGGCGCAGAATGTCTGCGGCTGCAGCGGTTGCGGTATTGCAGGCCAAAACAATAGCTTTGGCCCGTTTCTCCAGAAGAAAGTGGACGATGGCACGCGTTCGCTCCACGATGAAACTTTCAGGCTTGTCACCCCAGGGCGTGTGAGCGCAATCGGCGCAGTAGAGAAACTGCTCGTTGGGCAGTTCCTCGCGAAGCGCTTTCAAAACCGAGAGTCCTCCCAGACCGGAATCGAGAACACCGATCGGATCGCGTGCCGAAGACATGATTTCTATGGCTTAGTCTTGTCGGCAGCGGCGCGGCCGAGGCGGTCGTTGACGGCTGCCCAGGCGGGGGCTGAGGGCGGCGCCTGCACCAGGATTCTCGTGGCACCACAGGCGTCTAGATCGTGCATGGCTGCGTAAAGGATGTGAGCGTAACCTGCGACGTCAGCAGGAGCTACGATGCAACGGCGAGCTTTGGCTTGCACTTTTTGCGCCAATTCGCTTTGGCCGCACATCAAAAAGGCGGTCTCTTCGAGAGCAATCTCTGCGAGATTCGCTTCCAGCTCGTGCATGGGCACAATCTGAAGTTTCGTTTGCGGTGCATAGTGGCTCTTGAGTCGCCCGGAGACGCGCGGCGCGTTTTCACCGGCGTCAAGCACTTCAAAGCCGAGCTTTTCGGAGAGCATGGCGGCGGTCACGGCGCCGTGACGCAAGATGGTTGGCCTTTCCGAGGTGAGGTTCACAATGGTCGACTCCACGCCGACTTCACATTCACCGCCGTCGAGGATCATATCGAGTTTGCCTTCGGGTTTGACACCCAGATCATCGGCCACGTGCTTGGCGTTGGTCGGAGAAATGCGACCGAACGTGTTGGCCGAAGGCGCCGTCACGGCTTTGTGCGTGGCGCCGGCAAAGCGCTTCAAAAGCGCGCGCATTACCGGGTGAGAAGGGCAGCGGATGGCCACGGTGTCCTGACCGCCGGTGACGGCGTCGTTGACACGATCGCTTTTCTTGAAGACTAGCGTAAGAGGCCCCGGCCAGAATGCATCCGTGAGCGTCTTGGTGTACTCGGGAATTTCCGAAACCCAGGCCGATAATGCCTCAAAGCCCGTCACGTGTACGATCAGCGGATGATCGGCAGGACGCCCCTTGGCAGTAAAGGTGCTGCGCACGGCCGTTGGGTTGTCGGCGTCAGCCGCCAAGCCGTAGACGGTTTCCGTCGGGACGGCAACGAGCCCTCCGGCCGAAAGGATCTGCGCGGCCTTTTCAATATCCTCAAGTGTCTTTTCAGAAAGCGTGGTTTCGGTGGCCATCTTGTGTCTTCTCCGTTACAGCGGTTCGGGCAGACCCAGAACGGCAGCGGCACGCTTGGCGCGCGCAAGCGCTTCCTTTTCAGTGGCGCCGAGTATCGTAACGTGGCCCATTTTACGAGCTCGACGCGCTTCGGCTTTGCCGTAGAGATGCAACTTGACGCCTTCGATTTTGAGAGGTTCTGCCCAGTTGGGTTCGCGGTGATTGTCGTTTTCGTCAAACCACAGGTCGCCCAGAAGGTTGAGCATCACGCCGTGGCACAGCGCCGACGTGTCACCCAACGGCAGCCCCGTCATCGCGCGGACTTGCTGTTCAAACTGGCTGGTAACAGCCGCTTCGATCGTGACGTGACCGGAATTGTGAGGACGAGGGGCCATTTCGTTGGCCGAGACTGTGCCGTCGGTGAGCACGAAAAATTCGATGCACAAAACGCCCTTGTATTGAAGCGTTTCGGCAATGCGTGCGGCGTAGTCGCGCACCTTTTGACTCACCTCGTCAGAGACGCGGGCCGGGAAAACAGTCGTCGCGAGAATGCCGTTGCGGTGCACGTTTTCAAACAAGGGGAACGTGACGGTCTGACCGGTGAGCGAGCGCACGACGATTACTGAGACTTCTTTTGCAAGCGAGAGCTTCTTTTCGAGGATGCACACGCGGTTGCCGAGTTCTGCGAAAGCTGCCTTGGTTTCGGCGATATTGTTGACGCTTCTCTGGCCCTTGCCGTCGTAGCCCATGCGGGCGGTTTTCAGAATTGCAGGGAAAAGCGATGCGTCCAAGGAGTCTGCGTCGTCGGCAGATAACAACGCGGCGTGGGGTGCCACGGGAACGCCCGCAACGCTTTCCAAGAAGGTCTTTTCATCGATGCGATCCTGAGCGATTGCCACGGCGTGCGAGGACGGAGCCGTAACGCAGGCGCCGTCGGCTGCCAAGGCGCTCAGCACTTCGGCGGGCACGTTTTCAAACTCGGTGGTGACGGCCGCCGTCGTTTGACGCAGCTCTTCAATGGCCTTCTTGTCGGTATAGGCGGCGTCAATGTGAAAGGCGCTCACCTCCGAAGCGGGGCATTCGCCCTTTTCGAGCACTTTGACTTTGTAGCCCATGCTTGCGGCGGCTTGCGCAAACATGCGGCCGAGCTGACCGCCGCCGAGAAGACCGAGAACGGAGCCGGGGGGAAGAGGGAAATTGGCTTGCATACAAACGATGGCAGTGAAAAGAGTTTGATTAGAGAGCGGGCAAAGTCATGTTGCGGGCTTTTTCGTTCTGCGCCTTACGGAAGGCCTGCAGTTTGGTGTAAAGCGCCTCATCGGTGACCGCAAGGATGCTCACGGCGTAGAGCGCGGCATTGGCGGCGCCGGCTTCACCGATTGCAAATGTTGCCACGGGAACGCCCTTGGGCATCTGAACGATCGAAAGAAGGCTGTCTTCGCCGCGCAGGTACTTGGAAGGAACGGGAACGCCCAGAACGGGAACGACGCACTTGGCGGCAATCATGCCCGGAAGGTGAGCAGCTCCGCCCGCACCGGCGATGATGCACTTGATGCCGCGTTCCTTGGCGGTTTCGGCGTATTCGAACATCTCGTCGGGCATGCGGTGGGCGCTCACGACGCGGGCTTCATAGGCAACGCCCATGTCCTTGAGAACAAGAGCGGCATTCTGCATCACGGCCCAGTCGGAGTCCGAGCCCATCACGATGCCCACAACGGGCTTTTGCGCAGTGTTTTCAGTCATGACAAAAATTCTTTCGAGATCAATAAAGCAAAGGTGCGCTCAGGCTTTGGCAAGCCCGGGCGCACGATCAAAGACGGTTAAAAAATCCGGATATCGAAATTATTCAACATCTTTACCGGAGAGCTTCACCAGCGCTTCGCGGTACTTGGCAGCCGTCTTTTCGATGATTTCAGCGGGCGGCACCGGAGCGGGCGGCGTCTTGTCCCACGTCTGAGTTTCAAGCCAGTCGCGGATGAACTGCTTGTCGTAAGAGGGGGGCGACATGCCGACTTCGTAGCTTTCGGCCGGCCAGAAGCGCGAGCTGTCGGGCGTGAGGACTTCGTCCATGAGGCACACCTGACCGTTTTCGTCCAGACCGAATTCAAACTTCGTGTCGGCAATGATGATGCCCTTCGTGGCGGCGAAGTCGGCGGCCTTCTTGTAGAGCGAGATCGTGAGGTCGCGCAACTGCGTGGCAATCGATTCGCCGTAGAGCTCGACGACCTTTTCAAAGCTGATGTTTTCGTCGTGAGTGCCCACTTCGGCTTTGGCTGCCGGCGTGAAGATCGGTTCGGGCAGCTTTTCGGCCTGCTTGAGACCTTCGGGCAGTTTGATGCCGCACACGCAGCCGGTGGCCTGGTAATCCTTCCAGCCGCCGCCGATGATGTAACCGCGGGCAACGCATTCGATGAGGATGGGCTTTAAGCGCTTGACGACCATGGCACGGCCGCGGACCTGTTCGCGCTCATCTTCGGCGACGACCGTTTCGGGATCGATGCCGGTGAGCTGCGTGGGCATGCCTTCGGCAAGTTTTTCAAACCAGAAGTTGGTCAAAGCCGTGAGCACCTTGCCCTTCTTGGGAATCGGTACGGAAAGGATGACGTCAAAGGCGCTGATGCGGTCGGTGGCGATCATCAAGAGCTTGTCTTCGCCGACGGCATAGCACTCACGCACTTTGCCGCGGTAGACCAGAGGAAGGCTCTTGATGGAGGTCTGCATGATATCGGGCATGTCCGATTGTCTCCGTCAAGGATAATGAAAATCGACGCACGGTGATCGCGAGCTTGAAGTCGCATCCAAGCCCGTGGAATGAACCGCACTGTAGCCGCTTAATTTTAAGCGCAAAGCGCTCTTCTCGCTTACACAAAAGTGCGCATTCGCTCAGTTTTTCTTTTTTTCAGGAAAAAGCTTCGAAATTCCTTTGACAAGACTGCCGACCAAAACGGCCGAAATCAGTGTGCCTTCGCGGATGCCGACAATTTCATTCAAAACGAAAAAGCCCAAAACGGCGGCCGACAAAACGAGAAAGCAGTCGAAAAACACCTTGATGCTTCCGAAGGCTTTCCGAGTCACCACAGAAATGGCGAGCACGGCACCTTCGCCCGGCTGAACCAAAGTTTTAGACCTCACTTGAAGAAAGATGCCAGCCGCAAGCCATACATTTCCGATCAAACTCATGCAAAGTCCCGTGAACCAGGACATCGGAGCAAAAGGCTTGACGAGAGCCATGCTGAGGTCTATGAAAGCGCCGAAAACCAGCACGGCTGGAATTTGCAGGATATTCCACTTGGGCATGGCTTTTCCAAGCAGCACCGCTTCAATCAAATAGAACAGAAGATTGATGAGAAACGTGGTGGTGCCGAAGGAAAGACCGGTAATGGCGGTCAGCGTCCACGGAACCGAACTGATCGGTGTGGTGCCCAAACCCGACGTCGTCGTCAGCGCGATACCGAAAGAGGCACAAGCCGTGCCGAACAGCAACATAAAAATGCGAAACGGCAGATGCTTTCGATTGGACTGTGAGGTGGCGTTTGTGTCGGTTGAATTCTGGTTGTTGATGGTCAAAGTTAGTTGCTCCGTTTGCGCCGCATTGTACGGCGAAGCTCACTCTGTTCTGTTGACACATTTAGTCGGATCAATCCGACTCGGTTTGTTCCGACTAAGTTAAGCACTCATTCAAATGCGAGATCTTGTGACATTGCGATCGTGTTGTGATTGGATGTTTCGTTAATCGTGCGGATACGTGCGTATGAAACCAACTGCATAAAACCTTGTAGGAGGAATTCAATAATAAATTTGGGTTAAATCAGGCCTTTGGCAATTAGCTTGCCAAGCAACCAATTCCTTTATTGCGGCATTCTTTATCTTCGATACAGTAAGAAAACTTGGCCCGGAAAGCCAGATAAAACAACGATTCGGAGCCTTCCTCGGGGCCGAAAAAAAGCTTTCCAGTGCCGGAACAAAAAAACTCGAACAAAAGGGAGAACTCCATGGCTAGTTCGCAAGCCGTGCGGCAGGAGGCTGCCTCAAAAGGCCTGTATCGTCCGGATGCCGAGCACGACGCCTGCGGTGTCGGCTTTGTGGCCAATATCAAGGGACATGTATCGCACAAGATCATTGAAGATGCTTTGCTCATCCTTCACAATCTTGATCATCGCGGCGCCGTCGGTGCCGATCCCCTGTGCGGTGACGGTGCGGGCATTCTGATTCAGATTCCGGATGCGTTTTATCGTGAAGAAATGGCAGCGCTCGGAGTCAAACTTCCGGCGCCCGGCGACTATGGCGTCGGCATGATCTTTCTGCCGAGGGAACCCGCCTCCCGCCAAGCCTGCGAGCAGGAGCTCGAACGCATGGTCAAAAAGGAAGGCCAGGTGGTGCTCGGCTGGCGCGACGTGCCCGTGGATCAAACGATGGAAATGAGCCCGACGGTGCGGGCCTCCGAACCCGTCATTCGTCAGATCTTTATCGGTCGCGGTCCCGACGTGATGGTTCAGGATGCCCTCGAGCGCAAGCTTTATGTGATTCGCAAGAGTGCTTCGCATCGAATCCAGTCACTGAAACTCAAACACGGCGGCGAGTATTTCGTACCCTCGATGAGTACGCGCACCGTGGTCTACAAAGGTTTGCTTTTGGCCGATCAGGTCGGACGCTACTACAGGGATTTGCAAAACCCTGCTTGCAAGAGCGCCGTTGCCGTCGTGCATCAGCGTTTTTCCACCAATACGTTTCCGGCCTGGGCCTTGGCTCATCCGTATCGCTACATCGCACACAACGGCGAAATCAATACCGTCAAGGGAAATTACAACTGGATTCGCGCTCGGGAAAACGTTTGGAAGTCGGCCGTTTTAGGTGACGACGTCAAAAAGCTCGTGCCGCTCATCTATGAAGGACAATCCGATACGGCGAGTTTGGACAACGCCGTTGAGCTGCTCGTGATGGCGGGCTATTCGCTGCCGCAGGCCATGATGATGCTGGTGCCGGAGGCGTGGGAACGGTCTGAGACGATGGACGCTGATCGGCAGGCGTTCTACGCCTATCATGCTCCGATGATGGAAGCCTGGGACGGCCCGGCGGCGTTGGTCTTTACGAATGGCGTACAGATCGGTGCCATGCTCGATCGCAACGGTCTGCGGCCGGCGCGCTACATCGAAACGGAAGACGACACGGTGGTGTTGGCCTCTGAAGTGGGCGTATTGCCTATTCCGGAAGGACGCGTCCGCCGCAAATGGCGCATCGAGCCGGGCAAAATGCTCTTTATCGATACGGTGCAGGGCCGCATCATTTCCGACGAGGAAATCAAGAATCAGGTGGCGCTCGACAAGCCTTATCGTGAGTGGGTGGAGCGACTCAATCTGCGTTTGGCAGATCTCAGCGCCGATGAAGAGTCAATCGATCAAGCGCCGATGCCCGACGACCGATTGACAGAGCTGCAGCGCGTCTTCGGAATGACGCAGGAAGACGTAGACGTCGTTCTGATGCCGATGGCAACCAAGGGAATGGAGCCCACCGGGTCTATGGGAAACGACGCAGCTCTTCCGGTTCTTTCTCAAAAAACGCAGTCGTTTTTTGCCTACTTCAAACAGCTCTTTGCGCAGGTCACCAATCCGCCGATCGACCCGATCCGCGAAGAGTTGGTGACAAGCCTCTTGAGTTTCATCGGCCCCAAGCCCAATCTCCTGGATGTCAACAACGTCAACCCGCCGCGGCGAATTGAAATTTTTCAGCCGGTGCTTGTTGAAAACGATATGGCCAAACTGCGCACGATTGACGAGCACACGGCAGGAAAATTCCGCAGTTTCGAGATTGACATCACTTACCCGGCCGCCTGGGGCGACAGCGGCGTGGAAGCGCATCTGGCAAGTCTTTGCGCGCAGGCTGTCGACGCGATCGGAGAGGGCTACAACATCCTTATTCTGAGCGACGAAAACGTGAGCCGCGAGCGCGTGGCCGTTCCGGTTCTTCTGGCGTTAAGCGCGCTGCATCAGCATCTCATCCGGGAAGGATTACGCACCAATACAGGTCTGATTGTGCACTCGGGGGCGGTTTTCGAGACGCATGACTTTGCGCTGCTTTTGGGATACGGTGCCGAAGCTGTGCATCCGTACCTGAGTTTGGCACTGATCCGCAAGGCGGCTCCCTTGGCAGGGCTTTCGCCTGAAGATGCGGTGTCGCATTACGTCAAGGCCGTCGGCAAGGGACTAACCAAAGTAATGGCCAAGATGGGCATCTGCACGGTCATGAGCTACCGCGGAGCCCGCATCTTTGAAGCCGTCGGCCTTAACAGCGAGTTTGTGGACCGTTATTTTCACGGCACACCGTCCAAAATCGAAGGTTTGGGGTTGTTTGACGTCATGCGGGAGGCGGTTAAGCGGCACGACGCGGCCTACGCCAAACGCATGCCGATCAAGGCGCAATTGGATTCAGGCGGCCAATACGCTTGGCGTGCCGACGGCGAAGAGCATATGTGGACGCCCGAGGCGATCGTCAAACTGCAGAGAGCGGCTCGTCAGAAGAACTATCAGACCTACAAGGAGTACGCCTCAATCATCAACGATCAGAGCCGTCGGCAGATGACGCTGCGCGGTTTGTTGCGTTTTAAGACGGAAAACTGCACCCCGGTTCCGATTGCCGAGGTGGAACCGGCCAAGGACATTGTCAGGCGCTTTGCAACGGGCGCGATGAGCATGGGCTCCATTTCTGCGGAGGCTCATGCAACGCTTGCCGTTGCCATGAACCGCATCGGCGGCAAGAGCAACACAGGCGAAGGAGGTGAAGACCCGAAACGCTATGAGGCCGAACTCAAGGCAGGTCACTCCGTGGTTAAAAAAGGCATGACGGTTGCCGATGTTCTCGGACACGCCCGCATTGTGGCCGACATCAAGCTCGAAGACGGCGACAGTTTGCGCTCACGCATCAAGCAAGTGGCAAGCGGTCGCTTCGGTGTGACTGAGCAATATCTGGCTAGTGCCGATCAGATTCAAATCAAGATGGCACAAGGCGCCAAACCCGGTGAAGGCGGACAGCTACCGGGGCACAAAGTGACCGAGTACATCGCTGAACTGCGCTATTCGGTGCCCGGCGTGGGGTTGATCTCTCCGCCGCCTCACCACGACATCTATTCGATTGAGGATTTGGCTCAGCTTATCTATGACCTCAAGTGTGCCAACGGGAAAGCGGATATTTCGGTGAAACTCGTCAGCGAAACGGGCGTGGGCACGGTCGCCGCGGGTGTGGCCAAAGCCAAGGCCGACCATATAGTCATTGCCGGACACGACGGCGGTACGGGAGCCAGCCCCGTTTCCTCCGTCAAGCACGCAGGCAGTTGCTGGGAAGTTGGGTTGGCGGAAACGCAGCAGACGCTTGTCGTCAACAAGCTGCGCGAGCGAGTGGTGCTGCAGGTTGACGGTCAGATCAAGACCGGGCGAGATGTGGTGATCGGGGCCATGCTCGGTGCGGATGAATTCGGGTTTGCCACGGCGCCTTTGGTGGTCGAAGGCTGCCTGATGATGCGCCAGTGCCATCTCAACACATGCCCGGTGGGAATCGCGACGCAGGATCCTCAACTGAGAAAGCGCTTTAAAGGACAGCCTTCTCATGTTGTCAACTATTTCTTCTTCGTGGCCGAAGAGGTGCGCGAAATCATGGCGCAGCTAGGTGTTCGACGGTTTGAAGAGCTGATCGGACGCAGCGACCTTTTGGTACAGCGAGATGACATTGACAACTGGAAGGCCGAAGGCGTCGATCTTGCCCGCGTGCTATATCGGCCGCAAAGCCAGCCCGAGGAATGGCGCCATCGTTTGTCTCAAAGGCACGATCTCGAAAAAAGCCTCGACGCACGGATTCTTGCCGACATCGGACCGCATATCAAGGCAGGGAAGGCGGTTCGGAAGACCTATGCCATCGGCAACATCAACCGTACGGTGGGTACGCAGATTGCGCACGCGATCGTTGAGCAGTATGGCGCACGGGGGCTAGCCGACGATACGGTGCACCTGGCGTTCAAGGGGACAGCCGGTCAATCCTTCGGAGCGTTTGCGGTGCCCGGCATGACGATGGTACTCGAGGGCGACGCCAATGACTATGTCGGCAAGGGACTTTCGGGCGGCCGCATCATCGTGAGGTCCGGCGTTGATTTTCACGGCAAGAGTCAGGAAAACATCATCGCCGGCAACACGACGCTTTATGGTGCGACTTCGGGCGAAGCCTATTTCAACGGTGTTGCGGGCGAGCGCTTTGCGGTGCGTTTGTCGGGAGCGAGTGCCGTTGTGGAAGGTACGGGTGATCACGGCTGTGAATACATGACGGGCGGCACCGTGGTGGTGCTTGGCAAAACAGGGCGAAATTTTGCCTCCGGTATGTCGGGCGGCGTCGCTTATGTGTTTGATGCCGACGGCGACTTTGAGTCGCACTGCAACACGTCCATGGTCTCACTTGAACGAGTCGTCGCAAAATTCGAGCAGAAGCGTTCGGGCGATTCGCGTACATGGCATCTCGGCAAGACCGATGAAGAGCTCTTAAAGGAGCTCATTGAGCGCCACGCGCGGTTTACGGGCTCCAAATTGGCCGCAGAATTGCTCGAGCATTGGAGCAACGCCCGGGCGCGTTTCGTGAAAGTGATGCCGCTTCAGTACAAGGAAGCGCTTTTGGCCAGTGCCGGTCGGCAATAACAGGAGACGACAATGACCGTAAACAAAAATCAGCCGAACGCACCGCTGCAGCGCATTGAGTTCGGTCACCAGAGCGTGGAAGAGCGCATCAAGCATTTCGGAGACTTCACGATTGCTCTCGATGACGAGCAGATTCATCAACAATCGATGCGCTGTCTGCATTGCGGTACGCCGTTTTGTTCGGCAAGCTGCCCGCTGCATAACCGACCGGTGGACTTCAATCGTCTCGTGCGTGACGGCAAGTGGCGCGCGGCCTGGGAGTGTCTGAATTCGACGAGCAGTTTCCCGGAATTTACGAGTCGCGTTTGTCCGGCAATCTGCGAAGCGGGCTGCACGCAGTATTACCTTGAAGATGCCGCCGTCGGAATCAAAACCATCGAACGGGCCATCATTGACCGCGCGTGGCTCTCGGGCTGGGTCAAACCTCTCAAACCCTTGCTTAAAACGGGAAAGCGCGTGGCGGTGGTAGGTTCGGGGCCTGCGGGATTGGCTTGCGCTCAGCAATTGGCACGAGCCGGACACAAAGTGACGGTGTACGAGAAAAATGATAAAGCGGGCGGCCTGTTGCGCTATGGTATTCCGGACTTCAAACTGCCTAAGGACCTTATCGATCGGCGCATCGAGCAGATGCAGGCCGAAGGCGTCACCTTCAAACTTAGTACCGCAATTGGTGCCAGAGCGTTTGCGCAAGGCGTGTTTTCCCAAGCGCAAAAGACAGTATCGGCAGACAAACTCAAGCGCGATTGCGACGCTGTTGTTCTGGCGTGCGGCTCCGAGATTCCGCGAGATCTTAACGTGCCGGGAAGAGAAGCCAAGGGGGTGCATTTCGCGCTGGAACTTTTGATCGGACAAAACCGTGTCGTCTCGGGCGAACTTGATGAAACGCCGATTTCATGCAAAGACCGCAAGGTTGTCATCATCGGAGGCGGCGATACCGGCAGCGACTGCGTGGGCATTGCGCGACGTCAGGGAGCGGCGAGCATCGTTCAAATCGATATCGGGTCGTGTCCGCCGCAGCAGGAGGATAAGGTTGCCACCTGGCCGGATTGGCCCGTGAAGCTTCGCACCTCATCGTCTCACGAAGAAGGTTGTGAACGATTGTGGGGAATTTCCACCAAGGCGATTTTGGTGAACGATGCCGGAGAAGTGCGAGGACTGCACTGCGTGAAAGTGACGAGGGATCCGGTCACAAAAAAATTTACGGAAACTGTCGGGTCGGATTTTGAGATCGCGGCCGATCGCGTGTTTTTGGCGATGGGTTTTGTGCAACCGGCTCAGGAACTTCTTGAGGCCTTAGGGATCGAACGCGATGCCCGGGGAAACGCACTGGCCGGTATTGAGTCAGCTGCTTATCCTTTTGCGACTTCAGTGTCCGGCGTGTTTGCCTGCGGGGATGTCAGAAGCGGACAGTCGCTTGTGGTGCGGGCAATGAGCGAGGGGAGACGCTGTGCACGTGCCGTGGATCTCTATCTAATGGGATCCACTGAAATGCCAGCTTTTCGCGCGTAGGAGTCGGAGACTGCCGAGATGGATAAAACTCGGCAGTTTCTCCACACTTTTCTTAGTGCGCCATCAGCGGCGAGACGAAAGCGTCCCACAGCAGTACGCACCACACGAAGATGCAGAACGTGAGTGCAAAGAGCACGGCACAGCTGCCGGCATCCTTGGCGTACTTGCTCATCGGATGAATTTCCGGCCCGATGCGGTCGATGGCGGCTTCCACGGCGGAATTCAGAAGTTCTGTCACGAGCAGAAACACGAGCGCGAAGACGGCAAAGAGCTTGAGCGTGAAGGCTGCCGGGATGAAAAAGAGGGCGACGAGTCCGACAACGGACAGAATGGATTCCTGCCGGAAAGCTTCTTCGGTTCGGAAGGCTTTGGCAAAGCCGTCGCGCGAGTAACGTGTGGCATTGATGAGGCGCCGAATGCCGGTTTTGCCTTTTAAGTCGCGTGCATCCTGAGGCATAGCAAAATTTCCTGCGTCAAAAGAGCGTCAAAAAATTGCGGCCGGGGAACTCAATTCCACGGCCGCAAAACTGTGGCGTAAAAACCGAATTACTGAACCTTCTGAGCCAGTTCGCCGGCATCGTACTTGGCGGCCATCACAGAGAGCGAAAGAGGCTTGATGCGAGCGCCCTGACCTTCGCAGCCGAATTCAAGATAGCGGGTCTTGCACAGCTCGTAAGCGGCCTGACGGGCCTTCTTGAGGTATTCGCGCGGATCAAACTTTTCAGGGTGTTCGACGAGGAAGCGGCGAATCGCAGCCGTCATTGCCAGACGAATGTCGGTGTCGATGTTGACCTTGCGCACGCCGTGCTTGATGGCTTCCTGAATTTCGGAAACGGGCACGCCGTAGGTTTCACGCATATTGCCGCCGAATTCGCGGATTTCTGCGAGGTATTCCTGCGGCACCGAGCTTGAGCCGTGCATCACAAGGTGCGTGTTCGGAAGACGTTCGTGAATTTCTTTGACGCGCTGAATCGAGAGAATTTCACCGGTGGGCTTACGCGTGAACTTATAGGCGCCGTGGCTCGTGCCGATGGCAATTGCCAGAGCGTCAAGTTGCGTTTCGCGCACGAACTCCGCGGCCTGATCGGGGTCGGTGAGAAGCTGTTCGCGCGACATGGTAGCGTCCGTGCCGTGACCGTCTTCCTTGTCGCCCTTCATGGTTTCCAAAGAACCCAGGCAGCCCAATTCGCCTTCAACGGACACGCCGATGCAGTGGGCGTTTTCAACCACTCGGCGGGTGACGTCAACATTGTATTCGTAGGAGGAAATCGTCTTGCCGTCGCTCATGAGCGAGCCGTCCATCATCACGGACGTAAAGCCCATGCGCATGGCGATCTGGCAGACAGCCGGGCTCTGACCATGGTCCTGGTGCATGCACACCGGCACATCGGGCCAGCTTTCCACAGCGGCTTCAATGATGTGGCGAAGGAAAGCCTCACCGGCATACTTGCGGGCGCCGGCGCTAGCCTGCATGATGACCGGAGCGCCGACTTCGGCGGCAGCTGTCATGATGGCCTGAACTTGTTCAATGTTGTTGACGTTGAAGGCGGGAACGCCGTAACCGTTTTCCGCTGCATGATCAAGCAGCTGGCGCATGCTCACTAATGCCATGTCGTATTTGTCCTAAATTGTGGCGTGCCCTTAAAAGGAAAGGGCATCGCAAAACAAGCGTTTCCTAATAAACGCTCCATGGAGTTTGGGAAGCATTCTAGCAAGAGAGGATTTCGAACTTACGGAAAATTTGCAATCCGTCACGAGCCGACTGCTCAAATGCTTTCTGGTTTTTCCGTCAAACTTTTCGTGCGTGCGCGGCGTGTCCATGGGCAAGCGAATCGGCAACACGAACTTTGGAGACCCAAAGTGCAATGATCGAAAGCGTGACGCCGGCCAAGCACAGACCTACGGCCGTACACATCCAGAAGCCTTCGGCACGTAACGGTTGACCGAAGATGAGCGTGCCGTCAAAGGCAAAATAGTATCCGCCTCCTAAGCCCACGCCCCAGAGCATCACACCGTAGATGATCATCGGCAACATCGTGACACGATAGCCTCGCAGCGCAAAATTGGAAACTGTCTGTGCGGCATCGGTGATGTGGTAAATCATGCCGAAGACAAGCAGAGAAGCGGCAAGCGATGTCACAGCCGTTTCTTTGGAATAGAGCCCCAGCAGGAAGTTTTGACCGAAATACATAAAGGCGACCGAACAGGCGGCAATGCCCAAAGCAACCTTAAGGCCGCGAACGGTGATTTCACGAGCGGCTTTCGGACTGCCGGCACCAAGTGACTGACTTACCATCACGCACACGGCAATCGCGATTGAAAGCGGGATTTGGTAAAGCGTTGCCGTGATGTTGCCGACGATCTGATGGGCCGAGACATCTGTCGTGCCCAGGCGTGAGATGAAGATCGCCATGAGCGTAAAGGAACTCACTTCAAAAAAGATCGATAGGCCGATGGGAATGCCTAACTTGAGCTGCGTGAGTACGGCTTTGATCTGCGGCCAGAAAAAGCGTTCGGCGCGCATCTTGTCGTAGAAGGCGTCCTTTTTGTAGATGACGATGTAGCAGATGAGCGCAAGCCATGCGTCGACAGCAAGCGACAACCCGGCACCCGCTCCGCCCAGAGCGGGAAAACCGAGCCATCCGTACATGAAGATGCAGTTGAGCGGAATCTTGCAGGCGAGCATCAAAAGGCTCACGTACATCGTCACGCGAGGGCGGCTCACCGCCGCATTCAGAGCAATGAAGCTTCGGGAGACGATGGACGCGAAAATACCCGGCGCGGAAAAGACGAGAAAGAGCGAGGTCATGCGAGCGACTTCGCCTGAGACCCCGCCGAATTTCGTCCAAAAATCCGTTTGCAGCAACAATACGCAGCCGATGATGCCCAGCAGAATTGCCAGCCACAGGTTTTGAGAAAGTTCAAAGCCGATTGCTTTGTAATTGCGTGCGCCGTAGTGGTGACCGACGATGGGGGAGAGCCCCTGCAAAATGCCCACCAGTCCGAAAAGAACCATGACGGACGTCGCACCGCCCAAAGCGACGACGGCAAGGTGCTCTTTGCCGAGGTTGCCGGTCATCAAGGTGTCGATTGTGGCTGCGCCCATCAACGCCAGATTGGCGATGAAGATCGGGGCGGAGAGTTTGGCAAGCGCCCCGAGGCTGACATCGGGCTCGGCGGCGTGGTGCGGAACGATTTCAGGGTTTTTGTCGTTGGATTTGACGGCTTCGCTCATACGAAAAAAGACTCGAGGAAAGGCAATCCGGGCGAAAGGAGGCGCCTTTGGAAGACTCCTCAAACCTTCGGCGTCGATATCCCACAGGTTGAATCGACGTTCGGGTTGCTGTGCTGAGGATTCTACGCAGAATTGCTTAGAAGACGTGGATTTTTGCGAAGAAAATGCCTCGCGGACTAAAATGCTATCAAAAGAATTACTATCTTTAAAAATAGTAATTTTCGTGATAGTAAATTTTTCGGAATCCAAGTATGTATACATTCATCGGTCGAGACAAAGAACTTTGCACGCTGCAGACGGCCTACGAATCGGATCGCTCCGAGCTGGTCGTAGTCTACGGACGCCGTCGCATCGGAAAGACCGCGTTGCTGACGCAATTTTGCAAGGACAAAGCTGGCGTCTACTTTGCCGCCAAACGACAGGACGATGCGGGTCAACGGCAGGATTTCAACGAAACGATGAAACGGGCCGGTGCGCCGGTTTCCAGAATGCTCGAGACGCTGCCCAATTGGGAGGCCGGTTTCCGTCAGTTGGCGGCGTTACCAGGAAGCGGCAAGAAGGTGATGGTGCTCGATGAGTTTCCGTATATGGCTGAAGGTAATCCGACGTTGCCATCGCTTTTGCAGCATCTGTGGGATCACGAGCTGCAGTCGGCAAATGTGATGATCGTTCTGTGTGGCAGTGCGCTCTCTTTCATGGAAAAAGAAGTGCTTTCCGAAAAAAGCCCGCTTTTTGGGCGCGCTACGCGCACCGTCAAGGTTGATCAGATGCTCTTTGACGATGTGCGTCATTTTTTTCCTCAGTACGACGCGGCTGATGCCGTGCTTGCTTATTCCGTACTGGGCGGAACGCCGTACGCGCTGAACTGTTTTGATCCGAACCGTTCGGTCGAAGAAAACATACGCGAGCAATTGCTCTCGCCAAGCGGCCGACTGTGGGATTATCCGACGCAGCTTATCGCGCAGGAGTGTCGGGAGCCCGGGCGCTTCAACGACATCCTGAGGACAGTAGCCACAGGAAGCCATCGATTTTCCGAGATTGCATCAAAGACGGTTATTCAGTCGCCCAATCTGCCGCGCTACTTGCGCTCGCTTGCCGAGATGGGTTTTGTTGAGCGATCGTTTCCTGCCGATCAAAGTTTTAAGGAGAAGGCCAACAGTCAGCGAGGGTTATACGACATCGCGGACAATTTGGTAGCGTTCTGGTACCGCTATGTCTGGCCCAATTTCAGCGTTTTGAACATGGGAGGCGCTGAACTCGTCTGGAAGCATCAGGTTGCTCCCAGGCTCAACGAAATCGCGTCCTTTCCTTTTGAGGAAGTCTGCCGGCAGTATTTGGAAAAGCTCAATCTCAAGGAGAAGTTACCTTTTGCCGCGAGCCGCATCGGTCGCTGGTGGGATAAAAACGAGGAGGTTGATATTCTCGCGGTTCCGTTTGAAGGCCGCGCGCGGCTATTTGGCGAGTGCAAGTTCCGGCAGTCGGAATTTGCGCTCGGTGACTATGTGAGGCTCAAAAAGAAGGCGCAAGCAGTGCCGCACGAACAAGCGCACTACGTTCTGTTTTCCAAGTCAGGATTTGCGCCCGGCCTGAAACTTTTGGCTCAGGATCCAAACGAACATCTGACGCTCGTGACTTTGGACGAGGTTGCCGACAGCGTGGAGAAGAGCTTTAGCTGAGTCGGCAAGCTCAGCGCGGCGTCAATCTTCGAGCCCAACCAGGTCGTCTACGCCGCGGTGGGCAACCGGCTCAATTCGGTGCAGGCCCGGGTTTTCGTGGCTGTATGCTTGGCCGCTTACAATGGCGCGCAAACCTTCGAAGTCCATGATCTGAACGTGCTTTTGATTGACGATGATCAGGTTGTCGTGCGAGAAGCGGCTCAGAACGCGGCTCACCGTTTCGAGTTTGAGGCCTAAGTAGGAGCCGATTTCGGCTCGCGTCATGCGCAACACAAATTCGCTGCGGGAGTAGCCGCGCTGCTCGAAACGCTGCGAGAGATTGAGGATAAAGGCAGCCAGACGCTCTTCGGCATGCATCGAACCCAACAGCAGCATCACGCCGTTTTGGCGCACGATTTCCATGGCAAGCAACTTTTGGAAGTGCTGGCTCATGGAGAACATGTTTTGCGTAACTTCAAGAAGCTTGTCGTAAGGAAGGATGCACACTTCCGTGTCTTCAAGTGCGATCAGATCGCTCGAGTAGACCATGCCGGCCAGGCCGTCGAGACCGACGATGTCGCCCGACATATGAAAGCTCGTGACTTGTTCGCGACCGTCGGAACTGGTGACGGCGCTCTTGAGAAATCCCAGACGGATGGCATAGAGCGCATCAAAGCGGTCGCCCGCGCGATAAAGCGCCTCACCTCGGCGCACACGCTTTCGGGTGCTCACCAACTCTTCAAGCCGTTCGATTTCTTTGAGAGTGAGGCCGAGAGGCAGGCACAATTCGCGCAGGTTGCAGTTGGAGCACGCCACTCGAAGCGTTGCCATGTTGATCGTGGGGTTGTTGAGCATAAGAGTCGATCGCAAACAAAACGGCCCGGGTCGTCAGCCCACGGCAAAGACGCCTTGCTGCTTATGCGGAAATCGGATCGGGCGAGGCGGAAAGCAAATTTCGGACTTGAAAGGGCGTGCAATGCTAATGAAAGAATAATCTCCAGCGTTTACACTGCCGCCAGCATCCGAAGCCCGTCCGCAAGGAAGGCCGACAACCGAAGACCGCCGGCAGCCAGGTGAACTTTGCCCCTAAGAGCAGAGCCGATTCAGGCCGGCAGTAAACTGTCGTCGAAACATTTGATTGTTATCAAAAGTTTCGTGAATTGCTGAATCATAACAGGTAAGTTTGCGTTTTGTCATAGAAATTTCCGAGGTTTCTCAATATGGATTTCGACCCCACACGTGCCGGCGTAGAGCTGCCCGATGAAGCTCTTTTGAAGAAATTCGATGTTCCCGCACCGCGCTACACGTCCTATCCGACGGCCGACCGATTCCATGGCCGCATCACGCCTGAGGATTACCAGGCGGCGCTTGCCCGCCGCGAAAAGGCAGCCAAGCCCGCCAAGCTTTCGCTTTACTGCCATATTCCGTTTTGCAACGACGTTTGCTTTTACTGCGGCTGCAACAAGATCGTCACGCGAGATCATTCGCGTTCTGCCGCCTACATCAAGACGCTTTTGAAGGAAGCCGATCTTGCCAAAGAACATCTCACGGGAATTAAAACGCTCGAGCAGCTGCACTGGGGCGGCGGCACGCCGACCTTTTTGAACGACGACGAAATTCTCGAACTGATGGCCGGTCTCAATGCACGCTTTCCGTTTGAGGAAGGCGGCGAATTTTCGATCGAGGTCGATCCGCGTAGCTGCCCTCCGACCAAGATCAAGACGCTTCGCAAGGCGGGCTTCAACCGCATGAGCCTGGGCGTGCAGGACTTCAATCCGGACGTGCAGAAAGCCGTCAATCGCATTCAGCCTTTCGAGATGACCAAGGAAGTGCTCGAAAGCGCTCGAGCCGAAGGGTTCGGCTCGATTAACATGGACCTTATTTACGGTTTGCCGCGTCAGACGCGTGAAACGTTTGCCCGCACGATCGAGCAGGTGATTGAGCTTTCGCCCGATCGCATCGCGCTCTATCACTACGCGCACCTGCCCAACATCTTCAAGCCTCAGCGCCGCATCATTCCTGCGGAACTGCCCGGAGCGGCCGAACGCGTCAACATCATGTTCGACGCGATCAAGACGCTCACGAGCCATGGCTACCGCTACATCGGCATGGATCACTTCGCCAAGGAAACCGATGAGCTCTCGATTGCTCAGGTCAACGGCACCATCCAGCGCAACTTCCAGGGCTACTCCACACGAGCCGAGTGCGACATGGTGGCCTTGGGACCGAGCTCGATTTCGTTCGTCGACGGCCTATACGCATGCAACCCTCGCGAAATCGAACCTTGGAGCGAAGCGATCGAGTCGGGCAAGCTTGCGACCTGCCGCGGCTTTGATCTCAACGACGACGACAAGTTGCGCCGCGCCGTCATCATGACGATCATGTGTCGCTTTGAACTCGACAAGCGGGAAATCGAAGAGGAATTCGGCATCAAGTTCGACGAATACTTCGCCTATGAAATGAAGAAGCTTCAGGCATACGTCAAGCACGAGCTTGCCGAACTCACGGCCGACAAGATCATCGTTTCGCCCAAGGGCAAGATCTTTGTGCGTGCAGTGGCGATGCAGTTTGATCGCTACCTGCGCGAATCTGATCGCGCAGGCGGCTACTCCAAGATCGCCTGACGAAGAAAGATGTGGATATGGGCCTGTTCCTCCTTTTTGTTCCGAGTCGTTAAACTCTCTTTGAAAAAGGAGGATGGACCCTTTTCCGACGCGTTCTTGACGGAGATGATTTCATGCAGAAGTTTTTACCGGTAAAACTTGCGGTGTTAGCTGCCGCAGCTCTGTTGCTTACGGGATGCCCTACGGCACAAAAAGCTCAGGAGGGTGAAGTTCAACAGCAGGCTCAGGCAAGCAAAGGGAAAATCGATACCATTTGTGTCGTTCGGCATCAGAACGCGCAACTGGGTAATGAAAAGCTTGTTAAAGCCATTGAGGCCGGGTTGCAGCACACGGGTGTCAAGACGCGGGTTGTGGAACACAATCAGGTTCCCGCTGACTGCCGGTTGTGTCTCTTTTATGGTGTGACGACGGACGACAAGGTCGCGAAGTCGTTTGATTTCCAGGCGGTGATTGACGGTAAGGCGTTGCAGCGCGGCTCCGGTCCCGTGCAGCCCGACGGCAATATCAAGCTTGAGACGGTGGCACAATATGCCGCCAACTACCTGCAGAGCTTGGTCAATGCGAGTAAGCAAAAGGAAGCTCAGCAAAACGGTTCTGAGCCCTGACAGGCTTTAGCTTGCCGGCTTGCGATTTGTCCCGGAATGAAGTCGCCGCAGGGAGAAGTGTGCGGCGGCTTTTTCTTTAGAAACAGCGCGAGACGAAAACCGAGATCCCAGTCGACGACACAAATGACGCAGAGCACAACTTTTTATTGGTACGACTACGAGACGTTTGGGCTCGATACGGTGCGCGATCGACCGGCGCAGTTCGCCGGGATGCGTACGACTTTGACCTTTGAGCCGACGGCAGAGGCCGACTTGTTTTATTGCCGTCCTTCAATGGAGTACCTTCCCAACGTGATGGCCTGTGTCATTACGGGTATCACCCCGCAGGAAGCCTCTGACAAGGGGATGGCCGAAGTGGATTTTGCCAAGCGTGTTTTTAAGGAACTCAATACCCCGGCAACCATTTCGGTGGGTTACAACAGCATCGGGTTTGACGACAAGGTCAATCGCTCGCTTTTCTGGCGTAACTTGCTTGATATGTACAGCCATGTCTGGCGCAACGGCTGCTCTCGTTGGGACTTGTACCCGTTTGTGCTTGCCGTCTGGGCGCTTCGCCCTGAGGGCGTCGTCTGGCCCAAGGTACGCAGCAACGATCCCGAAAAGCCTGATCGTCACACTTTTAAGCTTGAAAAGCTGACGGCCGCCAACGGAATTGAGCACAGTCACGCGCACGATGCATCAAGCGACGTGGCGGCAACTGTGGCGCTTGCGCGATTTTTGGCCGATAAAAAACAGCGCTTGTGGCAGTGGGCCCTGAACAACAGAAGTAAGCTCAAGATTGCCGAGGCGCTCGATACCGGTCGCCCCTGTTTGTGGGTTGATCCGAGAGCCGGGCAGGAACGCGGTTTTTTGCGTTTTGTGATGCCGGTGGCCCGCAATCCGGAAAACCAAAATGAATACTTCGTTTGGGACTGCAGAGAAAATCCCGAAGAGCTTACGGGACTGGATCCCGAAACAATCGCTCGCCGAGCGTTTGCACCTGCCTCCATGCGGCAAGAGGGGGAAGAGCCTCTGGCCTTGCGGCGTCTTCGCATCAACGAGTGTCCGTTTGTTTGCTCCGATCTGCGTGTGGCGTCGAACTCGGTCTGCGAGCGATTCCGCATCAATCTGCAGACAGTCGTGGATAACGGCGAAAGGCTCACACGCCTGCATGGTTTGATTGAAGGTCCGGTTCTGCAGGCTTGGCAGGTATTTGATGAAAATAATAAAACGCGCTTTGCGACAGAAGGCCCCAAAGATGCGGAAGCGGCTCTCTACGACGGTTTTGTAAACGATGCCGATCGTGCGCGTGCCCAAGGACTTTTGAATCTCGACTTTGAAACGATTGCCGAACAGGTCCACGAGGGACGACTGTACTTTGACGACGATCGCTTAAACGAGTTGCTTTTCCGCTTGCGTGCGCGCTGTGCGCCGCAGACCTTGAACGAATCCGAAAAGGAAAAGTGGCTGACCGAATGCCGTAAACGTCTGACGCAGGACGGCGTCGCACCGATGACACTCGAAGCATATTTCGAAGAGATCGATTCCGTGCGTGATCGCTATGAAACGCTCCTAAACGAAGGCAGCATCACGGAAGAACGCTATGAAGCCATTGAAGAGACGCTTTCAGCTTTGTACGACTGGGGCGATCAAGCGGCCGAATACGCTGAGGTGGAAGGTTAACGAAAAGGAGAGGAGCAATGAGTATCAAATGCGCATTTTTGGGACTCGGCGTCATGGGCTATCCCATGGCTGGCCACTTGGTTAAAAAAGGCTTTGATGTGACCGTCTACAACCGCACGACCGCTAAAGCCCAAAAGTGGGCGCAGGAGTATGGTGCGGGCTATAAAGCAACGGCTTTTGAAGCGGTTGAGGATGCCGATTTCGTATTTGCGTGTTTGGGTAACGACGACGATGTGCGAAGTGTCGTGCTCGGAGAACAAGGCGCCTTTGCCGGCATGAAATCTGGAGCCGTCTTCGTGGATCACACGACTGACTCGGCTGATCTCGCTCGTGAGCTTTTTACGGCGTGCAAGGCCCGTGGTTTGGGCTTTCTGGATGCTCCGGTGTCGGGAGGGCAAGCCGGTGCCGTCAACGGCATTCTCACCGTGATGGTAGGCGGAGAGGCCGACGTCTTCGAAAAGGCCAAGCCCGTAATTGACTCATATGCATGCAACGTCACGTATCTCGGTGAGGCCGGTAGCGGGCAGTTAGCCAAAATGGTTAACCAGATTGCCTTGGCAGGAGCCGTGCAAGGGTTGTCGGAAGCGGTTGCGTTTGGCATGAACGCCGGCTTGGATATGAAAAAGGTGCTGAAGGTACTCGAAAAGGGAGCGGCTGGCTCCTGGCAGATGGCCAACCGCGGCGAAACGATGGTGGACGACAAATTCGATTTCGGTTTTGCCATTGACTGGATGCGCAAGGATCTCGGCATTGCGATGGCCGAAGCCAGACGTAACGGTTCGTCGCTTCCCGTGACAGCGCTGGTTGATCAGTTCTACGGTGAACTGCAGGCAATGGGGGCGTCGCGAATGGATACCTCTTCGCTGATCAAACGTCTGCCGCGTAAAAAAGCATAGTTGACCGCCGTCTCGTTTCTTTCGGCCCGCTTCGAAGCTTGTTTTCGTTGCGGGCTTTTTGTTGCTCTAGGCTAGGTAAAACTCTCTAAACGCTTTGCTTTTTTGTCAAAGAAGCAACGATTTTCGAGTGAATTCTGCTCATCGTTGCGAAATGAGAATAATTCTTATTACAATTCGCAACGATTCAAGACGGTTCGATAGGTCCGGAAAAAACGCTTCTTGCCGTCGCTTCTTCCTACTTTTAAAGAGACAACAAATGACCAAATTCAAGACAACGCTTCTGGCGATGGCGGTGAGCGCCGCCGCCTTCTCGGTTCAGGCAGCTCAGGTTTCGCTTTACGGTTCGGTTTCAACGGGGGTGCTCTACCAGAACCAGGCTTCCTTGTCAGGAGGAATTGATCAGGAAAACCAAGAAAGCAAAGATTCTTTTTCGATGGAAAGCGGTTTCTGGGGCGATTCCATCTGGGGCATTACCGGTGAAGAAGATATCGGCAACGGTTGGACTGTCGGCTTTACGCTCGAAAACGAGTTCGGTTCGGACACGGGTGAAATGGCTTCGGATGGCACGATTTTTGACAGTCAGGCCTATCTGCGCATCGGCAATGACAAAGTCAATTTTGCCTTCGGCAACATCGGCGGTCTGGCAAGTGCCGGCGGCGACTTTGACCTGATCTGCGGATTTGACCCGATGGAAGCCTTTGTCGGTGTGGCAGGTCTCGGCGCTTTTGCCTCCAAGGACTACGCCAGCGGCAACATGGCTGTTGTCGAAGTGACGCCGATGGAGGGCTTCAAAGTTTCTCTGATGGGCAACACCGGTGATGACGACTCCAGTGAGGCGAAGTGGTCGGATCGGGACCACTACTACGGTTTGGGCGTGTCCTATGAAAGCGGTCCGCTGGCGCTGGCGGCGATTGCAGAAATGCGCAAATACGATCGCGCAGCTGATTGGGCAGACAACGATGATTCCTGGACCTTCACAGTGGCGGCTGCGTATGACTTTGAAGTAGTCCGTCCGAGCTTTGTGTATCAACACGCCAGCAAGACGCGCGAATTTGCGGCAGGAGAGATCTCTGACGCCGCTTATAACTTCGACAGTTTCATGCTTGGCGCCACGGCTCCGCTTGGACAGGGCACGCTGCGCGCTTCCATTCAGTACGTCAAGGGTGAAAACGATGCGGTGTCTGACGAAGAGGGCAGTGCCACGATTCTCGGTCTGGCCTATACCTATGACATGAGCAAGCGTACGACGCTTTATGGCGCTGCGTTCTACTCGGTCGGCGGCGACGGCCTTGACAAAGATCTCGGAACAAATGAAATGGCGTTCGGTTTGATGGATCGTGCCGAATACAACAGCGTCGGTTTCGGCGTGGGTCTCGTCCACACGTTCTAAGCGCATAACGACGCAATGAAGGTGTAAACCGATTCGCAAATCAAAAAGAGCCGGGGCCCTTGATGTCACGGCTCTTTTTGCAAATCTGAGCGGCGACGAACATTCTTTTGATGCGAACGAGAATTACTAATTTTCAAGCTCTCTTGTCGTTTTCTTCGCTGCTAAGCGACGTCAGGAAACAAGTGTCAATGTTTGAGGCGCTGATTCATTGTTGAAAATACTGATTGATAACCGTTCTCATTGAGATTGAGAAAAGGTATCATTCGCATTGAATTTATCCAACGTTGATGACTTCGGATCGCTCGGTGAGCGATTTCGGTGCCACCACAAACGCAAAAGCAATGAACAAAGAACGAACAATTCGCAAGCTCACGCAACTGAAAATCGAAGAACCCGGCATCGTTGCCAAGGTCAAGCTTCCGGCTCCCGAGGCGGCTCGTCTCGATGAACTTGGATTGCATGTGGGCAGTTCGGTTCGCGTGTTAAGCGGTGCGGTCAACGAGAGCATCTTGATTGCTGTCGGGGACAGCCGCATCGGCGTGAACTTCGACGTTGCTCAGAAAATTTACGTGTACTGAGAGCCGCTCAATTGCGACTGAAAAGCAAGCGGCTCGGAACAAGGGACAGGCAAACCATGTTGTTAAAGGAACTTTCTCCCGGAACCAAGGGAACGATTGTCGGCTATGACAAAAAGGCGCCGGAATACCGCCGGCGTTTGCTGATGCTCGGTGCAACACCGGGAACAGCATTTGAGGTGGTGCGCGTGGCTCCGCTGGGCGATCCGGTTGAGATTCGCGTGCGCGGCAGCTTTATCAGCGTTCGAAAGGACGAAGCCGCCATTATGGAAGTGCGCCTGGATTGAGTTGGGGATTGCAATATGAAAAACATCATCTGTATTGTCGGCAATCCGAATTGCGGCAAGACAACGCTTTTTAATGCCCTGACGGGCTCGAAACAAGAAGTCGGCAACTGGCCGGGCGTAACCGTCGATAAGAAAACCGGCCGCTATAGCTTTGAAGGCAACGACGTAGAGATTGTTGACCTTCCCGGCATTTATTCCATTACGCCGGCTTCGACTTCCGGTGAAGACGAACGCATTGCACGTGACTACATCCTCACGGATGAAGCGCAGGCGGTGATCAACATCGTTGATGCCTCCAACCTGGAACGCAACCTTTATCTGACGGCCCAACTCATCGAAATGCGCGTGCCGATGGTCGTTGCCGTCAATATGCTCGACATTGCCAAGAACCACAAAATTGAGGTGGATTTGAAAGCGCTGCAGCAGGCACTCGGTTGCCCTGTTGTGGGACTGGTGGCAGCGCGTGAACAGGGTGTGCGTGAACTGCAAAAAACGGTTGCGGAATTTTTAAAGAATCCTCAATTGCCGCCGATGAACGTTTCTTTCGACGAGCGCATTGAGAAGGCTCGTGAAGCGATTACTCAGGGACTGCGCAAAGAAGGCGTGGAACGTCCCGAATGGTTCGCGTTGCAGCTCGTTGAAGGTGCTCCGGGAATTGAAGACAAGCTTCCCACAGAAGCCTACGCCAAGGTTAAGAAGATTGTCGATGAGGTGAATGCCGCTTATGACGGCGACGCCGATATCGTGGTTGCCGACGCTCGTTACAGCTTTGTCAACCGCATCACGCAAAAAGCGCTGATTCGGCACGGCGAAATGAGCAATACGATGACCGACAAGATTGATCTGGTGGTACTCAACCGTTGGTTGGGGCTGCCGATTTTCCTGGCGATCATGTACGTGATGTTCCTCTTTACGCAGAACCTCGGCGGCGCTTTTATTGACTTCTTTGACATCACGTTTGCCGGCATCTTTGTCGACGGGTTCGGTCGCCTGCTTGAGGCAGTCGGCACGCCCGAATGGCTTAAGGTCTTGCTCGCCGACGGTATCGGCGGCGGTATTACAACGGTTTCGACCTTTATTCCGCCGATCTTCTTCCTATTCCTGTTCCTCGCCATGCTTGAGGACTCGGGTTACATGGCCCGTGCCGCGTTCGTGATGGACCGCGTGATGCGCGCGTTGGGCCTGCCCGGTAAAGCCTTCGTACCGTTGATCGTGGGTTTTGGCTGCAACGTGCCTGCCATTATGGCTACCCGTACGATGGATAAGGCAACCGACCGCATCATCACCATCATGATGGCTCCCTTCATGAGCTGCGGCGCCCGCATGCCGGTGTATGTTCTGTTTGCAACGGCGTTCTTCCCGACCAATGGCCAGAATCTGGTGTTCGGCATCTATGTGATCGGCATTATTGCCGCCATCATCACGGGCTTTTTGATCAAGCGCGTGGTGCTGCCCGGTGAAGTTTCCGCCTTCGTGATGGAAATCCCGCCGTACCACATCCCGACGGTCAAGGGCGTCATGATGCGCACGTGGGATCGCCTGAAGGCCTTCCTGAACCGTGCCGGCAAAGTGATCGTTGTGATCTGCGCCGTGCTGGGTTTCTTGAACAGCTGGGGTACCGACGGTTCGTTTGGCAATGAGGACTCCGAAAAGTCGGTTCTCTCTGAAATCGGCTACACGATCGCTCCGGTGCTCTCGCCGATGGGTGTGACTCAGGAAAACTGGCCTGCTGCTGTGGGTGTGTTTACCGGCATCTTTGCTAAGGAAGCCGTGGTTGGTACACTCAACTCGCTCTATGACCAGATGGCGCGCGACAAGAATGCCGAGGCTGCGGGCGAAGACGGTGCCGCTCCTGCTGAAGAAGAAGCTGACGAAGGTTGGTCGCTCGGTGCCATTCTCTCGGAAGCCGGCGGCACGATTGTTGACAATCTGGCTGACCTGGGCGGAGCCTTTACCGATCCTCTTGGTATTGCCGTGGATGATTTGTCGGATACGGCAGCGGCTGCGGAATCTCAGGAAGTGACGGTGACAACCATCGACATGATGCAAAAGCTCTTCGGCTCTCAGCTTGCCGCCTTTGCATACCTGATGCTCGTGTTGCTCTACATGCCCTGCGTAGCGGCAATCGCAGCGGTCTATCGTGAAGCCGGTGCAGCCTGGACATTGTTCCTCGCGGCCTGGACGACGGTTCTTGGATACTCCACAGCCACCATTGTCTACCGTGTGGGTACGTTTGCTCAGGATCCGCTTTACGCGACCGTGGCCATCGTGATTTCGCTCGGCCTTTTGGCTTCGCTTTTAATCTTCATGCGCAATTACGTGAAAAACAATCGCGGTAAGGGTCCGAAGGTGATCCCGATTGCCGTGGCGCAGCCCTCTTAATCAGCCAACCGTAGAGTTTCGGAGAACAAAACTCCGAAGCATCTGACCGACCGCATCTGATACTCAGGCTAGAGACTTACCGTCGGATGCGGTCTTTTCTTGCACGCAAAACAAGGACACAGTATGAGTCTTTTGATGGATATTCAGGATTATTTGCGCCGTTACGGAACGGCCACGCAACTGGAACTTGCGCAGCAGCTTCGCACGACGCCCGAGATGGTGGAAATGATGGCGGAGACTTTGCGAGCCAAAGGAAAGGTGCGGTTTACGAAAACGATGCCGGCCTGTATGAGCGGTGCTTGCTCGGGATCGTGTTGCGACACACCGACGACTGCTGCAGGTAAACGAGTGCCGGTACGTGTTTACGAGTGGATCGGCGCTAGATCCTGACGGAGATTCAGCGTCTACTTGCTAAAGCAGATCGTTGAGTAGCGTGGAAGGCGGCGTTTGAGAAAGCGGATCGAGCCAGTTTTCGTATTTCAACCCCATGTCGGCATAAAGCTCGAAACCGGCTCGACGATCGCCGGAGACAAGCACAAAGTCGCGGGACAGTGCCTGTCCGGCAATCAATGCGTCTTGAAACGACAACGTTCGGCCAATTCGACGAGAATGATCGTAAAGCTTGGCGGCGGCTTCGGCGTCTTCTTTGGTAAAAGGTTCGATCAGAATCGATGACTCAAGTTTTTCGAAAACTTTGAGATACATCTTGGCCTTATGAGTCATCACTCCCTTGGGATTTATTCTCAGAATTCTGTGGTAAATCTCCATCCAGCTCAAAGAAGATGTAAACAGTTCGCCGTTGGTATGTTTCGCAAGATAGCTGTTAAGAATGGCCGACGTGTCGTTGGCTGCGGCGATCAAAATATTCGTGTCCAGCAGATATGACTTCACTTGAAGAGCTCCTTGGGATTCCAAGGTTCTCTTGGTTCGATTTCGAGAGGTTCCCAATCGTCGCCGAGCTCTTGTCTGAGCTGAGCCATTTCGTGCATAAAGAGTTGAAGACTGTTACTGAAGCCCTCGGGTAGATCAGGTTTCGGCTTGAGAATAATTTCTCCAGTATCCGGATTGCGGCGGATCCAGACTTCTTTGGTGTCGAAACGAAATTCCTTCGGCAGCCGCACGGCCTGACTGCGGCCGGACATGAAGACTTTTGCGGTTTTTCTCATTGTCTTGCTTAGAAGATATATCAATGATATATGCCGAAGTGTAGCAAAGACAGCGAATGATGAGTCTGGATAGAGCGATTTCGCCGTAGAATCCTTCGGCTTTTAATGATTTCAAGAGGGCTTCAAGATGGCCGGTGGCTTTGCAGACAAGAAGGCGTTGGTACTTTTTTCGGGTGGACAGGATTCCACGACATGCTTGGCGTGGGCGCTGAAAAACTTCAAGGAAGTGGAAACCGTCGGTTTTGACTACGGTCAGCGTCACACGGCCGAGATCACTTGCCGTAAGCATATCCTCGAGACCATTGAAGACGTTCTGCCTTTCGCCGAGGGACGCCTTGGTCAGGATCACATGATCGACATGAAGGTGTTGGGGCAGATTTCCGAGTGCTCATTGACGCGTGAGATCGAAATCGAGTTCGAAAAAGACGGCGTCCCCAACTCCTTTGTTCCTGCACGCAATCTTCTTTTCTTCACATTTGCCTCGGCCATTGCCTATCGCCGCGGTGGCTCTGTGCTCGTGGGCGGCATGTGTGAAACCGACTACTCGGGCTACGCCGACTGCCGGGACAACACGCTAAAGAGCCTGCAGGTCTCGCTATCGCTCGGTTTAGATCGACAGATCGTGATTGAAACGCCGTTGATGTGGCTCACGAAGGCAGAAACCTGGCAGCTGGCGCACGACCTCGGTGGAGACACTTTTGTGGAGTTTGTACGCACTCAGACGCACACCTGCTATATGGGTAACCACGACGTGCTCCATGAATGGGGCTATGGATGCGGCGAGTGCCCGGCCTGTAAGCTACGTCAGGACGGCTGGGAAAAGTGGGTCAAAAATCGGCAACACGCTCAATGACGAGTTTGGATTTTAAGTCCGAGATGCAGCTTTAGACGGTCGTCACGAAAATCGGATATACAAATGACACGGGCCGGAAATTCCGGCCCGAAATGTATCAGTGATTGCGGAAGCGCTGTCTGGGATTAACGGCGTCCGGATTGGCGGCTTGGGAGAGCGTCCAGCGCGGCTTGGCAGAAAAACTCCAACGCTTGCAAGCGTTTTGGAGTTCTTCTTCACTCATGCGTTGCAAACGCATCATGCCGGCTACGGCAATCATGGCGCCGTTATCGGTACACAGGCGCTGAGGCGGGAAGAAGACGTGAGCGCCGCGCTTGCGGCAGGCTTCAATAAGGCTGGCTCGGAGCGTCTTATTGGCGGACACGCCGCCCGCCACCACTAACTGTTTGATTCCTGTCGTTTTGATGGCTTTGACGGCTTTGGTGGTGAGCACTTCGGCCACGGCTTCCGTAAACGCCAGAGCCAGATCGGAGCGGAACTGGGGATCAGAGGGATCCTTGGCATCGTTGACGGCTGTTAAGACGGCTGTTTTTAGGCCCGAAAAGCTCATATCAAGTGACTGCGAATGCAGCATTGGACGCGGCAGTTCAATGGCCCCGGGCGTTCCCGATTCTGCCAAGCGAGAAACGGCAGGACCGCCCGGATAGCCTTCGCCTAGCAATTGGGCGGTTTTATCAAACGCTTCGCCAGCCGCATCGTCCAGTGTTTCGCCCAACAACTCGTAGCTGCCGAAGGCGTTGACGCGCATGAATTGCGTGTGTCCGCCGCTTACCAAAAGCGCAATAAACGGAAATTGTGGGGCGGGATCAGCCAGACAGGCTGACAGCAGATGGCCTTCCAGGTGATGTACACCTACGACAGGAATGCCCAAGGCGTAGCCGATGGCGTGCGCAACGGATGAACCAACCAGAAGTGCACCGGCCAACCCCGGACCTTCGGTAACGGCGACGGCATCAATGTCTTCTTTCTGAACGTTAGCGCGTGACAGAACGTCGTCAATCAACACCAACACACGGCGGATATGGTCGCGGCTTGCGAGTTCCGGCACCACACCGCCGTAGGCTCGATGCATATCGATTTGAGTGTAGACGGCGTCGGCCAACAGCCCTTTTTCGCTGTCGATTAACGCAACGCCGGTTTCATCACACGAGCTTTCAATGCCGAGAACTTTCATAAGAGCAAAGAATTAAAAAGAAAAAGCGCTGCCATTCTAGCCAGAGCGATTCATTTCCGCTCTGTTATGTGAAGAGCAGATCATCTACGGTGATGGCGAGGCGGAGGCGGGGGAGGAGGCATCATCATTGGGCCCCACATAAACGGCCCCCACATGAAGCGATCGTTGTAGAGCCGTTCAGTTTCCAACTCGGCTTGCAACTGGGCTTCGCGTCTCTTCGAGAGCTGAAGAGCGTTTTGCAGATCTTTTTCCAACCCCGGAGCATCCGAGGGACGCTTCATAACGTATCGGAATTGGTAACCGTCTCCGCAAAGCACGATCGGGTTGGGAGAGGAGACTTTGGCGCCCGAAGGCCATGTGTAGGTCACTCCCAGAATGCGCGCACAGCCGTCAGGACCTCGGGAGGCATCCAGGTCATCATTGGAAAAGGACACGGAGACGGGAGTCACGCCGTATTTCTGACCGGCAATCGTCGTGACCTCAGCACCTTCCAGATCACTCTCAAAGATCACGGTTGACGAGCAACCGCTCAGGATCAGAACTGAAAGTGCAGCAACAAGAATCGGTAAGCGCATGACTAATCTTTTTGGACGGAATGGTGCCTTCAATTGTAGAGGTCACAAAGCAGAGCCGAGTATCTGAATTGCAAAGCGTTGTTGCTCACAAATATATTTTGGTGTGAATAAGAAGAAGGTTCTTCACAGGTTTTGTGAATAAGTGAGTGTGTTGGGTGTCTCGGTCACTGATTTGTAATAAATTTTACGGCGTGCCTAAAAATTAAGCACGCAACTTTGATGTTTGAACAGGCAGAAATCAATGGATACGAAAAGCCCCCTGAGGCTTCGGAATGTACCGAACATTTCAGAGGGCTCAATGTTCAGCTAAGAGCTGAACGCACAGTAATCAAGCTTGAGAGCTGATTAGAAGCGATGACGCAGGCCGACGTACAGGGTGTATGCGGACGGATCAGCATCAACCTTGTCTTTATTGTTTTCCCAGCTATCCTGCATGTAGGAAGCAACAGCGTAGACGTCGGTGCGCTTGCTGAACGGATAGTCGTAGCCAACGCTGACAACGTAACGCTGGAAGTCGACGTCCTGTGCCTTATCCTGGCTGTCGGCGGTTTCCGCATCGGTGTAGTCAATACCGAACATAGCCTTGCCACCAAGGAGCGGTGCATCGCCGGTCAGGCTGAGGCCGTAACCCTTAACCTTGCTGCCCTGGCCAACACCAGCGTCCTTGATCGGGCCGGAGAAGCCGGAGAGCTTGACTTCGTCAAAATACTGAGCGCCGAGGTAAACCTTGACGACTTCGAAGTCGTAGCTACCGCCCAACGTGACGGTCAGGCTGTCGTCGGCATCAGGATCGCCACCTTCGCCAGCGGTCGCGTAATTCTGGGAGTCCACAGCAAGATAAGCGGCAACCGGGCCATTGTTGTAGGTAGCACCGATAGCATAGTAACGATTGCTCGTGGATTCGTTTTCATCGCCGTACAGCGTGTCGTCGACTTCGATCTGATTACCCATACCGTACTGGGCATAAACCTTGAAACCTGCGAAGTCAGGAGTCTGGTAGGCAATCATGTTGTCCCACTGACCGGCGGTAGCCATGATGCTGCCAACCTGAGCGGAATAGCTACCCCAATCGGACGTACCGAAGGCGTTGATCATACCGACCTTAGCCCAGGACGACTGACCGTTGTTCAGAGAACCGATACCACTTCATAGGAAGACGCAAAGAAAAGCCCCTCTCAACGGAGGGGCCGCTAATCAGAATCTCAAGAAGAGATCAGATTAGAATCTATGGCGGATACCAACCATGGCAGCGAAGACCGTCGGATCCTGGTCTTCAACCTTGCTGGTGTATTCCATGCTGTCCTGAGCATAGGTCAGGATACCGTAGACGTTGGTACGCTTGGAGAGCGGATAGTCGTAACCTGCAGACACAACCCAGCGGGTGAGTTCGTCCTTATCTGCGGTCTTCTGGCTGTCAGCAGCTTCTGCGTCCATGTAGCCTGCACCAACCAGAACGCTGCCTCCGGCAACCGGAATGTTGGCAGAAACGCCAAGGCTCCAGCCCTTGAACTTGGTGGAGAAAGTGTCGTTATAGTCGGTGGCCCCCAACAGACCGAAAGCAGACGAAACCTTAGCTTCGTCGAAGTACTGGGCACCAGCAAAGAGCTTAAGAACTTCGAAGTCGTAGTTACCGCCGAAGGTGACCGTCAAGCTGTCGTCAATGTCGTCAGCGTTGGGGAGGGCACCGTTGGCGTCGGCCGTCTGGTAGTTGATGGAGTCAACGGCCAAGTACAGGTTCAGGGGACCGTTCGCATATTTCGCACCGAGAGCATAGTAACGATCGCTGCTGGATTCGTTTTCGTTGTTGTTCGAACCCATGCCGTACTGAGCATACACAGTGAAGCCAGCAAAAGTCGGAGTCTGGTAGGCGATCATGTTATCCCAAATGCCAGCGCCAACTGCCCAGGTGCCCATCTGAGCGGAGTAGTCCCAGGACGTACCAAAAGCGGACAACATACCGAACTGGGCCCAGGAGCTCACACCGTTGTTGATGGAACCGATGCGGCCCATGGCGATCTTACCGAAACCGCCTTCCAGGAAGAGGGAAGCTTCACGGCGGAAGAAGTGATCTTTGTCAGACAGGGAGCCGTCGTCGGAATTGAACTGGCTTTCAAGGACAAAGCCAACCGTCAAGCCGTTGCCGAGGTCTTCCGTGCCTTTGAAACCGAAGCGAGAGCCGGACTGCATGCCGGACTTCATTTCGAACTTGTCAACAGCGTCATAACCAGCGGCGGCAGCGTCACCGTCAAAGTGCATATAACGCAGACCCGTATCAACGAGACCGTAGAGCTGAACGTCAGCAGCCAGAGCGGAGCCGGCGAAAGCACCGAGAACAGCAACTGCAGCAAGAGTCTTTTTCATTTTGGTTTGTTCCTATAAAGATAGGGGATCTTTTTGATCAAAAAGGCCCGGGATTTGAAAGTTGCAAGCCTGCAAGGAACCGCAACATGCCCGAAGGCCCAATCACCCTTTGTTCCGAAAGGGTGCCTGCATTTTTGCTCCAAATTGACTAACTCTCAATAGATAACGCAAGCTTCAAACGAGAGTGATGCTTTTTTACAACACATGTAAGGCCTCAGAAGTCTCCTCGTCTATAGGGCTGTTTAGAGAAGCGTTGGGGGTGGCCTCTTTTTCCTTGAGATAAACGTGAGAAGATTGTTTCGTTTTAATACATACGAAGGAGCGAACCATGCCCTACGTTAACATCAAACTCACTGGTGACTCCGAAGCTCCGACACTGGAACAAAAAGAACAACTGATTGCAGGAGTAACCAAGCTCATCGCCGATGTGATGGGCAAAGACACAACGCATTTAGTTGTTGTGATTGACGAAGTGCCGATGTGCAACTACGGCATCAACGGCAAAACCGTCAAGCAACTGCGTTCGGACAAGAAAGACTGAAATTCCAAACAAAGCGGGCGATCTGCAAAGACCGCCCGTCGGGAAAGGGGTAACTGTTTTTAGCTTAGAGGAACTGAGCGCCAACAATACCGGCAATCATCAGCGGGATGTTGTAAGCAATGAAGGTCGGTACGCAAGTGTCCCAAATGTGGTCGTGCTGTCCGTCGGCATTCAGACCGCTCGTGGGGCCAAGCGTGGTGTCGGAAGCGGGAGAACCGGCGTCACCCAGAGCTCCGGCAGCCGACATCAGGAGAATGGTGGCCGGAAGCGAGAAGCCCACCGCGGAGCATAGCGGCACGTAAATCACGGCAAGAATCGGAACGGTACCAAACGAGGTGCCGATGCCCATCGTGACCACAAGACCGATGGCGGTGATGATCGTAGCGGCGAGTACCTTATTGGAGTGCAGGTAAGGAACCACGCTTTGGATGAGTTCGTTAACAGCGCCCGTTTCCTTGAGAATAGCGGCGTAGCCACCCGCAATGAGCATCACAAAGGCGATAAAGCCCATCATGGAGATGCCGCCAGCAATGTGATCATCCAATTCTCTGAAGAGAAAGGCGCGACCGAGAATCATGATCAGAAGACCGATCAAAGCGGCCAGCGGCAGAGACTGCCAAATGAGCTGAACCACAACGGCGAGAACAATGGCCAGAAGCGTGGCCCAGTGCTTGAGTTCAAACTTTTTGATTTCCTCGGCCTTGGTTTCCATGCCGATGACCGGACGGTCTTCGTAGTGACGGGGTTTGCGATAAAGCACAAAGACAGCAATCAGCAAACCGATCAACATGGATGCACCGAGGATCCAGTTGACGGAAGCGACGTCCGACACCGTGGTCTTCATGCCGCTTTGAGTCATGCTGTCAGCCACGATGCCCTGGAAGATAAGGCCGAAACCAACGGGAAACGTGATGTAGGGAGCCTTAAGGCCGAAGCTGAGCGAACAGGCAACCGCTCTGCGGTCGAGCTGCATCTTATTCATCAGATAGAGCAGCGGGGGAATCAACAGCGGAATGAAAGCGATGTGCACCGGCACGACGTTCTGCGACAAGCAGGCGATGGCGGCCAGAACCAGGCAGAAAATCGCTGGACGAGACCCCAGATGCTTGGAAATCCAGGAGACCAACACCTGCATTAAGCCCGTGTGCGCAATGGCAACGGCGAAGGTACCCAACAAAATGTATGAAAGAGCGGTTGTGGCGTTGGCGGAAAAACCATCAGCCAAGAGTGTCATCGTTTTGCTGATGTCAATACCGCCCGTCAAGCCGGCGGTGATGGCAGCAAGGATAAGCGCGACAAGTACGTTGACCTTGACCAGGCAGAGTACGCAAAGTACCAACACCGACAAAATGATGGGGTTGAAAAGCAAGTCCATCCGGAAGCCTCGTTTGGTTTGTGTGAGGGGAAACTATGGCGGAGAAAAGCGGTCTAAAGCCGCATTGTTTTGAATTGTTTCAGGGGATACTACCGCATTTGCTGGAGCTGGGAAAGAGATTTAGCACGGACTAATGCCTTTTGCTTAGAGGCCTGTGTCTGGAGTGGAAGTAACTTTTGGGTAGTGGCTACACCGCTGTTTGTCGAGATCTGCAAGCTCCAGTCACAGACCAGATCGAGCATTTTCAGATGTGACGGCGCACGACGCTCAGGGACAAGGTAAAGACAATAAAAAAACCGCGAACCCTTGATTTCCGGGCTTTCGCGGCAATTTCAGTATTCAACAGTCTCAGCTGTTTCAGTGCTTTGGCGTCCCCATGGGGATTCGAACCCCAGTTCTAACCGTGAGAGGGTCATGTCCTAGGCCTCTAGACGATGGGGACGAGAGGCTTTCAATTGAGAGGCACCATTGTACGACCTGGCAGAAAAATTTCAAGTCTCTCGGAGGCAAAAGGTCGACCAGACATTACCTTCTGCTCGACCTTTCCTAGAACTGTGTTAGTGCTTTTCTCGGAAGCTGCCCGCTACCAGATTGAATTCAAAAAAGCGACATTCCAGCGGACCGTTAAAAAGCGGCGTTTTTTTACTTTCCTTCAGGCGCATCTGACGCGGCAGATTGCGATCGCTTGTTAGGAACCGAGCCGTCCAACTTGAGAAATTGTGTTTCAGATTGTCGGCAACATCCTTCATCATGGATGCAACGGTGGCGCTCTTCGGATTGGACTGTTCACCGTAGGGTGGATTGGCCACAATGAGCCCGGCAGGGGCGATCGGAGTTACTTGACGGGCATCGCACTGCTTAAATGTCAAACGTCCGTCGTCAATCAATGCACCGAGCCCTGCACGACGAGCATTTTGTTCAGCTTTGCCGACTACGATCGTACTGATGTCGCTTGCAGCAATCTGCACCTTCGTGTGCATATTGACTCGCGCTTTGGCTTCCTCGATCTCTTCCTGCCAGATATCTTGTTCAAATCCGGAGAAGTTCTCAAACAGGAAACGGCGCTTAAGCCCAGGAGCCACACCACAAGCCGCAAGGGCAGCTTCAATGGCAATCGTCCCGGAACCGCAGAATGGATCCACAAGAGGTGTTTCAGCGTTCCAACCGGCAAGCATCAGAAGGCCCGAAGCCAAGTTTTCTTTCAGCGGAGCTTCACCCTTGTCTGTGCGCCAGCCGCGCTTGAAAAGCGCTTCCCCGCACAAATCCAGATAAAACGTGCAGTGCGTTGCGTCAGCAAAGGCAAAGACACGAATGTCTGGATGAGTCGTATCCACGCTCGGACGACGATCCATGAAGTGCATGAAACGATCGCAAATGCCGTCTTTAATGCGCAATAGCGTGAAGTCGAGACTTCTCAACGGAGAACGACGGGCGTTGATATCGACACGAATCGTGGAGTCCGGTCCGAACCAGTTTTCCCACTTTGTACGACAGGCAAAGTTGTAAATGTCTTCTTCATCCTGATAGTCGGAAACACCCACGCGCATCAGGATGCGACTTGCCGTACGGCAATAGAGACAGGCACGCTGAGCCATGAGCATGGAGCCGCCAAAGGTCACAGCGCCACGTTGAACGCGTAGATTGGTTATGCCGATGGCTTCCAATTCCTGAGCGCAAAGCTCCTCAAGCCCCAGGGGCACAACAACATAGAAATGAGTGGGATTTTTCATTGAATTTCGAAGGTCTGCCGCTTGTGCAGGACGGGTCGTTATCAGTTTTTTGCCGACAACCAAACGGATGAGAATAGCAACGGGGAGAATTGTAAGGAAGATCGGTCTCCGATTGCCAAAATAGTGTGCAGTTTGTTGGTAATGGCATTCGAAAATCTTCTACTCTGACTTGAAGTCTTATCCGCGAATTCCCAAATTTTCCTCGGTGTTTCGGTACAGGGCAATTTCGGTACCCGGATTAGCGGCTCAGTTTGTAGCTTGCGTATGATTCTTGTCAATATCCGATTTTTTGTCATTTTTTCCATGCGTGGCATTTGGGCGAAGTTCTTTATCGTTTTATGCGTCGTTTGCGGCCTCGGTGTGGCATCCTCAGGTTATGCTGCAGACGAGCGGCCTGTTGTGCGCATCGGTTTGGTGGATACCTTTTCGCCGGAGTTCTACATCAATACATATGCCGCGACGATTCAATACCTGAAACGGCAACTTCCTCAGTATCGCTTTGAGTCTGTCGAGTTTACGAATGTGGATTCTTTTACTCGGGCGGAGGCGCTGACGTTGGACTTTTTGGTCAGCAGTGCCGGAACCTTTGGAATTCGAGCTCAGGAGTTTGGTGCGGAGCACATCGTGATTCGCAAACGCTCGGATGTGAAGAATGCCTCGAGCAGCGTAGCGGCTGTGTTTGTTGCACGAGCTGACAACAAGAGCATCAATACGTTGCAGGATATGCGTCACAAACGGGTGACAGCCACCAATCCCTCCAGTTTCGATGGCTGGTTGATTGCTCAGGACGAACTCTCGCAAGCCGGTTTTTCGCCAGACCAATTCTTTTCCAACATTCAATTTACGGAGTACAACTACCCGGATGTCATTAGCCGTGTACTTATCGGACAGGCTGATGTCGGGGTTTTGACGCGCTGTCAGCTGGAGCGCTACGAACAACAGGGTCTGGTGCCGACCGGGGCCGTCAAAGTAATCAACGGTAAAGACGAGGCGGGTGAGCCGTGTCGTCGATCGTCTGATTTATATCCGGCAGAAGTCATTGCCGTATTTCCGCATACGGATCCAGAACTCGCCAAAGCTGTGACGATCGCGCTTTTGCAAATGCCTGAGCATGATGCGGGCGAAGTGAAGTGGGAGTGGGTGACGGTCAACGATATGGTCAACATTTCGGGACTCATGGAGCGTCTGTCATTGGGCAGTTTCGCTTATCAGAGGGAATTCACAATAGAAGCGCTGACACGTCGCTATTCCCGAGAGATTATTTTGATCGCCGCCTTGATCGCTGCAACTCTGTTTCACATCCTGCGCGTTGATCGACTTGTCATGCAGCGTACGCGCGAGTTGGTTCAAACGGTCAAAGAAAAAGAAGCTTTGCTCGAACGCATGAAGCGTACGCAACAGTATTTGCAGTTGCTTGAGCGAAACACGATCGTGAGTCAGCTTTCAAGCTTGTTCGCTCATGAAATGAAACAGCCGGTGACCAACATTATTAATTACGCCACAGGTCTGGAAATGCTTCGAAAATCCGGGCGTGATGCCAACACGACAGCCGTTGATCAGGCATTAATGGCAATCAATGACCAGGCTCATCGCATGGCGCAGATTGTGGATCGTGTACGAGCCTATGCAAAACACGAGCCACAAGCCAAGTCCGAATGCTTCCTTTCGGATATCGTGAGAACAATGCTGGACAATTTTCGTATGGCTCAAAAATCCGTGAGTTCCATTATGGTGGATGTTCCGGACACAATCCGAATATCGGCCGAGCCTGTCGCATTGGAACTGCTGCTTTTGAATCTCGTACGCAATGCCGAAAGAGCAGCCGCAGCTGGTCCGTCGCCCCGGGTCTACATCGTTGCTAAAGCTGAAGCTCATTTGGTTCGGGTGACAGTGTCAGACAATGGTCCTCGCGTGCCGGATGATTTATTCGCGCAACTTGATCGGATTGGTGGTGTCCAAAGTTCGCAGGGACTTGGCATGGGATTGGCCATTGCCAAAGGCATCGCTGAAAACCATAACGGACATTTGGAATTTTCCCGATCCAAGGACGGTGGTCTGGCTGTGGCGCTGGTAATGACAACAGTAACCAAAGAGGAGAACTCTCGTGGTGAGAAACCTTGTACCTGATCTCATTCGCATCGTGGACGATGACCCTTCGGTGTGCGCCTCGCTCACGTTCATTCTCCAGATAGCCGGGTTTGATGTGGTGTCATACAACAGCGCCGACCAGTTTCTTGAGCAGGCGACAGATCTGCGTCCAGGATGCGTCTTGTTGGATGTCAAAATGCCCGGCAAGAGCGGACTGGAACTCTTCTGTGACATTCGTCGTCGGGGAATGCTCCTGCCCGTTATCTTTTTGAGTGGACACGGGGACATTGAGATGGCTGTTCAAGCCCTTCACGACGGAGCATTTGATTTCCTGGTAAAACCTGCGGAACCCGAGCGTTTGATCGAAAAGGTGCAAAAAGCGGTCGAGTACGGCAAAAAAATCAGAAGTCAGGTGCAGGAACAGGAGGAAATCAAAACCTTGATGGCACGTCTGACCCCAAGTGAACTGGAAGTGGCGCAATTGATGGCAAAAGGATTAACAGTCAAAGCCATAGCGCAGTTGCTCAAGGTGAGCGAGCAGGCGATTAAAGCGCATCGTTCCTCGATCTACCACAAGCTTGATGTCATCAATCCGGTGGAAGTGGCCGGTGTTGTCAATGATTGGCTAAGGAGCAGAAAAGTATGACATCTCGTCGCAAATTTCTGCAGAGCTTGGCGTTGACGGCTATAACGCCGGCTTTGACCGAAGCGGCGGTGCCGGAAATCTGGACGCAGACCTTTGATGTCATCGTTGTAGGCGGCGGAGGAGCCGGACTTGCCGCAGCCGTTGCTGCTGCACAGAACAAGGCATCTGTTTGTTTGATTGAGAAATTGCCGCTTTTGGGCGGAGATACACTTCGTAGCACCGGCTATTTCTCTTGCGTGGAGCCTCGACGCCAGAAACTCTGCGGTATCCAGGACTCCCTGGATTTGCATTATCGACAAACGATGGAAGCGGGCGGCAATCAAGGCAATCCGCGATTGGTCCGAAAAATGGTCGAAGAAGCCCCCAAGACGGTTGCTTGGCTTGAAGCTTGCGGGGTTTTGTTTCACGACACTGTTTATGAAATTTACGGATCGGATTACAGGCGCTGTCTGAAGCCTTTGTTGCCGCGTGGCTCAGCCTACGTTCGAGCTTTAAGTCAGCGGGCAATGGCCCTTGGCGCCAAAATTATGCTCGAGACGAAGCTTGTTGATCTTCACATGGATAAAGGCGGACGCGTCGTCGGTGTTTCGGCTTCGACAAGCTCGGGCAGGGTTGTTTCGTTTCAAGCCCGCAAAGGCGTAGTTTTAGCCTGTGGTGGTTTTGGTGCAAACGCGGAAATGGTTGCTCAATACGCTCCGCAATTAGCCGGCCTTCCTACGGATAATTCGCCGGGCTCGAGAGGGGATGCTCTGATATTGGCGCAAAAGTACGACATTGCACTCGAAGGATTGCCTTACGTTGAATGTGTTGCGGGCAATCCGCCAGGTCGCAAGACGCACGCTAGACTTTTTCTGCCGGCCGATTTCATACTTATCAACGACAACGGGAAACGTTTTGTCGAAGAAGACGCTTTGCGTTCTTCCTTAACGCAGGCGATCCTGCAACAACCGAATCGGCGTTGCTTTACTGTCTTCGATAAAAAAGGCGTCGCACACCTTGATCCGATTTCACAAAAGGGACTCTATCAAGCGTTGGTGGCTGATGAAGCCTATAGTGCAGAGACACTTGAAGAGCTTGCGAATCTGATGCGTGTGCCGGCAAATCTTTTTAAGGCGGAAGTTGAGGGCTACAACCGCGAGGCGCTTCAAGAGAATCGAGGCATTGAAAAAACGCCTCGTCGCATCAACAAATGCTCTCGTGTGGGGTGTACGCCGTTGACGGAAGCACCGTACTGGGCCTATGAGGTTGGCTTGACGGTACATTACACGCCGGGCGGTCTCGTGATTGATGAAAATGCCCAGGTACTCAAAACAGACGGTGGCATAGTGCCGGGACTGTGGGCTGCCGGAGAAGTGACAGGCAGCGTGCACGGTGTCAACCGCCTGGGAGGCAACGGCTTGGCAGATGCTTTGACGTTCGGACGTCTTGTTGGGACTGCAATATCCCAAATAGCATAAACAAATTATTCTCTACTTTTTGATCAAGAAAAGCAATAGACGCTCGTTTATGTTTTTCGCTTTCCTTGTTTCCTAAGATGCAGACATCTACAAGTGCATGGAAGACGTGTTGGTTTCCTGCACTTTTGCAACAACAAGAGGAGAGAAGGAATCATGACCGAAGTGCTCAATTCCCGTCGCACGTTTCTGAAAACGGCCGCATTGGGTGGTGCCGCGATGATCGGTGCCGGCGCAGCCGCATCGGCTCAGGCTGCACCCAAGAAGATTACGGAATCAACATACGATTTCGTGATCGTTGGCGCCGGTTGCGGCGGTTTGGTTTGCGCCATTCGTGCGGCTCAGAACGGCCTGAAGCCGATTTTGATTGAAAAGATGGGCTCACCTGCCGGTAACACCGTGTATGCTGCAGGCTTTATGTTGGGTGTGCATACCAAAGCTCAGCAAGCCAAAAACGCGAATGCAAGCGACTCAAGCGAAAAGTTCTACGAAGACATGATGAAGGTCTCGCAGGGCAAGGGTGATAAGGCTTTGACCCGCTACGTGGCCGAACATGCCGACGACATGATGAACTGGATGATGGATTATGTTGGCGTGAAGTTTGCTGCCGGCATGAAGCTTGTGTTCCCGATGCTGGAACGCGCTCATCTGCCTCTGGGTGAGGCCAAGCCGGGTGGCAAGCAGCTCGCCAATGTGCTGATGGCCAAGGCTCGTAAGTTGGGCGTCAAGATGCAGTTCAACACCAAGGTTGTTGAATTGTTGACCGATGAAAATACAGGCGCTGTGACGGGTGTTCGTGCTCGCTCCAAGAAGGGAACGGAAATCATCAATGGCAAGCTCGGTGTGGTACTTGCCACCGGCGGTTATTCCGCCAACCAGGGTTTGGTGACGCAATATTGCGGCAGTGCTGCTGCCGGGATGCCGATTCGTGGTTCCCGCATCATTGCGGGTGAAAACATTGTTCTCACCCAGAAGGTGTTTGCGAAGTTCGTCAACGTTGATCAGTACCACTGCGGTCCGATTCACGGCCCGACCGGCGCCAACCCGCTTAACATCGTCAACAACGGTGTTTGCGTGAGCGCCGACAAGACCGAACGCTTCACGGATGAAGGCAAGACCTATGTACAGATGAGCCGCGATACGGCTGCCATGACGAAGGGCAACTGGGCCTTCATGATCGTCGACCAGGACACGCACGACATGAAGAAGCTTGCCAACGACTGGGAAAGCTACGCCCGCAACAAGGCTCCGGTTTTCCAGGCCGATACGATCGAAGAACTTGCCAAGAAGGCCGGTCTTGATCCCAAGAAGCTCGTTGCTGTCATCGACGAATACAACAAGGCTTGCAAGAACAACACGCGTGACAAGCTCACGCCGCCCAACAGCCTGCCCGAAGCACGTCCGGTTATCAAGGCTCCGTTCTACGCCGTTCCCTTCCAGGGTGGCATGACGGCAACCTTCGGCGGCCCGCTCATCAACACGCGCGGTCAGGTACTCGATACGGAAAACAATGTCATCCGCGGTCTGTTCGCCATCGGTAATGCCGCCGGCGGCCTGTTCTACGACGACTACGTGGGCGGTGCTCAGCTCACCAGCGCAGCCGTCTTCGGTATCGCTGTCGCCGACTTCATGAAGGCCAGAATGGCTTAATTGAGTTCGGTCGCGGAACCGAAACTTTCCTGGTTCCGCTGATTTGAGAATGTCCCCGCTGCTTGCTGATCACGGCATCAGCGGGGAACTTTTTTGACTCTTTTCAATCCACGACGACCATGAAGCAGCAATCATTTCTCTCTGTTTGTGCAGCCGCGTTCTGTGCTGCGTTTCTGGCTGCCGGCAATGCCTCGGCTGCCGATACCATGCCGCTCAAGGGTGCGCATAAGGCTATGAATCTTCCCTGTGAAGCCTGTCACGGCAACATCAAGCCGCGAGAAGTTCCGGAAGAATCGGCCTGCATGACTTGTCACCAGAGCCGAGATGCCGTTAAAGCAAAAACGGCAAAGTTAAAGCCCAATCCGCACTACGGCCATGATGAAACGGTTGAGTGCACGGCTTGTCATAAGGAACATCAGGAAAGCGTCTTGATCTGCGATGAATGCCATCAGTGGGGGTACAAGACGCCCTAATAAGTGGTTTTCTGTTCAGGGCTTCGACTTCTTTGTTTCTCCTTTGCTTGAAGCCCTGAACTTCCTTTTCCGTTTGTGTTTCGGCACCAAGCGCGGATCAGTGTCGCCCCTCGCCGTTGCCGATCACCACATACTTCAAGCTCGTCAAACCTTCAAGCCCCACCGGTCCACGGGCATGCAATTTTCCCGTGCTGATGCCGATCTCTGCTCCGAGCCCATATTCAAAGCCATCGGCAAAACGCGTCGAGCAGTTCACCATGACGCTGCCGGAATCCACTTCACGCAGGAAGCGTTGAGACGCTTGCAGATTGTTCGTGATGATGGCGTCCGTATGTTTGGACGAGTGTTCTTCAATGAAAGCGATGGCTTCATCCAAGCTTTCCACAACCGCAATCGAAATGATCGGCGCGTTGTATTCCGTATCCCAGTCCGAAGGCTCCGCATCAACGCAGGACAGTCCGGCAGATTCCAACACGGCCTTGGACTTGGTGTCACAACGCATCTCCACGTTTTTTTCGGCAAAGATTTTTCCAATGCGGGGAAGGAACGCTTTTGCAATGGCTTCGTGCACCAGAAGCGTTTCCGTGGCGTTGCAAGGCGAATAACGCTGCGTCTTGGCGTTGTCGGTGACGGAAACTGCCATGTCAATGTCAGCGTCCTTGTCGACGTAGGTGTGGCAGATGCCGTCAAGATGGTGAATCATCGGCACGGTAGCTTCTGCCGCAAGACGTGCAATCAGTCCTTTGCCGCCGCGCGGGATGATTACGTCAATGTATTTGTTGGCCCGAATCATTTCGCCCACAAAATCGCGATCAGTAGTGGGAGCGATCTGCACGGCTTCAGTCGGTAAACCAGTTTCAGTCAGAGCTTGTTGCACCAGCTCACCCAGAATGCGATTTGTTTCAAACGCTTCCGAGCCGCCGCGCAGAATGCAGGCGTTGCCGGATTTGACGGCAAGACAGGCCGCGTCCACCGTCACGTTGGGTCGAGATTCGTAAATGATGCCGAGAACGCCCAGCGGCACACGCATTCGTCCGACTTGAATGCCCGAGGGACGGCGGCGCATTTCGGAAATTTCGCCCACAGGATCGGGAAGAGCGGCTGTTTGTCGGGCACCTTCGGCCATTAGCTGAAGGACTTTTTCCGTTACGCGCAGACGATCGACGAAAGATTCTTTCAAACCGTTTTCAAGAGCTTTGGCAAGATCCCGCTTATTGGCTTCAAAAATCTCCGGTCCTTTGGCTTCAAGAAGATCTGCCAGGCACAGCAAGGCCTTGTTTTTCTCGGCGGTGGAGGCTGCAGCCATACGGCGTGAAGCGGCACGGGCCTTTTGCCCGGCTTCAAGCATCAATTGTGAAACGGAAATCGTCATGTCAAAACCCAAGAATGAACGCGAAATGTGTTCTTGGATTGTAGCGAGTCAGGACTTGAGGAAGGCGGGAGTAATCAACGAATGTGCGGTGGGCAGAAAGCGGTCAGGAAGCAACAAAGGCGGCAAGAGCTGCAATCTCAATCCAAGGATCGGTGTCTCGGTTCGGAACCGTCAGTCCCTTGCTGATTTTGTCGATGTCGGCGCACAGCAACAAGGCGCTTGAGAGCTTGCGGGTGTTCAGACGTCCCGCTGCACGCGTGATGCGAGCGGAGCGATCGCCCCAGACGCCTGCCTGACGAAGTGCGGAATTGCGATCCGATCCGTTGTCAATTGCGGCACGGAACTTAAGTGTCATGCGAAGCTCTTCGGTAATCATCCACATGAAAGAAGGGATGGACTCACCGGCGGCGTTGAGATTTTCAACGATGCGAAGCGATTTGGGAGCATCTCCCGCAAACATCGCTTCCAGCAGATTTTCCACATCAAATCGCGCCACATCTCGTACGGAATCCGTGACGGCTTCTTCGGAAATAACCGAACCTTCAGGAAAGAGATAGGCAAGCTTCAGAACTTCCTGTGCGGCAGCCAGAAGATTGCCTTCGCAGCGATCCGACAAGATTTTTAAAGCACCGGGCTCCGCCTTGAGGTTATTCTTGGCCAGGCGCGCCGCAAACCAGGAGGGGAGCTCCCGGGCCGAGACGCTATTGCATTCAACAACTTCGGCGTTGGCGGTAAGCGACTTGTACCAGGCCGCTTTTTTTAGGCTCCAGTCGTACGGAATGGTGACGATGAGAGTGACGCCGTCCAAGGGCATCGCGGCGATGTCGGTGAGCGCCTGCGTTCCCTTGACGCCGGGACGAGGACTCGCCAAGCGCAGTTCGACGATCTTTTTGTCGCCGAAAAGGCTCATCGCAGTACAACTTTCGGGAAGTTTGGACCAATCCCAGAGGGCGGAGGCATTGAGCACTTCGCGTTCTGTGGCGCCTTCTTCACGAGCCTTGGAGCGCAGAAGATCGGCCGCTTCCAGCATCAGAAGCGGCTCTTCGCCCGTGATCACCCACAGAGGTGCCAGAGGGGTTCGCGCGAGATAAGACTCCAAGTCGGAAAAGCGCATCGGAATCGGTAGTTCGTTAGAAAAAAAGTTAGCGAGTGGTGAGGTCTTCGGGCTGCTTGGGCGGCTGTGCCTTTTCGATGCGGCGCACCATCTGCACAACGATGTCCGAGAGCATCTCGTTGATCACCAGCGCTTCCTCGGTATCGCGCGTAAGGTAGTCCTCCTCGTTGTAGGAGATTTCACGCACGGCCGGGATCACGGTGTCGGGCAGGTACAGTGCGCCGTCGGGAGCGGCCAGACGGAAACTCACTTCGAGTTTCAATTCGTACTCGCGCGCGTCACCGTACGCGTTGTAGGCCACTACGTTGCGGGAACGGCGTTCACCGAGAATGTAGAGAATGGCCTGTGCTTCCGAAGGCGAATTCACCAGTCGGACGTCGGAACCCGCCTTGAGCTGGCGTGAAAGCTGAGAGCCCAGCGGGGTGTTGAGGTTATAGCTGATGTAAAGCGTCTCAAACGGAAGCGTGAAGCGGCCGCGCAGACGAAAGCCGCAGCCCGTCATGGCGAGCGCTGCGGCAGCGATCAGCGTACGGCGACTGGTGGTTCGAAACATAGAAGTACCGGAAATGTTGGAAAAACCGAAGGCGGGCTTTGATGGCGATGCCCGCCTGCAAGCAGAGCCCAATTATAAGGAGCCTCCCGTTGCTCCGAGTCAAAAATCAGGCCGAGCCTTTGCTCGTGGTCGAGATGTCGGCTGCCGTTTGTTTAACCGGATGACCGCTGAAGATCGCGTCAATGTCTTTGGCGTCGAACAGATAGAGCGACCCGCAGAATTCACAGCGCACCTTGAGCGTCCCCTGTTCGGCGATGATTTCGCGCGCTTCCTTTTCGCCGAACGAGCGGATCATTTGCGTGATGTTTTCTCGCGAGCAACGGCAGGAGAAGGTGGGCGTGAGCTCATCGAGCACGTTGGGATTGAGCTCCCAGAAAAGACGTCGGCACAATTCCATCGGTTCGATTTCGAGAAGTTCCGAGGGCGTGACGGTCTGCGCGAAAGTCTGCACTTCACGGAAGCCTTCTTCCACAGTATCTTCGGTCGTGCCTTCGGCCGCTTTGCCTCCGTGTGCGGGCAGGCGCTGCATGATAAAGCCGCCCGCAGCATTTTCGTCGGCCGACAGCCACATACGCGTGGGCAGTTGCTCGGACATCGTCATGAAGCCTTCGAGTGTTTCTGCGACAGTGTTGCCTGTCAGAGGCACCACGCCCTGGTACGGATCTTCGTTGGGGCGGCGATCGGCAAGGTCGAGAATCGCCGCACAGCGGCCTTGGCCATTGGCGTTGACCATGTCTTTGAAGGTGGCGTTGGGGGCCACTTCCATGCCGGCGCGCATCTGCACGGTGGCGCGGATTTTTAGGCCGGAACGCACTTCAACGAGAGCAAGCTTTACGGGGCCGTCGCCCACAATCTGCAGCACCAGTGCGCCTTCAAATTTCAGGCCCGAAGCCATCAGGGCTGCGGCAGCGGCTAGTTCGCCAAGCATGCGCAACACGGGAGCAGGTGCTTCTAGCGAAGCTTTCATCTGCTGCCAGCTGTCCGTCAGGCGAATGCTTTGCACATGGCAATTCTGATTGGGGAAAAGGAGCTTAACGAGAGAATCAGCCATAAATTTCCAAGGATTCGTTGTTGAGCGATGATGCGCAACAGCGGTGTAAAAATCGATTTGGGATGACTGTATAGAAAACACAGTCGCACACCCCATAAATGAGGGCAAAAACGAGAGATTTCAAGCCTTTGGCCGACAAAATCTTCAGTCGATGCGTCGCAGGCCGGATTCAAAGCGCCGAGCTTCTTCGACGTAATGCGCCGTGTTGCGGTGCATTGTGAGGATTTCCTCTTCGGTGAGGTTGCGCACGAAACGGGCGGGAGTGCCCACGACGAGTGTGCCGGGCGCAACGGTTTTGCCTTCGGCGACGAGACTGCCCGCGCCGACAATGGCGTTTTCACCGATGACGGCGCCATTGAGCACAATCGCACCCATGCCGATCAGAGCACCGCTTTTGACGGTGCAGCCATGCAAAACGGCGGCGTGTCCGACGGTGACGTTGTCTTCAACGACGCAGGGAAAACCTTTTTCCGTATGAATGACCGCATTGTCTTGTACGTTGCTGCCGACTCCCACGGTGATGGACTCCAAGTCTCCGCGCAATACGGCCCCCGGCCAGATACTGCTGTCGTCTTTGAGTTCCACACGACCGATCACTTGAGAGGATTCTGCGGTCCAGGCGGAAAAAGATATCCGAGGGACGTGGTTTTCGAAGGAGAATCGAGCCATAATCGTACGACTGCTAAAAGTCAGAAAGTTGCTTGGGTTTGGGATTGTACCGACACCTGAGAACGTTCGATGCGGCAACACATTTTGCAAACACAACGAAGCAAGAAGGAGTCTCGGTGGGAACGCTCGATTTGCACATGCACTCAACAGCCAGCGACGGCAGCTTGGCGCCGGACGCACTGGTACGGTTTGCGCGCGAGTGCGGCGTTCGCACGATGGCTCTGACCGATCACGACACGGTGGCCGGTGTTGATCTTGCGCAGCGTACCGCGCAGCTTGAGGGCCTTACTTTTGTCACCGGAATTGAAATCTCGACGATTTACGCCGGCAAAAACATTCATGTTGTGGGGCTTGGCATCAATCCGCACGACGAAGAGTTGCTCGCTGTCACAACGACGATGTGTTCTGAGCGAGATCGCCGTGCCGTTTTGATGGCAGAACGCTTTGCAGAACTCGGTATTGAGGGGATGTTCGAAGAGGCCATGACTTTTTCGGCCCGCGAAAGCAATCTCTCGCGTTTGCACTTTGCCAAGGCGCTCATGAAGCGCGGCATCGTCAAGAATCAGCAGGAAGCCTTCGACAAATACCTTGGCGAAGGAAAGCTCGCGTATGTGGCCGCTCCTTGGGGATCGGTGGCCGACGCCGTCGAGCTCATCCACAAGGCGCGCGGTATTGCCGTGTTGGCTCACCCCGGCCGTTACAACTTCTCTGCCGACTGGCAGCTTGATGCTTTGGTCGAAGGCTTTGCCGAATGCGATGGTGATGGCATTGAGGTTGTGAGCGGCTCGCAAAGTCCGTCGTTTACCGAGAAGGCGCTTCAGTTTGCCCGTTTTTACGGATTGGCCATCAGTACCGGCAGTGATTTTCACAGTGAAGCGGGGACTCGGCCGGTTCCCGGAGCGCAGGGCGAACTGCCTTCGGGACTGCCGACCGTGATGAAGGTGCTGGGTTTGGAGTCGGTCTGAGTTGCTCCAAAGTTCTTTGCTTGTCGGATTTTTCTTCTAATCTTCTACGCAAAATAGAAGAATATAGAAGAAAAGCGGAAGGCAACCGTTCTCGATCGCCTTCCGTCAGAATAGGCCTAGGAATTTCCTAGGCATTTGCTTCCGAAGCCATTACGCCAAGCGCATCAAGCAGCGCCTGCAAGGCTTCATCCGTCGTTGACCACGCCGTGCAGAAGCGTGCGATTGTACGGCCGTCGCTGTGTTTGCCGCAGTCTTCCCAGATGAATTTCCCTTTGAGATGCTCAATTGCTGCATCGGTCAGCAGCACGAACTGCTGATTGGTGGGCGAGTCGATGTAGAGCTCAATGCCCGCACGCACAAATGCAGTCTTGAGCATCATGGCCTGCTCAATAGCTCGCTTGCCGATCTTCCCGTAAAGATCATCGGTAAAAAAAGTCGAGAAACTCAATCCCGCAAGACGACCTTTAGATAGAAGCGCTCCGCGCTGGCGCTGAGCCGAGAGGAAGTCGCGCGCAAGCTTCTGATCCGTGATAACCAAGGCTTCGCAGCCCAGCGCACCGCACTTGGTGCCGCCGATGCAGAAGGCGTCGGTGAGACGTGCGTAGTCTTCAAGTTTGATGTCGCCTGCAGCAAGCGCATAGGCAAGACGCGCGCCGTCGACATAAAGAAAGAGGCCTTCTTCGCGGCAGACCTTGGAGAGTTCCTTGAGTTCGGCAAGGCTATAAAGCGTACCGAGTTCTGTCGGGTTGGAAATGTAGACGAGCCCGGGTTCCACGTAAAAGATGCGCTCGGCGTTGGTGCGATAGGAAACAAGCGCCTTCCGGACAGCTTCGGCCGTCAGCTTGCCGTCGACAGCATCAATTTCAAGCACCTTGTGGCCGGTGGCTTCGATGGCTCCCGTTTCGTGTGCGGCAATGTGGCCGCTTGGTGCCGCCAGAACACCCTGCCAGGGCCGCAGAACGGCAGAAATCAGGGAGAGGTTACAAATCGTACCGCCCGCAAAGAAGAATACGCCGGCGTCAGGACACTTGCAGGCTTCGCGGATTTTCGCTTCAGCTTCCTTGCAGAACATGTCTTCGCAGTAGCCGGGCACTTCGGTGAGATTGTGGCGAAGCAAAGCGTCCATGATCTGCGGCGTGCAACCGGCGATGTAGTCGCATTGAAATTGATAGGGAGTAGCCATGATTTGCAGCCTCAATAAGAGAAATTGCTTTTAATTGTCGCGATCTTTCGTCAACTGTTCGAAAATCTACTGACGCATCTCTCGAATGATCTCGTCAGGAGTGTCACGCATTGATGACCGGAACGGATTGATGTCAATGCCGCCGCGTCGGGTAAAGCAGGCGTACACCTCAAGCATTTCCGGCGCAAAGGCTGCGCGCAAGTCGTGAAAGATCTGTTCGACGCACTGCTCGTGGAACCCGCGGTGGCAGCGGTAAGAAACGAGATATTTCAAGAGGCCGGCCTGATCAATCGCCTTACCTGTGTAGGAAATCAGAATGCTTGCCAGATCGGGTTGTCCCGTGACCGGGCAGAGAGAGCGGAAAACGGATGTTGAGAACGTTTCGGTAGCCGTCTCCGAGCGATTTTCGTCAAACTTCAGATAGGCCGGCTCGGTTTCATACGCGTTCACGATGTCGCCTTCAGACAGCGTCAGGGTGTCAAGATTGATGCCCGGCATCGCACGCACGGCACCGGGATAGGCGGTTATATCGTAAAGACGCACTTCGACTTGTTCCCCCAGACGGGACGACAGGTCTTCGGCCATGCGGTGAGCCACTTCATCTTTGCCGCTCATCTTGGTCATGGCAAAGGAGCCCGCGTAGAGCTTCAAAGACTTCGACTCCACAATGGAATGCGTGCTGGCCGGTACCAGAAGTTCACCCACGGCCGTCTGCGGGATGCCCTGTTCATTGAGCCAAGAGAGTTCATAGAGGCGCCAGATGTCCGTGCCGCGGAAATCATGGTCGCCGATAGCATCGCGCCCGAGTGCGCGCGGAATCGGTTGAAGCAAGTCCGGGTTGTAGCGATCGCTGTAAACAGTGTCCTTACCAAGCAGCGTGTTCTTGGGTTCGGGCATCAAAACCGACATGGAAGTCCTCTAAAAAAATTAATCAGTGAAAAGCTTCAATGAGCCGAAAAGCTTGTGCAGACGCTCTTCGTCAAACGGAAGGTATTCGGCAATCGTTAAGCCTGCAATTTCTGAGTTAGCGGCAACAAGATGCAGGATTGAAGCAAGTTGTTCCATTGTCATGCATCCGCCTCCTGAACCGTCTCCGACAAGATTCGGATTAGCGAAATAGGTGGAGTGGAAGCAGTGAGGATCAAGTACGTCGATATCCAGATGCACGAGGACATGATCGAACTTTTGCACAAACGCTCTGATGTCGTCGTCAGAAACGAAGTCTTCCGTCTGCACTTTGTAGTCAACGCCCAAATCATTCAGGAACTTGGCTTGATAGTCATGTAACCCCTGAAGGCCGACGTAGAGCAGTTCATCGGGCTTGAACGTCGGATTCTTCATGAGCCCCGCCATTGACGGTTCGCCTGCGCCGAGCAAAGCCCCCAACACCATGGCGTGCGCGTTCGGATAGCCGTCTTTAGGCATGGAAACGTCCGGATGGGCGTCAAGCCACAAAATTCCGGTATTCGGGTACAGACCGTGCAGGTAATCGAACGGAGCTTGTGAAACCAGGCAGTTGCCGCCGATCGTGATGATCCGCTGCGGGGCTTCTTTTTCAATGGTGGCTTGTGCGGCTCGAATGCCGGCGAGCACTTCGTCTTTTCCGGCAATGCCGTCTTGAACCTCGCGCTGACGGCCGTCCGGAGCCGGAATGTCGACTTTGACAAGCGGCTGGTTTGGGTTGACCGGAAGAATGTGCTGCAGCAGGTTGGCGCCGAAGTGGTAAGTCTCAAGCCCGCCGCTTATCCAATCCGGATAAAGCAGACGAATGGTTTTCATAGGTCTAAAAGAGTAAAAACAATCAGTCGAATAGTCAGTCGGATTATAGGCAGGAGCGGATTCGTTCAACGGATGCTCTTTGTCATGGATGCGTCATAAAACAGACAAAGAGTCGACACAGAACAGTCACGGCTTCGATACAAGCAGCTCTCAAAATGGCGTCTGCCCCGAATTCAATTTCAAGACGCTAAGAAATGCTCACCCTCAAACACATCAACAAGAGCTACGGAAATCGAACCATCCTTTCGGACATTTCGCTCTCTATTCGCAAAGGGGAAATTGTCTCCATCCTTGGTCCGTCGGGTTGCGGCAAAACGACACTTCTCAATCTGATTCTCGGTCTGACACAAGCCACATCGGGAAAAATCATGTTCGACGGCGAGGACCTCACAAATGTGCCGATGCAAAAGCGCGGTTTCAACATTGTGTTCCAAGACTTCGCACTTTTCCCGAACTTGAACGCCTACGACAACATCATCTACGGTCTTCGCAACAATCCCTCCGCTTCGACGGCCGAAGAGGTGAATGAACTTATTGATCTGCTGGGATTAAGAAAGCACCTGAACCAGCGCATCGACGAACTTTCCGGCGGCCAGAAGCAGCGTGTGGCCATTGCTCGAACGCTTGTTCTCAAACCACGCATCCTTTTGCTTGACGAGCCGCTTTCGGCTTTGGACGGTCTTATCAAGGAGTCCATCAAAGAGCGCATTCGCATGATCGCTCGTCAGTTTGAGCTCACGACGCTCATCGTGACACACGATCCGGAAGAAGCACTCACGCTTTCGGATCGCGTACTCATTATCAACAACGGTCAGATTGCCCAATTTGCTGATCCGATGACGATCATCAACAAGCCTGCTGACGATTTCGTCAATGACTTCATCATTTCTCAGCTGATGGTCAAGCGCACCAACATCCTGAAGCTTTTCAGCGGCCCCAACCCTAAAAACGCCTCAACGCTAAAGACCGAATCCGGCGCTCTGGCTTAAGTTGCGGGATGACTGTCATGATTACTCTTACCGATAAACTCCTCGGGCGCGAGCGCCGCGAACTCAAAATCGTGTTCGCTTTGGTGGTGCTCACGCTCTCGGCTGTGCTGCTCTATCCGCTCGGCTGCGTTTTGTTTCAGTCTATTTTGGACGGCAACGGCAGCCTGACGCTTGCAAACTACACCTCGCTTCTTTCGGAACCGCGCTTCTGGAATGCGCTTTCCAACAGTTTTGCCGTGTCGGGCCTGTCGGCCGCCATCGCTACTGTGCTTGCCTTCGGCTGTGCCTACGGTTTGCATTTCACGCGACTCAATCCCTGGGCCAAGAAAGTCTTTCAGATTGTCATTCTTTTGCCGCTCTTCCTGCCGTCAATTACCTACGGCTTTGCGGTGATCTATTCCTTCGGACGTCTGGGGCTGGTGAGCCAAATTTTCGGCGTGTTGCCGTTTTCGATCTACGGCTTCCGGGGCCTTTTGATTGCCGACGTGATCTACACGCTGCCGCCCGCGTTTCTTATTCTTTCCAATGCTTTCCACTACATTGACCGCAACACGATCACGGTGAGCCGCCTGATGGGTGACAGCCCCTGGCGTACCTTCTACATTTCGGCGTTGCGTCCGGTGGTAGGTGCGTTGTGCTCGGCCTTCATTCTCAGCTTTTTCTTGTCTTTCACCGACTTCGGTATTCCGGTATCAATCGCCGGTCAATACGACGTCATTGCCACCGAGCTCTACACCACGATGATGGGTGCCGTGCCCGACTTCGGCCGCGGTGCCGTGATCGCCATGGCGATGCTCGTCCCTTCGATTGCTTCCGTGATGCTTTTGAAGTACGTCGAGCGATTCAACTTCCGATACAACCGCATCAATTATCAGCCGCCTGCCCGCAACCGCGTGCGCGATGCGCTTTTTGCCGGCTACTACGTGATTATCGCCGCCGCACTGCTTTCGGTCTTTGCCGTGATGTTCGTGGTGCCTTTCGTTGAGCAGTGGCCCTATAAGCCTGTTTTTACGCTTGACGTGATCTCCCGCATTCTCTCTGACAGTGTCGTCTGGGAGGTCTACGGCAATTCGGTCGGAGTGGCCCTAGCAAGTGCCGTGACCGGCACGTTGCTGTGTTACGCCGCAGCAATGGTCAATGCACGTTCTCAGCTCAAGGGCTGGTGCCGCACGACGATGGACAGTTTTGCCATGCTCACTAATACCGTGCCCGGCATGGTGCTCGGTATCGGCTTTCTCTTTGCCATGAGCGGCACGATGTTGGCCAACATGTTTGCCATTCTGGTGCTCGTCAACCTGGTGCATTTCTTCACTTCGCCCTATCTGATGGCCACTTCGGCACTGAGCAAGATGAATGCCGGATGGGAGACCACGGGTGCTTTGATGGGTGACAGTTGGCTCAAGACCGTCATGCGCGTCGTGGTGCCCAATTCAGCCGCCACGCTCTGGCAGATGTTCCAGTACATGTTCGTGAGTTCCATGGTGACCATCAGCGCTGTCGTGTTCCTGTCGGGCGCCCGCACCATGTTGATCACCACGAAGATCAAGGAACTCCAGTATTTCGAGAAGTTCGAAGAAATCTTTGTGCTCTCGCTTTTGATTTTCTTTACCAACGTTGCGGTCAAGCTCATTTGCGACGCCCTTGCGGAACGTGCAAGAAAGAACCCGCAGGGCGGTCTGATTCAGTCGATCATGCGCCGCCTGAGCACGAGCCGTACTCCCACGCTTTCAACTGTTTCCACCGGAGCTTAAAAGAAATGCAACCGATGACCTGTTTCAAACTGACATTTGCTGCTTGTGTGTGCGCTGCCATGGTCGGCTGCGGCAATGACGGCAGTACCGATGCCGACAAGGGCAAAACCGCTGCGGCTCCCGCCAAGACTGCCGAAGTGGTGATCTACACCAACGCCGATGAAGAAGCTCAGACGGCAATGAAGAATGCCCTTGACAAAAATGGCATGAAGGGTGCCTATCTTATTCAGTCGTTCGGCACGTCCGAATTGGGCGGCAAGCTTGCTGCCGAAGGCAAGAACATCGAAGCCGACGTGGTGACGCTCTCGACCTATTACCTCGACAGCTTCCAGAAAAAGGAAAAGCTCTTTGCCGATCTGCAAAACAAGGCAAAGACAATTCAGCCGTCTCCGTCCTACTGGACGCCGATTCTGGGCAACACGGGTGCGCTTTTCATCAACACCGAAGTTTTAAAGCAAAGCAAGCTCGAAGCTCCGAAGTCCATCGCCGATCTGGCTAAGCCCGAATATGCAGGCCACATCTCCGTGCCCGACATTATGGGCAGTTCCACGTCTTGGTTGATGACCCAGGCTGTCATGTCTGCTCAGGGTGAAGAGGCTGGCGCCAAGACGATCGCCGCGATTGAAAAGAACGCCGGTGCACATCTGGAAAAGTCCGGTTCTGCACCGTTAAAGAAGTTGCGTGCCGGTGAGGCGGCCGTGGGTTTCGGTCTGCGTCACCAAGCTGTAGCCGACAAAGCCCGCGGTCTGCCGATTGACTACATTGATCCGACCGAAGGCAATTTCCAACTGCAGGAAGCCGCTGCCGTTGTTGACAAGGGGGCCAAGACCAATCCCAACGCACAGAAGGCCGTTGAAATTATCGTCAAGTACGGCCGTCCCGAACTCTTGAAGTTCTACCCCGTGGCGCTTTACGAAGGTGAAACGGTTTCTGCTGAAAACAAGCCCGCTCGTCCGAGTTTCTACAAAGAGCCGCTCACTGTTGAATTGCTGCAGAAGCACCAGAAGATGGTCAAGGACGCCGGCAAGTAATTCTTTTGATTTCCAATTAGCCGGCTCTCAAGCGAGAGTCGGCAGTTTTTTTTTGATTTGTCATGATTACCGATCCGAATACCTACAAACTTTTGACCCCGGGGCCCCTGACGACATCATTGTCCGTTCGTAAGGAAATGCTTGTCGATCGCTGCACGTGGGACGACGATTACAAAGAAATGACCCAGTTCGTGCGCCGTGAACTCCTCACGCTTGCCCACGTTTCCGAACCCGATTACACCACCGTGCTGATGCAGGGTTCGGGTACGTTCGGCGTGGAAAGTGTTCTCAGTTCCGTGGTAGGTAAGAATGACTGCGTGCTCGTACCCGTCAACGGCGCATATTCGGAACGCATGTGCCAGATTCTGGAGCGCTACGGCATCGCCTTTGTGCGTGAAGACTTCGCTTGGGACGAACGCGTCGACGCTGCCCGTCTGGAGTCGGTGATTGCCGCACATCCCGAAATCACGACGATCAGCATCGTGCACAACGAAACGACTTCGGGCCTCATCAACGATCTGGTGAGCGTCTCAGAAGTCGTGAAGAAACGCAACCTGCGCTTTATCGTGGACGCCATGAGCTCCTTCGGGGCCGTGGATGTGAATGTTGCCGAGCTCGGCATCGATTTTCTGATCTCTTCTGCGAACAAGTGCATCCAGGGTGTCCCTGGCTTTTCCTTCATCATCGCCCGCCGCGAAGCGCTTAGAGCTACCGAAGGCAATGCCCGCACGATTTCACTTGATCTTCACTCTCAATGGAAGACGATGGAAAAGGACAACGGCAAGTGGCGCTTTACGTCGCCTACGCACGTCGTAGCCGCTTTTGCGCAGGCGCTCAAGGAACTGCAGCAAGAGGGCGGAGTGACGGTTCGCGGCGAACGCTATGCAGCTACAAACCGCAAGCTGCGTGAAGGAATGCGTACTCTAGGCTTTGAACCGTTCGTCAGCGAAGCCTTCCAGGGGCCGATCATCACCACCTTCCTTTATCCGGAAGGCCGCAACCTCGACTTCAAGCACATGCACCATTGGCTCAAGGAGCAGGGTTATGTGATCTATCCGGGCAAGCTCACCGACCGAGACACCTTCCGCATCGGCAACATTGGCGAAATCTACGACGCGGACGCCGACCGCATTCTTGAATTGTTTGCACAGTACACCAAGGAGTTTATGCAATGAACCGCATCAAGGGCGTGATTTTCGATTGGGCGGGTACGACGGTTGACTTCGGTTGCACGAGTCCTGTCTCGGCATTTAAGGAAGCATTTCGCCGAGCCGGCATTGACGTGACGGACGAGGAAGTTCGTGCGCCGATGGGGCTTTTGAAACGTGATCACATCAAGACGATGCTCGCGATGCCTCGTATTGCGCAAGCCTGGCAGGACAAGTACGGTGCCGCGGCAACCGACGCCGATGCCGAAAAGATCTATGCCGACTTTGAACCGGCCCTGATGGCTGTGCTTGATCGACATTGTGATCTGATTCCTGGCGTTCTCGAAACGATGGAGTATCTTCGTCAAAACGAGATCCGTGTGGGTTCGACCACCGGCTTTACGCAGGAAATGATGGCTGTGGTGACTGAAGGCGCCCGCAGGGGCGGCTACGCACCAGAAATGGTTCAAACGGCCGACAGCAACAACGGTTTCGGCCGTCCTTGGCCCTATATGATCTTTTCCAATATGCGCGGCCTCGGTCTATCAAACGTGCGTCAGGTTGTGAAGGTGGGCGATACGACCTCCGACATGGCCGAAGCAAAGAACGCGGGCGTGATTGCCGTCGGCGTCTGTGTGGGCAGCTCCATGATCGGTCTGGACGCGCAGAGCTGGGCGGCGTTGCCTGAAGCCAAGCGCGCCGAACAGATCAAATCGGCTCGTCAGCGCTTCTATGCCGCCGGTGCCGATTATGTGATCGAGAGCATCGGTGATTTGCCGGCTCTCATTGAGGATCTCAACGCTCGCAGCGCTGCTTAATTCGCACCAAAGAACCTTGCGAAAGCCCGTGTGTCGTTTTTGGCATGCGGGCTTTTTGACGTGTCGGCGTCGTTTTGGTTGATCAGACGAATAGGTTATCGTTTTCTTCGTTCTTCCCGCTGGCGCGAGCAATGCGCTGTTCCCTGAGTTCGTCTAGTTTTCTTTCGATGCGTTCCGCACGACGCCAGAAATAGACCACGTTGCCCAGGATGATGCCGATGAGCAAGGCTGAACCGATGCCGATGACATAGTGGATGCGCGAGTCTGCAGTCGTGATTCCTTGGGCCTCCGCTGCTTGGTTCGTCGCAATAGCCGCCTCGGCTCTGACAGGTACAGTAATCCCCGTCAAGGAGAAGAACAGCACAAGTTCCGCAGCTGCTTTGCAAAGACAAGAGGATGAAAACCACATGACCGTCAAAATCGTTGGAAGGCAGTCAGAAGCGTAGTGCGAGAACCGAATCGGCGCGATCGAACAGCGCACTATGAGAAGAAATGGCAAGAATGCGCAAAAAATCTCATCCAGAATTTTTTTGAGGTTTCTTGACAGATTAACGTCGGGACAATTGATTAGAGAGCTTTTCGAGCTGCTGGAGTTTTGCTGGTTTAGAAAAACTTAACCGTGATACAAAACTTCGAAACACGGACGTCTTTGCGTTTGATTCAAGTCAAAAGCCGCGCTATCGCTGCCCCTACACTCTTTGCCTGACAACATAAACCACCGCTTTGCTGCTTACTGACACTACGTCAATACCCGGAAGCATTGCGAATCTAAGGAGAAAGAGATGATCAAACCAATTACGGCAATTGTGCTCAGTGCCTTATTTTTCACTGTCTCAGGACTGGCAACGGCCCAAGACCTGGCTTCTTTTCATGCCGGTATGGGTGGATGCACTGCTTGCCACGGCACGAACGCTGTGACGGCTGCTAACGTTCCGGACGACGAAATTGATCTCAACAACAAATGCATGGCCTGCCACGGAGACTATAAAAAATTAGCTGACAAAACAAAACACTTTGATCCGCACGCAAGTCACTTAAGCGACAGAAGTCCCATTAATTGCACGGCTTGTCATACCGCACACGCAAAACCCAAGCTCGTCTGCAATGACTGTCACACATTTGATTTGAAGATGCCATTTTCCGATGCTCCTGAATCAGCCAAGTGGGATGCAACGATTGATGCCGAGGCTGTTGCAGCCGCCGAAAAGTCTGCTCCGCGCGAAACGGTTGACGTACTGGTGATCGGTGCGGGTTCGGCCGGCTTAAATGCGGCAATTGCGGCAAAGCGCGCCGGAGCCAAGGTGGTTTTGCTTGAGAAACATTCTTTTGCAGGCGGCAATTCAATGCTCGCTGCCGGCGGTTACAACGCTGTCGGGACGCCTCAACAGGCTAAGAAAGGCATTAAGGATACCGTTGATCAGTATGTCAAAGACACCATGAAGGGCGGGCGTGGCAAAAACGATCCGAAGCTTGTACAAATTCTTGCTGAAGGTAGCGCCGACGGCGTCAAATGGTTGGAAGACATGGGTGCTGATCTTTCGGACGTCAAACGTTCCGGAGGAGCCGCCGTCGATCGAACGCACCGTCCCCACGGAGGTATGTCTGTCGGGCCGCACATTGTGGATGTGTTACGCGCCCAAGCTACAAAAGAAGGCGTTGGCGCCCGGGTGAATTCCCGTGCCGTCAAGCTTTTGCTCGACAAAGACTACAAAATTGCCGGAGCCATTGTGCATGGCAAGCACTCCGGCTACTACAAAATTGCAGCGAAAGCGGTGGTTTTGGCAACCGGCGGTTACGGTCAGAATAAGCAGATGATTGCCTTCTATCGTCCGACCTTCAAGGACATGACGAGTTCAAACAATGTAACGAGTACCGGCGACGGCATTACCATGGCACTCAATATCGGTGCTTCCATGACCGATATCGATTGGGTTCAGGCCCATCCGACCGTTGGCCTCGACAGCCGTATTTTGATTAGCGAAACCGTTCGCGGAGTCGGCGCCGTAATGGTCAACATCAACGGTGAGCGTTTCGTGAACGAACTTACAACACGTGACCGCGCAAGCGACGCAATTTTGCATCAGCCTCAAAAGCGAGCTTGGTTGGTTTTTGACAGCAACCTCTATAAGTCTGCAAAGATGGTGCAAGGCTATGATCACCTGGGTATGCTCAAGAAAGCTGATACTCTGGCTGAGCTGGCCAAGATTTGTGACATGGATGCGAAAACTCTCGAAAAGACGGCCGGCGACTACAACAAGTTCCGCAAGGCAGGAAAAGACGAAGCATTCGGTCGTCCCGATATGCCGCTTGGTATTGAAAAGGCTCCCTTCTATGCGGTAGCTGTTGCTCCCGGCATTCATCATACGATGGGTGGGGTGGCGATCACGCCGGAAAGCGAGGTGCTGGACATCCAAAGTCGCCCGATTCCGGGGCTGTATGCGGCAGGAGAAGTGACGGGAGGCGTGCACGGCTTTAACCGCCTCGGAGGTAATGCTATTGCCGATACCGTCGTCTTCGGTCGCCGTAGCGGCGAACATGCAGCTGCCTATGCACTCAAAGCAAAATAAGCAAACTTTCTTCTCCTAATCTCGTCTGTTTCTTGGCAGTGGAAATCTGCTGTTGCCAAAAGGCAGACATTTGAGGTTCTGTTGGTTCGACAGGACCTCTTTTTTGCACTAGAGAGTTGACAGCGGAGAAATGTTGCATTCCTTGAAGAAAAGCTCTCGCAATGCAGGCAAATGCTCTTGTTTGTATATCGCGTAGATGCAGCGGCTGCTTTCTTTTTTATGATCCGGATTAACCTCTTTTCTCAACTCAACCAAATCCCCACGGCGAATTTCTTCCGAAACGGACAGCAACGGCATCACAGCCAATCCAAGACCGGTTTGAACCGCTCGTTTGATCGCGCCCATCGTATTCATAGTAAGGATGTTGGAAACGGTAATTCCCTGGGCCAAAAGCCATCGTTTGGCTGCATCGCTTACCGTTGCTTCCTGATCCATGATCCAGGTGGCTAAACAGAAATCTTCCGTTGTCGCTTCGACCGATATGTATGGACTCTTCGGGCTGGCGATCAATACGAAATCGTCACGGAAACACGGGAAAAAGGTTAACGATGGATCCACAGGTGGACGACTGATAAAGCCAATATCCATACGGTTGTCAAGAACTCCGGCTTCTACGATTTCATTGTCTTCGATCAGCAAAGTCGGATCCACAGTCGGATAACGTCGCTTGAATTCAGGGAGCCTTCGGGAGAGGATATAAATGCCGCAGGCGCGGTTGGCCCCGATGATCAGTTTCCCTGCCAGCCCTTTTTCTCTGGCTGCGAAAATATCCTCAATTTCGCTGGCTTTAGTTACGACCAGTGTGGCCAGAGGGAGGAGAGCAGAGGCAGCGTCTGTCGGAAACAAGCCATTGGATTTTCGTTCGAACAATTCTGTTCCGAGTATTCTCTCGAGTTCTTTGAGCGACTGACTTGCCGCACTTGTCGTCACACAGAGTTTGGCTGCAGCTTTTGACAAGCTTTTCTGATTGTAGATACCAAGAAAGATTTCAAGCTGACGCAGTGTGATGTGCATAACCGGAAATTTTCGAAAAAAAAAGACGCATCACCGAATGGCAAGCGTCCTTTTTTCGCAGCGTTTCAGAAATTTGTGTTTGGTGCCCAAGACTGGACTCGAACCAGCATGCCTCTCGGCGCTGCGACCTGAACACAGTGCGTCTACCAATTTCGCCACTTGGGCACAAATTTTCTGAGACGCGAATTATTACCAAACAGAATAAAAATGTCAAACGATTTTCGAAAAAAATTTCTGCGAGCAATTTTTAGGAGAAATTGCTTGCTCAAAAGACTTGCCGACAGGCTCTGCGCCGCAACTGATCGGTCCGTTCAGATAGTCGGCATCGTCTTGTCAGAGTTCCGTCATTTTTCCTCAGGTATGATGCGCTTGATTCGAGGCCGACGAGAAGGATGTTGCCGATGCGTCTGCCGTTTTGTAGCTAATTGATGCTCCGAGAGCACATAGAGAATACGAAATGCAAAAGAAAGTTCACGAGAAACCCAGTCAATCCAAGGCGTCTCCCGAAAAGAAAAAGCAGAACACCTCCAACTACGCTGACAGGGCATTTGTTCTTGCCCAAGGGGATTCTTTTTCCAAAACCGTCTTCACTAAGAGCTATCACGAAACGTTCGGTGTGACGCTTGCTGCGGCAAAGGAGGCTTTTGAAAGGCTTCTGGCAAGCGAAATCATTGCGCCGGCTCAGCAAGCCCGCCATTACACGCGTGGTCCCGGTATTTCAAAGCAAGAAGATCTTGTGCGTCTGGTCGGCAATCGAACCGGCGAATTCAAGATCCGCAGTCTGAAGAATCCCGACAAGATTGTCGAAGGCGTTAAAAGTTCCAATCCGCACCACGGTTTGTTGCCGGGGGATGTTGTCTACGGCGCTTATGTCAACGACGACTACGGGTTTGCAGCTCGCATTCTGGTTAGCCGTGCACTGCGTGAGCCCGTTTGTACCATTAACTATGCAAAGTCGGCCGGCGTAGAAGGCTGCGGCTCTTCGTTTGTAAACCGTCTGGAAAAGAACGACGTCAATAAACTGCAGCAGCAGTTCTTCACGATGAAGATTGACGAATCCTGTTGCAAGCCGTTTTCCGCCATTGTGCCGTTGACCGGTACGGTTGGGCGTGTGATCGGCCCTATTGACTCTACGCAAAGCGAAATCGACATGACCCTTGCTCGCCTCGGTATCCCGAGCGATTTTTCCGAGCAAGCCCAGGCGCAGGCTCAGGCGCTGCCCGATGCGGTCGAAAGCGACAAGGAAATCGAAGAGCGCGTTGATCTTCGGGATATTGGTCTCGTGACGATTGACGGCGAAGATGCCCGCGACTTTGACGATGCGGTATGGTGTGCGCCGCTCAATGACGGCGAAGGCGGTTGGCGTCTTTTGGTCGCCATTGCCGACGTAAGTCATTACGTCACGCCCGAAAGTCCGCTTGACGCCGATGCACAGCAGCGTTGCACGAGCGTGTACTTCCCGACGCGCGTGGTGCCGATGTTGCCCGAGAAGCTCAGTAACGGCCTGTGTTCGCTCAATCCGGGAGTAGATCGTTGTTCGCTTGTCTGCGACATGATCGTTTCGGAGAAGGGCGAGGTGACGGCTTATCAGTTCTATCCGGCACTGATTCGGTCCAAGGCGCGTCTTACCTATACGAGTGTCTGGAACGCGCTCAACGGCGATGTGCAGGACTTTTTGGTGCGCGGAGGCAACCTCACCGACATCAACAATCTCTACGCACTCTTTAAGGCGTTGCTTCAGGCCCGAGGTCGCCGAGGAGCTGCGGACTTTACGTCGGCCGAAACCGAGATCGTAACGGATCCGCAGACGCAGAAGATCGTGGCCATCCGCAAACGCGACCACAACGATGCGCATCGTCTGATTGAGGAGTGCATGCTTGCGGCCAATGTGTGTGCCGCAGACTTCATCGGTCAGAACAAGGCCAAGAGCTTGTATCGCGTGCACGATGCGCCGCCGGCAGATCGGCTCGCCAATCTGCGTACGACGCTTGGCGCCTTCGGTCTCAAACTCTCGGGCGGAGGAAAGCCCACTCCTGCGGATTACGCCAAGGTGGCGCATGAAGCTGAGACGCTGCCGGCAGCCGAAGTCATCAATACGCTTTTGCTTCGCAGCATGCAGCGCGCTGTATACAGCCCCGACAAGAAGCCGCACTACGGCCTCAATTACGATGCCTATACGCACTTCACTTCGCCGATTCGCCGTTATCCGGACTTGCTGGTGCACCGCACCATCCGTGCAATTTTGAAGGGCGAGCGCTACGAACCGGTGTTGGCGCAGACGCCGCAGGATCTGATGCAGGCACGCATGTCGGAGCTAGCGGCTGCTCAGGGCGAAAAAACAGCCAAGAAGAGCAAGGTTGACATGACCTGGGAAGTGCTCGGTTTGTTGACGTCGGCGGCAGAACGGCGCGCCGATGACGCTTCTCGTGATATCGTCGCCTGGATGAAGGCCGACTATATTTCCGGGTACCGCCGCAAGTGCTTTGAGGGTGTCATTACGGGCGCCAATCCTGCGGGCGTTTACGTTACGCTCACCGGCGTGTTCGTCGAAGGGTTCGTGCATGTCAGTCGTCTCAACAGCTGGGAGTATTTTTACTACGACGACAAAAAGATGCTTTTTGAAGCTGAATTCGGTTCCGAACGCTATATGATCGGCGACAAAGTGACGGTGCGCGTGTTTGCTGCGAGCACGGAAACGCGCCGCATTGACTTTGAAATGGTGCAAAATCACACGGATAAACAACGCACCCGCAACAATAAGAACAAAAAAACGAAGAGAAGATTCTAAAAATGCCCAAACAAGTCGTATTGGCAGGCTTTCACGCCGTAAATGCCAGAGCAAAACTCAATCCCGACTCCATCCGCGTTGTCTACGTCGAAGCTTCGCGCCGCGACAAGCGCATGCAGCAATGCAAGGATCGTCTTGCGGCTGCCGGCGTCAAGGTCATGCAGGCCGACGCCAAGCGCCTGGAAGGTATGGCACCGGGCATTCCGCATCAGGGTATCGTGGCGCTTGCTGACGAGCTCAAACAGACGCTCGATTTCGACACGCTGCTTGACAGCATCACGCCGGACACGTTGTTGCTTGTTCTCGACGGCGTGACCGATCCGCGCAACTTCGGCGCCTGCCTGCGCGTGGCCGATGCCGCAGGCGTTCAGGCAGTAATTGCGCCGCGCGATCGTTCCGCTAGCTTTTCGCCTGCAGCCGCAAAGGCCGCAGCGGGAGCATGGGAAAGCGTCCCCGTTGTGACGGTCACCAATCTTGCCGCGAGTATCACCGAGCTTCGTGACGCCGGGGTTATGGTGGTCGGCACGGCCGGCGAAGCGCAAAAGACGATCTATGAATTTGATCAGAAGCGTGCTTTTGCCTGGGTGTTGGGCGCAGAAGGAGAGGGACTTCGTCAGCTCACGCGCAAGCGCTGCGACGAATTGGCCAAGATCCCCATGTTCGGGGCGGTCGACAGCCTCAACGTTTCGGTAGCCACCGGCGTTTGTCTCTTTGAGACTGTCCGTCAGCGTCAAAGCTGACTAACCGATTTTTAGCAACGGTTAAACAGAAGGCAGCGCTCTGGAGAATCCGGAGGCTGCCTTTTTTGCGAAAGCGGTGTGATGCTTATTTGGCGGGCATTTCGGCGATGGCTTCAATTTCGACGAGACAGCCGAAGTGCAGCGTCGTGGTCGAGACAATAACGCGGCCGGGCTTGTGTTCGCCGAAGAATGCGGCGTATTCCTCGTTGATCGGTCCCCAGTAGTTGACGTCCGGCGTGTAGATGCGGCAGAAGACGACGTCGTTGGTGGTGACGCCTGCGGCATCAAGCACGCGCTTGACGTTGTTCAAAGCCAGACGGGTGTGCTCGCGGATGTCGCCCTTGCAGACTTCACGCGTATCCGGATCAATCGAGAGCTGGCCGGAAACGTAGAGCGTGCCGTTGGAGATGACGCCGGCGCTGTAGTGACCTTTGTTTTCGCCTTTGAAGTCGGGAGTGACGATCTGCATGGGAAAAGTTCCTTTGGTTGGGATTTCTACAAGATAAGTCTGAGCGCGGCAAAAGTCGCGAACTAGTCAGCGGATTTTAAGCTCGCGAACGACAAGTTCCAGCAAACGGATCGAAGAGAGCCTCAGCCCGAGAGAAGAATCGAGCCGAGCGGACCGAAAAACTCGGCTTTCACTCTTGGAAAAGATAGCCTCAAACCTTACAATTACGGCACCTTACGACTTCGGCTGCACGATGCTGCAGATACCGAAGGTTTTTGCGTTTTCAGAAGCCCTGCAATGACCCCTCGACTTCGGCTCAATCACATCACAAAAGCATATCCGGGCATCGTCGCCAACGACGACATCTGCCTGGAAGTGTGTCCCGGGGAAGTGCTTGCTATTCTTGGCGAAAACGGCGCCGGCAAGTCCACCCTCATGAAAATCATCTTCGGTTCGGTCACGCCGGACAAGGGTTTCATCGAGTTTGACGGAAGTCCTGCGCAGATCAGCAGCCCTTCGGAAGCCAACCGTTTGGGTATTGCCATGGTGCATCAGCACTTTGCCGTGTTCGAAACGCTTACGGTGGCGCAAAACGTTATTCTCGGCATCTCCGAAAAGATTTCCGTGGAGGAGTGCGCCAAGCGCATCAATGCGTTAGGTGAGCGCTACGGCATTGCGGTCGATCCGTTTGCCATCGTTGCCGACCTCTCCATGGGCGAACGCCAACGCGTGGAAATCATTCGCGCCCTGATGAGCAATCCCAAGCTTCTGATCCTGGATGAGCCCACCTCGGTGCTGACGCCCCAGGCTGTCCGCAAGCTTTTTGAAACGCTCAAGAAGCTCGCCTCCGAAGGCGTTTCGATTCTTTTTATTTCTCACAAGCTCGACGAAATTCGCGAGCTAGCCGATCGCTGCACGATTCTTCGCGCCGGCCGCGTGATCGAAACGGTCAATCCGAAGGAAAAAACCGAAGAGGAACTCGCGCGCCTGATGATCGGCAAGGAACCGCCCAAGCTTCTGACTTCGGAAGGCACGCCCGGCGAAGTGGCGCTCGAATTCAAGGGCGTGAGTCTCGACGGCGGCCATCACGTCACGGGGCTTACGGACATCAAGCTCACGGTGCGTGCGGGTGAAATCGTCGGCATCGCCGGCATTTCCGGCAACGGTCAGTCGCGATTGCTCGGCGTTTGCATGGGTGAACTCAAGCAGACGAAGGGTTCCGTGAAGCTTTTCGGTGAAGCGGTTGACGATCTCGATCCGGCCGAGCGTCGCGCCAAGGGCTTGCGCTACGTGCCCGAGCAGCGTCTTGGTCACGGGTCGGTGCCGGAGTTTTCGCTCATCAATAACACGCTTTTGACGGGTGATGATTTTCACAGCCACGGCTTTATCAAGCAGGAAGAGGCCGAAACGTTTACCGATCTCGTCATCGAGCGTTTCCATGTGAAACCCGAAGCTCCGAAGGCGGCGGCAAGAAGCTTCTCGGGCGGCAATCTGCAGAAGTTCATTGTCGGCCGCGAGATCCTGAGTTCTCCGGGTGTACTCATCATCGACCAGCCCACATGGGGCGTGGACGTGGGGGCCGCCACGGTGATTCACAATTCTCTGATGCGCCTTCGCAGCGAGGGTGCCGGCATTCTGGTCGTGAGCGAAGAAATCGATGAGCTCTTTGCCATCTGCGACCGCATTGCCGTAATGTATCGCGGCTGTATATCGCCAGCCATTCCCGTCAGTTCGATTACGACCGAAGAGCTCGGCCGCTGGATGGCCGGTCTGTGGGTGGGCAGCCCCTTCCGTCACGCTCAGTCCGCCGACAAGGAGGCCGAATAAAAATGCAATTTCCTGTGCGTTTGGTTGCCCGGAGAACTCCGGGCTGCATGATGTGGCTTTCTCCGGTTCTGGCTCTTGGCCTGACTGTGTTGTTCGGCGCGATTCTGTTCGCGATGTTGGGCAAGAATCCCATCAATGCGCTTTACGTGTTTTTAATAGCTCCATTGGAAACCTTACGTGGCTGGGCGGAGGTCGGCGTGAAGATGACGCCGCTGCTGCTTTGTGCCGCCGGGCTCGTAGTTTGTTTTCGTGCAAGTGTCTGGAATATCGGCGCAGAGGGGCAATTTTTAGCGGGGGCTATCACCGGCGGTTGGGCGGCCTTGGCTTGCCCCGACGGCATCGGTCATTGGTATCTGGTGATCGTTCTGCTGGCGGGTATTGCGGGCGGCGCTTTCTGGGGCGGCATCACGGCGTTACTGAAAGACAAATTCAACGCCAACGAAATTCTTGTATCCCTGATGTTGGTCTACGTGGCGCAGTTCGGGCTTGCATACTGTGTTCAGGGGCCGTTGCAGGATCCCGACGGTCTGGGCTTTCCTCAGTCCGCGCTTTTTGCCTCCGCGGCTAGCATGCCGGTGATTCTCGGCGGCACGCGTCTGCATCTGGGGTTTGTTCTGGCCGTAGTGGCCGCACTTGTCATCCAGGTGATGATGGTGCGTATGTTCATCGGCTTTCAGCTCAAGGTTTCCGGCATGGCGCCTTTGGCGGCCAAGTACGCCGGTTTCCGTCCGAAGCGTCTGCTTTGGGTCTCGATGCTCATTTCCGGTGGTCTGGCCGGTTTGGCCGGCATTGCCGAAGTTGCAGGTCCCGTCGGACAGCTCACGCTTAACATCAGTCCGGGCTACGGCTTTGCGGCCATTATCGTGGCTTTCGTTGGGCGTTTGTCGCCTGCGGGTTGCATCCCTGCGGCCTTTGTGATGGCGCTCTTTTATCTGGGCGGCGAACTCGGCCAGTCTCGTCTTGGGTTGCCGAGCTCAATTACCGGCGTCTATCAGGGCATGCTTCTCTTTTTCCTTTTGATCTGCGATTCGCTCATCTACTTTAAGCCTGTCTGGCAAGGCTTTACCGAACGCAAGCTGAGCAAGGAGGCTTAATCATGGATGCTGGTGTGATTGCTTCTGTCATTGCTGCGACGTTGAATGCAGGTACGCCCCTGCTGATTGCCGCCATCGGTATTCTCATTCACGAAAAAAGCGGCGTTCTCAACCTGGGTGTCGAAGGCATGATGCTCATGGGCGCGGTGACCGGTTTCGGCGTAACCTACGCCACGGGCAGCTTCGCGCTCGGTTTCCTGGCCGGTGCCCTGGCAGGCCTCGTGATGGCCGCGCTCTTTGGCTTTTTCACGCTTGGACTCTACGCCAATCAGTACGCAGCCGGTTTGGCGCTCTCGCTTTTCGGCGCTGGTCTTTCGGCTTTCGTGGGCCAGCCTCTGCAGGGCATGGCGTTGCCGAGCCGCGCGCCCACGGGTATTCCCGGTCTTGAATCGATTCCGTTCCTGGGCGATGCATTCTTTTCGTCGCACTGCCTTGTGTATCTCTCCCTGATCGGCCTGGCCGCCGTGGGTTGGTTCCTCTACAAGTCGCGCCCCGGCCTGATGCTGCGTGCGGTGGGAGAATCGCCGAGCTCGGCTTACGCCCTGGGCTACAACGTGCGTGTCATCCGTTTCTGGGCAGTGCTCTTCGGTGGCTTCATGTCGGGTCTGGCCGGTGCCTATCTGTCGCTTGTCTACACGCCTCTGTGGGCTGAAGGCATGACGGCGGGGCGCGGTTGGATTGCGCTTGCGCTTGTCACCTTCGCCACCTGGCGTCCGCTTCGCGTGGTGCTCGGCGCCTATCTTTTCGGCGGCGTGACAATGCTGCAGTTCAATATGCAGGCGATGGGCATTGAGATTCCCTCGCAGATCATGTCGATGACGCCGTATCTGGCGACCATTCTCGTGCTGATCCTCATCAGCCGCAACCCGAAGTGGATTGCGCTCAACGTGCCGGCAAGCCTTGGCAAGACGTTTCATCCGAGAAACTGATTTTTTTGATTGAGCCGCCGATCATGGTCCCGAAAAGGCGAGCAACCGGGGCCGGCGGCGGCTTTTTTGCGTCTGAAAAGTTGCTCGTGCTTCCACAAAAATAAACAACTATGGCTTTCCAGAAAATTGCCCTGACGATGGCCGCCGCCTCCTGCCTGTTGCTGGCCGGATGCGGAGAAGACACCACCACCGACAAGAAGGCCGAAAAGGCCGTTGCCTCCACCGAACCGCTCAAGGCCGCATGGGTTTATCCGAGCCCGCGCGCCGATGAAGGTTGGTCCAAGCAGCACGAAGAAGCTCGCATGCTCATTGAGCAAAAGTACGGTGACAAGATCAAGACTCAAGTGGTCGACAACGTTACCAATACGGTGGACGCCGAGCGAGTCATTCGCGATCTGGCTGCTCAAGGCAACAAGATCATCTTTGCCACAAGCTTTACGTACATGAATCCGGCACTTAAGGTGGCCAAGGAGTTTCCGGACGTGAAGTTTGAAAACTGCACCGGATACAAGACAGCTGCCAACTACAGCAACTACAACGCGCGCTTTTATCAGGCCCGTTATCTTGCAGGCAAACTCGCCGCTTCCATGAGCAAGACCGCTCATTTGGGTTATGTGGCCGCCATGCCGATTCCCGAGGTGCTTCAGGGAATCAACGCTTACACGTTGGGTGCGCAGAGCGTTAATCCTGACGTGAAAGTGTCCGTTGTGTGGACCAACACCTGGTATGACCCGGGTAAGGAAGTGGACGCCACGAACACATTGATCGGTCAGGGTTGCGATATTCTCACGCACCACACCGATTCGACGGCTGTCCCCGCAACGGCAGAAAGCCGAGGCGTGAAGGTGATCAGCTATCACTCGGCCATGACGAAGACGGCTCCCAAACAGCTGATCGGTGCCGTGACGCACCACTGGGATGAGTATTACGCTCACCGAATCCAGGCGCTTTACGACGGCAAATGGAAGGTTGAGCCTGTTTGGGGCGGCGCCGAACTGCACATGGTGCGCTTATCGGCCATTACGCCTGATGCGCCCAAGTCAGTAGTCGAAGACATCAACGCCGTCTACTCCAAGATGGAGAAGAAAGAATTCAGCGTCTTCTCCGGCCCGATTGTCGACAACGAAGGAAAGGTACAGATTCCTGAAGGAAAGGTTGCCGACGACAAGATGCTCAACACAATGAACTACTTCGTCAAGGGCGTGATCGGCAAGGTGCCCACCGGCAAGTAACAGAATCAACACCGCCGAAAGACGGGTGCAAAGGCAAGACTCAAGCGTTTTACCGGTGCGCCCGTTTTGTCTTTTTCAGCATCGAGTCGATAACTGATAAAATCACGCCAACTTTCCCCATCCCCATATTTTCCTTTCTTTTCAAAGAGGCATCCCTGATGGCATTCCAGAAAATTGCCCTGGCTCTTGCTGCCGCTTCCTGCCTGGTGTTGGCCGGCTGCGGCGACGATTCGTCCAAACCTGCTCCGAAGAAGGCAGAGGCTCCTGCAGCCACCGCTTCTTCCGGTCCTTTGAAGGCCGCCTGGATCTATCCGAGCCCGAGTGCCGACGAAGGCTGGTCCAAGCAGCACGATGAATCGCGTCAGCTGATCCAGAAGCAGTTCGGCGACAAGATCAAGACGCAGTTTGTGGAAAACGTCACGACGATGGCTGACGCCGAACGCGTGATTCGCGATCTCGCCTCGCAGGGCAATAAGATCATCTTTGCGACGAGCTTCGAATTCATGAATCCGGCGCTCAAGGTGGCCAAGGAATTTCCCGATGTGAAGTTCGAACACTGCACGGGTTATAAGACGGCCGACAATTTCAGTTACTACAACGCTCGCTTTTATCAGGCTCGTTATCTCGCAGGCAAGCTTGCCGCTTCGATGAGCAAGGACGGCCATCTGGGTTACGTCGCCGCTGTGCCGATTCCCGAAGTGCTCCAGGGCATCAATGCATACACGTTGGGTGCTCAGACCATCAATCCCAACGTGAAGGTTGATGTGGTCTGGACCAACACTTGGTATGACCCGGGCAAGGAAGCCGATGCGACCAATACGCTGATCGGACAGGGCTGCGACATCATCACGCACCACACCAACTCCCAGGCTGTGGCCTCCACGGCCGAAAGCAAGGGCGTGAAAGTGATTAGCTACAACTCCCCGATGGTCAAGGCTGCTCCCACGCAACTGATCGGTGCCGTGACGCACCACTGGGATGAGTTCTATGCCAAGCGCATCCAGGCTGTGATGGACGGCAAGTGGAAGGTTGAACCGCTCTGGGGCGGCGCCGAAATGCACATGGTGCGGCTGTCTAACATCTCCAAGGATGCTTCCAAGGAGGTGGTTGACGACATCAACGCGACCTATGCCAAGATGGAAAAGCAGGAATTCGACGTCTTTACCGGTCCAATCGTGGACAATGAAGGTAAGGTGCAGATCCCCGAAGGCAAGCGCGCCGACGACAAGATGCTCACCACGATGAACTACTTCGTCAAGGGCGTGACCGGCAAAGTCCCGAGCAACAAGTGATCTGTCGTTGAGTCTCAAAGCGGTCGCCTCTCTCGGGCGACTGCGCAAACAAAAGCCCGCTTCGTGCGGGCTTTTGTTTGTTCGGAGACTCGCTATGCTTCAGTGGCCGCAAGCGCCTTGTTGAGACTATCTAAAACGAGCGTACGGTGACGCTCTTCGTGTAGCGTGCCCACGTAGGCGCGAATGAGTTCAGCCGTCTGCCAGCGCTTGGTGGGAGAAAGGCCGATCATGGCTTTGAGCGCTGAGGTAAAAAGCGGATCGTGGCAGTCGGCACCTTGTGGCAAGACGGGCGTTGTGGTGATGCGTCTTGCTTCTTCTTCAATGGCAAAAAGCATCGGAAAGAGAATGCCCACGGGCAGGCGCTGTGCGGCCTGTGCGGAAAATTCCGCGAGTTTTTTCAAGTAATGATCGATGTTTGTGGGAAGAAAGAAGGCAAGCGTGGGCTTGGCAGCATCTTCCCGCAGACGGTCGGACAGCTCCCTGAGAATTGACAGCATCGTTCGCGCAAAGCTTTCGGCCACGGCGCGCGGCGGCGTTGTGGGGAGCGCCCGGATCAGAAGCTCTCCCTTTTGCGTGTCGCTCAAAAGACAGTCAAAGAGCATGTCCTGAGCTTCTTTGGTCGAAAGACTCTGCACGGCGTCGTGCAGGGCGTCGGCATAACCGTAGTGATCCATGGCGAGCTTTATGCCTTATGGTTGCCGCCAGACTTGTTGCGCGAAGCCGGACGGGAGGAGATCGTCGTCGAAACGGTTGCTTGGACGGCGGCAGGCTTTGCTGTGCTCTTACGAGGACGTCCCGGAGAACGGTGCTCGACGGCGCTCGGTGTGATCTGAAGGCTGTTGACAAGGCGGCTGGCCAGATCGTCAACTGAGGAGGCGGCGGCCATCGGTTTTACCATGGGCTGAGCCTTCACCGGTGCGGCTGCCTTGGGCTTGGAGGTTGCAAGCTTGGCTTCCGTCTTGATGATTTTGACACTCACCTTTTCCTGCGGTTTGATTGCCGTTTTGGTGTTTTTGGCAGGTTTTTCCGGTTTTTCAGATTTTTTCTCGACCTTTGCAGCTTTCACCGCAACAGCGTTGCGAGTTTTTTCCGTTGCGACTGTTTCCGAGAATTCAAAACCTTGTTCTTCGCACCAAGTCTTGAAGGCTTTGCGGTCGGAGATGACAGCGCAGGGGATGTCTCCGATGATCGTCTGCGAGAAGCCGAAAGGTTTGAGTGAGGCCGGCGGCATATCCATCAACACGGCAAGGGCGGCACCTTCAGGGCTGTCCTTGAGCGAACAGAAAAGGGAGTCGCTCTTTTGAACATTGCGCTCCAAGAGCGCCTTGGCCGTGACAATAAGCACCTTGAATTCAGCCTTGTCCATGTGCTCGACCCAATCGGTGAGCGAGGACTTCTGCATCAGCGAAAGGGCGCGGTGACAGCGCAGCGCATCGCGGCGCGTTTCGGCGTACAGCTCGAAAACATCGTTGGACTGTGCGGCGTCGAGATCGTCCTGAGACGGAAGTCCGTCCTTGGTGAGTTCAAGCGCCTTGAGGCCTTGGGCGCTCAATTCACGGACTTTGTCGTGCAAAGTTTCGTACTTGGCGATGTATTCAGGAATCATGCGCTGACGCGCCGTGAAAATGACCGTGTAGACATCGGAAACTCGGTCCATGGCCCTGAGAAGTTTTTTCGGAGATTTTTTCCAGTCGTCTCCGAGTTCGGACTCGATAACTTTTTTGAGGCTGCGGGGTTTGAAATCGATTGCGCGCAACATTCCGGCCGCATCCATGGCAAAGGAAATGGTTTTGGTGTCGTTCACGGTACTGCTTTTTCTGTGTGAATGGTCTTAATTCATGAGCAACTGAGCCCGACGGCGCAGTCAGGCAAGCCATTTTAGAACGACCGAGCCTAGCCGAAGGTTAGGATTTGCGCGAAAAAAGCCCGAATGCTTCGGATTTTGAAGCACTCGGACCCAGCCTTGGGGCGGTTTGGAAAAAAGTGAAGCGTTACGGTTCGTCGCCGGTCTTTATTGGACGATTCTCGTCGCTGACCCATTCCGACCAGCTGCCGATATAGACGCCAGCAGCTGGAATGCCTGCTTCCATCATGGCCAGATGGTTGCAACAGGCAGTGACACCCGAGCCACAGCTGTTGATGATGTCGGAGTGAGGCACTCCGTTGAAGACCGCTTCGAATTCCTGCCGCAGCGTTTCCGGATCTTTGAAACACTTGTCGGGACGCAGATTGTCGCTGCTCGGACGGTTCAGACTGCCCGGAATGTGGCCGGCCTTGGGATCGTGGTTTTCGACTTCGCCTGTGTAGCGGTTGTGCGCACGGGCGTCAACGAGAGTGTAGTCGCGAAGATCGAGATTACGTTCCACGAAGTCGTCGTCAAAGACGCGTTCAAGGGGCATAGTGGCTCGATAGGTTCCGGCTTCCCACTCGGGCTCCTCAGCCTGAAGCGGTAGCCCAGCGGCCTTCCATGCGCAAAGACCGCCGTTTAAAACGCGCACGTTTGCAAAACCCACCCAGCGCAATGTGAACCAGAGGCGGGCGGCAAAGTTGCTTTCGCCGTCGTCGTATACAACCACGGTGGAATCCGGATTGAGTCCGAGGCGGCGCATGTTTACGCAGAAGCGTCCGGAATCAGGCAGCGGGGTACGGCCGTTGCTGCCTGAGCAGACCCCTGCAACGTCGGTTTTGAGGTCGGCAAAGCGGGCTCCCGGAATGTGACCTGCTGCATAAGCGGTGCGTCCGTATGCCGCATCAGTCAGGTTGTAGCGGACATCAAGCAGCACAAGCTTGGGGGCGGATAAAAGGGCGTTGAGTTCGGTGACGGTGATGAGTTGGGAGCCGGACATGCTTTTTTCCTGAAGACGGTTCGAAAAATTCAAGTGTGAGTTTTCTTTTCGCGGGATGATGCGCGCTTGGTGATGACGCTTGCGCAAACACCGGCAAAAATAATGATAGCGATCCCAAAGAGGCTCTGCATCTCAATGGGATCCCCGAAAATCATGACGCCCATAATGACGGCAAAGACAATGGCCGAGAACGACAGAATGGAACTGAGAAGCAGGTTGCCTGATCCGTAGCTCTTCGTGAGCGCAATTTGTGCAAGTGTGGCCGAGCTTCCCGCTACGATGATGCACAGCACGCTCTTGGTGGTGTACACGTCAGGCTGATCAAAAATCGGATGCGTCACGGCGCCGAAAATGATGTTGAAAAGCGTAAAGTAAAACACCACGCGCCAGTCGGGTTCATTCAGCCGCGTAAGCTCCCGGATCTGCATGTAGGCAACGGCAGACAGCAGTCCTGAGGCAAGACCGACGAGAGCCGGAAACATATCGCCTGCATGAAACTCCGGCTGCAGCACTTCCACGACGCCTGCAAAGCCCACTACGGTAGCGACAACGAGCTGCCATTGCACGGGCTTTTTGTACCAGAGGGCGGCTCCTACGACGAAGGCCGCCATGAAAAGCGGCGACGTATAGTTGAGTGTCATGCCGGTTGAAAGCGGAAGATTGGCAACGGCATATAGCCACATGCCAAGAGCGACGGTGCCTATACCGCTGCGTTTGACGTGCGAACCGAAGCACGGCGTTTTAAGCGACCTGCCGGTAGTGAGTGCCCAAACAAAAATCGTGACGAAGCCGAACACGCCGCGCCAAAGAATCATCGAAAACGATCCGATTTCCGGAGCGGCCATCTTGACGCTTGCCGCCATGACTGCAAAAAGAAAGGACGCCACCAGCATCCAGAAGGAAGACATCGTATAGCCGTGCGTTTTGTTGAACGAGATGACACTATAGTCAAAATCGGTTGCACCGAATCACGCATCAACGACTTTTGGAGTTTGCGATTTTTCCAATGATGCTCGCGGTATGATGATCGTCGCGACTTTTTCTCAACATCTTTAGGAAGACTCGACAGATGCTCAAAATCGGCTTTTTAGGTGGCGGCAACATGGCGCGCGCCATTGTGGCGGGCTTGGTTTCAAGCGGCGCGGATCCGAAGCATGTGACGGTGATGGATCGTCATCCCGAAAAATTGGCCGCGTTGCGCGAGCAGTTTGGCATCACGACGCAAGAGAAACCCGGCGACTGGATCACGGCACTTGATGTGGTGGTTTTGGCCGTCAAGCCGCAAGGTCTTAAGGAGTGCTGTGAGCAAGTGGCTTCTTTGGTTTCGCCCGAGACGACGGTGCTTTCAATCGCAGCGGCCGTTCGCGCCGACGTGATTGCCGATTGGTTGGGCACCCGACGAGTGGTGCGCTGCATCCCCAATACGCCTGCGATGGTGGGCAAAGGCTTTTCGGGTCTTTTTGCCGCGCCGCAGGCAACCAAAGACGATCGCTACCGTGCTCAGTGCGTTATGCAGACAGTCGGTGCTCTGGAATGGGTGGAAAGCGAGAACGATCTGCATCTTGTCACGGCAGGTCCCGGTTCGGGCCCCGCTTACGTGTTCCTTTTCATGGAAGCCCTGGCCGATGCGCTGATGCAGGAGGGGCTCTCGCCCGAAAAGGCCAAGGAATTTGCACTCAGCACGGTGGAAGGTGCTGCGGCGCTGGCTCGTACGAGCGGCGAAGCGTTTGACGTGCTTCGTCACAACGTCACGAGCAAGGGCGGCACGACCGCCAAAGCAATCGAAGCGTTTGAGGCGCACGACCTGCGCGGTACAGTCAAGGCGGCGGTGCAGGCTTGCAGAGCCCGCAGCGAAGAAATGAGCGAAATGTTTGCCTAACGTCTTACTCTGAACGATCGGAGGCTTGACGGCCTGTACTGTAAATCAAAAGCAAGACGCCGACTCAACCGAGCCGGCGTCAAACGTTTGGTTGATCAGAAAGCGAGATCCAAAAGTCCTTTGGGTTTGTATCCCAACGTCTGCACGCACAGCGGCATTTGCGTTGCGGTCAGTTGCAGCGTGTCGTGTACCTTTTCCGAGTCGAAGGTAAGTCGCGCCAGACAGTTGATGTTGAGCGCGGCACAGGCCATATAGACAGCCATCACTTTGGCGCCGGTGTCCAGAAGCGGGGCGTGTGCCATCACTTCATCGGACATTTTGGTGATGTTCTTTCGATTGATGAACTGCACGATCTGCATGGCCAGATCGGTCATCAGTCCTTGCGTCTTGGCCTGATCATAGACATAGACCAAATGCACGGGAGCCTGCTTGACCATCGGCTGCAACAGACAGAAGTCTTTGCGGCAGTCTTTTTCATGCACAAATGAGAGCACGCGGCGCTCCGGCACCCACAGCCAGACACCGTTGGCTTTGACGACGTAGGTGTCGATTTCCTTCCAGTTGAGCGTCGTCGGTGTCGTGCGGTGGTTTTCGTTGTTGCCTTTACCGTTTAGGCCGTCGGCTGCCCACAGGATCCGCACCAGATCGTCGTCACAGATCGGTGCGTCGGAAAAGTCAAGCGACGAGCGGCGTCGCATGAAAACATCCGACAAAGGCATCGACATTTTGCCCGGTGCAGGCAATTCCCGCTCGGGAGCCTTGGGGGTTTCTTCGTTTTTTTTGCCTTTGATGATGTCCTTGAGTTCTTCAATGCGCTTCATCGTTGCACACCTTACTGCGGAAAACCGACCGTCACGGCCATTTGTGGATCGTAGGACTGCAAGCCGGCGGCTCCAAGAACATCCTGCGGCTCAAACCAAGCGCGCGGAACAGCGGCAAGCCCCATGGCCGAGCAAGCTAAAAGAGCGTTTTGAACCATAACGCCAACGTCGACAGACTGACAGATGGCACCGGCGCGGCCGTTGGAGATTCGACCGGTCTTCGCTTGATTGACGGCAAAGATCAGCGTGACGGGAGCCAGAGAAACAAAGTCTTGACCGGCCGTGGTGGCTGAACGATGGTCTCCCTCGGTCAGAAGCTTTAACGCGTGCGTTTCGGCGCAATAGGACCAAACACCTTTTTGATCGAAAACGAAACATTCGACTTCACGGCTGTCGAGAGCCGAAGGTACGGTGCGGCGACCATCGGCGCCGTTTTGTCCGGCACAAGCCCACAGCAGAGTGGACAGCAGCGGAAGATCCAGAGGCTGATCCGAAAATTCACGTCGACTGCGGCGGCGTCCCAACACCTGCGAAAAGGGCATCGTCATTTCCACCGGTGGCGGGAGTTCAATGGTCGTTTGCATATCACAACTCCAGAGATTTTTTGTTTTAGAAAACGGACGCTCAAAAACAAACTCGGTCGGCTTTCGCGAACGAATGCCAACCGAGAATAATCCATTTTTGAGAAATTTTGACGATGTCAGAGAACGACTTTCAGCGAATGTCTTCAAATAACGAGGCGTACATGGGCCAGTACACCGCGTAGACAAGCGTGAGCATCAGAAAGGCCAGCGGCATGATGACGAATGTCACAGCGGCATCGGTTGAGCCCAGCGCAGAAATGAGCGCCGAAGCAAGCAGACCGAATGCAACGATCATGGCACCCACGAGCAACACAAGCAGGATTACCGGAATGATGTTGCGCAGGCAGCCGAAGAATGAATAAAACACGGCTTTGCCCCAGCTCATGCGTTTTTCGGAGGCCAGAAGCGGAGCAAACCAGACGGCCATAAGTCCAGGAATGTAAATGACCGTCACAGCGACGATGGCGTCCCACGGGATATTGGCCTGAACGCTTGCCCAGTCGAGTCGGTCATTGGCGTCAATTTTCCAAAGTGCAATGGAGTCGGCAGCCATCAGACCGTAAAGCGCGTTTACGGTTATGAGAATGAAACCGTACACAAATCCGATGCGCATGAGATTTTGGCGCACGACGGGATCGATAAAGACGTTTTTGAGTTCGGAAAGACGCGGGTCGCCTCCTTGCAGCGCGGTTCGCGTACTGCGCCCGATAAAAGCCGTGCCAAACGGCATGAAAAGTGCAGCAAAGACGATGCCTGCATAGGGAATGGCACTCAAAAAGCCCATGATGAGCAGGTAGACCATCGTAACGGCCAGAAGATTGAGTGGTTTGCGGCCGACGGCCGTTGCGGCGTCTCGAAACCAATACCAACCGCTGGCGGCGGAAAGACGGCGCGAAGTGTTGCTGTCAGTCATGAAAATTTTTTCAAGTAAAAAAGAATGGAAAGTGTCTCGCACGACACCTTCCGAAAACGCAGGATTTTAGTCGACGAGCGGGAAAGTTACGCGTTTGCGATTGCGCAGAATTCTTTCAAAATATGTTGGATCGTGCGGTTTTAGGAGGCTGGCTTTCCGAGGCTGATAGAAGTCATAGAGCCGCGAGAGCCAGAAGCGCAGCGCCGCCGCGCGCAACATGTCAGGCCACCAGCGGCGCTCGGCATCGGTAAACGGAAGCACGGCGTGATAGGCCCTCAGAAAAGCTTCGGTTTTTCTCGGATCCAAATGCAGATCGGGCGCTTCGAAGTCCGTGCACCAGTCGTTGACGGTGACGGCCACGTCAAAAAGAAGAGCCGTACAGCCCGCAAAGTAGAAGTCGAATACGCCGCTCACGTGTTCCTGTTCGGTTCCGTGCCCGACGATCATGGCGTTGTTTCGAAAGAGGTCGCAGTGGCAGGCGGCAACGGGCAAAGCCTGAAATTGCGAATCGGAAAAGACAGTCAGCTGATGATTTACTTCTTCGGAGAGCATTGCTCCAACGGTTGGATCAAGATGGGGAAGCACAACGGGTGCCGTGGCTTGCCACCACTGCGGACCGCGCAGGTTTTCCTGAAACAGGGAAAAACCTCGAGCAGCAATGTGCATACGGGCGAGCACTTCACCCATGCTTGCGCATTCTTTTGCGGTTACGTTTTCGATACTTCGGCCTTCCAGACGATTGGCGATGGAAAAGGGCTTGCCTTTGATGTGCGAAAAAAGTTGGCCCGATTTCGTGCGCACCGGAGCGGCCACAGGGCATCCTTGGCTCCGCAGGTGCGCGCACAGTTCCAGATAGAAAGGAAGCTGACTTTCACTGAGACGTTCAAAAACGGTCAGTACCCAACGGCCTTCGGTCGTATCCAGAAAATAATTGGTGTTTTCAATGCCGCTTGCAATCGGTTCCAGCGACAAAAGCTCCCCGATGTTGAAATCAGGGAGCTCTTTGCGTACCTCCAGCGGTGTCAGAGTCGTAAAGACGGCCATGAGGTGTTACCAGCTGAACTCGATGAATTTCGGCGTATCGAGCGTGGAGCGGGGATCGGCGCCCGGACGGTTGTCAACAGGACGGTCGCTGCGGTTTTTCATCGTGTAGGGAATCTCGGTAGAACCCGGTGTCACACGCACGTCCGTCACACGGTTGTTCTGATCGTGTGTTTCTTCGATGATTGTTCCGTATTCAGAACGGTATTTCGTTACCTTACCCGTGTCGACGCGCTTGCTGCGTTCTTCGCGGGCACGCTGCATGTCGCGCTCGGACGGCTCCAGGCGCGATGCCTCGTATGTTTCTCGGGCGTCGCGATTGGAGCGCTTGACGTCGGCGTTCAAGTTGGGGGCGGGGGGAGCGTTGCGCTGCACTTCGTTTGAAGGCGGAATGTAGGCGGGCGGCGCATCGTTGACCTGGGCCCAAAGACCGGTGGCCATGCCGGTCAAAAACAGTGCGGTAAAGAGTTTACGCATTACAAGAACCCTCTCTATCAGTGTCGATTGCCGTGGTTTCGAAACCTCGGCGTGTGCTTCTATCTTATACGGGATTGAGCATCAAAACCTGTAGCAACCGTCAGAAAAATGAGCAATGGATCGTTTCTGCGACACTGTTGCCGCGACGGAATTCTTTAGAATCGGGTGTCCTTCAATTTGACCGAACGTTACCATGCCCAAACTTCTTCTCGTTGACGGCTCCAACTACCTTTTCCGAGCTTTTCATGCACTGCCGCCTTTGACTACCAGCAAGGGAGAACCCACCGGTGCCATCAAAGGCTTCAACGGTATGCTTCGAACGGTGCACGATACGGTGTCGCCCGATTGCGAGATCTGCGTTTTTGATGCCAAGGGCAAAAATTTTCGCCATGAGCTTTTCGAGTCATATAAAGCCAATCGTCCGCCGATGCCCGAGGAGTTGCGAAGCCAAATTGAACCGATTTTTGAGTTGGTCAGATTGCAGGGATGGCCGCTTTTGCAAGTCGAAGGTGTGGAAGCTGACGATGTACTCGGCACGCTTGCAGTACAGGCCGTTGCCGTCGGCTGGGATGTCGTGATTGCGACGGGCGATAAGGATTTGGCTCAGTTGGTAAGCGATCGCATCCATCTCATCAACACGATGACCAAAACGGTTCTCGATCGCGAAGGCGTCTTTGAGAAATACGGGGTGTATCCCGAGTGTGTCATTGACTATCTGGCGCTTATGGGGGACAAGGTTGACAACGTTCCCGGCATCAACAAATGCGGGCCTAAAACAGCGGCCAAGTGGATTGCCGAATACGGCAGTCTCGACAATCTTGTTGCCAACGCCGATCAGGTCAAAGGTAAGATCGGCGAGTATCTGCGTGAGGGGATCCCGTTTTTGGATTTGGCCAAGAAGTTGGTCACGATTAATACGCAGGCGCCCGTTTCGTTCGATCCGATCGAATTTACCAAGAAAGAACCCGATGCCCAGGGCTTGGCTCAGTTCTATGCCCGTTGGGAAATGAGCGGTTCGACAGGTCGCCGTGCCGTACGCACACCCAAGAAGACCGTCCCGACGATGACTCCCGACCTTTTTGCAGCGCCTTCGATTCCGACGGAAGAAACGGCCGAGTCGACTCCTGCCGTGACTCCCGTTGTGGCAGGCGACGTGCGAGTGGTCTGTTCGCCCGATGAGGTTGCGCAGCTGGCAGACGAGTTAAATGCTGTCGCCACAGATCGCTTCCCGGTGGCTGTCTGGGTGGCCGGCAATAACACGAGCCCCATGCACGATGCGGCCGTTGGTCTAGCCTTTGCCCTCAATCCGCTTCGTACGGCTTATGTCCCCTTGATGCATCAGGACGGACCGAATGCTGACGCAGAGGCGGTCCGCGAACATTTGGCCCCCTGGTTTGCGAGTGCTGCGGCAAAAGTGTTTTTTGACGCCAAGCGCTGTCAGCATCTGCTGGCCAACGCTCGTCTGCCGGTCTCCGGCACTGTTCACGATGCCATGCTCATGAGTTATGTGATTGAAGCGCATCTCAAGCACAACTTTGCCAAGATTGTCGCGCGCACAACCGGACTTTCCGCACTGGATGATGAAGGTCTTTATGGCAAGGGAGCTAGCAGACACGATGCCGTTGCTGTGCCTCAGAAAGATGCGGCGGCTTTCGGCGTGCGCACCGCTGCGCTTTTGCGTACGGCGGCATCTGTGATGTGGGTCAAGCTCTCCGAAGATGAGGCGCTTTTGTCAATTTACCGAGACATGGAACTGCCGGTGATGCAGGTACTCACCGGGATGGAGCGCTCGGGCGTGTTGATTGATCGCGAGAAACTTGCTCAGCAAAGCAAAGAGTTGGCCGAACGTATTGACGAAGTCAAGGCCAAGATTGAAGAAATTGCTGGCGGCGCTTTCAATCCGGCAAGTCCTAAGCAGTTGGCGCAGGTACTCTTTGAAAAACTGCAGTTGCCGGTGAAGAAAAAAACGGCTTCGGGAACCCCGTCGACTGATGAGGAAGTTTTGAGCGAACTTGCGCTTGACTATCCGCTGCCTAAGCTCATTTTGGAATTTCGAGCGCTTTCCAAACTTAAGAGCACTTATACGGATAAGCTACCGCAGATGGCTGACCCGGAGGACGGACGTGTGCATACGACTTTCGGTCAGGCCACGGCTGTAACAGGGCGCCTGGCAAGTTCGGACCCCAACCTGCAAAACATTCCGGTTCGAACTGCCGAGGGACGGCGCGTGCGAGAAGCTTTCATTGCCAAACCTGGTTGCAAACTGATTTCTGCCGACTACTCGCAGATTGAATTGCGCATCATGGCGCACATTTCTCAGGACGAAGGACTTCTCAAGGCTTTCCGAGAAGGTAAAGACATTCATCGCGCCACGGCTGCCGAAGTGTTCGGTACGCAGCCTGAAAACGTGACGGCCGAGCAACGCCGAATGGCCAAGGTGATTAACTTCGGACTGATCTACGGCATGAGCGCCTTCGGTTTGGCGCAAAATCTCGGCATCGAGCGTCGTATGGCTTCGCATTACATTGAGGAATACTTTGCCCGATATCCGGGGGTAGCTCGCTATATGCAGCAGACGCGTTCGGCTGCGCATGCTCAAGGTTATGTGCAGACAGCTTTCGGTCGTCGCCTGTGGTTGCCGGATATTCTGAGTTCGCGTCCTGCTGTGCGGGCCGGTGCGGAACGCGCTGCGATCAATGCGCCGATGCAAGGGACGGCGGCTGACTTGATCAAGCGCGCGATGATTTCGCTCGATCGGTGGCTCAAGAAGCAAAACCTCAAAAGTCGTTTGATTCTTCAGGTGCACGACGAATTGATTCTTGAAGTGCCGGAGGACGAGTTGGAGTTGGTCAAAGAAAACGTTGCCGCCATCATGCAGTCCGCGGCGTCGCTTTCTGTACCGCTCCTGGCTGAAGTCGGGGTGGCGGACAATTGGGAAGCCGCGCACTGAGGTCTACTCAGCGGGCGTTCGGCGTCTGATGCCTTCCAAGATCGCAAAGATCACGATCGTAAAGATCGAGAGGATCAGGCACAGAGCGGCAGCGGCATCGAAATCGGCGCGCGAAACCGCGTTGAAGATTTCCAACGAGAGTGTGTTGGTTTTGCCCGACAGGTTGCCGCCCACCATCCTGGTGATGCCGATTTCTCCGCTTGCGCGTGAAACGCCCAGTAGCAGTCCGGAGAGAATTTGCGGTCGGACGTAGGGAAGCGTGATGTGTCTCAGAATGGTCCAGCCGGAAGCTCCGTGCACGGCTCCCGCGAATTCAATTGCCTTGAGCTGACGACCTTCTAAAGCAGTCTGAATGGGTTTGACGACAAGCGGAAGCCCTGCGATGAAAGCGGCGAGCGCTACGGACGCGGGCGTGAAAATCAGATAAATGCCCGCGTCGTACAGCCAGGAGCCGATCCAGCCGTTGCGCCCCAAGAGAACCAACAGCAGATACCCAAGAGCCACCGGCGGAAAGACGAGAGGCAATGTGGTAAGAAACGAAGCGATGCGCGAGAAAGCTGTCGGACGGCGCGCAAACCACCACGCGAGCATCGGGCCGAAAATGGCAAAACCGATGCCCGCAATAAGACAGGTCTGAGCCGTGAGCCAGAGTGCACCGAGAATTCCCGGCGCAGACAGGACTGTCCGGAGTTCCTGCAGCGGTGTCAAAAGCGTTTGGATCAAGCGCGCGCCCCGTTTCGATCGTCAGCCGAAAACAAATCAGCGGACGACACCGAACTTGTTCAAAATCGGTGTGGCTTTGTCAGAGGCCAGAAATGCCATGAAGGCTTCCACATCGGCTTTGTCCTGAGCCTTCAGGTTCTTCACAGGGACAGCGGTCATTAAAACGGGTTTGTATCCGTCCTTGACGGCGGTAAAACCGCCGATTTTATCCTTGTTGCCGCGCGCAGCAACAAGATTCACGAAACCTGCGTCCATTTCTCCGCGCACGACGTAGCTCATGACCTGCGGAACGGTGGAAGCAATGTTGACGCGATCACCGAGTTTCTTGTCCAAGCCGCTGCTTGCCAGATATTCTTTGGCGGCGCGGCCATAGACGGCTGCTTTCGGATCGGGCATGGCCACGCGCTTGACATCACTTTTGTCCAGATCTTCGGGACCGGTCAGAACGATGCCTTTGCGCCAGGCAAGAATCAGAGGCGTGTCGCCGAGTTTGACGCCGGTCTTGAGTTCTTTGAGTTCATTGGAGAACTTCTGCAGACTCGTGGCATCTGAAATCACGAGATTGACTTTACCGCCTTCGCGTACTTGGGCGAGCATCTGACCGATGTTGCCGCCGAAAGCCGTGCCGACTTTGGCTTGCGTTTGGCTCTGATAAGCGTCAACAAGCGCTTGAACCATCTTAACGTAGCCCGCCCCCGTGGTTACGGTAACTTCGGCTGCAGCTGTACCGGCAAAAAGAAGAGAAGCCCCTGCGGCCAAGGCCGCAACAGTCAGGTTAAGTTTCATTGGAAAGTCCTCCGAGAGTGGGAATCGTTGTCGAGGCGGGAGGTGTTGCCAGGTTTTTCCCTGATGACGCCGTCCTCGATGTAGAGCAAACGTGAAGCCAATCGTTTGGTTTCGTGTTCAGAGTGTGTGATGTAGAGCACTGGAATTCCGATGCGTTTTTCGGTGGCTTCGATGTAATCCATGAACGTTTCGCGGCGTTTGGGGTCGAGACTTGCGAGCGGTTCGTCGAAAATGAGCAGTTTCTCTGCGCCCATCAGTGCGCGGGCCAAAGCCGCTCGCTGGCTTTCTCCGCCGGAAAGTGTGGCGGGATGACGGGGGAGAAGCTTTTCTATGCCGAGAAGATTTACAAGTTCGTCAAATGCCAATAACGGCTTGCGGTTGCCGAACAGAACGGGGAAACGAATGTTTTCTTCGACGGTGAGGTTCGGAAAAAGCCGATGAGTCTGAAATACGAAGCCGATTTCGCGTTCTTGAGGCGGAGGTTGATGCCTGAGGCGGCATCGAACCAGATATCACCGTCAGAGATGATCTGTCCTTTTTGCGGAGCGATGGCGCCGGACAGAAGGTCGGCGAGCGTTGTCTTGCCTGAACCGGAGTCGCCGCGTAGCACCGTGATGCCGCCCGCGTGTAACGTAAATGCGGCCGAAAGCGAGAAACCGGGCCGAGAAAAGATCAGATTGACGTCAAGCATGTCGCAGAAATCGGGGAACGAAAAGCGGCTATGGCGCAATCTTAACCGTTATTCACAAAAGTGATGGCGAATTTTTGTTCGTAAAAAAAACCGCAGGCGTTCCGTGAACACTTGCGGCTGTTCAAAATCGGGTGAATGCGGTTATCAGTAACAGGCGCCGGCGACTTCGGGGACCAGAGTCTGGATTTCTTTGCCGTTGGCATCAAAGAAGGTGAGACCTTTTTCGGTCATTTCCACCGTGCGGGCATCGCGCAGAATCGTGAGCATCTGATCTTCGAGCTTCATGAATTCCGGACCGCACATACGGCGCGTGGTCGCGATCTTGTCAAAGAGGATGTTGTGACCATCAAACTGAAACGAACCCGAGGCGCGGTTGCAGCCCAGATCGCCGGCCAGACGATTGCCGGAGAGGAACTCCAGAACAGGCGGAGTGTCGCAGTCGGACTTTTCGGGCAGCGGTAGCATCCAGTTGGTGTTTTCAAGTACAACAGGCTCGGCCTTCGAAGCCGTAGTGGAGGTGCAGCCTGTAACGGCGGCGCACAGGACGGCGCTCAGTGCGAGCGCTTTGATACCGTGGTTCATCAGATAAAACCTTTCGTACGTGGGATTAAACGTGGTCCGAATTGTAATCGGCTGGTCTGAGTTCTTGCTTAGGTATCGCTAAGAAAAAAAAGGCGGAAAAGCAAAAGCTATTCCGCCGAAACAACAAATCAAACCAAAGGAGACAGGTCAAAACCAACGGGAATCGCTTGCCATTGACCTTGAAGCGAACTCTACGGGAGTGCGAAAGAAGTTGCTGAAACTTTTTAGGGCTGAACGCAACAAGATGTATCAGGCGCAGGAGTGCGAAGAATACCTAAACTTGGTTAGAATTCAGCACCTTGGACCGAGGGGCGACGGGCAATGTTGCGCTTCGGATTTCGACCGGACAGACACCTTCAGTAACGTCTTGGATACGTTTTCCTACGATTTTCGAATTCTGCTGCGAGTTTGACGCCTTCCGATGACTACGCTTTTTCTCATCGTTCTTGCCAACCTGCTCAGCCGCGTACTGGCTGTAGGACTTGCGGCCGTGCTGTCATTTCGCATTTTTTCGCGATACGGCAATCTTGTTGCAGCCTTTGCGGCCGGGCTCTTGCTGACGATTGCCTGTACGCATCTGATTCCTGAAGCGGTGGAGTCGGGCATTGACGCGCATTTGGCGGGTGGCGTTTTGCTCGGAGCGTTTGTCTTTTTCATGCTTTTGGAGTGTTTCTTTTCAGCGCTGGGGGGACATTCCCACGGAGACGTCAAAATACGTCCCGTTCCCGTGCTTTTGGGGGGCGGGACGCGGGTGGTGCAAGACAGTTGCTGCCGCTCAAACGGTGCACAAGTTTCTGTGTTATTGGCGGGTACAGCCTGCCACAGCTTTGTCGATGGCGTTTTGGTAGCGGCCGCCTTTTCGATTGATGCGGTAAGCGGCTGGATTGTGGCGGGGGCTGTAATGGCGCACGAACTGCCGCAGGTGATCGGTCAGATCGTAATTCTGATGCAGGCGGGCATCGAAAAAAGACGTGCGGCTATCTATGTCTTTGCCGCGTCCTTAGCTTGCGTACTGGGCGGCATTGCCGGCTGGGCCGTTTTGTCGGTTCTCAACTGGCTTATCGGATACGCCATGCTGGTGTCGGCGGCAAGTTTTATTTTTGTAGTACTTGCCATTTTGCTGCCGGAACTGATGCACCTGAGTGATGCGAAGCAGTCTAAACTGCCCGTCGGGGTACTGACGGCCGTTTTGGCGGGTGTTGCCGTGTCGTACCTAATATTGCAGCCCTTGCATGAAGAAACGCATCGGTTAACCGAAGCGAGCGCCGTGCACGAGCATATCCATGCGGATCGTACCGCAAGCGATGACGCAGAAAAAACTGCGCACTGACGATTATGCCGCTGAAGTTTTTTGACTTTTGTTGTTGCAACGGACACAAGTTTGAAGGTTGTTTTGCCTCTGTCGAGGAAATGCGAAGTCAGCTTGCCGACGGTCTGGTGCGCTGTCCGATATGTGATACGGTTGAAGTCAGGAAGGTGCCGAGCGCTTCGCGGCTTGCGGCAGTCAAGACAGACGATAAGTCACAGGATGAATTGCGCCGCAAGGTTCAGGAAGCGCGCGAAGCTCTGATGACGGAAATTCGCAAAGTTGCCGAGAGGGCTGAAGATGTGGGCGAAAGTTTCGCCGAAGAGTCGCGTCGCATGAAGCGAGGTGAATCCAAAAGGCGCCTTGTCAAAGGCAAATGCACGCTGCGAGAAGCTGAAAAACTTCTCGAAGAAGGCATCGAAGTGCTTCCGGTGCCTGAGTCAAGCGGCAAGACACTGAACTGATTGCAACGGTAGCGAGGCGCTTCATACAGTTTCAGTGCGATTCTCAGTACAATGCCGCTCTTTCAAAAAGAGGCCCAAGAAGGACGTTTTGACGAATGCATATCCTCATCAGCAATGACGACGGCTACATGGCGCCGGGTATCAATGCGTTGGCCAACGAAATGCGCCGATTTGGTCGCGTTTCCATCGTTGCGCCCGAACACAACCACAGCGGCTCGAGCAATGCGCTCACGCTCAATAAGCCGCTTACCGTGACCAACGCTTCCGAAGATGTTTTCGTCGTAAGCGGGACTCCATCGGATTGCGTACATCTGGCGCTGACCGGTCTTCTGAACGATCGGCCTGACCTTGTGGTTTCCGGCATTAACTGCGGCGCCAACATGGGTGATGACACGATGTATTCGGGTACGGTTGCCGCGGCCATCGAAGGCTACATCTTTGGCATTGACTCCATTGCTTTCAGTCAAATTGACAAAGGGTGGGCCGAATTGCCTTCTGCCGCAGCCATGGCAGGAAAAATCGTCGAACGTTTTTTGACGCGCCGTGAGAAGAATCCCGCAGAACCGATTCTTTTGAATGTCAACATGCCCAATCTCCCGCTACACGCGATGCAGGGTATTCACACGACACGTTTGGGACGTCGCCATTGTGCCGAACGCATGATTGACGAAATCAATCCCCGCGGTATGCCAATTTATTGGCTTGGTGCGGCTGGCAAACCGCGTGACGCAAGTGAAGGCACGGATTTCTGGGCAACGCAACACGGCTTTGTGTCCGTGACTCCTTTGCAAATTGACCTTACGAGTCACAAACAGATTGAGAAAGCTCGTCAGCTTGTCGAAGGAAATCTTTGACATCCTCCTCGGACTGTCAGAGATCATTGCGGTTCGTTTTGTAAAAGAAATCTAAAAAACGCGATCTTGCCGTCTTTTGTCGAAGCTTATCGCTAGAATCAAACAAATAAGCGGCTTTTGTCCGAGGGACGTCCCTACCGGCGGCTCTGGGCGAAAGCGATGCGGGAAAACAAGAGAGAAGAAGCCGTTGAAGTGCATCGATACACCGAGACGCAACGGTAAGAGAGGAGCAAAGAACAATGCGTATGCGTGGTTTAGCCGCCCTTTGCGGCTTGATGTTTTTGGCCGGATGTTCGTCGGTTGATATTTCAGCGCCGATAGAAGATCGCAGTACGCCTTCCCCGGAAGTTTCGGTTCCGGTGGAAAGTACCGAAGCTCATTCGGTCCCGGTTCCCTCGGAGGGTACGTTTCAGCCCCGTCACTTGACAACTGAACCAACGCCGCAAGCAAGCGGCCGCACGCATGTTGTGGTGCAGGGCGACACGATTTACAACATCAGCATGCGCTATGGAGTCAATCCTCGCGAACTGATGCTGTTAAACGACGTGCAGGATCCCACGCAGCTTTCTCTGGGACGCGAGCTGCAGATCCCCGTTTCGCGTGAGGACGGTAGCCAATCGACCGCTCCCGCTGCCACGGTGACGGAAGGGGAGGCTATTGCGACTGAGCCGACCGTTGAAACGGCCAAGCGTCCTGAAACGCCACAACAGGTTGCCGAGCGCAAAATTGCTGAAGAAGAACAGCAACGCCAGGCTGCCGCGCGAGGCGACATTGAAATTCGTTGGCCTGTTGAAGGCGAAGTGATCGCCGACTTCAACCGAACGGGGACGCTCGGTATAGACATTGGTGCCGATAAGGGGGCACCTGTGATGGCAGTTCTCGACGGCACGGTGCATTACATTGGCAACAACAACGACGGCTACGGTCAGTTCGTTTTGGTTCGTCATAACATTCGCCTGCCGGGCAAGCCTACTGCTCCGGTTGTGACCGTGTATGGCAATCTGAGTAAGGTGTTGGTTCGTTTGAACGAAAGCGTGCGAGCCGGACAGAAGATTGCAGAAGTCGGCGAGAGCAGTTCAGGCGTTGAAAAGTTGCGTTTTGAACTGCGTCAAGGCGGACAACCTCTCAATCCGATGCTTTATTTGCAAAAGAAGTAACCGGATCGAAACAAAAAGACTTCCGTCGCCCCGGCAATCAGTTGTGCGGGGCGATTCTTTCCGAAATTGAGACTCCACAAACGAGAAGGAAACCCCAACAATGAGTTCCCGCAAGGAAAAAGTACGCCCTGTTTTTGAAGCGCAGGTGGAAAAACTTGATGCCGAAGGCAGAGGCGTGGCGCGTCGTGAAGGTAAGGTCGTCTTCATTCAGGGTGCTTTGCCCGGAGAAACCGTTACTTATGAGCAGATTCGCAACAAACCGAGCTATGAAGTCGGCATTGTGAAGGAAATCTTGAGCGCTTCCGATCTGCGCGTCGAACCGGCTTGCCCCAACTTCGGTATCGGACCGGGAACTTGCGGCGGTTGCGTGATGCAACATCTGGACGCACGTGCCCAGGTTGACTTCAAGCAAACCGTTCTGATTGACGCCCTGTGGCACATCGGCAAGGTGACTGCTGAGAGTATCTTGCCTCCGATCGTGGGCGAATTCTGGGGCTATCGTCACCGTGCTCGCCTGACGGTGCGCAATGTCGCCAAAAAGGGCGGCATTTTGGTGGGCTTCCATGAAAAAAGTTCGAGTTATGTGGCCGACATGACAGAGTGCCGCATTCTGCCGCAGAAAGTTTCCGATATGCTCCCCGCCATGCGTGAGCTCGTGGGCAGTCTTACGATTGCCGAACGCTTGCCGCAAATCGAAGTGGCTGTTGACGGTGACGGTCACACGGCGCTCGTGCTGCGCATTCTTGAGCCGCTTACCAACGAAGACACGGAAAAAATCGAAGCGTTTGCGCAAGCTCAAAATGTTGATATTTGGTTGCAGCCTAAGGGGCCCGACTCAGCCTATCCGATGCACCCGGAAGCGCGAGATCGTCTCAAGCTCAAGCTTGAGGCGTTCGACGTTGCCATCAGCTTCAAGCCGACGGACTTCACGCAGGTCAATCATCGCGTCAATCGTGAAATGGTTGGCCGAGCCATTGAATTGCTCGATGTGAAGCCCGAACACCACGTAGCCGATTTTTTCTGCGGCCTGGGGAATTTCACTCTTCCGCTTGCGCGCCGTTCCGAATATGTAACCGGCATTGAAGGCAGCGAGGCTCTGGTCGAGCGCGCACGTGCGGGGGCGGCCGCCAACGGTTTGGCTCAAAAGACGACTTTTGTCGCGCGCAATCTCTTTACCTGGTCAACGGACGATTGGGATGCGCTTTGGGAAAAAATGGGCGGTATTGATCGCGTGCTTATTGATCCTCCGCGTGAAGGTGCTCAGGCGCTTGCTCAGACGCTTGCGGCCACGAAAAAACGTCCTTCTCGTGTGGTGTACGTCTCTTGTAACCCGGCAACGCTTGCACGTGATTGCGCCATTCTCAAGCATGAGGGCGGTTGGCATGTGCGTGCGGCAGGTGTTATGAATATGTTCCCGCACACTGCCCACGTTGAAAGCATTGCCGTGCTCGAACCGGGCGAAGCGGAAGAATTGGCTTGAAAAGATGTGATGGGGTGAAACGGAAATATGTCGCTTTGAGGTGCCTAATTTCGAATCGAAAATTGGTATGGTGTTTGTTCGAGATGTTTTTGAATGGATGTGACTTGTCAAAATTGACAGTAAAGTGACTCGATAGCAGCAACTTTACTTTGCTGAATAATAAAAGAGGAACGCAAAACCGTGTGTTTTGCGCTCCTCTTTTATTTGGGCAAATGTCTCTTGCTGGAGACTGTCGAAGCAAAATTCAGTGTGAAATCTTACTTCTGAAATTCAGGCGTCAGGAACAGATCCTTGTCTTCCACGGTCAAGCCCTGAGAGAGAAGATAGTCACGGAACTCGCGTTTCATATTGCCTTTACCAGTCCATTCGATGCCGGTGGGGGTGCGGTACTTAATGGGGGCGGGGCCGCGGCGACGAACGGGAGTTTCACGGAAAGAAGACGGAGTGTCTTCAAACTTCAGATCATAACTCTGAATTTGAAAGGCGTCGATCAGTTCCTGCACATGCTTGATGGCGTCGCCTTTGGCGGACTGCATTTTTGCCTTCAGTGCATCCTGCTCAGCGCGCAGGGTGTTGTAGAGGGTTTTGAAATCGTTATCCACTTTTTCGCTCCTGGGTATGCGATATTAAAAAATGATCTAAATGAGTCTCTTTGTGAATTAGATCGCGGGGAGTATACAAGAGCAAAAGCTGTTTGTGAGGCATTGAGGCAGGAGAATGCAAAAAAAATCCGAAAATTACAAAATGACTTGATTTGAATTTTTTTCTCTACCAAAGAGTAGGTTAATGTATAACGGAACCGATGTGTAACTTTGTCCTTAGATGAGGGACAAAAAGAAAAAAAGCATTTTTTCCTTTCGAGCATTCCAAACGAACGGCAACAGAGACTTCTGTAGTTGAGAAAATCGAAAAAATGTGCAACCGCTCCGTTTGCAGTAAAGAAGGAGGGGGGCCTTGCATGGTAAAATCGCGCGTTGAATTTTTAGAGGCTCGTTTTGGGGCGGTCAAGCCGCTTTTCAACGTTGTCTCTCACGAATGCGGGTCTGCTGCAACGGCGGACTCTTTCTTTACTTTTTTTCACACCAAGAGAATCAAATGGCTATTCAGCGCACTCTTTCCATCATCAAGCCCGATGCCGTCGCCAAGAATGTGATCGGTCAGATCTACACCCGTTTTGAAAACGCCGGTCTTAAGATCGTCGCTGCTCAGATGCGTCAGCTTTCCCGCGCCGAAGCCGAAGGCTTCTACGCTGTTCACAAGGAACGTCCTTTCTTCAACGATCTCGTTAACTTTATGACCTCCGGCCCCGTGATGATTCAGGTTCTCGAAGGCGAAGACGCCATTGCTAAGAACCGTCAGCTGATGGGTGCCACCGACCCGAAGAAGGCCGAAAAGGGTACGATTCGCGCTGACTTTGCCGAAAGCATTGACGCTAACGCCGTTCACGGTTCCGACGCTCCTGAAACGGCTGCCGTCGAAGTGGCTTACTTCTTCCCGACGCTCGCTATCTGCTCGCGTTAATCAGAAGTTGAAAGCAAGGCCGGATTGACACTATGCAAGAAAATCAAAGCCAGGTGACGGAGCGCGTGAATCTACTTAACTTTGATGTTGAGGGGATCAAGGCGTGGTGCGCCGCACTCGGAGAAAAGCCTTATCGTGCCATTCAGCTTTCTCGCTGGATGCATAGGCACTGCGAGGACGACTTTGACGCAATGAGCAATCTGGCCAAGAGCTTCAGGGCCAAGTTGCATGACTTGGCCTACATCAAAGCGCCGCCTGTCATTACCGTCAAGCATTCGGCCGACGGCACCCGCAAGTGGCTCTTTGATGTGGGCAACGGAAACGCTGTGGAGGCGGTGTTCATTCCTGAAGACGACCGCGGCACGCTGTGCATTTCTACGCAGGCCGGCTGCGCCATGGGGTGCCTGTTCTGCTCGACGGGCAAGCAGGGTTTTAACCGCAATCTCACTACCGCCGAAATCGTCGGTCAGCTGTGGCACGCCGAGCGCACGCTACGTAAGGAGGCCGGTGTAACCGATCCCAACGATCGCATTATCAGCAATGTTGTGCTGATGGGCATGGGTGAACCGCTGCAGAATCTCTCCAACGTGATTCCTGCGCTGCGGCTTTTCCTTGACGACAACGGCTACGGTCTGTCGCGTCGCCGCGTGACGGTCTCCACGTCCGGTCTCGTCAACCAAATCGACAAACTCGGCTCCGAGGTGCCCGTGGCTCTCGCTGTGAGTCTGCACGCGCCTGATGACGCTTTGCGCGACATGATCATGCCGGTCAATAAGAAGCATCCGCTCGAAGACCTGATGGCGGCATGCCGACGCTACCTCAAGGTGGCACCGCGTGACTTCATCACGTTTGAATATTTGATGCTCGGCGGCATCAACGATCAGCCTAAACATGCGCGTGAGCTGATCGAGTTGGTACGTACTGTGCCCTGCAAATTCAATCTGATCACGTTCAATCCGTTCCCGGACTCTGACCTCAAGCGTCCGGAGCGAGAGACGGTGCTTGCTTTTGCCAAGATTTTGAACGATGCGGGCATTGTCACGACGATTCGCAAGACGCGAGGCGACGACATAGATGCAGCCTGCGGTCAGCTTGCCGGCGAAGTCAAGGACAGAACGCGGCGAGCCGAACGTCTGCTTGAGCAAAAGCGCGCTTTTGGCATCCTGCCCGAACAGCAAAAAGACCGCGTCTGACGACCGAGTCTTTCAATAAAGGATTCCCGAAATGTCCGACAAGACGATTCCCGTGTACCCGGACAAATGTTCTGACGCTGTTTGGCAGCCCAGACGCAAAACGCATGCCGTCAAGATTCAAAACGGTCCCGTTACGGTGACAGTGGGAGGAGGAGCGCCGGTTGTGGTCCAGTCAATGACTAATACCGCAACCGAAAATGTGGCCGATACGGTCGAACAGGTGAAAGCACTTGCCCGAGCCGGCAGCGAATTGGTGCGTTTGACGGTAAATACGCCTCAAGCAGCTCTGGCCGTTCCCGAAATTCGCGCGCAGCTTGATGCCGAGGGATTTTATGTGCCGCTTGTGGGAGACTTTCACTACAACGGCCACAAATTGTTGACGGACTATCCGGCTTGTGCCGCAGCGCTTTCCAAGTACCGTATCAATCCTGGCAACGTGGGCAAGGGTGCCAAGCACGATGACAACTTTGCAACGATGATCCGTATTGCGATCGATAACGGCAAGGCGGTTCGCATCGGCGTAAACGGGGGGTCGCTTGATAAGGAATTGCTTTCGCAGCTGATGGAAGCCAATCGAGGGGCCGGTCAGCCTCGCTCAGTTCGTGCGGTGACGTTGGATGCGATTGTGCAGAGTGCGCATCAGAGTGCGCTAAAAGCCGTGGATCTTGGCCTTCCTGCCGATCGCATCATACTCTCGACGAAAGTAAGCGATGTGCAGGATCTAGTGGCTGTATGCCGCTCACTCTCTAAGCTGGCTCCCTGGGCCTTGCATCTGGGGCTAACGGAAGCGGGAGGCGGAACTAAGGGCATCGTGGCGAGCTCGGCGGCGTTATCGGTGTTGTTGTCCGAAGGTATCGGCGACACGATTCGCATTTCGATTACGCCTGCTCCCGGAAAGGCCAGGGAAGAAGAGGTCTATGTGGCTCAGGAACTGCTCCAGAGCATGGGGTTGCGGCACTTCTCTCCTCTGGTGGTGTCCTGCCCGGGCTGCGGCAGAACATCAAGCGATCTTTTCCAAAAATTGGCAGCGCAGACACAGGAATTTCTGCGTGAAAAGACTCCGCAATGGCGACAGACGGCCCCGGGTTTTGAGACCATGACGGTGGCAGTGATGGGCTGTGTGGTCAACGGACCGGGTGAGAGCGGCAACGCAGATATCGGTATCAGTCTTCCGGGACGCGGAGAATCGCCGGTTGCTCCCGTCTATTGCGACGGTGTCAAGAAAGCGTCCCTAAAGGGGGATGACATCATGAACGAATTCAAGGCCATGATCGAAGCGTACGTGGCTGAGCGTTGGGGTGGCAGATAAGCAAGGTCAGACACCGCAGCGCGTAGTGAATACAGACAAGAACAAGGACAGAACAATGGCAAAAATCAAAATTACCGGGATCAAGGGCATGAACGATATGTTGCCCGAAGATGCCGGTGTATGGGAAAAGTTTGAGGATGCGGCGCGTTCCGTGGCGGCGAGCTACGGTTACCGCCAGATTCGCACGCCCATTCTTGAGGCAACGGGTCTCTTTTCCCGTGGTGTGGGGGAGGCCACCGACATCGTTGAAAAGGAAATGTATTCCTTCACCGATTCGATGAACGGCGAACAGCTTACTCTGCGTCCGGAATGCACAAGCGCCGTGTGCCGTTGCGCCATTGAGCACAATATCACTTACAACGCACCGCAACGTCTGTGGTATTTCGGCCCGATGTTCCGCCACGAACGTCCTCAGCGCGGCCGTTATCGCCAGTTCTACCAATTCGGTTGCGAAGCATTGGGCTTTGCCGGTCCCGATGTGGATATCGAACTGCTCTCGCTGACGGCCCGTCTTTGGAAGAATCTCGGCATCAAGGCAAGCTTGCAGCTCAACAGTCTTGGTGCGACTGAAGAACGTGCGCGTCACCGCGAGGCTCTGGTTGCTTATCTCAAAGATAATTACGACGTACTTGACGAAGACGCCCGTCGCCGTCTTGAAACCAATCCTCTCCGAATCCTCGATACGAAAAACCCGGATATGCAGGCGATGGTGGAAGCCGCACCGCGTCTGCTTGATTTCCTCGGAGAGGACTCCCGTCGATTCCTTGGGACTCTCGAAGCGGGCGTGCAGGCCCTTGGCATCGAATATACGATCAATCCCCGCTTGGTGCGTGGACTGGACTACTACAACCACACGGTTTTCGAATGGGTGACGGATCAGCTCGGCAGTCAGGGAACAATCTGCGGCGGTGGTCGCTACGATCCTTTGATTGAGATACTTGGGGGCCGGGCGACGCCCGCTGCCGGTTTTGCCATTGGTGCTGAACGCGTGATTGAACTTGTCCGTGCCGCCGGCGGCGATACGCCTGTGGCGTCCTGCGAAATTTATGTGGTGCACCAAGGCGGGCATACGGAGCTGGTGGCGCGGCAAATCGGTGAACAGTTGCGCGATGCAGGTCACAGAGTGATTGTGCATGCCGGCAGCACTTCCTTTAAGTCGAGTATGAAGCGCGCCGACCAGTCTCTCGCTCAGTGGGCTGTGGTCTGCGGAGAAAACGAGGTCAACGCCGGTCAGGTCGCCATCAAGAGATTGCGCGACGCGCAGGGCAACCAGCAGTTTGCCGAACAGATGACGATTGGTATTGAGTCGCTTTCAGAAATTTTCGGTTCGACCAAGGAAGGCGATTTCAATTAAGGCGTCCTTCAAGTCGCTACAATAGTCTATTGTTTTGCGCTGCATTTGGTTCGACCTACAGCGGCGCTTTGAGTACAGATGCGTTTTTTGAGCCTATCTTTTGAGGCTCGCAACATCGGAAAGTAATTGCACCTATGGCATACGATTTAGAAGAACAAGAGTCCCTTGCACAACTTAAGGCTTGGTGGGATAAGTGGGGTAACCTCACATTGAGTTGCATCACCGTGATTTGTTTGGCTTTTGCCGGATACAACGGCTGGCATTGGTACAAGCGCTATCAGGGTGGCAAGGCAACGGTGGCGTACGTACAGCTTCAGAATGCCTACGTGCAAAACGACGAGAAAAACGTTCGTTCTCTGTCCGACGGCTTGATGAAGGAATATTCGAGCCATGTTTTTGCTTCGCTGGCAGCTCTCATGAAGGCCAACGTCGAACAGAAGGCGGGCAATCTTGACGCTGCCCGTGCGGCCCTTAACTGGGTAATTAACGAAGGCGGACATCCCGAATACGCGACTGTTGCGCGTGTACGTTTGGCCGGAGTTGAACTTGACGCTAAGGATGCTAATAAAGCCAAGGCAGCCATTGACGCCATTGATCCGGCACAGGCGCAGATGCCGCTTGTGTTGGATCGCCGAGGTGATGTTCTTCTGGCTTTGGGCGACGTGGAAGGCGCTCGCAAATGCTGGGAAGACGCTCTGGAGCGTGACCGCGCTTCCGGCGAACTTCTTGCCTTGCTGAGTCTCAAGATTCAGGCTTTGCCGGAAAAGAAGTCCTAAAAATCAATCTAGTTTTTGAAGGGGCGCCGGCGAGAATTTGTAGCGTCGCTTCGCAAACGGGAGTGTGCTCGTGAACATCAAATTCAAACGTGTTGTGCTGACGATGGCGGCAGTGTGCGGTTTGGCTCTGGTCGGCTGTAGCTCGACTTCGCATGAACCCGCCGAGCTCGAGAGTATCAACGAACTCGTGTCTTCCGACCGCGTCTGGTCTCAGTCTGTCGGCAGCAGTGTCACCGGTCTTTTAACGCCGTTTTTGACGCAGTCCGGACTTTACACTGCCGGCGGCAACACGCTCTACAAACTTGATCCGAAGACGGGTGAGGAAGAGTGGGCCGTAGAAACGGATGCGGAAATTTCTGCAGGCGTGGGCAGTGACGGTGAGTTCGTGGCCGTTGGTACTGTCAAGGGTGAAGTTGAAGTGTTTGATGCCACCGGCAAGAAACTTTGGAGCGCTCGTTTATCCTCTGAAATGAGTGTTCCGCCGCTTGTCGGTGCGGGCTTTGTGATTGTGCGTACGGCCGACACCCGTATCACGGCTTTTGATGCTACTTCCGGCGAACGCCGCTGGCGCTATCAGTCTCAGGTTCCGGCTCTTACCGTGCGCGCTGCCTCTCAGATGCGCTTTTCACCTGCCGGTATTCTGGTCGGTCAGGCCAACGGACGCCTGCTAGCTCTTGACGGTCAGGGCAAAACGATTTTCGACATTGTTGTTGCTCAGCCCAAGGGCATCACGGAAGTTGAACGTTTGTGCGACGTCGTCGGTACTCCCTTGGTGGACCAGAACATGATGTGCGCTGCGGCTTTCCAGGGCGGCATCCTTTGCATCAGTGCCAAAGACGGTCGTCCGTTGTGGCGTGCTGCTGTTGACGCTGTGAGCGGTCCTGTGACGGATGGCGGCCGTGTTTATGTGACAACGGCACGCGGCGAAATTAACGCCTACGACTATGCAACGGGAGAACTTGTCTGGCAGAATTCCGCCCTTTTGTGGCGCTCTCCCTCTGCTGTTACAGTTTTGGATGACGTGATTGCCGTTGGCGACTACGACGGCGTGGTGCACTTCCTGGATCCTAAGACAGGTAAGTTTGTCGGCCGCACGTCTGTGAGCGGCGCCGTGCGCGTGCCTCCGATTTCCATGGGCAAGGGCGCGATATTCCAGACCGATGAAGGTCAGATTTCCTACATTACCGTTACCAAGTAACCGCAAGACCGATTTTTATGCTTCCTGTTGTCGCTCTCGTCGGACGTCCGAATGTCGGCAAGTCGACGCTCTTTAACCGTTTGACCCGCAGCCGCGACGCGATCGTGGCCGACTTCCCGGGCTTGACCCGAGATCGGCAGTACGGTCAGGGGCGTGTGGGCCCCCGTCCATACATTGTCGTGGACACGGGCGGTTTTGAACCCGTAAAGTCTGAAGGAATTGTCCGCGAAATGGCCGACCAGGCTGAAGCGGCTATTGCCGAAGCCGATGTGGTGATTTTTGTCACTGACGCACGTGCCGGTTTGACTCCGCACGATGAACGCATCATGCAGCGTTTGCGTACCTGTCAGCGTCCTGTTTACCTTGCGGTCAACAAGTGTGAAGGATTGGCTACCGAACATGCCGCCGAGTTTTATGAACTTGGTCTGGGAGAGCCGATTCGTATTTCGGCTACACACGGCCACGGCGTGTTGCCGCTCATGCAAAAGGTCTTGGGCGAACTGCCCGAGGAATTTAATCGGCCCGAGCAAGAGGAAAAAGAGAGTCCTGACGCTCCCAAACGCATTAAAGTCTGCCTGGCCGGTCGTCCCAATGTGGGTAAATCCACGCTTGCCAATGCGCTTTTGGGGGAAGATCGCCTGATTGCTTACGACATGCCGGGAACGACGCGCGACGCCATTAAGGTTGACTTCGAAGCCGACGGCATTCCGTTCCGGCTGATTGATACGGCGGGTTTGCGTCGCAAGGGGCGTGTGTTTGAAGCGGTCGAGAAGTTCTCGGTCGTGAAGACGTTGCAGGCCATCGAAGACTGCAACGTCTGCATTTTGGTGCTCGATGCCACCGAAGGCATTGCCGCTTCGGACGCTCAGATTGCAGGCTATGCTCTTGAAGCGGGCCGTGCACTCGTGGTTGCTGTTAACAAGTGGGACGGTGTTGATAGCTACAAGCGCTCGATGGTTGATCTTGATATTGAGCGCAAGTTCCACTTCCTGCGCTGGGCTCGATTCATTCACATTTCAGCATTGAAACGCAACGGTCTTAATCATCTGATGAAGGCCGTCAAAGACGCTCATGCTGCGAGCTTTGCCAAGCTCTCGACGCCGCGTTTGACACGCGTGATGATGGCTGCAGTGGAGCAGCAACAGCCTCCGCGTGTCGGCCGCACCCGTCCGAAACTGCGCTATGCGCATCAGGGCGGGATGAACCCGCCCGTGATTGTCATTCACGGCAACAGTCTCGACGCAGTCAGCGACAGCTATAAGCGCTATTTGGAAGGCGTTTTCCGCGATGCGTTTAATTTGGCGGGGACGCCTTTGCGTGTGGAATTGAAGACCAATCGCAATCCATACGCCGAGGACGAAAAGAAGAAGTGATCTCTGGATTCGTTCTTTTTCACGGGCGATTTGCGAAAAAGAACGAGGACAGCAACATTTTGCGCACATTTTGAGCCAAAACGTTCTGTCTTGCGGATACAATCTGCACTACGATGCATTGGGCGGCTTGCGCTTTTTATAACAGCCGCTTCTTTTTAGATTGGTAGCAGTCCATTCAGACGAACGACTGGTGCTGTTCGTCTGTGTGCTGATAACAACACAACAACAATTTTCATGTCCCGGTTCAGTGCTTTTCTCGACAGGGAGGTCGTCGCAGCAGGGCCGGACGTGACGGAGAATACAAAATGGCAAGCAGAGGACAGCTTCTTCAGGATCCTTTTCTGAACGCGATTCGCAAAGAACACATTCCGGTTTCGATCTATCTTGTTAACGGCATAAAGTTGCAGGGGCAGATCGAATCGTTTGATCAGTACGTTGTTTTGCTTCGCAACACGGTTACGCAGATGGTCTACAAACATGCCATCAGCACGGTCGTTCCAACTCGTCCCGTAAGCATCCCGAACACCGGTACGGTTCTTCCCTAATCATTCAGCAATCAGAACCCCGCGAGGTTCTCAACTGAGTTGACAAAATTTCAATTTGACAGTGCGCGGGAAGCTGAGGCGGCCCGCGCTTTTCTTGTGACGGTTGCAGTCGGCCGAGAACGACATTTCGATGCCGGCGAAGAACTCACCGAGCTCGTAAGTTCCGACAATCTCGAACCCGTCGGGCTCATTCAAGCCCGACGCGATAAGCCTGATCCTGCAACCTACTTGGGCAGCGGCAAGATCGAAGAAATCAAAATGCTTGCCAAAGGCGCCCGTGCCGACTGCATCGTTTTCGATGCAGCACTGTCGGCTGCGCAACAGCGCAACATTGCTAACGTCACCGAACTTCCTGTTCTTGATCGTACCGAACTGATTCTCGAAATCTTTCGTCGCCGTGCCAAGAGCAAAGAGGGGCGACTGCAGGTGGAGCTTGCTCGTCTTGAGCATCTATCCACGCGGTTGGTTCGCGGTTGGACGCACTTGGAGAGGCAACGCGGTGGTCTTGGTAAAACGGGTGGTCCCGGCGAGAAGCAGATTGAGCTTGACCGACGCATGATTGGTGCTCGCGTCAAAATGTTGCGCGAGCAGCTCAAAAAACTTTCCCGACAGCGTGATACGCAACGACGCTCCCGCATGAAGGGCGATACGCCGACAGTGAGTCTTGTGGGCTACACCAACGCGGGAAAATCAACGCTCTTTAACCGTTTGGTGCGCGAGAAGGCTTATGCTGCGGATCAATTGTTTGCCACGCTTGATACAACAGCGCGACGTTGTTGGGTGAGTGACGAACAGACTGTAGTACTTTCCGATACAGTGGGCTTTATCCGAGGACTTCCGCATCAGTTGGTGGAAGCCTTTAAGTCGACGCTTGACGAAACCGTTCACGCAGACATTCTTCTTCATGTTGTGGATTCGGCCAGTACCGTGCGCGAAGAGCAGATGGCGTCGGTGGCAACCGTACTCAAGCAGATCGGCGCCGACGACATTCGCCAAATCGTGGTTTACAACAAGTGCGATCTTTCTGGATTGGAACCGGCCGTGCAGCGAAATGCCGACGGAACGGTTCGCTCGGTGACCATGAGTGCTGCGACCGGAGACGGTCTGGATCTGTTGCGCGAGGTTTTGGCGCAAGAGGCTGCCAAGGTTCGTGAAGAGAATGCGAGCGTGCCGCGTGAACCTGAATTCTGGGAAGATCAGAGACCGTCAGCCAAAAGCGACGACGAGGCGCTCAAGGAGCTAGAAGCTCTTCTCTGAGAAAGCGTTCGGGCTTGTCATAACGCTTTTTGAGGCCGCTTCGTGAGCGTTCGTAACAAGCGGTTAAACAAGGGCTTATTACCGTCGGTGGCCACAAGGCTCAATGCTAAACTGCAACAGTTGCCCGACGTCTCTGTCGTCAGGGATTTCGGGCGAATCGAATGCGATAGAACAATCAGGAAACAGGGATACTTCCATGTCATTCAATGACCCGCAATGGGGCCGTTCTGCGGGCTCTGACAAACCCCGCAATGACGAACAAGAAAATCAGCAAAGACAGGATCAGACTCAACCTGATCCGAATGATGAAAACAGAAGACGAGAAGAGGCCGATCGTCAGGCTTCCGACAACGATCGAAACAATATGAGCGATCGTCGGGGCAACCGTAACGAAGGCAACGACCTTGATCAGCTTTGGAACGATTTCAACCGTATGGTTAATTCGATTCTCGGGGGGCAAAAGGATCCTCGAGGCAATCGTCAAAGCCAGGACGCATGGCAGTCTCGTCGCGACGACGAAACGCCTCGGGAGGAAGAACAACCTGCTTGGCGTCAAGATGACCATCAAACGCCGCCGCCTCCGCGAACGCCCCGCGCTCGCCGCGGTTTCGGACGTGATCCGAAATCGTTTTCTGTACGAGGTATTGCCGGACTGATCGGTGTGGCAGCCATTGCTTGGCTTGCCAGCGGCATCTACATCGTTCCCGAAGGCCAGATCGGCGTGGTGACGACGTTTGGCAAGTACACCCAGGACAGCGCGCCTGGTATCAACTGGCGCCTGCCTTGGCCGGTGCAGGATGTCGAAATTGTCGATGTTTCGAGTGTGCGTAAAGCCGAAATCGGTATGCGCGGTACGACGCAGCGTTTGAAGGAAGCTCTGATGCTCACCGACGACGAAAACATCGTTGACGTCATGTTCAACGTGCAGTACCGCATCAAGCCGCATGCTGCCAAGGATTATCTTTTCCGCAGTCGCGACCCGGACCGCAGCGTGTTTGACGCTGCCGAATCGGCTATGCGTGAAGTGGTCGGCCGCAAGACCATGGACTCGGTGCTTTTTGAAAGCAAGCAGGAAATTGCGTCTGCTGTCCAGGTGGCCATGCAGGCGATGTTGGACCGTTATCAGACGGGTATTGAGGTAATGAGCGTTGCCATTCAAAACGCTCAACCCCCGCAGCAAGTGCAGGCTGCCTTCAATGACGCCGTTAAGGCGGGGCAGGATCGCGAACGTCAGATCAACGAAGGTCAGGCGTATGCCAATGCCGTGGTGCCGGTGGCGCGCGGTATGGCGTCACGTCTGAATCAAGAGGCCGAAGCTTACAAGGCTCGTGTGGTTGAGACCGCACGCGGCGATGCCGAACGATTCAGTAAGGTGCTTGAACAATATGAAAAGGCCCCGCAGGTCACGCGCGATCGAATCTATATTGACGCGATGCGCGACGTGTACAGCAACACCAAGAAGGTGCTTGTGGAGTCCAAGGGCGCGAGCAATCTCCTGTATCTACCCTTTGACAAGCTGCTTGAGCAAAGCGCTTCGGCAGCCAAGACGCAAGCTCAAAACAATGCCGCAGCTGGAACTGCTGTAACCGCTGCTCCGATTGCTCAACCCTCCCCGCAGCCGGAGGCCTCTCGTACTTTGTCGCGCGAGCGCATCCGTTGATTTGAGGGGGAACGAACACTATGAAGAAACTGACTTCCCTTTTGGTTGCTGCCGTGGTGGCGGTGGGTGCCGCCGAACTGTGCCTTTATACGGTGGGCGAGCGCGAATACGCTCTCGTGTTTGCTCTGGGTGAACTGAAAGACGTTAAAAGCGAACCTGGGCTTTATGTAAAGCTTCCGGCTCCGCTTCAGAACATTGTTTATCTCGACAAACGCATCTTGACGTTGGATGCTCCCAATGCCGATTTGGTCCAGACGAGCGAAAAGAAGAACCTGCTTATCGACAGTTTTGTGCGCTGGCGTATTGCCGATCCTCGCAAGTACTGGGTGTCTTTTATTGGTAATGAACGCGCTGCCGAGGACCGTGTGGCGGCTCTTTTGCGCGATGTGCTCAATCAGACCGTCAACCGCAGAACGGTCAACGAAATCACGTCCCGCGAACGTGAAAAGGCCATGAACGAAATCCAGAAGGGGTTGCAGGCTCGCGTACAAGACATCGGCATCGATATTGTGGATGTGCGTTTGAAGCGCGTTGATTTCACGCCGGAAATTTCCGAGTCCGTGTATCGCCGTATGGAAGCCGAACGCAAGCGCGTGGCGAGTGAAGAACGCAGCAAGGGCGCAGCGGCAGCCGAGCGCATTCGCGCACAGGCCGATCGTGAACGCGAAGTGATTCTTGCTGAGGCCTATCGTCAGGCTCAGGAAATCAAGGGTGAGGGGGACGCTCAGGCCAATGCCGTTTATGCCGAAGCCTTCAACCGCAATCCCGAGTTTGCAAAGTTCTACCGCAATATCGAAGCTTACAAGCAGAGTTTCGGCAAGTCGACCGATATGATCGTTCTTGACGGTTCGGGCGAGTTCTTTGATTATCTCAAGAACTCCAAGGGAGAATAAAAAAACAGGCCGACGGCAATGAAAACTCTCGTTCTGGCGCTATGCTTCATGGCGGTTTTCGAAGGAATTCTTCCGTTGGTGGCTCCTGCCAAGTGGAAGCAGGCAGTCAAGACAGCCGCAGATTTACCTGATGCCGTACTTGTCCGCATTGCTGCGGTGCTGGTGGCAGGAGGTTTGGCGGCAGTCTGGCTGATCACGCTCTGCTGGAAGTGACGAGCCTGAGGCGTAAAAAACATAAATTTTCATAAGGGAGGAGCGCTTTTGCCGATGAGGTTGACCGTTTAGACAAGAGCGTTCAAAACATATGATCAGTTGGCTTATTCCGGAGCATTTCGCGGATATTTTGCCTCGCGAAGCTCGCGTACTCGAGTCAATGCGACGCAAATGCCTTGACCTTTTTAAGGTGCACGGCTTTGAATTGGTTCAGCCGCCGATGGTGGAGTACGTTGATTCTCTTTTGACCGGTAGCGGCAGCGATTTGGATAACAGCACATTCAAATTCATGGATCCGGGGACGGGGCGCACGATCGGCATCCGTGCCGACATGACGCCGCAGTGCGCGCGCATCGATGCGCATATTCTGGGTCGAAAGGGCGTAAGTCGTCTGTGTTATGCCGGCAGTTGCCTGCACGCTCGACCGATGCACCCGCTGGCAAGCCGCGAACCTGTTGTCGCCGGCGTTGAATTGTTCGGCGCCAGCGGTATTGAGGCCGACGCTGAGATCATGACGTTGGCAGTGCGCACTCTCAAAAAGCTTGGCATTGATGTCGTACATATCGACATCGGCCACATGGCGATTTTGCACGCCTTGATGGGAGAGCGAATTTCAGACGAAAGTGTGCACGGGGTGGTACGGGCACTTCGCATGAAGGATCCGGTTGCGTTAGCTGAAGCTGCCGTCGGATTCGATCCGGAAGTGCAGCAGGCTCTGCAGCTTTTGCTTCGGACTTTCGGAGATGTTTCTGTTCTCGATATACTTGAGCGCGAGCTGCCGCAAAAGCCTGAGATTCAGGCAGCTTTGCGGGAAGTTCGCGAGCTGGCAAACATCTGCGGTGCCGACGAAGTGAGCGTCGACTTCTGTGACGTGCACGGCTATCAGTACCTCACGGGCATCACGTTCTCGGTGAACATACCGAATTATGCTCAGGCGGTTTTGAGAGGCGGGCGCTATGATGGTGTGGGTTTGGCATTCGGCCGTTCGCGGCCGGCCTGCGGCTTTACCGTATACCTGCGAGCTCTGGCAGGACTCCAGGTGGCTGCTTCGCATCGTCCGCAAGCCGTTGTCGCACGCGGACCGCTAGCCCGCGACCTGGAAGCACAGGTTGAAAAGCTTCGCGACGAAGGGCACATCGTTGTGCGCTTGCTGCCCGGCGAGCGTGACGAGGACGTGCTTGAACAGTTTGTGATTACGAAAGAATTAGTTAGAACCTCTTTGGGCTTTGAACTTAAGGCCCTCTGAATTCCGGATGGAAGGAGTCCCAATGTCTAAAAATGTCGTGGTAGTCGGTGCCCAGTGGGGTGACGAAGGCAAGGGCAAAGTTGTCGATTGGCTCACCGAGCGCGTTGACGGCGTCGTTCGCTTCAACGGCGGTCACAACGCCGGCCACACCCTCGTGATCAACGGCGCAAAGACGATTCTGCGCCTGATCCCGTCGGGCATTATGCATCCGACATCTCGTTGCTATCTCGGTAACGGCGTCGTATTTTCTCCCGAAGCTTTTTTCTCTGAAATCGAAGAACTCAAGAGCCACGGAGTGGATGCAGAACCGCGCATTCGCGTCTCGGGCAACGCCCCTCTGATCATGCCCTACCACGTGGCGCTCGATCACGCCCGTGAAGCTGCGCTCGGTGCCAACAAAATCGGCACGACCGGCCGCGGCATCGGTCCGGCTTACGAAGACAAGGTGGCTCGCCGCAGCGTGCGAGTGGCTGATCTGTTCGATCCGGAACGCTTCGCCGAACGCGTGCGTGCTGTGATGGATCTGCATAACTTTACGCTGAAGAATTATCTGCATGCCGAACCGCTCGATCCCGAAGAAGTGATCGCCAAGACGCTCGGTTATGCCGAACGTCTTCGTCCGCTCGTGACCGACATCAGCGCCGAACTTAACGCGCAAATGGATCAGGGCAAGCAGTTCCTCTTTGAAGGAGCTCAGGGCACGATGCTCGACATTGACCACGGTACATATCCTTTTGTGACGTCCTCGAACGTGGTGGCAGGTTCGGCTTGCGCCGGTGCCGGCGTCGGTCCCAATCGCCTGAACTACGTGCTCGGTATCACCAAGGCCTACTGCACGCGTGTTGGTTCCGGTCCGTTCCCGACCGAACTTCTTGATGAAGTGGGCGAAGAACTGCGCCGCAAAGGCAACGAATTTGGTGCTGTGACGGGGCGTCCGCGTCGCTGCGGTTGGTTTGACGGTGCCGCACTTCGCCGCGCTGTGCAGATCAACGGTCTCACTGGGCTCGCCATCATGAAGCTTGACGTGCTCGACGGCATGAAGACTGTCAAGCTTGGTGTGGGTTACACCGTTAATGGTGAAAGGGTCGATCTGATGCCTTATGGTGCAGACGCTGCCGCCGCTTGCGAACCGGTTTACGAAGAGTTCGAAGGCTGGAACGAAAGCACATTCGGCGTGACTCGTTGGGAAGATCTTCCGGCTTCGGCGCAGAAATATCTGCAGCGACTCTCTGAAGTAGCCGGATGCCCGATCGCTCTCGTGTCCACAGGCCCGGATCGCAACCAAACAATCCTTTTGAACGATCCCTTCGCGTAAGTTCTATGAACAGAGGGGCGTTTTGACCGAGAAGCTTCACCTCTGCGCGCCCCTGCGTTAAAATCGCACAGCAATTAAGAGCAAAAAGGCGGTTTCCCCAGCGGACTCCGCCTTTTGACGTACCAAACCCACAATTCATTGAGCAGATATGGCTGAAACCACCCACGCCCATTTTGATTGGAATACCTATATTGAACTTTGCGAACGCCTTGTGGCTCGCGTGGCCAAAAGCGGTTGGCAGTTTGATTCTTTGCTGTGCCTCGCGCGCGGCGGCATGCGTCCCGGGGACTTTTTTAGCCGTATTTACGGCAAGCCGCTGGCGATCATGACCACGAGTTCCTACCGCGAAGCTGCAGGAACTGTACAGGGCGATCTTGACATCGCCAAGTACATTACGGGCGTATCGGAGCTCAAGGGGAAGCTTCTGTTGGTCGACGACTTGTGTGATTCCGGAGAAACGATCCGCCGCGTTGTGGCGCATCTTCGCAAGTGTTATCCGGAAGTCACGGAAATCCGCGTTGCCGTGTTGTGGGTGAAGGCCTGCTCTGTTTTCAAGCCTGATTACAGCGTGATCACGTTCAAGGACAGCCCCTGGATTCATCAGCCGTTTGAATGCTATGACGATCTCGGAGAAGAGGTGCATCTCAAGAAGTGCCTTGAAAAATACGGCGAAGAGCTCTAAAGCTTCAGTTTTCGGCTAAAAAATTCCAGTCCCGGCAGGTCTAGATAACTGTTCGGGACTTTTTCTATCTGCGAAGCGCTTTCACAAAAGCAGTCCGAGAAATCAGCTGCAGGAGCCCCTGGTTGATTTCATCAGTCTTGTGTACCAGGACGTGATTTTTTGCTGCATCGCTGTTGTTGATGCCGATTGACATCAGGGCGAATTCGACGCCGGCACTTTTGAGTTTTTCTTCCATGCTCTGCGAGTATTGAGCGTTGAATCGGCCGTCGGTGATCACCAAAAGAAGTTTGTCGCGGGCCCGAGAATTTTTAAAAGAATCCAGCCCCCAGCACATAGCCTCCTGAATTGGCGTGGAGCCGTACGCGTCAATTGAGGGCAACTTGCTTTCAAGAGAGTTGAGCGGTTCACTTGTCTCTTTGACAAGCGCTACATGGTCATTACATAACCCAGGGAAAAGAGCCACGCGTGAAGTCGCCCCTTTGATGCGATCAATGGCTCGCACCAAGGCGTTTACTGCAACTTTGGCGACCGTCATGGTCGAGACACCCATGGAACCCGATCGATCCAGCAGCACACAAATTTCCGAACTAATACTTCTTCCCGTTGCTGCGACTTCAAAGAGACGCGGATCGGAACAGGCAATTGCATCAATCCAGTCGTCGCGCAGATCAGCTCCGGACCTTGCTAATCCATAGCCGGCAAAATAATCTTTTGTCCTCAGAAGCTTTGAAAATTGTTGAACGAGGCAGCCGAGGCTTTCCCGAGCCTTCTCATACTGCCGAATGAACTCACGGTGAAGCGTTCCGTTCTTAAGTTCGGCAGCATCTAACGGCCAGCGATTCAAGCGGTATTTCGGTTCAGGTGGAGTGGTACAAATGCCGCTGCCGCAAAAGTCTGCAGCAGCTCCGAGTCCCGATTGACGCATCATTTTTGAACCCGATGCGTTGTTGTTTTCGGGTGATGACAACAATTTTTCAATAAATTGCATCGGGTCGCCCAACGGAGTACTTCCGATGTCGTTTTCACTAAAGAGGCTGGCCGTCATCCCGGAATCTAATTCTTGGACAAACGACAGTTTCTTTTGTTGGTCGTCGTTGAGGTCCGTGAGAATCTTGAATAGTTTTTTCGCGATTTTGAGACAATCGTTTGTGGAATTTGCTTTGTTGACCTTCAAGGCTTCCTTAACCAGGACTCGTTTGATCGATGACGGCATCGGCTTTACCAAATCACGCGTGTGCGAGAGATTGCGCAATGCCCAACGGTAACCCGCGTGTGCCATTAGCTCCGTATGCAGCCATGTCACGACGCTCTCGATGGGGGACTGCGTCAAAGCGGGCGAAGAAACCGCGCGCAACGTGCCGTCAGCTTCACGGTAGTCGGCAAGATGTTCTCGCCAGATACGGTAGGCGGGGGACTTTTCTTCACCGAGTTTGTCAATGCGGACGTCTTCGATGACATTCAAAAGACGTTGCGTGAGGTGGTGAATGCCTTGAGCAGCTGAAAAATCGGTATGCGCTACATGCATCATTTCGTGGATGCCATGACCGAGCGTCAGTGTTTCAAAACTCTCGTCGGAAGGTGCGCATTCGCCAAGCCAAACGGTTTTTCCGTCGGTTGATGGGCTGTGGGAAAAAAGAAAGTGGGTGTCACCGGAACCGGCGAAACTGCGTAGGAATGTACAGACAGCTTTCCGGCGGGCGGAATGGGAAAACTGATCGGACACGGTAAGGATCTCGGTAGCCATATCGGATTCTCGCAATCGGTAAAAAGTCTCTCGAATTTGACGTGCACAACAACGTCAACGGTGGCCATCATAACAGATCAATCGTTGATGCTGTCAAGAGCTAAAGAGAAAGACAGTCGGGTAAAAAGATTGGATTAGTTTGGTATAAAGATTCACAAATAAGCCATAAAAATGACAGGCAAAACAGATAAAAGACGCTGAATAGAGTCTGGAACTGAATGCTATAAAAGTTCATTTATAAAACTTAAGAAAAATGAGAACTTAGTAATAAACGAGGCTTTGGTTTCGCTAAAATAGCCTGATATACGGGCATTTTCCGCTTGTTCGATTTCTTGCTTGTCTCCAACGGATATCAGCCTTTTCTTGTCATGCTGTTTAAGCGGATTTTGGTATCGATTTTTGCATTCTGCCTGTTGACGACTACGGTGCCTTCGTTTTCAGCCGAAATCGCACCTAAAACTGATGCTCGCCCGCTGCTTCGCATCGGCTATATCGAGAGCAGTTTTTCGCCGTCGGAACGAAAAGGCTTTCAGGATACGTTCGAGTATTTGCAGCTCAGGCTGCCGCAGTACAACATTCGGATTCAAAACTATCTTGTCAAAGATCTTGAACGCGGCGTTCGGAACAACGAGTTTGAATTTTTCATTGGAGCTTCCGGTTTTTATCGACGCGTTTTTCGCCGAGGGTTGAAGGATTTGGCGACCATGACGACGCCGCTGGCTCCTGATCCCAACGAAGCCGTCGGTACCGTTTTTATGGTACCCAACGAATCTCCGATCAAAACCGTGGCGGACATGCGAGGTAGGCGTGCCGCTGCTAACTTCGAGCGCGGGTTTTCCGGCGTGTATGTTCCGTTGGGAGAAGTTGCCGCTCAGGGATATGATCCTGACAGCTTTTTCAAGGAAATCGTGGCGGCGGGTTCGCCAATGAAAAAACTGTTGCTTGCGGTTCAGGACGGTCGTGCCGATATTGCCCTGGCGCGTGTCTGCACAGTGGAGGAATTAAAGCAAACAGAGCCGGATTTGGTGGCGCAATTCCGCCCGATAGGACTTAAGCCCAACGAGGGACGATTTGCCTGCTTGCGTTCAACGGAGCTCTATCCGAATTGGACGTTTGTGGCAACGACGATGGCGCCTTGGCAGGCCAGCCGGGACTTTACCGTTGCCTTGCTGTCGATGCCGCCTACGAAAGACGGCGTTGCCTGGGGTGTGGCTTCGGATTTCCTCAAGGTTGATGAATTGTACAAATCGCTCAAGGCCGGTCCATACGCCTATTTACGAATTCAGTCGGTCGGCGACTTCTTACAGAAATACTGGCCTTTTATCGCGATATTCTTGATGGCGGTTCTCGGCATGATGTGGCATGGACGAAGAGTCAGCCACTTGGTCGATGTGCGCACCCGTGAGCTACGGCAATCCATCCAAAAAGAAAAGGACGCCATGCAGGAAGTGCAGAGTACCAAAGAGCGACTGTCGCAGTTTGAACGTGTGAGCGTCATCGGCGCTATGTCAAGTTTGCTTGCGCATGAGATCAACGGTCCGGTGTCGGCAATTGCCAACAGCTGTAATGCTTTGGATAGGTATCTTCAGGACGATGAACAGCACAGTCCGCTTATTGACAAAACCGTGCAACTGGTGCTCAGACAATGCGAACGCATTACTTCAATCGTCACTCAGGTTCGGCGCTATGCAAGGCACGAGGAACTAACAAGAGAACCGATTGAACTCAGCTCGGCTCTTGAGAAGATCGTTTCGGTGATGCAGATGCGGTATCGTAAAGTGAAGTTTGAGCTGCGTCGCCCGCCCGAGGACGTTTCGATTTGCTGGAATCCGTTGGAGTTTGAGCTGTGCTTGACCAATGTGATGAAAAACGGAGCCGAGGCCTGTCAGGCACAAAACGAGGCCATAGTCCAGGTTGTGCTGACACGGCATGAGTACACCGCCGAAATTGCCGTGTCGGATAATGGACAAACTGACGCAAAGACGCTGGAAAACGCGTCCGTTCCGTTGCGTTCGGGCAAAAAATCCGGTTTGGGACTCGGTCTCTTGATCGTGAGAACACTGATTGAGCGCGCTTCGGGTAATTTTTCAATTGTGCGGGAAGCCGGACGTACGGTGGCACGCATTCGACTGCCTTTGACGGAGACAAACAATGGCGCAGATGCCGGTTAAACCTCTGATTCGTTTGGTCGACGACGAAGTTGATCAGCTCGCCGCTCTGGAAATGCTTTTGGTCGGGCAGGGCTGGGATGTTGCTTCTTATACTGGTGCAAAAGAATTTCTGACAAGCGACATGCCTTCACGTCCGGGATGCCTGATTCTCGATGTCCGCATGCCCGGCATATCGGGATTGGAACTGCAGGACGAGATGAATCGCCGCGAGTATCCCTTGCCAATCATTTTCCTTACGGGGCACGGCGACATCGAGATGGCGGTACACACCGTTCGGGAAGGCGCCCGCGACTTTCTTCAGAAACCCGTGGATCCGGAAAAACTGCTCAAAACCGTTGCTTGGGTTGTGCAGGAAGACTGCGACAGACGAGCCATGCCGATTGACGAAGCGCAGTGGAAGCAGCGCTACGCTCAACTCACGGAACGAGAACGCGATGTGATTCTGTTGGTTGCCAAAGGCAAACTCAATCGTCAGATCGCCTTGAAACTCGGCATCAGCGAACGCACGGTTCAGGTCCATCGTCTCGGCGCATATCGCAAACTCGATGTGCACAACGTCGCTTCGCTGGCTCCTCTTACGGTTCTGTTGGAACGCGGCGTTTTGTAGGAGTCGGCGGTAAAGAAATCGGGCGCTCTGCCCGCATGGAAGCAGAGCGCCCGAAGGCTTACAGGAGAGGAGAGAAACTTAGGCCCAAGGCTTTTCGGCGGCTGCCGCGCGGCCAGCAATGCGGCCGAACACGATGCATTCGGCGTTGTTGGTGGCGCCCTGGTAGATGGAGCCCCACATTGAGCCGAGTTCGCCGGCAGCGTATAGACGAGCGATAGGCTTGTCCTGCGGATCCATCACCTGCCCGCGCACGTTCTTCTTCGGGCCGCCCTGTGTGTTGAGCATGGTCGGATAAAGAGCAACGGCGTAGTAGGGACCGGCACCGAGCGGTTCGGAAACGATGGGAGCTTCACGACCGGCAAAAGCGGTCTTGCCCTTGGGATCGCGCTTGAGGATACGACCGAATTCGGTGTCCTTGCCGTTGTTGATGTCCTTGTTCCAACGTGCCACAGTGGCTTCGAGTGTTTCGCCCGGAACGTTGATCTTCTTGGCGAGTTCCTTGAGCGAGTCGGCCTTGATCAGCACGCCGCTTTCGATTTCGGCGGAGTTGTCCTTCGACCACTTGTAGTTTTCGCGGTTCAGAGCGTAGCCCGAGGTGGCGCCGCCGCAGATGGGGCCTGCCTTGCGGGCCTTTTCGTCCATGATCAGGTAGCACGGAATGCGCGGGTAACGGTGACGGATCGGATCCATCTGGTTGACCGCGTACAGGCAGGTGTGGTTATCGAGACCCTTTTCATTGACGAATCGCTTGCCGTCCTGGTCGACCCAGATGTGAGAAGGAGCCAGGATGTTGAGCTGCACAGCGGACTTCAGGCCGGGGACCTTCATGCCGACCGGGCACGAATAGGAGGTCATGTGCCAGAGACGCGCCCCCATGGTTTGAGCCATGCGCAGACCGTCGCCGGTGTTACCGGGTGAGCCCAGACCCTGGATGTCCTTGCCGAGCGCGTAGGTTCGCAGGCTTTGTTTATCGTATTCGTAACCGCCGGTCGTGAGGATCACGGCGCGGTTGGCACGGATGTTGATTCTCTTGCCATTACTCTGAGCGACGACGCCAACGACTTCGCCGTTGCGGCGGATGATTTCGAGCGCGGGCGTTTCGTACATGACTTCAATCTTGCGGACTTCTTCAACAGCATAGCGGTACTGATCAAAGAGCATATCGCCGCCGCGCTTCTTGCCGCGAATACGGTACTTGTCGATTGTGTCGGAACCGGGCAGCGATTTGAAGCCGGCGTGACCGTAAATCATCAGCTTGGTATCGGGCTTCAAACCGATGATGAAGTCCTTGACCCCCATGATTTCTTTGCAGAAGGTCTTGACGAGTTCATCGTCTTTTTCGCTGTCGGCGAATTCAAACGTTGCACTCAGATACTTATAGGCCTCATCGGCGTTCTTCGGCACCATGAAGCCGCCGGATGACACGGCCGTGTTGCCGCCTCCCTGAGGCAGTTTTTCAAGGATCAAGACCTTGGCGCCCGCATCGTGCGCTTCAATGGCGGCACAGGCACCGGCACCACCGTAACCCAGAATGACGACGTCGGCCGTCTTGTCGAACTTGATCTTGGAGCTGTATTCCACGGCGTGAACGCCCGCGACAGGAGCGGTGACAGCAGCGGCCAAGCCGGCTTTTAGGAAGCTTCTGCGGTTAAATGTCATTTTTGTTCTCCTAGAGGAAATGAAAGATCGGTATTACGGAACCTTGATGTCGGTGAATTCGTGGCAGTTGTCGCATACCAGGCGAGGTTGCTTATGGCCGGAATGGCATTCGGAACATTCCGGTTCGCCCATGTGGGTGGCGTGCGGATTGATGTCGCTCTCGTCCGTTTTCTTGGCGAGGTTTTCGTAGCTTCCGCCGTGGCAAGCCAGACACTGTTTCATCGTCGGTTTGTCATTGGGGGATTTGATGTGGCAACTCGTGCAGGCCACGCCTCGCTTGGTGTGGCGCTCTGCCAGCATCGCGTTGTCAGCCGCATTGGCAACGGCTGTCACGAGCAGCAGGCTTGTGCAGAGAGCGGAAAGAAAAGGATGCATTTGAATCTCCCGGTGGTTTTGCGTCAGCTTTCAGCTGCGCTGCTTTTTGTTTCAGGAGAATCTTCCCGCAAGGCGTTACTTAAGTAGCTTGCTTGAAGTCAGACACTGCGCGCTTTTCGAAAAAATCATTAAAAAACAACAGATTTCGTGCGCGCACGAATGAAAAAAAACTGTTTACCTACGCAACACGTTACGCACGGCAAACAGCTCAAAAAGAAGGAGATTGACAGTTGAGGAGAAACAGCGAACTTATTTTTTCGCTTCAGCAGGATAGGCGCCTTTTTGCCAGTCAGGCCAGAGCTTCATTTCGTTGTAGAGGAACCGTCCCTTGATGAAGTCACTGTCGCCGCCCAGAACATCAACGAGCGCGAATGCAAACGGAAGAGCGGTACCCGGACCGCGGCTGGTGACCATCTTGCCGTCAATCACGACGGTGTCGCGTACGTAATTGGCGCCCGTGTAAAAAGGTTCGGTCTTTTTGCCCGGATAGGCTGTGATGGTTTTGCCCTGGATGACGCCGGCTTTGGCCAGGACGTTGGGAGCGGCACACATGGCGGCAACCCACTTGCCGGACTTGTCGTAGTGGCGAACGAGTTCAAGTACGCGTTGATCGGCAATTAGATTGTCAACACCCGTCCATCCGCCCGGCAGAACGATCATGTCGTAACCTTGGTAAGCATTCAGATCCTTGCCGAGGACTTTGTCGGCCTTGATGGTGATCTTGTGTGCGCCGCTGACTTGCTCACCGGCAATGCTGACTGAATGTACTTCGAAGCCGCCGCGGCGCAATACGTCGAGAATTTCGACCGTTTCGCCTTCCTCAAAACCAGGCGCAAGCATCACCATCACTTTTGCGGGATTGGCGGCCAAGGCCGAACTCATAACGCAGGCGCTGCCCATGAGGACCATCAAAGAAGTCAACTTTTTCATTTTTTCGATCCTTTCCAAATCGTTTAGATCAAGCTGAAAGCATGGGCACGGCGTATCAAGCGCGAACGTAGTTGAGGCGTCGTACACATGAGTCGCAAGCATTAGAGCAAGGGGCGCTACTTAAGCAGTTTGTCGTCAGTCAACGAAGGGTTGAATCGAAAAAAGAAAAACGCCCGCAGCGGAAACTGTCGGGCGTTTCGAAAGAATTCGATGGAGAGCGGTTTAGGAATGGTCGATGCGATGTTCGTGACGAACGTCTTCGCCGATAAGATGCAGACTGTCGCCCTTTTTCTGGTTGCTGCGATGACGCAGGATGACGCAGAACATACTCAAGGCTACGAAGGCGCCGAACATGACCATGGCGGCCTGTACTGAGAAATCCAGGTGAATCAGCAGGGAGTACACGGCGAGCATCACAAGGATGGAGAGGTTTTCATTGAAGTTCTGCACGGCAATCGAGCGGCCGGCACTCATCAGCACGTGACCGCGGTGCTGCAACAGCGCGTTCATCGGAACCACGAAGAAGCCGGCGAGAACGCCGACGGCGATCATGATGCCGCAGGCACCGATCACAGCGTTGCGGATTTCAAAGCCGAAGATTTCAACGACGCCGGGAATGAGACTCTGGTCATAGAAGCTTGCGCCGCCCACGACGAGCCCCATGGCCACGCCCATCGGAAGAACAACGAGCGACTTTTTAAGCGGAATGAAGGCTGCTGCACCTACGGCACCGAGAGCAATACCGATCGACACCACAGCCTGAAGTATGGCGCCGTCCGAAAGATGCATGCCTAGAGCCTGCTCAGCCCATTTCAGAACTAGGAACTGAAGCACGGCACCCGCGCCCCAAAAGAGCGTGGTGACCGAAAGTGAGATCTGCCCGAGTTTGTCGTGCCAGAGCAAAGAGCAGGACTGGAAGAAATTCTTGATGGAGGCGATCGGCTCGAAGTTGGGGCGCGCGTAGCGAACGCCCGTGTCGGGAATCGTCAGGTTGACGGCGGCGGCAAGTGCGTAGACGATGCCGACGATAAAGAGTGCCGCTTCAGGATCGGTATCCAGACCGATTGCAGGCAGGTGGAAGGTTTGAAGAATATAACCCGCCACTTCAGGCTTGATCAAAACGCCGCCCAACACAACGCCCAGAATGATGGATACGACCGTCAGACCTTCGATCCAGCCATTGGCGATAACCAGTTTTTCTGGTGGAAGAAGTTCGGTGAGAATGCCGTACTTGGCAGGAGAATATGCTGCTGCGCCGATGCCGACGACGGCGTAGGACAGAAGCGGGTGGGAACCGAAAAGCATGAGCAGACAGCCAAAGACTTTGACCGCATTGGTGATGAACATCACGCGGCCCTTGGGCATCAGATCGGCGAAGATGCCGACCCAGGCGGCCAGTCCCACGTAACTTAAAACAAAGAAGAGCTTTAGCAGAGGCGTCATCCAATCGGGCGCCTGAATGCTGGTCAAAAGCGCAATGGCGGCGATCAGCAGTGCGTTGTCCGCAAGACTCGATAGGAACTGTGCCGCCAAAATGTTGTAGAAACCGCGCTTCATAAAAATATCGTCAGAATCTCTCGAATCCGGACGGAGCATCCGGGATCATTGTCGTGGCCGCAGTTTAGCATTGAGCCTGTGAAAGCGGCAGCAAGAAAAATTGTGACTTTTGCCGCTGTTTGGTTATCGGAGTACCCAAAATGGAACACTTCCGCGACTTGTCTGCCCAAGGCCTCGTAGTGTTGCAAAGTTCGGCAATTCACACTTCTGCTGTTTCCGATTCGGTGCCGTTCGAGTAGGATTTCAGTTTTGAGTTCTGAGCAACGTTGCCGGCAACTAAAAAAGACTGATACAGAGCAAAGCGGGAGGCTTCTGACGCCTCCGAGAAAACATCGAGAAGTAAATGCCAAGACCAATTTCCGTACTGATTCACCTCGAGGCACTGCAGCACAACATCGTCCGCATGAGGGAGGCGGCGCAGGGACGTACGCTTTGGGCGGTCGTCAAGGCCAATGCCTACGGACACGGGTTGGAAAACGCCGTCAGAGGCTTTGCGCAGGCCGACGGTCTGGCGCTGATTGAAGTGAGGGAAGCGCAGAGAGCGCGAGCGGCGGGATGGACAAAGCGAATCCTCATGATCGAGGGTTTTTTCGACGAAGGAGATATTGCAGAACTTGAACGGCTCGACGTTGAGCCCGTGGTGCACTCCCGCTGGCAGATTGAACTGCTTAAGAAAACGAGCCACACCAACCTCAAGGTCCACCTGAAGGTCAATTCCGGCATGAACCGTTTGGGTTTTCTGCCCGATCAGGCAGCGGCCGTGATTGAAGAAATCAACGTCATCGAAGGAGTCAAGGTTGTTGACATCGTGACGCACTTTGCCAATGCCGAACAGGGCTTCGACGGCAAAGGGCCGGTGACGGTCGCCAAGCAGCTCGAGCGCATGAAGCCGCTTTTGGCAGACTACGACGCTTGCATGGCCAATTCCGCTGCGACGCTTTTGCACCCGCAGGTGGGCGGCGTTGGTGTGCGCGGCGGCATCGTTCTCTACGGTGTGAGTCCCGACGCTTCCGTGACTTCCGAGCAGCTCGGCTTGAAACCCGCGATGACACTGAGCGCGGACATCATTGCCGTGCGTGAAATTGAGCCGGGAGAGGCCGTGGGCTACGGCAGCCGCTGGATAGCGAAGCGCCCGACGCGTCTGGCGGTGGTTGCTTGCGGTTACGCCGACGGTTATCCGCGTTCCATGCCCGACGGCTCTCCGACCTGGGTGGAAGGCAAGATCGCTCCCCTGGCCGGTGCCGTTTCGATGGACATGCTCACCATTGACGTCACCGATATTCCGCAAGCCCGCGTAGGCAGTCGTGTGGAATTGTGGGGGGAACACATTTCCGTCAACGACTTGGCAAGCCGCTGCGGCACGATCGGATACGAATTGCTTTGCGCCGTGGCCAGCCGCGTTCCCGTGATCTCCGACTAAGCGACTCGCTCGATGGCAAAAGCAAGAACCCATTACGTTTGTTCCGAATGCGGCGGCTCTACTGTCAAATGGCAAGGTAAATGCCCGCACTGCGGCGCCTGGAACACAATGCGTGAGTTCCGTGAACCGACGGCTTCTCAGTCCCGTTTTGCCGCATCGCGTCGTCAGACGTCTCTGGCCGACGGCGAAGGTGTGGTTGATCTTGCCGAGGTTCAGGCGAGTGAAGTCCCGCGCATTCTGACCGGTATCGGCGAGTTTGATCGCGTGACCGGCGGCGGGCTGGTTCCCGGTGGCGTGGGTTTGATCGGCGGCGACCCCGGCATCGGCAAGTCCACGTTGTTGCTGCAAGTCCTTGCGCGCATGGTGCGTCTTGGCAAAACAGCCCTTTACGTGTCGGGCGAAGAATCCGCATCGCAGGTTGCTTTGCGTGCGCAGCGCATTGGACTGGACCCCAGCGGCATGAGGCTCATGAGCGAAATTGAGCTTGAGCGCATTGAGGCTGAGATTTCCGCCTCTAAACCGCAGTTTGTTGTCATCGATTCCATTCAAACGCTCTACAGTTCGGATCTGGAATCGGCTCCGGGCAGCGTTACGCAGGTTCGGGAATGTTCGGCTCGACTGACTCGATTGGCCAAGACCACCGGTGCCGCGCTCATTTTCGTGGGGCATGTGACAAAGGACGGTGCTCTCGCCGGACCCCGTGTGCTTGAGCACATCGTCGATACGGTTTTGTACTTTGAAGGCGACACCCACAGCAACTTCCGTCTGATTCGCGCCTTCAAAAATCGTTTCGGTGCCGTCAACGAACTCGGTGTCTTTGCGATGACCGACCGCGGTCTGCGCGCCGTTTCCAATCCTTCGGCCATTTTCCTGTCAGAACATCGCAACGATGTGGCCGGAAGCGTCGTCATGGTGACCCAGGAGGGTTCACGCCCTCTCCTGGTGGAAATCCAGGCTCTGGCCGACGAATCCCATTCGCCTGCACCGAGACGTTTGTGCGTCGGTCTGGACGCGCAGCGTCTGGCTATGCTTTTGGCGGTGCTGCATCGCCACGCCGGCATTTCCTGCTTTGAAAAGGACGTGTTTGTAAACGCCGTGGGCGGCGTCAAGATCACGGAACCGGCCAGTGACCTGGCCGTGCTGATGGCCGTGGCAAGTTCCCTGTCGGATCGCCCCCTGCCGGCGGGCACCGTGATTTTTGGTGAAGTCGGCCTAACCGGCGAAATACGACCGATACCTCGGGGACAGGACCGACTCAAGGAGGCTGCCAAACTTGGCTTTGCAAAGGCGATTATTCCGAAAGCTAACGCGCCCAGGACGCCGATCGAAGGACTTGACGTGAAGGCGGTGGATCGGTTAACCGACGCTTTGGCCGTCATTTTGAATTAACCAGAAAGCAGTCAGCCTCTGTTAGACTTTTGCACACTCAAAAAAAGATCGGCGTTGCCCGACGGCGTAGTACCGATATTTTTTCCTGAAATCCATTCTTTAGAGAAATCATAACAATGCGCATCACGAAACTTCTTTCGCTCGACAGTGAACCCGCCAAGCCGATTCTTGACCGTGCCAAGCCGATTGCTCTGGCGTTCCTCGAACGTATCAAGCTGCCCGAAACTTTCGTTGTCGGTGATCAGACGATCGAAAATGCTTTGGGCGAAGTTCGTCCTTTGGAGGTTGGTGACGTTCTCGTTGACGAAAACGGTGGCTTCTACAAGATCGAAGCTCCGGTGGAAACGATCTTCAAGGTCACGGGCGACCTCGACCTGATGCAGGAAGCCGTCTATGCCCTGACGGCTCGCGGTGTGCGTGTTGCACAGACCGAAGACGGCTTTGCAGTGGCCGGCATTGAACAGTACAAGGCCATGCTCGAAAGCGTGGGTTTGACAGTGACGGCTGCTCAAGAACCGTTCACTCCCGTTCCGTTGCCTCGTCCTCGCCACGGCGGTTGCGGCTGTGGCTGCGGCGGCCATCACCACCAGCATGACGAAGGTGAATGCGGTTGCGGATGTGGCGGTCACCATCATCACGACGAAGGTGAATGTGGTTGCGGATGTGGCGGACATCATCACCACGATGAGGGTGAATGCTGCTGTGGCGGCGAGGGCCACCATCACCACGGTGAAGGCGAATGCTGCTGCGGTGGTGAAGGTCATCATCACCACGGTGAAGGCGAATGCTGCTGTGGCGGTGAAGGTCATCATCACCACGGCGAAGGCCAGTGCTGCTGCCAGGATAAGGAAAGTAGCAAATAATCTGATCTGATAATTGAGCGCGCAAGTGAACTGCTTTCAGGTACAATGCGCGCTCCGATCTGCGCGGATGTGGCGAAATTGGTAGACGCACCAGATTTAGGTTCTGACGCCGCAAGGCGTGTCGGTTCGAGTCCGACCATCCGCACCAATTGAACGTATTACGACGGATCATTAAGTATCACGGATCGAATTGAAGCCCCGCAGTTGCGGGGCTTTTTCGTATCATGGCAGATCATCGAAGGTCAGCAAAGATCGTCGCCGTATGGTATAACTTTTCATCCAGTTATACCTTTGAGGTTCGCGGTGAAACAGGTTAAGAGTCTGACGGTAAAACAAGTGTCGGCAATCACCAAACAGGGGCTGACTTGTTTGGGAGGTGTCAAGGGCTTGTATCTGATGATCAAGGGAGAAGGGCGGTACTACGTTTTTCGATTTTTGTCGCCAGTCACAGGCAAACGTTCTTTTGTTTCTCTTGGCTCCGCGTCTGACATTTCTCTTGCCCAAGCTCGTGAAATGGCGACGAAGTTATCTGCGGACGTCAAGAGTGGGCAGGACATTGCCCAAAAGCGACGAGAGCAGCGTGTGGCCAGGAAGAAGGCAGCATTCATTCCTCCGCAGGTAAAGATGGGCACGTTCGAGGCTGTGGCCAAACAGTGGTTGGATGCTCGCGTCAAGACAGGTTATTACGACAAAAACATCCGAGGTGTTCCAGTTGTGGAGGCCTACCTTGATCGCAACATAAATCCTGTGTTGGGAAAGATGCCGATCGACGCCATCCGGGCGCAGGATGTCTTTCTGTGTCTGAAGCCGATTTGGACCACAACGACTGAGGCGAAGAACAAGTGTCTCACCATCATCAACGGAGTCTTCCGGTGGGCTCAAGCAATAGGCATGATGGAGGGGGACAATCCAGCCGATAAGCGTGGCGCTTTAGGCGTATTGCTCGAGAACCTCTCGCCACATGTCAAGCAGCCGAGGAATCACGGAGCATTGGATCCCGAGGAAATGCCCGAGTTTTTTTGCGAGCTGCTCAACTGGGGAACGATTGCGAGCAAAGCATTTGCGTTTGCCATCCTGACGGCTTCGCGCTCGAAGGCGGTTCGCACGGCAAAGTGGTCGGACATTGATTTGGACGCCGGTACGTGGGTTTGTCCTGAGTCGGCTATGAAGGTCAAGGGAAGGGGAATTTTCGTCGTGTTGCTCAGCCCTGCGGCTGTCCGGCTACTGAAATCATTGCCGCGGTTCGAAGGGGTGGATCTTGTGTTTCCTTCGCCGCACAAACATGCAGTGATGACTGATACTGGCCTTGGACAAATTGTTGGCGACATGAATGCGCAGGCTAAGAAGCAGGGGCTTCCGATGTGGTTGGATAAGGCCCAGACGGAAACAACGGGGAAAGAGGTGCGCATCACGGTCCACGGCACGTCTCGAGCGACGTTTAAAACGTGGACCAAGATGGATGCAAATTTGAAGAGGTTTGACAGGGACGCTGTGGAACTTTGTCTAGCGCACAAGCTTGATGATGGATATGGCGGGGCCTATGATCGCGCCGCTATGGTTGAGGAGCGGCGCCGGATCATGGATGCTTGGGGGGAATTTTGTTGCTCGAAACTCAGCTTGCCAGCAAAGCTTCGAGCGAAGGGATGAGTTCCGTCTTTTTCCAGACGGTAACTCGTGGCGTGAGTTTGATGGGTTGCGGCAGGCGTCCTTCTCGCGTCCACCGCCAAACGGTAGGGACAGAAACTCCCACCAGTTTTGCAACATCCCATACGCGAAGCAGACGCTCATCCTGAGGGAATTCCTGTTGTTTGCTTGCTGGTGTATTCATACTTTGCTCCTGGTTCAAATCAATTTAGAAAAACTCCTTTCGTTCCATGCTCTGCGCGTTGAAGCTGACGGATCCGGCGCTCGATCAGCTCCATCGACACTTTGATCCGGCCTGGACCGCCGTCTGCCTTCTCTTTGACGACGCCGTAACAAACGGCGACACGGAAAGGATCAGCGTCGAGGGTCTTCTGCATGATTGCGCCGGCAATGGCGATGCCGTCGCGAATCGCGTTTAGCTCGTCGCCAGTAGCTGTGAAGATGCCTTTGTCGCAGGCCCGCTTGTAGTACGTGTGGAAAGCATCCTGCATGCGGCGCCAGGCGACGCCGTATGTCTCCTGGCAGTAAGACGGCTCGATGCCGTAGCCGTGGAACATGAGCACCGTTGAGAGGTTGAGCATGTCTCGCAGCTCCTGCACGTCCTGCATCGACATTAGTCCTCGAGGAAGCTTCATCTCGACAGCGAGCTCGACGTCGCTGAAAGTCTCTTTTATCAATGCAATCTCCTTGGGATCGCAAATCAGTTTTTGCGTTCGCCAACGCTTGTGATATTGCTTGCGAGGTTTTTTGTTGGTTGCCATGATGAAAAAAAGCCGCCTGGAGGCGGCTGACTGATCTTTTGTTTGGTTAGAAATCACCTGGCGCTACTTGGAGGCATCGAAGGCCATTGCGGCGCCACATCTCAACGACTCGCTTTCGGTCGTCGAAAACCATGAAGGGCTCAAGGCCATCTTCACGCATCTGCCCCAAGAGCTCTTCTTTCACCTTTTCGTCTGGGCGATGGTCGCCGGCTTTTCGCATGAAAATCCGATGCTCTCCGAAAAAGATGTGTTTGTTGATCCATTCAATGGTTTGCTGTCTGTGACTGTCAGGGCGACCGGAACAAAACACAATTGTGTACTGACCGAAGACTCCCATCGATAGGAGAGCTGCCAATGAACTGCAAAGAAAGCATGTTTCTTCAATTGGTTTGTCTTCGCTCATCGCATCGAAAAAACCTTGCCAGTCCTTGGGCTCTTGCTGAATGAAGTGCTGGCGGTGACTGTTGTCGGCAAGTGTGCCGTCGATATCGAAGATGATTGCACGTTGTCTCATGATTTGTCCCCAATAAAAAAGCCTCCCAAAGGAGGCTTTGTGCTGATGGCGAACTGTTAACTAATTTAATTAATATTGCGTTTTTTTTGATGAACTTATTTGTGATGAGTGAAGGCGGGTTAAAAAAGACGAACACAACAGCCCTCATTTTGATCATCATTTCGTAAGGTTTTCGGCGATTGTTTTAATTGGAAATGAATCTGAGAACTTGATCTCTGTGACTTTGTCTTCTTTTTTCTCTGTTGCCGAAAAGACAGCTTTCATTAAAAGTGCAATCAAAACTGTAGGGATTACACCCAATAGAAAAATCTCCACTGCGTACAAGCGAGCGGCAGAATCGCTTAGTGAAGTGTTGCAAATTCCAACAGCAGGTCCACCTAGGATCATGAAGAAAAAGCCACCGTAAAACAGAATAATCACGCAAAATAGTGGCCAAAAAATAAAGGGGCGACGATTTGAGTTTTTGCGTAGTCTTTTGAGTCGCTCGCGTTCTTGCTCTAGAAGAACACCTTCTAACTCAAGCTCTACTAGCTCTTGCTTTAGCTTTAAATCGGATATTTTAAACGAGATCTCTGACCTTTCGTCATCAGAGTTAAAAGTCTTGTTTTCAATGTCTTTAACTTCCGATTTTATATCGTATTTTTCAGGTCTCATAGAAAGTACCCTAAATTTTTAAGGCGATAGTACAAAGCTTGAGAAGAAACTCCAAATGCTTCACGTAAAATAACAGGGTCTTTTACGTTCTTTCTTTCGACCATCGCTTTAATGGCAATGGCAGGCATTAAAAGATCGGCTGCAAATTGGTTTGCTTCTTTCTCGTGCTCTGGATTTACGGCATACCAATTTGCTTTTGTTGTATCTCTGAGAGAGCTTCCATGCCCTAAACAAAAATGTCCTAACTCATGAGCTATGGTAAAACGTTGACGTTCTTCAGAATCCGTTGCATTTACATGGATAATTCTGTGTTCAGCGTCTAAGCAACCTGATTTAGTGCCCATGTCATTGGATAGATCAATCTTAAGTCCTAATTTTTTTGCAAACTCTTCTGGGGAGATCGGGATTGTAAAATCCCAATATTCCTCTAGGAGAGCTTGAGCAGTAGTTTTACTCTGTGTCATCCTGAGGTTCCTGTAAGAGGTTCTTGAGTGGTTCATTTGAACTAAAAACGATATCCCTTATTTTGGGGTAATAAAATGTGGAAAACCACACATAATTCATTGTTGATATGAATATAAAACAAGTCCAAAATATCAACTAAGTGTGATGTTAATAAAACAACATTTTATGTATGTCCTCTGGATACATCCTGAGAGGGCATATGGTCACGAGGAGATGATGGGCTAACGTTGCGCCAATACGGCAGACCTAAACCGACACAGCAGAATGCTAGCACAGCTGCTGCTACCAAAAGCTACCAAAAAGTACCAAAAATTGCTAAAAATGTCTTGTTTTCTCTAGATTATTTCCTGTAAGTCATGGCTATTTTTTGTGGAAAGAGATCCTAAGGATGCGTATTAGTTGGTAGACGGTTTGTTTTGGATACTCGTTTCGCGATGTAAGTTAGTCTTTTTTGTTTCCACACCTTCACTATGTTGCATTAGCTTCGCGAGGAGACACGAATTTCTTGCGTGAGCTCAATGCCCGGAATGGTGATCGTGCCGCCGGTTGCAGTGACAAATCTCTCGATGGCATGGACATTGATCTCGACGCACTGTGCAAGTTCGGGATGCGTTGCTACATAAACGAGGAAAGCCAGCTCGTCTGTGACCTTTGCTTTCCAAACCTTTGTGGTGCTCAAACCTTTGGTTTTTTCGATTTTCGCAACGGGTTCAGCGGTTACGAGGGCTGCGGCTTCCTGCAGCGCTTCTGCCTGCTCTGGCGTTTCTGCTTCTTTGGCCTTTTCTTCGAGCGCTTTGCGAGTTTGTTGTGCTTCGAGTTCTGCCTTGGCGCGGGCTTCGGCTGCTTCTCGTTCCTTTTGGACCGTGTACTTGGCGATTTCGGACTTGATCTTTCCGATCGAGATCTGGTAATTGTTGGTGACAGGCTTGAAGAGTGCCATCACGTTTTTCTTCGCGGCGTCGAGGGGAGAAGTGATGCTCTTGCGAATTGCTTCGAGTTCTTTGACGCGCTTGCTCATCAGATTCATCTGATCCGTCGCGAACTGGAGGTCCCCATCGTTCATGATTACGATCAGATCAGCGGTGTTCTTGGCAGCCAAACCTTCAGTAGAAAGTTGAATGGGGTCGGGGGTTTTGATAGTCAGTGTCGTGTCAGTGGTCATTGCTTATCTTCCAGTGATAGATGCCCAAAAGGGCGTTGAAACAGGTTTCGTCATTCCAAGACGAGAATTCGGTGACTTTGAAGGAGCCGTCGCCGCGAAGCTGAAGGGCAGCACGGCGGTAGGTTCCTCCGTAGTAGCCTTCGGCCAAGGCGACGTATGCGGCAAGCTGCACGCCGACGTGCGGATGGATGCTTGAGGTGGTCTTGATGTCGATGACCCACAGCTCACCATCGATGCGGCAGATGCGGTCCAGCGTCCCTGCGTACTTGGAGCAACCAAGACGATCCTCAATGTGAAAGATTTCCGGGCGGGTCGCCGCTTTCCATCGCTTGTAGGCGTTCAGATACGGCATCCACTCAGGCGCGACCGAGTCTTCATCGAGTTCGTCCAGATCAAGCAGCTCGGTGCAGGCGTGGACGGCGGTGCCGAAGTCCGCAGCCCTGCGCAGAGTTTCTCGATCGATCTCGCCATAGACTGCGGTCGTGAGTGGGCGGAGGATGCGGGACACACTCGGTACCCGAACCCCGCCCACGGTGTATAGGTGCTTGGCATCATCAAACTCAGGCCGAACTACGTGCCCGGGGATGATGATGGAACTCATTGGTCGGCTCCTTCGGCTGCGGCCAGACTGATGTCGGCTTGGCGTCGCTGGAAGGCATCTCGGATTGCAGGATTCGACTGCATATCAGTGGGCATTGAGACCCAGATCTGCATCAGGTCTTGTCTGGTTCGAGCTTGGTGAAGTTGCTCAAGTACCTTGTCAAACTCTTGTGAGTTGTCCTGGACCGGGTCTTTCTGTGCGGCGGGTTCTGCGGGCTCGTCTTGTGGTACCTGCGGTTCAGTTTGTGCCACTTCGGCATCGACGACAGTTGTCTCGTCCGCGGCGGCAGCCTTTTTGCGGCGCGGCATCTTGCGTGTGGACTTTTCGTCCGCGGCAGGCGGGTTCGACTGCTCGGCGTGCTCGCCGATAATGATGTCTTCCTGCTCTTCGCCGGAGGACATACCTGAAAGCACGTCCGGGAAGGCATCGCGCAGAGCAAAGGCACGGGCGCGCATCTTGAGCATGCGCTTGGGGTATTGCTTCCAGGGGCCCATTTTCCCCCATAGTCCGGCTCGCTTTGCGTCGGCCACGCTGAACTGCCCGATGATCGGTGACTCGAGCCCTTTGCGTTTGACCGTACAGATAGCTGTGAGGTCGTCTTCTGTGTTGCCGCCTACGAAGGTTTCCTTGAAGTCGGCCATCTGGCCGCTTGCCATGGCCACTGCCAGAAGGCCGTCGCCGTACATGCTGGGCTTGCCGTTGATGACGGCGATGTACTGGAGACCTTGCACTGTCGGGATGCCAAGCGTGTGACTCCACATCATGGCCACGACGACATCCTGCGGACGGCCCTGAAAATTTTTCGGGATCAACTGAGATCCGGACATGATGTCGGCCATTTTCATGGCCTCTTCGAAATTGGTTGGTGCTGGCAAAAGTTCTTTACCTGACATGAGTGACTCCACGAAAAAAGCCCGCACGGAGGCGGGCTTTGCTGAGAGAAAGGGAAGGGGTTAGAGGAGAGACTGAATGGCCTTCGGAATGATTGCTTTGAGCGTTTCCGCTGTGAGCCCCAGTCCGGTCTGGATGGCGCAGGTCTTTATGGCATTCCAGAGCTTCGGCTGCCTGAGCGCGTTGAGCAGCTCGTGCCCGTGAGCGGTCAGCCGAGGTGCGGAAAGCAGTGCTACCTTGGCACTTCCGAGAGCTGGGATGAAAGACACGCCGTCAATCGCGCCGATCTCGAGAAGAATCTTGAGATGCCCGTCGATCACGAAGCGAAGGGCTGCCTTTCGGTCGCCGGCTAGGTTGTCCGGAACGAACTGATCTTCGAGCCATCGGGCATCGTCGAGAGCCTCTTTCTCGAAAGAGGGCAGACGCTCTTCCTCAATGGCAGTCATCAGTTCCTGCAACAGATTCCAGTTTTGTCTCATCGAAACTCCTTAAGTATTTCTCTGATGATCAGAGATTACTTCTTTTCCTCTTCGGCAGGTTTCTTTTCTTCTTCCGACTGCTTCTTAGCGTCTTCCGCTACTTTCTTTTCGGCGGTGGCCTTGGCTTTCTCCTCGGCCTGCTTCAGGACAGCCTTCACATAGACTGCCGAACGGTCGGCAAGGTCCTTGAACTGCAAGGCGGCCTGCTCGATGCGGACACCGTCCTCGGGGGCAGCCAGTCCGTTGGCGGCCTCAATGGTGAGTTCGACGATTTCCTTTGAGAGACGAGTCATGTCGCGTGCGGCGCGGCCGACGGATGCGGGATCGATAACTGCGTAGGTCATAGGTACTCCTAAAAAAAGAGCCTCCGATCGGGGAGGCATTTGTCAAAAGATCTTCCAGACCACCAAAGCGATGGACGAACCGAAGCCGATGATGCTGAGCGCGATCAATCGGCTGTGTTTTTTCAAGAACGCCCGGCGCGCCTGCCATTTGTGGATCAGCGCCTGGCGCTCTTTGTGTTTCTGCAGGGCCGGATCGAAGTAAGCCTCTTTCATGTATGGCTCCAAAAGAAAAAGCCCCGCAGGTGCGAGGCTGTGGGAAAATAGGTGGCAGAGCCGTATTAGGAGTACGGCTCCGCCAGTCAACACACTCGATAGGAGCGAGCATGCCGACAAAAGAGTTTTACGAAGCCTCTGAGAAGTTGAAGCGAATCCTTGGAAATACGCGATGCCCGATGTGTGGCAATAATCAGTTTGCTATTGCCGAGGGATATACAACGATTCCGATTCAGAGGTCGTTGAATGAATTCCAAATTGGAGGCCCGTCAATTCCCAGCGTCTCGGTGATTTGCACCAGGTGCGGTCATGTCAGTCAACATGCTATTGGCGTTTTCGAGGCAACATCAGAAGTCCCATCGACCGTTCTGAAGCCGGAGAGCTAAATGGCTGACTACATTGACTCAGGGGCTGAAAGACGGGAATTGCCCGTGACCAGAAATATTCCATGGTTCATTTACGTCAGCTCCGATACTATTTACCGTCACGTCAGAGACTTTGAGTTGGCGATTAAGGATTTCTCTGTTTTTTGCGGAAGCACAGCATCTGCACTGTCTCTGTTGTTGACGCTGGTAACCACGAAAGAGTTTACCGATGCCTTAAAAATTCCTGCCTCCGTGTGGCACGCGATAGTTGTTATCGGTCTCGTGATTTGTACGTTAGTTTCTCTCTGGAAAGCGTTCAGGTTGTATCGCAATCGGAAGAAGCTCGATGTGGATCATGTGGTCAATTGCATTGCGGGAGTACATCAGTCATCCAGGCAAGAAGTCGGTTCCGTGCCTCTCCACACATTCACAAATGTTTTCGAGGTACCCGTACAGGATATGGTTTCCATCATAGACAAAGCGCAAAAATAACCACGTCAACCCGCTCTAATCCCGTAGATTTCTACAGAATTGGAACGGCCTCACGTGGGCCTTCTCTTTCGAAAAGGCCTTGGCCTGACGGGGCGGCTGCACCCCCGCTAACGGTCTACGGTTGACTACGTAGCCGTGCCGCGCTCGGCTCCACAGTTGCCACACTGCTTCATAGCGTCCGGTGGACTTGCACCACCTCGTCGTCTCTTTTATTGAGTTGCGTCCTTTTGTCTGCCGCCCCGAGGTTCAAGGTCTTACGGATCGAGCAGGAGATAACTCGATACGGAGCGGCAGACAGAAGGGCGCGCCTTCTGGTTGGGTTAGTCAGGTATTGATCCGATCACGCTCATGCACGCGAGGAACGTGCCGATAGCAACGATCAGACCGATGGGCGAATCGCCGTGCTCGTCAGCGGTGAACATCCAGTCAAGCAGCTTGCGCATCGATTTGCTCCTTCACTTCAGCGATGAACTCTTCGGCGTACTCGACCAAGGCCAGAGCCCCGGCACGCCCCGAAGACAAGCTAATCTCTCCGCCCTTGTAGGCGAGCACGAGGCCGCAGTCTGTGACTGACCACTCGGCAACGAACTTGCACATGACCGTGTTGATTGAGCACTCGGTGTTGGCCTTGAGGTTTTGGATGCCGATGCAGAAGTCCACAAACGGGATGTCCATGAGCCAGACCTTGAGGCCGTCGAGGTTCGTGACGCTGATGTCGATGGTTTTGGTTTGCCGGCAGTAGAGCTGGCAGAGGATGCCTTTGGCGATCATTCGGCCGCCGGAACCTCGGAGGAGGCTGGGATTTGTCATTTGTTCTTCTCCTTACCAAGGGTGACGGCGAACCGCCTCCTCTTCTTCCTCGTCGGTCTGAGCATCCCGGACGGCAACGCGCTCTTCGCTGCGCAACGTGTCGGCGTCATCGGTGGCACCGAACGCATCCTCCAAGAAGTCCGCGAAGTAGTCGGCGAGGATGATCCGTGTGCGTCCCTTTGCGCTTTCGAGGCTCTTGTAGATCAGATCGTCGACGTCGTTGCGGAACTGGGCTTTTTTCGCAGCGGCATCGCTGATGTCTCTTGAGGCCTGTGCGAGGCCGAAGGTGTCGATTGAGGGAGTGCGGAGCATGGAGTTCTCTTTCAGTGTTTATTTGGTGTTGCAAATTACACCACAAACGACACCAAAATACAACACCAAGAAAACACCAATAAAGTGACAAAAATGGTTGTTCTTTGATTTGAATCAAAAATTAGGGCATAAAAAAACCGCCCCGAAGGGCGGTTAATTTGAGAGTGGCAGATGTTTTTAGGCGATTATGTCGGACTGCATCGCGTTTTTTTCAAGCCGAGAGATCAAGATGATGTTGGCATGGCCTGCCAGAATATTTTTTTCTCTGTTGGCTGCCTCTTTTGATAAGCGGTCATCGATAACAGCGATGGTTTCCACAGAGTTACGAATGCTTTCTGGAATGGCAAGAACTTTCCGTAAAAACCCTGCGCTGGCGTTAGCTGTAGGGGTAATCGCATCCACGTATCTGTCGTCAATCTTAAAGTCAAACTCCAGCTGCATCCCAGAAATGCCTGCAATCTTTGGTCTATCGACCAGTTCTTTTGTTGGCCACCAACGCTTGAAAAGTTTCTTTGATTCTTCTACGAGACTTTGGTTGGCTCTACTTTCGAAAGCGTGCTCCGCCAGCCAGTCATCAATGGCAAACATCGTGCGTAGGTAATTTGCCACAGCCGTCTCCGCGTTTGTGAATGATGTGTAAATCTCAAAAACGCCAGAACGGCTCAGATTGACATTTCTCATGCTAGCAATCTTACGAAGAGCAGCCCATCTGTAATGACTTGACATGTCGATGCCGCAGGAGACGATCTCGTGCATGGTGAGGCCATCATCAAAGATGTGAAATGAAGGGCCAATTTTTTCGACGAACACGTCAAACGGGGCCCCGTTCAGCATTCTGAAAGGAGAGTCTAGGGCAAAAAGTTCTGAACCATCTCGAGTTTCTTCGGGGTAAAGGCCAAAACCTAAGTTTTCGATTGAAATGCTCATGGCAACAGCATCAATTTATATGGATCCTGCAGTTCAGGATCAAATGAGATGTTTGATTTTTCTCCGAACATTTTAGCGGCACGAGCGACATCGACTGTCGCTCCAAGTTCAGATTCATCGATAGCGGTACGTTCTTTGCCAAAGTGAATGTGTGGCCAGTTTAGGTCAGATTGTTTACCTTTCTTGTTTAGCGGTCGTCTAGATTCAAGCTGAACAACTCTGTCTCTGGATCGAGTTGCTTTGTCATTCTGCCAAAGCGTTAGCGTGATCTTTTCGCGTTTTGTTTTCATGCCAAACGTGTAGGTACCTTCGACGAGCAATCCTTTGGTCGTCATTCCGAATTCATCTTCAGGCGCACCGTAACAGGTAAAAGTTTGTTCAGTGTGGTCACCTCTTGTCGAACGAGACATCTCCCAAGAGACGTCTCGGCAGGTTCTGTGTTCGGCCGTAATTTCCTTGGCTTCTTCGGTTGTTACTAGCGAGCTCTCCCCATTGGATTTTCGCATGACTCCCCCCTATCTCATCTTGATTCGCTTCTCAACGACAACACCGAGAAGATCAATGTCGTGTTCTTTGGATGAGAAGGTCGGGAATAGCGGGTTCAGAGGGCGCAACTCGAACGTTTCCACTCCATTTCGGTCAATGCCTGTGACGGCATATTGCTTTATGGTTGCTTCGTTTTCTGATGAGTTGGCAATTCTGGCCACGACAAAGTCGCCAGGGTTCGCTGACAGAGTTGGATCAATAACAACGATTTCCCCTTGGTAGAAGGCGGGTTCCATTGATTTGCCTCGGATTTTCAGGCCGTAAGAGCCGTCGGGCATGTCTTCCGGCACATCAATCCATTCATCAAAGGAGTCGTCCCCTGCGTTAGTAAAGTCTCCAGCCTGAACGAAGGAGATAATGGGGATTTTTTTGCCGAAACGCATCGGCACTTTCTCGAGTTCATGCGGCTCATCGAGATAACCGCGTGGAAGCTTCAGTTTTTCCTCGATAGAACGGGCGATTTTGGGGCCAAAAGATTTCGTGCCCGAAAGCATGTCATTGACTTGGGATGACGAACGACCGATTGCGCGCGCCAGTTCTGCATTTGAAGCGTAGCTTTTATCCCGAATCTTCTGCAGGTTTTCTCTTCGTATTGCAGGTATATCGAGCATGGTTTTCTCCAGTGATATACAGCATGTTAACCAAAATCATCACCTCGAAAGTGTTGTTTGGGGTTGCGTCGTAACACCAAAGCAGTGTATCATGCAGTGTGATTTTCGAACACTTACAAGGTGTTGACATCCATGAATGAACACGCTACGGCTTTTTTCAAATCGCTCAAACCTGCTGAACGGCGAGCCATTGCCACTCGGTGCGGCATCAAGCGCACATACCTGACGAATCTGATTTCGAGCAAGGAAAGGCATCCAGGTGTTGCCTTGGCTGCAAAGATCGAGACCGTTACTAACGGTCGGATTACGCGCTGGGAGTTGCGCCCCGACATTGACTGGAAACTCTTCGAAGGTCTGTGCTGATCGCGAGGCTCGCTATGGCACGGTACAGAAAAATAGACGTTCGCATCTGGAACGATCGCAAATTCAGAGAGCTTGACGACAATGCCAAGCTGGCCTTTTTGCTTTTGCTGACTCATCCGGATACCAACCAACTTGGCTTCATCCGATCAAGGTCAGTGTCATTGGCGTTCGATCTTGGATGGCAATCGGATGCCATGTCGAATGCCATTCAGACGCTATGCCAAAAGGGAATGCTGATGGTTGACGAAAGGGCTGGTCTGATGTTCCTTCCGAACTTCCTGAAGTACAACCCACCCAATGGAGTGAATGGAGCTAAATCGTGGGCTGGATTGTTGGATTTGGTTCCTGAATGTGATCTCAGAGATCAAGCATTAATTCGCTTGAAACACTTGATTGACAGGCTTCCTGAGGGCTCGAGAGAAGGTATTCCAAAAGACATTATGGATGCCATTCAGGATGCCATTCGCAATGGCAATCCGCAACCATCCCGAATCCAGGAACAGGAACAGGAACAGGAGCAGGATATTAATAAGAATCTTTCTGACGAAAGATTCTCGTCCGATTCGCCTGCGCTTGCGCTCGACGGCGAATCCGACGCGCCGAAACGCGCGCCTGGAATTCCAATGCAAAAGATCGTCGAGACGTACAACGCCAAGCTTGGCTCTTCACTCGGCGTGTGCAGGCAGCTTAATGCCCAACGAAAAGGAAACCTCCGTCAGCGGTGGAAGGACATAGCCGAGATTGTCGAGAGCGACAAGCCGCAAGACGTGCTTCAGGGCTTCAGCGACTACTACGCCAAGGTGTCGAGAAGCGACTTCCTTATGGGCAGGAAAAAGGACTGCACGTTCAAAGCCTCGTTCGACTGGATTCACAACAGCTCGAACTTTCTGAAGATTTTCGAAGGGAATTACGAAAATGGCCGAAAGCAAGCGTAATGCGTTCTCCGACAAGCAACCGGAACAGTCTGTGCAGCCGCAGGGCCGATACGTTCGCCAGCGCTGCTTTGCCGATGGCTGCTACTGCTACGCCGTGTTCATGACAGACCCCGCCAACGGGCGAGGCTTGTGCGGCTACCACTACGCAGCCGAAGACGCCAACACGTGGCCGAAGATTTCGAATCTCCTGCGGCGCCAGAAGGCGATCGATATGGTGCATGCCCTGCACGAGCTGGACATGATCAAACACCTCTGCTTCAAGGAATGCGAGGGGGCGATTGTCAAAGTGCAGGAGTGCGGAAAAGCCGTTGGCATGGATTTGGACGATCTGCAGATGCAACAGCGCGAGTGCAGGAGAAATGGCCAAAAGTGCATCGAGACAGAGATGCCTGCGGCCTTCTACTACCGCATCAGCATGGAGTTCGAGAGCTTCATCGTCCAATGCGCGAAGCCTACTGGCTACCGAGGCTATGAATCGCACTACGAACGAGGCATGAAGCACATCTCGGAGGCGTTCGCATATCTCTCCGGGCGAAAGATGCCCGCGCACATTCAACCGGCAGGAGAAGCCGCATGAGCCACCCCGACAAGATCACGCTGGATCGCCGCATCGTGCGAGCCGTCTTCGAGGTGGCGCTCAGAGCCGACCTCAAAAAGGCGAGCCTCGCAGAGCTTGCGGCTCTCACCGAGGTCAAGTTTCAGATCGACACGAAGGAAAAGAAAGGAGCAAACCGATGATTGACACAAAGGCGCTGCAAGACATCGCCAAGCACTACGGCAAAGACCTGCAGCTCGTGAAGGCGCAGGAAGAGCTCGGAGAGGCGTGCGCGGCCATTGCCCGCTACCAGATCACGCCGAGCGACAAGAACTGGAACGAGCTCATCGGAGAGATTGCAGACGCGTTCAACATGCTCGATCAGATCACGTTCCTGCTCGGAGCTGAAGCAGCCGTCAACCACGTGCGCGAGTACAAGATTTTCCGCCAGTCAATGCGCATCAGAAAGGAGAAGCTTGCAGCATGAGAAAAGAAGACCGTTACGAGATAGCCAGACGGCAGGGCAAAGACGCTGCACTGCACGGCGAAGCCAAGAGCCGGTACACGCTGCTTTACACCAGCCGCGAAGAGCTCTCGGCTTTCGAGCAGGGCTACTACGAGGGGTTGTTGGAACTCAAGCAACGAGAGGCCAAGGAGGCAAAGAAGAATGTTCGCTGAAGGGTTTGAACGAGCGGCCACGGCTAAGTCTCGGCTCTACGCTAAGGGGCGGCTCAAGTCCGGGCAGATGAATCGGACAGAAAAGGCTTACGCGGCTTGGCTTGAGGCAGAGAAGCACGCCGGCCGTGTCGTCGAATATTGGTTCGAAAAGGTCAAATTCGAAATTGCTCAACCGGCATGTTCGTACCTCCCTGACTTCATGGTGCAGTATCCCGACGGCCGTGTTGAGTTGCACGAAGTCAAGGGCAGTCCTCGCATCTTCCAAGACGATGCAAAAGTTAAAGCGAAAGCATGCGCGACGATGTACCCGTTCGCCGTCAAGATAGTTTTTCCTAAAACCAAAAAATCAGGCGGAGGTTGGGATGTCTGGGAATACTGAAAACGCAAAGGATTCGGAACGCGAGCTCATCGAATATTTCCGCATGGTCAACGGCCTGGACGAACCCTTGGGCGTGTCCGGGCTTTTGCCGCCTGCGGCTGCCGAGCGACTCGTCGAAGCCGCGCGAGCCTGCAGAGCCATGCCGGCAGATCAGGCCAAGCGCCGAGTCTGCATGATCACGAGAACCGTCAACGCCATAAAGCGCGAGTTCCCGCAATACTTCAAGTAGAACCGCTCACTCATCGCGGAGGACGATGGAAAAAGGCTCCTTCAAGATGACCGCGAGACTCTACGCAGTTCTCAAGGCCATCTGCGAAGAAGGAGGAGGGACCGTCGCCGACCTACGCGTGCGCGAACCCTACTCCGCCTATTACGACCTCAGAACATGTCTCGACAGACTGGTGGACAGGGGCTTTCTCAAGGTCAAACCAACCAAAACAGGCAAGTTCTACTACTCACGAAGCGGTCCGGATGTTCCGTCCGCACCCGGACGCTACTACCGAGGCGATACTTGAGAGCCTACTCGCCAAACGCCCACTCAAACGCGCTTTGAATGTTCCCCAGAAGACCGTGAAGCTTTTTCTCTTCCGGTTTGGATGGGTTCGGAGGGCTGTATCGACTGGCGATAGGCGTTGGCTCATGACGGATGGGGCCGACACGGTGTCTTCCCGCTCCCGTGTACTCTTGGTAATGGGCAACATCGCCGTTGCGGTCGATGAGTGTGTACTCAGCCTCGACTTCGCCAATGCGATTAAAAATGAACTCTTCCTCGGTCAAGCCCGGGTGAGAAATGCGAGCGGTCGCCAGAGCTTCGCCGAATTCCTGTTTCAGCTTGTCATAGGATCGTTCGCCCGACTTGTTCTTTGCCGAGGCGTTGACCATTTTGTTGCCTTCGAAGTAGCACGTAAATTCAACGCGCAACTCAGTGCCCAGGTCGAAGTCCGTCACCACATTGGCTTTCCCGTCTTTGCCGTGGTTGACCTTCCAGTTGGAGAAGGACATGTAGTTCTTTGCGCCGCCCGTCGCCCAAAGAGCGGCATCCTTGATCTGCGTTTGACAGATGCGAACCATCTGCTTGTCGGAGAGATTCTCGGCAGAGACGGGTGCAGAAACGGATGCACAAAAGACGGAAAAAAGAACAAAAGCGAGTGCTTTGCGCATGGTATGAGTCCTCTTTCGTCATATTTTCGCACCGCAAAACGTAAAGAAACGTCAGAAAACAGCAAAAAAGGCGCACTTTGCTACTCGGTGCAGACTTGAGGACCACGAAACAACAACACACCCACAACATACATGTCGCTGACCTCCAAGCAAAGAGCATTCGCTGAAGCCTACGCCTCATCGGGCAAGTTGCTTGAATCGTATAAGGCGGCCGGATACAGATTCAGCAAAGAACGAACGGCAAGAAGAAATGCCGAGGCTCTGAAGGTCAGCCCTGCCGTCCAGTCCTACCTCAAAGAGCTCTACGAGCAGGTGGCATCAAAGAGCGTGGCGACCCGACGGGAAATCCTTGAGCGGCTCACCGGCATCATGCGCCAGGAGAGCCAAGAGGAGCAGGTCGTCGTCGAGCAAAAGGGCGACTACACGTCCGAAGCTCGCATCATCAAGGTGAGGGCGTCACACGCCAGTGCACTCAAGGCCATGAAGCTTTTCCTGGACATGACCGGAGGCGTTGAAGAGAAGCCGGCGGACGACAGCGCGGCAATCGTTTTTGTCGAAGACCTTCCCGAAGACGAGAAGACGGAGGCGCCCGATGGCGAAGATTGTCCGGCTTAGTCAGGTTGTCGGCGGCGGGTACTCCGAATTCTGGAAAGACCAGAGGCGCTACGAGTGCATCAAGGGAGGCCGCGCATCCAAAAAGTCCAAGACCGCTGCGCTTCGCATGATCTTTCGTCTCATGAAGTACCCGAAGTCGAACGCGCTCATCGTGCGCCGAACCTTCGCAACTCTACGCGACAGCTGCTACTCGGATTTGAAGTGGGCGACCGAGCGCCTGGGCGTTGCGCACCTATGGAAGTTCTCAGTCTCGCCGCTCGAAGTTACGTACCTGCCCACTGGCCAGAAAATCCTTTTCCGCGGCATGGACAACGCGCTCAAGATCACATCGATCAGCGTGCCGCACGGCGTGCTTTGCTTCGTCTGGATCGAGGAGGCCTATGAGGTCACGGACGAAGATGCCTTCAACAAGCTCGACATGAGTATCCGCGGTGAGGTGCCCGAGGGGCACTTCAAGCAGGTCACGCTTACGCTCAACCCGTGGTCGGAAGCGTGGTGGGGCAAGAAGCGCTTTTTTGACACACCGAGCGACAACGTCTTCACGCTCACGACGACCTACCGCTGCAATGAGTGGCTCGACGACACCGACAGGCGCCTTTTCGAGGAGATGAAGAAGAACAACCCTCGGCGCTACCGCGTCGAAGGTCTCGGGGAATGGGGCATCAGCGAAGGTGTGATTTACCAGCGCGTCGAGCAGCAGGGCTTCGACTGGAAGAAGCTCGTTGCCGCACGAGACGAAGAACTCAAGCGCAAAGCCGGCATGTGGGGAAAGATTGCCGAGAGGGATCGCCTGCGCCTCATCGCGGGCGTGGACTTCGGCTATACCGACCCGACGGCTTATGTCGTGCTGCTCATCGACGAGCGCGAGCAGACCATTTACGTGGTCGATGAGATCTACAAGACCAATGTCACCAACCAGATGCTCGCCGATCAGATCATTCGGCGAAATTGGGGCGGTCTGAGACTCATCTGTGACTCGGCCGAGCCCAAGTCGATCCAGGAGCTGCGCGATCAGGGTTTGAAGGCAGAAGGCGCCTCCAAGGGACGCGACAGCGTGCTTTTTGGCATCCAGAAACTGCAGAACTTCAGATGGGTTGTGCATCCGCGTTGCGGCAGCTTCTGGCGGGACATCACGTCATACGCCTGGGCAAAGACGCCCAGCGGCAAATTCAAGGATCAGCCGGATCACGAGTTTTCGCACGGTCCGGACGCGGCTCGATATGCCGCAATGAAGCTTCTCAACGGCTCCGGCATGAGTTTCGAGTAGGGGGTTACGAATTCGGAAAAAAAGCATGAAAGGCACTTTACGACTGCGCTCATACTTTCCTTCGATATGAGAAAGCCGCTCGGTGCTGGAACACCGAACGGCCGGGAATGAATCTTGATGGAGCGATTCTAAAGACCAAAGTCAACCCAGAAGATGACTTATGGACATGAGGATTTTATCAGCAGTTTTAAGTCCTGTGATCAAGTGGCTTGTCATGAAGAAAGATAACGAGCTTCCCTGGGTTACGCGCATTTTCAGGTGGGTGGCCTTGGTGCTCGGCACACTTTTTGCGTCCGGGTACACCGTCCATTGCTATTTTGAGTGGTTCCTTCAATGATCTTCGACCTTTTCTCCCCTCAGTTCGCCATGACGCTCACACAGCACGGCGCTGAAAACTACATGACGGACATTGAGTTTCTGCAGCTTGAGCTTGCTCGATGGTTGCCGGGACCGGTGCGAGCCAGACAGCTCGACGGCGAGGCCTACTACCTTGGTGTGCAAGATGTGCGCGAAAAAAAGCGCACGGTGATGGGCGAGCTCGGCGATCCGGTAGAACTCAAGGCTCTGCCAAACAACAAGCTCGTGGACAACCAGTTTGCGAAACTCGTCGATCAGAAGGCCAGCTACCTGCTTGGCAAGCCCATCACTTTCGAGTCGAAGAACAAAGACTTGCAGGCGATTCTCGACGAGGTTTTTGACAGCGACTTCCAAAGCCGCTTGCTGATGGCCGGAACCTACTCCGTCTGGGGCGGCATTGCTTGGGTCTATCTGTACTTCGATCAGGAAAACAAGCCGAAGTTTCAGTTCTTCAAGCCCTACGAGGTGCTGCCGTTCTGGAACGATGCGGAACACACGGACTTGGACTGTGCTGCGCGTGTCTACCTTGTTGAAGGGTACGAAGGCGGCGTACCGAAGGTCTGGCACAAGTGCGAGATCTTCACACACAACGGCATTTCGCGGTTTGATCTTGACGGCGCCACGCTGACCGCCGACGTGGACAATCCGGGCGGATACTACGCGCGCCAGGGCGACGAGAATTTCCGCTTCAAAGACGGGAAGATTCCGCTGATCCCGCTCAAGTTCAACTACTACGAGCAACCGCTGATTTCTCGAGTCAAAGGATTGCAGGACGCGTACAACCAGATTCTTTCGTCCTTTGCTGACCGGACCGAGGAAGACATCCATTCCACCATCCTGGTCATTAAGAACTACGATGGGCAGGATTTGAGTGAGTTCCGCCAAAACCTTGCGGCCTACGGCGCCATCAAGGTCCGTTCCGTCAACGGAGAAGCCGACAGCGGCGTCGATACCTTGCGCATCGAGGTGAACACAGAGAACTTCCAAGTCGTTTTGCAGTGCCTGAAAAAGGCCATCATCGAGAACGGCCGAGGCTACGACGCCAAGGACGACCGCATCGGTTCAAACGCCAACCAGATGAACATCAAGTCGATGTACATGGACATCGATCTCGACGCTTCCTTGATGCAAAACTGCTTCACGCAGGCGCTCGAGAAAATCATTCGCTTCGTCTGCGAGCGCAGAGGTGTGGCATACGAGCCCGTTCGCATCACGTTCAACCGAGACCAGATCATCAACGCTGCGGAAGTCATCCAGTTGCTTCAGGGACTCGGCGTCCGAGTGTCCAATCGCACGCTGCTCGGTCAGCTGCCGTTCGTCGCGGATGTCGACGAAGAAGAACAGCGACTCAAGAAGGAGGATGACGAACTGGAGATCTACAAGGATGGATTTCCTGCACAAAACTCTGCCCGGAGCCGAGTAAATGAAGCCGAATGATCCCTACTGGCAGGAGCGTTTTGAGTCGCTCGAAGCATCCCGGCACGACAAGAGCGTCGAGAAGGTGCGGGAGGTTGTCCGCAACCTTTCAAATGCGGAAAAAGAGATCATTTCCGACATTGAAATGTGGTATGGGCGCTATGCCGGCGAGCAGGGCGTTTCGTATGCGGAGGCCAAGAAAAGACTGACGGCGGCCGAGCTCAGGCGATTCAAGATGTCCGTCGAGGAGTACATCCGCAAGGCCTCCGATTTCGTTGAGGCGGAGACTTGGCAAAAGCAGCTCAAGGAAATGTCCGCCCGGGTGCACGTTGCGCGTCTCCAGTCCTTGCTCATTCAGGTTCAGGCCGCAGTCGAAGCGGCGTACCAGTCGATCAACGCGGAGATCACAAGCTATCTGTCGGACGCCCTGCAGGACGAATATTTTCGTGCCGCGTATGAGCTTCAGGTCGGTGTCGGATATGGGGTTTCGGTAGCAGCCCTGGATACCAAGACGATCGAGAGCATTCTCGAAAAAGCTTGGGCGGCCGACGGCGTTAATTTCTCGGGGCGAATCTGGCAGGAGCGGGCGACGCTTGTGAACAAGGTCGCTCAAATCATTTCGCAAGGCGTAGCGCGAGGCATAGGCGCCAAGGAAATGGCTCAGCAGCTTGACGACGTCACGGAGCAGGTGTCGGCCGCCATCAAAACGCGCATGTCCAACTGCGAGCGACTCATCCTGACGGAAACGGCGTTTTTTCAGGAAGACGCCCACTTTCGAGCCTTCAAGGAAATGGATGTCGATAGCTACGAGCTTGTGGCAACACTCGACAGTCGCACGTCCGAGATCTGCCGGGAAATGGATGGAAAGACTTTCAAGCTGTCGGATCGTCAGATTGGTGTTACAGCACCTCCGTTTCATCCTCGGTGCCGCACCACGACGATTCCTTTTATCTCCTTTGGCAAGCGCAGCGCGATGCGTGCTGCACGCAATGCCGACGGCAAATCCGTCGAGGTTCCGTCATCGATGACGTACCGCGAATGGGCGGAGAAATTCGCGGAGCGCTGAACACTATACGACTGGGTTCAAACTTCTGTCAGCTTATGGCGCTGAGCGCATCAGCGCCCCGACAACACCGGACTGAACCGGGTTCTAAATGAGTTGGAAGGAGAAGTTGTGAAACTCGAAGAACTGACTGCACTGGGGCTTTCTGACGAACAGGCGAAGGCCGTTTTTGAAAAGTTCGGACAAGACATCCCGAAGTCCCGATTTGACGAAGTGAACAACGCCAAGAAGGCTGCCGAAGACATGGTCTCGCAGCTCACCGGCGAAATCAGCGGACTCAAGAAGGGGCAGTCCAAGGAGTTTGCCGAGCAGGTCGAAAAGCTCAAGGCCGACTACGAAGGGAAGATGAAGCAGATGAAGCTTGACTTCGCTGTGGACTCGGCTCTGTCGGCGGCCGGTGTTCGTTCGACCAAGGCCGCGCGCGCTCTGATGAACGTGGACGACCTCAAGCTCGACGGCGACAAGGTTTTGGGACTTGACGATCAGATCAAGACGCTCAAGGAAGGCAACGATTGGCTTTTTGCCAAATCTGCCACCCAGGCGCCTGCCGGCATGGAGCCTGCCAAGCCTAACGGTTCTCAGGCTCAGACGGTCGGCACGACTGGCAAAGAAGCTCGAGCCAAGCAGTTCAAAGAGGCCTATGAAAAGGCTCAGAGTCAGAACAACTTCGCGCAGCAGCTCTCTCTTGTGGAGGCGGCTGCAAAAGAAGGCATCAACTTACAGTGAGATAAAAAATGGCTGGAATTTCCACGACCGGAACCACCCCGAACTATCAGGGTGCACTTTTTCAGGCGGCACGCCACAAGACCCCGTTTCTGTCCATGATCGGAGGTCTCGGCAACACGCGTGTCACGACCAACCAGGAATTCCCGACCGGGGTTCTATATGAGACTGAGGCCGCGGCTCAGCCGGCAATTTCGGAAACAGCATCGATGACGGCTCCTGCCATCACGTCGATTGCTCGTGAGCAGGAAGTTAACACCACGCAGATCTTCCAGTACACCTTCGGCGTGTCCTACAACCGCATGGGAAATTCCGGACGCCTTGCCGCTGACGGTGAAAGCTTGACGGCAGGTCTCGGTATCGAACAGCCCGACGAGCTCGCTTTCCAGCGTGCGGCCAAGCTGCAGAAGCTCGCTAAGGACTTGGAATACACCTTCCTGTGCGGCAAGTACCAAAAGAGCACAGGAGACAGTGTTGCGTCCAAGACCCGCGGCATGATCGAACTTTGCTCGACCGGAAACACGATTGCCGCCGGCAATGCCGATCTGACGATCGACATGATCGAAGATCTGATGATCAAGATGTTCAATGCGGGCGCCGAGTTTACGAATCCCGTGCTCTTCTGCTCGGCTGTCGTGCGCAAGAAGATCTCGGATCTGTACGCAAAGCTTTACGGCTTCACGACTCCGGCAACGCGCAATGTCGGCGGCTATGCCATCGACACCATTGTGACGAACCAGAGCACTTTGGGCATTGTGCAGGACTTCTACATGCCCAACGACACGATCCTCGTTGCGGACATGGCCTACATCTCGCCGGTCTTCCTCAACGTCCCCAACAAGGGCACCGTTTTTGTGGAAGACCTTGCCAAGGAAGGTGCTTCTTTCCGTCAGATGCTTTATGCAACCGTTGGCTTGGCTCACGGTCCGGCGTTCCTGCACGGGTCGATCACGGGCATTAAGGCCCCCGAAAGCGAGCTTGATTTGAATTCCGTCGGCAAGGCCAAGGTTGGTCAGGCGAAGGCAGCTTAAGGAGGATTAGACATGGCAACTACGGCATACACCCCGAAGGATTGGAACACGGGCGACCTCATCGCCGAAACCGATCTGGATCACATCGAGCAGGGCGTTAAGGCGGCGACGGATGCTGTGATCGCTCTGGAGGGGCAGGAGGTCAAGCAAGGCGCGTCGTACCGCATCTCGACCGAGACCTTCAGCGCATCCAAGGCTGACTGCCAGGCTTCCGCCGTGTCTCCTGGCGCCGACACGCTGCCGATCATCGTCGGTGACTTGATCGAGGACGCGACGAAGGCTGTCTGGCAGGTGACGGCGGTGTCGGGTGCCACCTTTACGGTGGGCGCGGCAGCTGTCCGAGCGGCGCCTGCAGCCTGATGAGCTAACAAAGGCCCCGCTTCGGCGGGGCTTTTCGATAAGGGGTCAAGCGTGAACGATCAAGAATTCATGGATGCGGTCAAAGGTCGGTTAAAGCAGTTTGGGGTTGTGGCAGACGATCAGACAATTTGCTACTGCCGATCGTTGTCAGATGCTCGCATCACGAACTTTTTGAATGCCTCTGCCGTTCCTGACGGGTTGAAAACCGAGCAGGCCGAAGAGGTTGCCGGGGAAGTTTTGAAGCTTCTCTACAGCCTGGGTCGAATCGAAAGCGTCGAGAGCGTGATCTCGTCGGTGAAGGAAGGCGACACCACGGTGAACTTCAATGCCGCAAACGATCCAACCGCCAAGTTCAACGCCCTCGTGGACGGCATGCGCGTGTCTACCGGCTCGCTTGTGCGCTATCGGAGGCTGACATGGTGACCGACCACGTCAGACGCGCTGTCGAGCGGCTCTACAAGGGCGTGGCAGTCATCTCGGAATTGAAGGCCGAGAAGAACGAAGCCACCGGCGGAGAGCTGCCGGCAAAGTTTGTTCCCGTAGCCGAAGACGTCAAGTGTCGCCTCTCCTTTTCGACTGTTCGAACGACAGACGAATCGGAATCGACGGCCGCAGTCGTCCAGGTGGTCAAACTTTTCTGCTCGCCTGACATCACGATCAAGCCCGGCTCTCGGATTACGGTCACTCAGGAAGGGCGAACGACTGCCTACGAAGCGTCCGGTGCGCCCGCGGTTTACCGAAGCCATCAGGAAGTCATCCTCACGATTCCGAGGGGGACTTATGCCCAGTAGGAAGCTCGGCGGCATTGTCATCAAGCGTGGGAAGGTCGGTGACTTGGCCAAGCGCTTGCGGAAGGAAAACTTCGAAGCCGTGATGAAGAAAACAGCCGACACCGTGGCAGCCGAAGCTTTTGGTCGAATCGTCAAAGCCACCCCCGTTGACACGGGTCAGCTGCGCCGCTCCTGGACACTTCAGCCGGCTGTCAAAACCAAAGGCGGTTACTCGGCCACGATCGGAACCTCGCTTTTCTACTCGATTTATGTCGAGTACGGGCACCGAATCATGCGCAACGGCAAGCAGATCGGGTACGCGCCGCCGAAGTATTTCCTGCGCGACGCAATGGATGCGTTCAAGCCTGAGTCGAAGAGATTTGCACAGAGGGCTTTTGAGGAGGCTTTGAGACATGCAGTTGGGGGTTAGTGACCTGATCGACGGCGTGGTCAAGACGCTCACGTCGACTTTTGAGGATTGCGCTGTCTACACGGATGCGGTGCCGCAAGGACTGAATCTGCCGTGCTTCTTTGTCTTCGTGACGCGATTTAAGGCTCGTGCTCGCGTGAGCCTGAACAGGCAATTGGAGCGGCAGGAAGTGATGTTCGACGTGATCTACAACCCGAAGGACATTGCTTCGCTGCGCACGGAGTCTCCCGCAATTGTCGAAAAGCTCTTTGAGGTTTTCCGCACCATCGATCTTCTCACCGGCGACAAGGTGCCGGTGCAAAAGCGCGAGGTGCGCTACACGGACGAGGCAATGATTTTTTCCATGCTGATTCCAGTCTCCGTTCGCTATCCGGATTCGGACGTGGCGCTCATGGAGACGCTGGAACTGAACACTATACGAGTGAGGTGAGAATGACGGACAAGGCAAAACGCAAGCTCGTGGCGCGAAGCGTTACGAAAAGCGCAGTGCTGAGAAGCTGCAGATTTCGTCGGTATCGCGATGTGCTCGCCGTGATCCTCAAGGATGACGAGCGGTACACGGTCGATGACATCCGCAAGAAGCTCAAGGATTTTTACAGCAAAGAGGTGAACTAAATGTTGGGTGGTGGCACTTTTACCGTGCAAAACAAAAAGCTCCCCGGCGCTTACATCAACTTCGTGTCGGCAGCTCGCGCCAGTGCGACGCTTTCTGATCGAGGCATTGCGGCAATGGCGGTTCCGCTCTCCTGGGGCCCCGTCGGAGAGGTGATCAAGCTTGAGCAGAGCGATTTTCTCTACTCGAGCCGTCGAATTCTCGGCTACGACTACGCCGATGATGCCTTAAAGGGCTTGCGCGATCTCTTCATGGGTGCACAGACGGTCTACCTGTACCGCTTGAACTCCACGGCGACGAAGGCCAAGAACACCTTTGCCGAAGCGCTCTATGCCGGTGTGCGAGGCAACGATTTTTCGGTTGTCATCGAGGCCAACGCCGACAGCGAAGAGATGTTCGACGTGATGACCTATCTGGGCACCACGCAGCTTGATATTCAAACGGTTGCGGACGCCTCCGAACTGGTGGACAACAGCTGGCTTCACTTCTTGCCGGAAGCCGAATTGGAGCAGACGGCCAAGACGCCGCTCACGGGCGGCACCGACGGCACTGTGACGGCGGGTGACTGGCAGTCGGCCATCGCCAAGCTTGAAGGCTACAGCTTCAACACCTTCGGTGCGGCGACGGTTGACGAATCGGTCAAGAAGCTCGTTGTTCAGTGGACCAAGCGCATGCGTGACGAGCGAGGTGTCAAGTTCCAGACGGTCGTTTACGACTATGCCGAAGCGGACTACGAAGGTGTGATTTCGGTGAATACGGCCGCCAAAACCGCATCTGCTGCTGCGTCTGCCAAGGCGGGTTCTGCGCGCGTTGGCGAATCCAAGGCGGGCGGCGACGATACCGAAGCGGGTGCCGTTTACTGGGTGACGGGCGCGCAAGCAGGTTGCCGCGTGCAGTCGAGCCTTACGAACGCGACGTACACGGGCGAGACGGAGCTCGTCATCGATGACGATCAGAGCAAGCTCGAGACCGCTATCGACTGCGGCATGCTCGTCTTCCATCGCGTGGGTGACGAAGTCCGCGTGCTTACGGACATCAACACGCTCACGACCTTTACTGAGGAAAAGAGCGAGGACTTCTCGAAGAACCAGACGATTCGCGTGATCGATCAGATCGGCAACGACATTGCCGTCATTTTCAACACGCAGTTCCTGGGCAAGGTCAACAACGATCAGTCCGGACGCATCTCCTTCTGGTCGCAGATCGATACGCATCACAAGAAGATGCAGGACATTCGAGCCATCGAGAACTACGACAACGAGGACATCGTTGTGATGCATGGCGAAGAGAAAGGCTCGGTTGTTGTCACCGATGCTGTTCAGCCGACGTCTGCGATGGAGAAGCTTTACATGACTGTTCAAATTGCATAAGAGGAGCATGAGACATGGCAATCACGATGAATGTACGTGATGCACTGAGCGGCGCGGCCGGCGAGTGCTACTTCACGATCAACGGCAACCGTTACAACTTCATGCAGGTCAAGAACATTGATGTGACGGCCGAAAAGCAAAAGGTGGATGTGCCGATTTTGGGACGTGTCAACAAGGGTCACAAATCGGTGGGCATGACGATTTCCGGAACTGCGACCTTCCACTACAACACGTCGGTTTTGCGTCAATTGCTTCTGGACTACAAGAAGACGGGCGGCGACTTCTACTTCGAGATGCAGGTCACGAACGAGGATACGACCTCGAGTGCCGGGCGCCAGACCATTGTCCTCAAGGACTGCAACATCGATTCGCTCACGCTCACAAAGCTCGATGCCGACAGCGACCAGACGCTTGACGAAACGATGGACTTCACCTGTGAGGACTTCGAAATGCCCGAAAGCTTCAACATTTTGGACGGCATGCGAGCCTAAACCGTTTTTCAGGGCTTCGGCCCTGAATTTTTCTCAGAAGGAAATTTTCGATGTCTGACCTTACCGCTTATCTCTGCGATCTTCCTCTCGAGTCCGAGACCAAGCAAGTCGTAATCTCCAAGCGCTTCAAGGACGCCGACGGCAATCCAATGCCTTGGACGCTTCGAGCGCTGTCTTTTGCCGACGTGACTCAGATTGAGCGCCAGAGCACCGTACGTGATGCCAAGACCGGGGCGCAGGTTCTCGATTCTGTGGCCTATCAGACCAAGCTGATGGCGGCTTCTGTTGTGGTGCCGAACCTGCTCAACGCCCAGCTGCAGGATCACTTTGGCGTGAAGTCTCCCGAGGCGCTTCTTGGCAAGCTTTTGAAGCCCGCTGAGGCGATTCAACTGCGCAGCGAAGTGCAGAAGCTGATGGGTGACGAAACCCTGGAAGAGGCGCTTGAAGAAGCAAAAAACTGATCGAGGGCGGAAGCTTGGAAGTGCAGGTGGCACGCGCTTGCCTGCTGCGCTTTCACTGGCCGCCGTCAAAGTTTGCGGCGCTTCCGCCCAGGGAAAAGGCGCTCATTGCTGCCATTCTCTTTGATGACTCCAAGAAAGAAAAAGCCCGTCAGGACAAGCTGAGGAGAAAAAATGGCCGATAACCTGTTGTCTGCTGAGATCGTTCTGCAAGACGGATTTACGTCCACTTTGCAGCGCTTCTCCATGGGGCTTGATCGTGCGCAAGACAGGCTGAGTCGCCTGCATTCGGCTCTTTCAAAGCCTCTCGTAACGCCGTCGGCCTCTTTCAAGGGGCTGCCCTCTCTGAGCTCAAAACCGCTTGTGGGGACGACGGGAACGCTCGAGCCGTTGGTTGACAGTGCTGAAGCGGCAACCTTTGCGCTTAACCGAACGGGGGCCTCTGCGGTTTCTGCGGCCTCCGATGTCGGACTGATCAACAGCGCGGCATCCGGACTCAAGAGCACGCTTCTGAGCGTCGGTGCCGCAATGGCGACAGCATTCAGCGCCGGCACGATTGTTCGGATGGCAGACTCGCTTCAAAACGTTCGATCTCGTCTGGCGCTTATCAATGACGGCAAGCAGACGGTGCCGGAACTCGAACAAGGTGTGTACGAGGCGGCACAGCGCTCTCGCACTGACATGACAACGATGGGGCAGGTCATTACCCGCGTCGGTATGAACGCAGGCAGCGCTTTTAGCTCCACCAAGGAAATTGCGGCTTTTTCTGAAATTCTCGCCAAGCAATACGCAATCGCGGGTGCTACGCCTGAAGAAATGCAGAACTCCATCATCCAGCTCACGCAGGGCTTGGGCGCGGGCGTTCTGCGCGGTGACGAATTGCAGTCTGTCTTCGAAGGTGCTCCCACGATCATCCAGTCGATTGCGAAGTATCTGGACGTACCGATTGGAAAAATCCGAGATTTGGCTTCTGAAGGCGTTCTGACGGCTGACATCGTGAAGAACGCTGTCATGTCTTCCGCCGATGACGTCAATAAAAAGCTCGACTCTATGCCTCTGACATGGGCTCAAGCCTGGGTTCGATTCAAGACGTCGGCGACGATGGCTTTCAAGCCCGTTCTGGATCAGGTCTCTGCCTTGGCCAACAACAAGACGCTTATGCAGTTTACGTCTGTGGCTATTGCGGGCGTTGAGCGTCTCGGAGAGGCAGCACTTTGGACTTTCGACAGCGTTCGCCAAGGGGCACAGTGGGCTCAGCAGAACCTTGGCTTTATGGTGCCGGTGCTCGGCGGCATGGCTGCCGGGTATCTTGCGGTGCGCGGTGCGGCTTTGGCTACATCGATCGCAACCGGGGCACTGAGCGCGGCTCAGTGGGCGCTCAACGCAGCTATGACAGCTAATCCCGTGGGGTTGGTCGTTCTCGGCATGGGTGCTCTTTGCGGCTTGATTTATGCGGGCGTTGAGGCATTCAACAGCTTGACTGGGAGCAGCGTAACTTTTGGCGACGTTGTGGGCTCCGTCTTCGGTGTGGTTGGTGGATACATCAATAACTTCGTGATCCTTTTGGACAATGCTCTGGGCGGCATCGTCAATTTTGGCAAGAAGATCTGGGACCTTGTCGGAACGCTCGGAGAAAACCTCTGGACGAGCCTGAAAGCCAAGTTCTACGACTTCTTGTCGAGTGTCTCCGGGGGGCTCGCCAAGGCGTTTGAGTTCTTCGGTGTCGAAGACATCAAGTGGGACAAGAACAGCGACAAGACGATGGCGCAGTACGCCGATGAGTTTGCCGCCAAGCGTGACACGTTGATGGGGACGTATCGCAAGTTCGACGACTCCCCAGTGTACGAACCGATGTCCACCGAGGGCATCAACTGGAGCCTTTCGGGTAACGCCAAGGCTGGACGCGAATGGCTCGACGAAACGATCGCTTCAGCAAAAGATTCCTTCAAATCGTTTGTGACGCCTTCTTTGAAGGACGTACCGGCGTACGACTTCGCGGCCAACATCTCTGCGATCGATGCTGACACCAAGGCCAAGATTGACCGAATTACTGCGGCCTCTGAAAAGACGGCGGCCAACACGGGCAACTACGACGAAGAGGTGAAGCTCATGCAGGAGTACGGCGAACGTGTGGCCGTGAACCGAATTTCGAATAACACCTACGGAGTCAACGTCACGAATAACAATTCGATCTCCAATAAGGCCGACGCAGACAGTCTCATCGACATGATGTTGCGCAAGCTTGAGCAAAGCATGCAGATGAGCGCCGAAGGAGTTCACTGATGGCGTATCAGGTTTTTCTAAGCTATCTGCCGCTACCGATCGCTCCGGCGGCTATCACCACGGTCTACGGCAACCGAAACAAAACCATCGAGCTGATCGATGGCACGGAGGCAAACATTCTCAAGCAGCCGGGGCTAACTGAAATCAGCTTTGAGTTTTTGATTCCGCATACGAACTATCCGTTTGCGTCAGCTGCCGGCTCTGTTGTCGGCGGCATTACTGACGCTCTCGGGGATCTCGGAAATTTAGCTTCCGGTGTGGCGGCTACGCTATTTCTGGATGAACTCGAACGCTGGAAAAAGGACAAGGAGCCTTTTCAATTCATTTGCTTTCGAATGATTGGCGAGCAGCTGAGTCTGACAAATTTCAACTCGTTTTCAAACATCAATTTGAAGATGGTGCTTGAAGACTATTCCGTCGTCGAAGACCGTTCGCAGTATGGGTTTGATCTGTGCGTGAAGGTTCGACTTAAAACGTACAACCCTCCGCGCACAGCAGAAGTCAACCAAGACGGCACTACGAAGGAGCAACGAGCATGAGTTGCGAGCTTCAGATTCTCAAATCACCGAGTAGTGGCGATGCGTATCGTCCGCCAGTTGTAGAGGATGTTGCATGGGAGACGAGGATTGCGGGAGCGCCGGGACGACTTGAATTTACCGTCTACGACGATGGCAATTTGAGTTTTCCCGAAGGCGCGAAAGTTCAGTTCTATTGCGATCAGCAACCCGTATTTTCAGGCTATCTGTTTAAACGTGAGAGAACGAAGGATCGGCTCGTTCGATGCACCGCGTACGATCAGCTTCGGTATTTGCGGCAGGAAGAACCCTATGTTTACACGAACAAGACGGCGACCGAAGTAATCCGAATGATCGCAGAGGACTACGAACTGCAGATCGGAGAACTTGCCGATACCGAGTTCCGAATCCCGGCTCGCAACGAGATGGGCGTGAGCATGTGGGAGTGCATCTTGCAGGCTCTCGGTATTACGCACGCCAATACGCAAAATCGCTTTGTACTGTACGACGATTTCGGCAAGCTGACGCTGAAGAATATCAACGACATGCAGTTGCGCATGCTGATTAATAAGGACAACCTGGAGGACTTCAGATTGGTGACATCCATTGATCGAGAAACGGCAAACGCGGTAAAGATCGGGATCTCAAATCCTCAGACGGGCAAATTCGAAACGTACAACTTGCGCGACAACGTCAATGTGGCCAAATGGGGTTTATTGAAGTTTTATAAGGAAATCCAATACGGGTTGAATGGGGCGAATTACGCACGCATGACGATGAGCATGCGCAACCTTGTGTCGAAAAACTTCTCCCTGAAGGGTATCAGGGGTGAGCCGACAATCAGAGCCGGGAATGGCATCACGATCAATCTGGAACAGGAAACGGGGCTTGCGCCGATGCTACTCGTTGCTGAACAGGTGACTCACCGATTTACTGGCGACGACCACAGCATGGACATCGATTTCATCAATCCGGAGCTGTGGCATGCCTAATTTTGCAGACCTGGTCAAAGGGATCGCCAACAGCGTCTTCAACAGTCGCCAGCCGATGGATTTGTACTTCGGAACGGTGACAAAGGTCGCGCCGCTTGAGGTGACTCTGGATCAAAAGACGGTGCTCACGAAGGACTTTTTAGTGCTGTGCCGCGGCGTGACCGAGTACACGCTCGACGAGACGGTCAATCACATGGTCGAGAAGATGCAGGGAGGCGCTCATGACCCCTCGTTTCAGGCTCATGACCACCAGTACGTAGGCCGTAAACAGTTCACTTTACATCTGGGTCTAGTCTTGGGGGACAAGGTTGCTCTGCTCAAGCAGCAGGGCGGCCAGAAGTTTTTGATCATCGACCGTGTTGTGGAGGCCTCATGATCCCGACAGTGACGGCAGAAGATCCCTCGCTGACTCAAGGAAACGTCACTTTGAAAAGTGAAGCGGATCTGCCGACGAAAACCTACTACATGAATTTGGAAACGAAGCGCATCTCAGGTTTGACAGACGGCAAGGCCGCGATGAAGCAGGCCATTTTCAAGATTCTGCAAACCGAGCGCTTTGTCTACTCAAAGATCTACACCGACAACTACGGCAGCGAACTGTGGGATCTGATCGGAATGCCACTGGCATGGATTCTCTCGGATGTTCAGCGGCGAATTACTGAAGCGCTTACATGGGACAAGCGAATCACTTCCGTTTCCGAATTTGAGTTCAGCCGTTCGGGTGATGCCCTAGCCGTTTCCTTTGTAGCCAACACGATTTTCGGCGCTGTTTCTTCCAGCGTAGAGGTTCAGGTATGACCATTAAAACCTATGACCAGATTTTGCAGGGAATGCTTGATCGCGTTCCTGCGACGATGGACAAGCGCGAAGGGAGCGTCATTTACGACGCTCTTGCGCCGGCTGCTCGAGAGCTCGCAGACGAATACGCCGAACTTGAGCAGGCTCGTGCCGATACCTTTGCCGGCACGGCTCAGCGCGAGTGGCTGATCAAGCGAGGCGCAGAAATCGGTATTTCGCCCTACGAAGCGACGTATGCCATTCGCCGCGGCCAATTCACGCCGGCGAGCCTTGAAATTGCTATCGGGGAACGCTTTAGCCTGGAGGACGTGAACTTTGTTGTGACGGAGAAGGTCGAGAACGGCCTTTACAACCTACGTTGCGAAACGGCCGGTGAAATCGGCAATCTCAACAGCGGCCGACTGATTCCGATCAACTACATCCAGGGGCTTGAAACGGCTCAGATGCTCGAGGAGGTTGTTGTCTACGGCGAAGAGGAAGAGGACACAGAAGACTTCCGTCAACGCTACTTCGACACACTGCCGACCATGACGCTCGACGGCAACATCGCGCAATACGAGAAGTGGTGCCGAGAATATGCCGGTATTGGCAACTACAAGATCTTCCCGACATGGAACGGCAAGGGAACGGTCAAAGTGTCGATTCTCTCGTCCGAGAACACGGTTGCATCGAAAGAGCTGATTGACGGATTTCAGGAGTTCCTTGACCCGGGTTCTGAAGGCGTCGGCGAAGGCAAGGCCCCGATCGGTGCCACTGTGACCGTGACGACGGCAACTGAAGTTGCGATCAACGTCAAGGCTACATTGGTCTTGCGTGCCGGCTTTGAACAGCCTGTTGGCCTGGAGGAAGAGATCACGGAGTACCTGCACACGCTCAACTACTCAAGAACGATTGTTTCGTACACAGCCATCGCGGGCATCATCGCCGGCAATGAAACGGTTGATCTTGCGCTCGACGTTTCTGTGAATGGCAAGAAGGAAAACGTCACGCTCGGAGACGAAGAGATCGCCAAGCTTGGCACAACCGAATGGGTGGCCGAATGAGCAGAGAGTCCTATCAGCGAATGCGCGGCTATCAGCCGCCGTTCTGGGTTGAATACCCTGAAATGCAGGTCATCCTACAGGCCCAGGGGAGTGTGGTTGACGAGATCAAGACGGGCAGAGGCGAGATGATGCTTGACGCCTTCATCATGACCATGTCCGAGGATCGGTGCAAGGAGTGGGAAAAGTGGCTCAATCTGCCGCCGAACGGCACGTTGCAGGATCGACGCCTGGCGGTGCTTGACTTCTTTAATCACCTCAACAAATTGACGCGCAGCTCAATCCAAACGCTGGTCTCTCAGTTCTACGACGGAGCGCGTTCTGAGGTGAGCGCTGCACACTATACGCTTCGTGTCATAGTCAAGCCGCGACCGGGAAACGACATGGTCGATCTCGATCTTTCGCTGCTTGAGGGACAGCTTGAAATTCGAAAGCCGTGCCATCTGACGCTGGACATTCAGCGTTGGTACTGCACTTGGGGCGACATCAAGAACAACTTCTCCTCGTGGCAGAACCTGAAGGACCGAATGCCGACGTGGCAGCACGTCAAGAACTTCATTCCGGATTGAGTGAGATGGCAACGCAAACCCAAAATTACAAGCTTAATAAGTTTGAACTGAAAGATGCTCCGGCGGACATCACGGCGATCAACGCCTCGATGGACATCATCGACACGCAGCTGAAAGCGCTCGCGGACGGCAAGTTCGACAAGACTGGCGGAACGATCTCCGGCAATTTGGTCGTCAACGGTTCGACGACTCTCAAAAAGCTCACTGCCTCGGAACTGGACCTGAACGGGAACGCGGACGTTTCCGGAACGCTGAAGGTGGCAGGGGCTACCACGCTCACCGGAAAGCTCACCGCGAATGGCGGCGTAACGACCAAGGCGCTGACAGCAACCAACCTTGATTTGAACGGCAACGGCGATGTATCTGGTTCGCTGACCGTGCATGGTGACCTGAACGCACAAGGAGGTCTGAATGTCACGGACATCACGGCCACGGGGGCGACCACGCTTGTCAACCTGAACGCCGCCAACATCACGGCGACTGGAACTTTGAAGGTCAACGGTGCTACGACGTTGACGGGGCTTTTGGCAGCTAATGGTGGGGTCACGACCAAGAAAGTCACGGCCACCGAATTGGACCTCAACGGCAACGGTGACGTGAGCGGCAATCTAAATGTCGGTGGGTTACTGCAAGTCACTGGCAATGTTTCTGTAACAGAAACTATTCATGTCCGAAATGCAAGACCTTTTGCAGTGACAATCCCTCAAATTTCTGATATCACACAACCTCCGTCATCAGAAGTTCAAGCATGGCCTGTCAATGTTTACGACGCTCAAGCTCATGCAATCGCTATGCTCAAATACATCAAAAAGAGTAGCGGTGAATCGCAATGGGTTTTAGCTGACATTGACTATTCTGACGGAGACGGACACTGGGCACAACTGACCATAGGCCATAAAGCAGACGGTACAGCGTACTTAAGGTCTGATGTTCCCGCCGAATTTGGCGGCGGATTAGGTGTTTCCGGTGGTCTCTTCACTGTCTCTGGAAGTGGCGAGGTTTCCGGAAACTGGAAAGTTGAAGGTAATGTTGAAACGACTGTTCTGAAGGGCTCAATGCTGCAAATAGAAGGAAGTAGCGGAGCTCATATCGTTCGACAGGTTAAGAACTACACGAAAGGTCAGGCACCATCAAATTCGATGTATATCGGTCACTTCCTGTATGGATCGGGAGTGACTAATCAAACTAGCAACCGTGTTGCAGGTAACGAAATCGCCATCAGCAGTTCAGGGAACGTAACCTACACATTCTCCTGCTATGAACCTGTGGCAGGCTCTACGAAGACGACAACTCTTCGTTTGGGTTATGGCGACGAATCCTGGATCAATCTCGACGCGGATAATGTCAATCTAGCATCCACCGTAAATGTTAATGGTGCTCTGAACGTCAACAACAATGACGTAAGCGTTAAAGGTTGGATCAGACTGACGGGGAATGTCGAATCAAGCGGCACGCAACCCTTCAAGCTCACGGCTGGTGCACTGGATGTTAAAACTGCGCCAACATCAGACATCCAGCTCTGGCCTCTGGGTGTCTATGACAAAAACGGCCTTGCGGCTGCTTATATCAAGTACAACAAATACACAGATGGGCGTCAGAACATTCAACTCTTAAGCAGATACGTCCGTGAAGATGACACCTACGAGTTGACGGGCCTTTCGGTGGGGCATCGTGCTGATGGCACGTTCTATACGGATGTCCCTCACCCAGTTACGGAGAGTAATGACAACTCCATCGCTACGACCGCGTGGGTGACTCAAAAAGTCAACAGCAACAAGCTCACGATCGGCAACCCCGTTTCTCAGGGCGCTTCGACATCAGGAAGTTGTACAAAAAACACGATCGTCTACATCAACAGTTCAGGATCGCTGTCCGACGTGAAGATTAACGGGACAACCGTCGCGACAACAAGCGGCTATCACGCAGAGCAAGCCCAGCAAGTCACACTGTTTGTACCTGCTGGCGGGACGTGGTCTGTAGGTCACACCGGCAACGGCTCGGTTACTTCGGTTCTTTACCAAGAAATCAATTAGCGCAAGGGTTCTCAATATATGGAAAAAGTTCACGTCTACACCGATGGTGGAAAATCTGTAGCGGTAGCCGATAAAACGCTTTATTTCGACTTTGAGCTTCCGGAAGCCTATCCGGAAAACTTCTTCTATCTGATCTGGTGGCCAGATCAGAATTTCTACGCCTATTTCACGCAGGAAAGCGGCTCACAACAGCGTTTTGACCTAGAGCCAACAGAAGAAAATTACGCCGTGTTCGTCAAGCCTTTTGTCGATCAATGGCAGGCTAAAAACGCCGAAATGGAAGCCGAAAAAGCAGAACGATCGGATGAGATAGCTGCCGCCGCGGTCAGAGAAAAACGCGACCAACTCATCGCAGAAACAGACTACTTGCTGATGCCGGACTACCCGATCTCCGCCGAAAACCTCGAAGCTGTCAAAAGCTACAGACAGGCATTAAGAGACGTTCCACAGCAAGAGGGATTCCCGCTTAGTGTGACGTGGCCCGAAAAACCAACTATCGAGTAAAGCAAACCCGGTGACAGTTCACCGGGTTTAATTCAAAGGTTTTGAACGTCAGGTTTTTCCGGCCAAACAACATCGTTTGGAAATCCATCTTGCTGAGGCACATCTCTCAGAGCTTGTCGATAAGTCTTCACTGCGGCAAGTTCCTCTTCGCTGATGGGGTAGTCTGCCATGAGTAAATAATCCGTCTCGGAGATCAGCTCATCTCGCTGCGCCCGAACCTTCGCAGCCAACTCGGACTCTTCCTCCTCGGGTGTTGGCGCGGGGATAGCTTCGACGGACCACTCCCAGTTATCGCCATGCACGACCCTGTGGGTCTGGCTGTCCTTGGTCAGAGCCGTAAAAAGCTTTTTCATCGTCACGTCGTGAGGGGTGTGAGATTCGTGAGATATCACTATGCCCACACATTCCTCGGCCGTTGTGGGGATTTTCTCCGCAACCCACTTTTCTCCGTCGAATTTGTAGAAAAACTCATCATTGCACTCTGGCTTTATCAGAGTGCAATTCGGAGGCATAGCGATCACTTCGCGCGTGTCATCGTCGACCTGCGCGAAGGTTGTTCCCGAAAAATATCCCTGAGCATCGTATTCGTAAACGTCAATCAGGTTTTCCATTTTGACTCCTTTCTTAAGTCTTTTATCAGTAACCGAACATCACGGGTTATATCGGTGGCGGAGGACAGTCTGGTAACACAATTTTTGGAGGCGCGTTCTACAACTATGGACAAAGTCAAAACACGGCAGATGACGGAAATTCGAATGTGCCAGTGATTGGCTTCGACGCAAGTCTTAGTTCTGCTGTCTATGGCGCGTCGGACGTCATCCAACCACCCGCTGGAAAGGCTCTGTGGATCATCAAAACTTGATAATCCAAAGTGCTTTTCCAGAAGGAGGCTGGATTTCGGAAGAGCGTCCGTAAATCGGATTGCTAAGGGATGCATCAAAACTGATCATTCTTGAGTCTGAGTTTTCACCAGAGTTTGATCGTTGACTACTTGATTCAACTTTGAAAGCTCCACTTGCCGTTATGCCCAAGCCGCCTGGATTGAATTGACCTGTGATGTTCGGAAATTACGTTTTAATAATCCACAACGCCTTGCCAGCAGGAGGTTGAATAATGTCCGATGCTCCGTAAATCGGCGAAGAGAGCGATGCATCAAAACCCATTTTCCAAACGTCACAGTTAGTGGTTGCACCTGCACCACCATGCTTTTCGTCCATGCCGTAAAAAGCACCGCCAGTTTCATTATGGTCGTTTGACTTATACGCGTGCCCACCGTGCCAACCCGTGATGTTCGGTGCTCCACTTTCCAAGTACGTGCCGACTTCAGATGCGGTATTCGCGCCCATCACAAAGCGGTTTCGGTAGTCGGGGAGAGTGAACGTTGTGGACCCATCACCTGATCCATACGTCGTTCCAATGATCGAAAACAGCTTCGCGTAAGTCGTGCGGCTCACATTAGCTTTGTTACAGCTCAGGAACCCGCTCGGAACCGTCTTTCCGGCAAACGGCAGGATCGTGCCAGTCGGCACCGCCGACAACAACAAATCGCGGACCCACTTGGTCGTCGCAATGCTGTTGTCGTTACTCTCCGTAACTGGATGTGGCGACCTTGTTTCGTAGGTCCCGTCTGGGTTAGCAAGAATGCCGATGTAGTCCGCCGTAGCGACGCCATTTTGATTTTTATAGGCATACAGTCGTGCCCACGTTTTCTTTGTCTGCTCGACGCCAACAATCATGCCGCCAAGAGCACCCACAGCTACACCGCTCTGGTCTTTGGCGTAAACCAGATAGCGAGCGTTGATTGCCTTCGAAAGATCATCCCCCTTTACATAATCTTCGACTTCAAACCCGAAATTTGGGATTGAACTGGAACTCGCTCCAGGGTATTTGATCATCGAAGAGGCTGTGAGCCATAAAGACGAAGCGCGCAACGTTTCATTGCTGTCGACAAGAGCTAATTTGAACCAATCACTCCAGTTCCCATTGGCATCCATGTACCGAACTGCAGGGCACAACTTTTCGGTGTTGCTAATTGGAAGGGTTAACTGCGTAATGTGTTTTGGAGTGTCGCCTGGTTGCGCCAAGACGATTAACTTATTGGCCTTTCCTGGACCATTGGCCTGATTGACCTGATTGCAGTGATAGAACCCGGGCGAAGTTAAGGTGTTGTAGTCGGCGGGAAAAATAACCTTTACACCGTCATCCGTGAGCGTAGTCAGGCCGCTAATCTGTTCTTGTGTCCATTCTTGAGTTGCTGTCGTATTCCATCCGCCCCAAGTGTCTTGGTTCTTTGTGCGGAATCTGATTGTGTTTGAGTATGGAAGGAGCTGAAAAGCTACCGTACCCGCTGCAAACCGACGCTGCATATGCAGGATTTGTCCCGTAATGGTTTGCATCCCAGCAGGCCCATCCGCATAAGTCCCCGAAAGTGTGTAGAAGCCAGTTGTATCCAGATCATTTAAAGCGCCCGTATAGCTCGGTGCGGTTCCAAGCCCGGCACCAAGCCCATAGGACCGCATTAAGTTCCACGCCCAATTCGCGTTGATAATCGAAGTGTCATTCACATTGGACGTTGGCGTTTTTACGGTTCCGCCCCCGTTAAGCTGGGTTGAACCTGTGACTTGCAGGCACGACACTGCAAGTAACCGGCGCAGCCAGTTTGAATGGCGGCGGATCAGTCAAAGCGCCTGCGGATACAGTTAATGACGCGTCGCTCGTGAGTGCCTCTTGGGTATGGAATTTAATCAGAAGGTACGGATTATCGGGAAGCTCCAATACGGCCGTCGAAGCGTCGGAACTTTGGCCGTCTATGAACATGAACGACATCAACGCCACCGGTATCTATACGCTTGCCGGCAATTGGACGAATTCGCCGCGTGGTGCAGATAGTTTTGTAGCCACCGGACTCCTGCTTCACATGCACAGACGACACAATGCCGGACCAATCTCATGGCAATTGTGTGTCCTTCAAACCTACGAAAACATCGTCTTCTATCGGTTCAACAACGGAGGATACTGGTCTACGTGGTTCAAGATGGCGCAAGACGATGAAGTTGTACACAAAACTGGCGATGAGGAAATTGCAGGCCAAAAGACGTTGCAAAATCGGCTCGTTTTTAAAACAGTTAACGATGTTCTGAAAATCATTCATCCATCTATGGATGGCACAACCATCCCTGACACAAGCCTTTTTAGCCATATCAGCTTTTTCGATAAAAACGATAATCGTCAGGCGTTTATTCAGCTTGCTGATCGACCGAACGGAAATCTCGAACTGGAATTGGTTCTGAACAACGGCTCCTCAGATGTAGTGAAAGATGAGCGCATCAAGCTTGGGTACAACAAGTCCACCAAAAGTTTCTATACGGTAGCACCAACACCGGTTACGGAGAGTCATTTTTTGCGGTCGAAAATCCATGAAAACTCGACGCTCAGCGGGGCGCGAAGCCCCTGCGCTTGGCACAAGGGCCACGGCTCTGCATTTGCTTGAGAAAGCCTATGTTCTATGGGAAGTCAAGATTAAGACCGGCACAATCAGCACAACCAAAAAAATAGTCACTCCAGGAGGCCATGAGGTCACGTCTCACGTCCAGGTAGTCGCTTCTTTGATAAGCCCTTGAGACGCTTGTGCCGACCGTGTGCGAAAGGCACATTTCGGCGGCTTCGAAGGGGGCTTGCCTGTCGGCAAGAAAGCTGCGGGCCATTGAGCGCAAGCCGTGTGCGACAAGCTTGCCGGATAGTTCGGTGGTATGCAGATACTTGGCCAGGCATTGCGAGCTGACGTGGGTGCCGGATGTTCGTCCGGGAAAAATGTAGTCAGATCGTGGATGCCGCGAGTGACGTTTAGCGGCATTGAGTAGTTGCAGCATGAAGGGTGTGAGCGGCACCCGGAAGGCCTTCCGCTTCTTCATCTCTTCGGCAGGAATCGTGATGATGTCATCTTCAATCCACGACCACTTGAGTTTCGCGTTTTCAGAAGGCCGAAGCATTGAGCAGGCTGAGAAGCAAAACAGGATTTGCGTGCGAGTCGGAGCCTCTAAAAAACACCTGCACACGTCAGTCATCCGAGACCAATGGACCGAAGGCATAGGCTCGACCTCTGGCGGCGCGAAGACCATCGAAACGCGTTCAAGTGGGTTGTGCTGGATGTATCCGGCGCACACGGCCAAATTCATGATTTCGCGCATACGCATGAGGATGCGCTTCAGAGTGGCTTGGTTCCCGGCTCTTTCGATTGGCAGGACGTGACTGATGATGAGAGGGGCGGTGATCTCGTCGATCTGCTTGCGGCCGAGTGCCCGGATGACGTGATTCTCGAGGCGTCGTCGTTCTTCTCGATAGGACACTATGCGACCCTTTTTAAGATTGCACCACAACCTAAAGGCGTCATTGAGTACGTATCCGGATGGAGGCTTGAGCCCTACTTCTTTGCGTCGGCGTCTGACAATCATGCGAGCCTGTTTCAAGCTCATTTCTGGCCAATGGCCGATGGTCTCGTCGGTGATTCTGCCGGAGTGGTGCGATCGAAAGACCCACGATTTTGAACCGGATGGCTGAACTCTTAAGGTCAAGCCGTTGCCGTCGGCGATGGAGTACCGGCTCTCTTTTGGCTTTAGGTTTGCGATGGTTTTTGTAGTCAAAGACATGTCTTTCTCCTTTAGCGAAACAGACATGTCCTTTTTAAGGAGTGGCTGTGAATTTATCGAACGTGCTTCATGCCGGGTTGGCCTTGCTGATGCAGGCAATCGTGGCGGGTGCCGCCATTGGATTGGGTGTGGAAGCTGTATCTGCTGCAGCGATGGGAGCCTTCCTAGGTATCGGTTTTTACTGGGGCCGTGAGGTTGCCCAGTCTGAACGAAAGCTCGGAACACCTCCCTGGTGGAGCGGCCTCGACATTCGCAAGTGGAGCCAAGATGCCATTCTCGATTTGGTGTGCCCGCTTGTCGTGTGCTCTGCGGCAGTTGCTTTGGTTTGGGTGGCAGCATGATCTCCGAAGCTCAGGTCAAGGCTAAGCTCAAAGAACTGCTTGACTACTCGCAGGCTCAGAATGCAGGGTTTGCTGCTGACTATGCCGCCTTGATGGCTCCGCTTGAGGCCGCAGTATCTACATACTTTTCGACACCCAACGCCGATATGCCGCAAGCTCTGAAAGACTGTGTCTTTTACGTCTTTTGCGACATGTTCCGACGCGGGTTTGAGCGCGAGCACAAGTTTGGCCGACCGTATCCGACAAATTTCCCTGAAACGTATTCCGACATCCGGAAGTGCTTCTACACCTTCCCGATCATGAACGTGACGCCGCAGGCGTTCTATGCGGCATGGGTTATCGGCGTTCCTGAAGATCCGGAAGGTGGCAGAGACGGTGGCACAACACCGCAGCCGAAGCCTATTTCTAATCCGTACATCGATTCCGAACTGGTGGGGTTGGCTACGGCGCCCCAGGACGATCTTGATGCTGTGAACGCGCTGTCGAGTTGGTGCCAGGACGCGGCCGCTGATTCGGACTTGGTGTCGTTGCTGGAAGATGAGGGAAAAATTCTGAAAAGCCCTGACCGTCAGCAAATTGCCACGGACATCTACGAGTCAAAAGGAATGAAAGACATCATCCAGACACGAGGCTTCGACGTTTACATTCCTTCCTACGTCTAATCCCCGGCTTACGTAAGAGACCGCCTCGAGCGGTCTTTTTTTTGACACTTTACGACTGAAACTACCATGCGGCTAGAACCACCAAAAGGAGGGGCAAATGACAAAAGACGAAGCAAAGGAACTTTTGGAAAAGCTCGGCATGAAGGTCGACGAAGTGAGCGACGAGCTTGAAGCTAAGATCACGGAGTGGAAGTCCGGTCTGGACACTGAAACGCGTCGAGCGGTTCGACCGTACTGGATCGCACTTGCGGCGATCACGTTCCTTCTTGGCTGCGGTGTTGGGCACTTCTTATTGTGAGTACCGGTACATCCACAAATGTGCGCGTGAGCCGATTCCTCCATGAGAAGCTTGTCCATAAAAGTCGCACCTCTGAATAGACAATGAAAAAAGCGCAATTTCAGAGAGTGATACATGAACGGGAAAGCCGGTCGTAGGATGAGAAAAGCCCCGTAGCAGAGGCAACTGCTCGGGGCTCGTGAAACCTTCTCTAACCGCAGGAGGTCTATGAGGATTTTACATGACTTGCTCAATGGCGAGATGAATCTACGCAAGATAGTGGTTTGGGTGTTTCTCATCCTTGCGGCAGTTCCTTTGCTTCGCTCTTTGTGGGCGGCGGCAGATGCAGTTATTGCCGTGGCGAACTATACGAAAGAGAACCCGGGAGCATGGGTTAGTGAATAAGAAACCCCCGCAGTGATTGGCGTCACTCGGGGGCGTGATCGATGGAATTGGGCTTCCTTGACAGGAGACATTTTACCAATGGATTTTGAAGAACGTCTGAGAAGACTTGAGGAATTTATGGACGCGCAACAACTTGCTGACGCTCGGCGTCAAGGGCGGGCTGAATTGCTGGCAGAGATCAGACGCGGAATTTGGGCTGTTTTCAAGGCCTTATTTGCGCCAGCACTAGCTGCGGTGCTCACAGCCATTTTGATGAATTACCTGTAACCGAAGCTTTGTTTTTGGCGATGACTGATTTCTGGCTGCTACCCATTCACACGCAGATGCTTTTTGTTTTGATTGGGTTGGTGCTTCTGGCGTTTGTGATCCGGTTGCTTGTGAACCTGTACGACTACATAACAATCGGAACAGACCGGAGGTTTGAGCTGAAGTCAAAGGCAAAGCACTTTTGGGAAAAGTCAGCATGATCCAAAGACTTTCAGACTTGGTGGCAATTTTGCCTACTGGATTTGAGCGGACCTTGATGGTATTGGGCGGAAGCATGGGTGGGGTGTTTTCTTTTCTGTACGGCGATGCTGGTCCGTTGCTGATCTGGTTGGTGGTCTTTGTCATCCTGGACTTTTTAACGGGTACGTTGGCGGCCGTACTGACAGGGACTTGGACGAGCAAGCGAAACGCCCTCGGTGTCCTCAAAAAGATGCTGGCCTTTTGCATTGTTGCGCTGGCTCATGGTTTGGATGTGGCGTTCTGCGAACTCTTGCCTTTCCAGATCATAGAGTCGATCACGATCTGTGCGTACATGGCTGGCGAGTTCGGCTCGATCATCGAGAACCTGGACAAGATGGGCTTACGTGTGGTGCCGCCCGTGGTACGCAAGCTAATCGATGCGCTCAATGCCAAGCTGGACAAGACGGTGGACAAGGTTGCCGATTCTGACATTAAGGAGACGGGCAAATGAATTCTTGGGGTACTTACGATCCGGCAATGGCGTCGGACTTCGTGAAGCAGTTTGAAGGTCGCGAGCTAAAGGCTTATCGGTGCTCTGCGGGGGTGTGGACGCTCGGTTATGGACACACGAAAGGCGTGACGGAAGGTGACGAGATTTCGCCGGCAGAGGCCGAGCAACTTCTGGTCGAGGATTTGGCGGCCATTGCTGACGATCTGAATCGCCTGGTGAACGTCGGCGTGACTGAAGGCCAGTACATCGCTCTGCTGAGCCTTGCATTCAACATTGGCGCCTCGGCCTTGAAGAAGAGCACGCTTCTTTTCCATCTCAACCACAAGCGCTACGACGAGGCCGCAGCGGAGTTCGACAAGTGGATTTACGCCGGCGGCAAGGTGAGCGAAGGCCTGAAGCGTCGTCGTGCAGCGGAACGCAGGCTTTTTGAAAATGACATGGCTTAAATGGGCAGGCATAGCAGTAGCAGCCGCAGCACTTTTCGTGTCCGGCTACAAGTACGCCGCTTCTATATATGAGGCAGAGATTGCCCATCTGCGCGAAGAACACGCCCTGGCTACGAAGGAGCTGACGGATGAATATCGAGAGAAAGAACGTGGGCAAGCCCAACAGCTTGCGGACGCATGGGATCAGCTGGAGCGCGCTCGCGCTGAGTCTGTCGATCTGCGTGATGACGTTGACCGGGTGCGCAAGCTCGCCGACAGTTATCGCGCCAAGCTGTCCGGAGCCGGTGCCGATTCCTGCGCACCTGTCCGAGAGCGACTCGCCAGCTGCACAAAACTTCTCGAAGAAGGTGCAAAATTATCTGCTGAAGGTGCAGAGCTTGCTCAAAGAATAGCGGAGAAAAAAGACGCATTATCGACTATGACCAGGTTAGCAGATTAAAACCCTATGGTATAAATGACGGTATAAAAAATAAGCCAATCTATTGAAATGACTTTAAATAAAGGAAAGATTGGTCTGACCATCGCACCAGCTAGATTCTGCGAAAACCCCGATTCGTCGGGGTTTTTGCTTCTCTGAGGCATGCTCTCCGGTGTTCGTTAAGCGTTGTTGTTCGGTTGGTTCTATAGCCTTCTTTGCTTTTGTCTATCAGCTAAGTTTTGCTCGGTTTTTAGCCTACAATTGCCAACCAATAGGACTGTAAGCGTTCCAAGCGACGATTTGTCGGGTATCCCCAAAACCAGAAAAGGCAGATCGGCTCTTCGCATGGAGACGCTTTTAAACAACTCGAATAACGCAGGAGATACTCCCATGAAGAAGTTCCGTTGCAAGGTTTGCGGCTACATCTATGAAGGCGATGAGCTGCCCGCTGATTTCGTTTGCCCGCTTTGCCACAAGGGTGTTGAAGTTTTTGAAGAAGTCCAGGAAGCTCCTGCTGCGGGCGGCGACAACCGCCTGAAGGGCACTAAGACGGCTGAAAACCTTGCCACCGCATTTGCCGGTGAATCCCAGGCCCGCAACAAGTACACGTACTTTGCAGAAGTTGCCCGCCGCGAAGGCTATGAACAGCTCGCGGAAATCTTCCTGTCGACCGCTCGCAACGAACAGGAACATGCCCGTTTGTGGTTCGATCTCTTGGGCGGCATCGGCGACACGGCAGCCAATCTCCAGGCTGCAGCCGAAGGCGAAAACTACGAATGGACCGATATGTACGCCGGTTTTGCGAAGACTGCCGAAGAAGAAGGCTTCCCGGAAATCGCTGCCAAGTTCCGTTTGGTCGCCGCCATTGAAAAGACCCACGAAGAACGTTATCGCAAGCTTTTGAGCAATGTTCAGATGAAGCAGGTGTTTGAAAAGGGTGAAATGACGATGTGGGAATGCCGCATTTGCGGTCACATCGTCGTCGGTAACGCCGCGCCGGATGTCTGTCCGGTCTGCCACTACGCTCAGAGCTTCTTTGAAGTTCGCAAGACGAACTACTAAGCGGCTGTTGCCTCGTTGAGGCGAAGCATCGGCGTATCAAAGCGTGCTTTTGGCGGAAGTCGAGAGCGCGCTTTTTTGCGTATTTCACAAGCTTGGTAGCCTAAAATAAACCCATAGAGGACAATTAGGACATAAGAGGACAACTCATTTGCCCACCGGATTTTTCACGCACGACTTGTGTCATAGCTATCAGCAGGGACCGGACTCCCCGGAATCCCCCGAACGCATTGATGCGATTGAAGACCGCATGATTGCGATGGGGCTTTCGCGTGTTGTCACTGTGTTGCCGAGTGCGCCGGCGTCAATGGAAGATGTGCTGCGAGCGCACGACAAGAGTTATGTGCAGGAACTGGAACAAGCCAGCCGAGAGGCGCAAAGAACCGGTGAAAAGCAGATTTCCGAAGACACTTTCATCAATGCCCTGAGTTTTGAAGCCGCACTCAAAAGTGCCGGCGCCGCCATTGAGGCGGTACGACAAGTCTGTGCCGGAACTATTCGAAATGCCTTTGCTTGTGTACGTCCGCCCGGACACCATGCGGGCCGTAATTTTGCGCACGGCTTTTGTCTGATCAACTCTGTGGCCTGTGCGGCGCTCCATGCTTTGGACGTACTGGGGCTCAAGCGCGTGGCAATTGTTGATTTCGACGTTCATCGGGCTGACGGGACGGAAGATATCATCAAGGGAGACGATCGCATAGCGCTTTTCAGTCTCTATCAAGAAACAGCATTTCCGTTCGGATTGCAGCCTGCTCAGGCGAGCAATATCGTCAATGCGCCGATGCCGGAAGGCAGCGACGGGGCAGATGTGCTCAAGGTTGTCAACGATGTTTGGATTCCCAAGCTTTTGATGTTTAAGCCCGATCTGATTCTCGTGAGTGCGGGGTTTGATGCACATCGCGACGAGAAGCAAGCGCTCTTTAAGCTCACCGAATTCGATTATTCTTTTATGACCATTGAGGTCATGCGTGTGGCTCGTGCTGTCTGCGGTGGGCGACTCGTCAGTATTTTGGAAGGGGGATACGACATTCGCAGTTTGGCAAGAAGCGCGATTGCGCATATAACGACGCTTACACGTGCGGCATAATTGCGAGTGATCTGAACGTTAGTTCAAATTCTGATCGCGCATCCGTTTCCTGGACGCTGTAATATCCGCTTTCGTTCATTTACGAGTTTGATGAACTGCATGCGCAAAGTACTTAAATTCCTATTTCCTGTCGTGACGATTGCTTTGGCAGCATGCCAGCAATTCGGAGGCCAGAGTCCTTACGAATATCGGTTTGTCGACAGTGCCGCTCAGGAAGTGTGTGTGAGCGTGACACCGCACGGAAACGAATCCCTGCGGTTGTCTGTGCGTCAGTTGCTTCGCGAGCAGGGTTTTAAAGTGCGTGAGGTAAAAACGTTTGACGACAGTTGCACGCGTTGTCTGAAGTTCGACTTCTCTGTCGGAGGCTGGAACGATCGCATCGTCGAGGGCAAATTGGAATATGTTCGCTTGGTGCATGGCAACCGTTACGAAGCGCATGCAAGCGAGAAATTGCCCGAGGCTACCTTCGGTACACCCGGTGACGATGAGAGTGTGCTGATTCGTGCGCTTTTGAATCGAATCTTCCCGCACCCGGTGCCTTGGAAGGAATAAGCTTCAGTGGAGATATCTTTCTGCCCAGCTTTTTTGCGCCGCAGCGTAAAACGCCTGCGGCGTTTTTGCACCCAAGGCACCGAGACCTAGATGAAGAGCGGCGGCGTTTAACAGATCCATTGGATCTTCATTGTCAATTGCCGGGGCATGAGTTTGTTTGGAAAGCTTTTGCCCATGAGCATCAAGTGCCAAGGCGATATGAAGATACTGAGGTATGGAAAGTCCCAGTTTCCTTTGCAGGTAGATTTGACGCGGGGTGTTGTTCAAGAGGTCTTCGCCGCGAACAATATCGGTGACGCCCTGTTGGGCATCGTCAACGACGACGGCAAGTTGGTAGGCCCATAGGCCGTCGGCTCGCTTGACGACGAAATCCCCGACGTCATGCTCTAGGTTCTCAGAAAAGTGACCGCAACGACGATCGTCAAAACTGACGACTTCATCGAAAGTGCGAACACGGAGCGATCGGGGCGGTTTGCCGTGTGTTCCGTTGCGGCAAGTACCGGGGTAGACATGAGAGGGTAAACCGAGCCTAGCCTGCGCGGTAGCGATCTCTTTGCGCGAACACGCGCATCCGTAGACGAGTCCCTGATGGGAGAGTTTTCCGAGCGCTTGTTCATAGAGCTCGTAGCGCCTGCTCTGCCAGACGACCGGGATGTCAGAAACCATGCCAAGTCGGGTCAGCGTCCTGATGATGGCTTCGTCTGCTCCCGGAATATCGCGAGGCGGATCAATATCTTCGATGCGAATCAGCCAAGTGCCGTCGTGTGCTCGAGCATCCAGGAATGAAGCCAGTGCGCAGACAAGACTTCCGAAGTGAAGCGGGCCGGTCGGAGAAGGGGCGAAGCGTCCGCAATAGGCACGGTGAGAAAGCGACATTGGAAAAAACGATCAGACACAGACAAACGCATTGTCCCATGTACAGAATAGGTTCTCAATCGCAAGTCGTCTGGGGAAGAAATTGGAGCGGGAGACGAGTCTCGAACTCGCGACCTCAACCTTGGCAAGGTTGCGCTCTACCAACTGAGCTACTCCCGCGTTCTCTCGAAGAGAATGCGCATTTTACAGGTGTAAACGCTCCTGTCAAGCGGTTTTTGAAAAAAATTTGAGAACCGGAAAAAAAGTCCAAGAAAATCAGTGTGGGAATTTGTATTTTTGATTTCTATCAAGAGCGAAGGCAGATTTAACAAAACGACAGTGGCTCTGTGCATTAGATTGACTAAGCAGTTTTGCGTAGGGCGTGAATGTTAAGAGTTCGATGCGAAACTGAACAAATTTCATATGTCCGCTGTCTTCGATAAGTTTTTATTGGTGTCTGCGGGCGTGTGAATACTTACCAAAACATTTTTTTGAGAGAGAGAAACAGAAATGCGCTTGGTTAAGAAGTCTCTGCTTGCTGCTGCTATCGCTACCGCTTGCGGTGCCGCTATGGCCGCCTCTTTGCCGCAGATCGAAGTGCTCGCCACGGGTGGCACGATTGCCGGTTCCGGCAATTCGGCAACGGGTTCGGCTTACACCGCCGGTAAGGTAAGCGTCAACCATCTGGTTGCCGCTGTACCGCAGCTCGCTGACATTGCTCAGGTTACTCCCAAGCAGGTTGTTCAGATCGGTTCCCAGGATATGACCGACGACGTGTGGCTCAAGCTCGCCAAGACCATCAATGCTGATTGCAGTAAGGTCGACGGCTTTGTGATCACCCACGGCACGGACACGATGGAAGAAACCGCTTACTTCCTCAACCTGACCGTCAAGTGCAAGAAGCCTGTGGTGCTCGTTGGCGCCATGCTCCCCTCCACCGGTCTCGGTGCTGACGGCCCGCGTAACCTTTACAACGCTGTTCTGACGGCCGCTACAAAGGAAACGGCTAAGCAGGGCGTTGTGGTTGCCATGAACAACATCGTTGTCGGCGCCCGCGACTTGATGAAGTCCAACACGGTTCAGCCGGAAACCTTCGTTGCCGCTAACTTCGGCAAGGTTGGCACGATCTTCAACAACAAGGTGACGTACGAATCCACTTCGTTGCGTCCGCACACTTATCAGACCCCGTTTGACGTTTCCAAGATCGAAAAGCTTCCGAAGGTTGGCATCGTCTACAACCACGGCGGTGTGGAAGGCATCCAGGCTCAGGCTCTGGTTGATGCCGGTTACGCTGGTATCGTGAACGCCGGTGTTGGTAACGGCAACATCCATAAGAGCATCTTCCCGATCCTTGAAAAGGCTGCCAAGAGCGGCATCGCTGTGGTTCGCAGCTCTCGTGTTCCGACGGGCGCCACCACCAAGGACGCTGAAGTTGACGACGCCAAGTACGGCTTCCTGTCCTCCGGCACGCTCAATCCGCAGAAGGCTCGCGTCCTGCTGCAGTTGGGTCTGACGAAGACCAAGGACGTCAAGAAGCTTCAGGAATACTTCGACAAGTACTAATCTGCTTGTGATCGGACCTCGGAAGAGGTTCTGCTGAAGTGACGAAAAAGGCGCAAAGGCGAAAATGCCGATGCGCCTTTTTCATAGAAATCCGCGAGGAAACCTGCGGCTTTAGCCGCGGGAGGAATCGCGGCTCTAAAAATGATAATATGTGTCCATGCTGGAATTAGTTTTTAATCGGAATTGTGT
>OGFK01000029.1_pt1 | contig 139676 bp, 122 predicted proteins | sample 1570931 | NCBI WGS metagenome assembly OGFK01 (sample SAMEA2581935, study PRJEB24529) | metagenome | biome: Human gut stool | place: China | collected 2011
GTAATTCGGGCTTTTTTATCGAGATTCGAAATTCCGCGCCCACGTCCCAGTTCCAAAAGACGGATAAGACCGAGAAATAGTCTTATCCGTCTGTGACGCGTTGGTTGGAAGAATTGTCGTTAGCGGCTGAACAAGTAGGTTTTGCCATGGCTCATGAGTTTGGCTTCACGGCAAAGGCCTTTGTCTACCTGTCTGGGCGCAAAATACAAGCTAAAACCGTTAGGAAGCTTTTCGGAGACAGATTCCCAAAGACGGGTTTGTTCCGAAGCAGGGGTTTGTTTGAGGTCCGATTCAAACGAAGTTGCCCAGAATTTCCAATGCTTTCCGTCATCAAGCTTTTGAGTCTGTACGACCCAATCGGCCGGTTTCATCGGTTCGTTTTCCGAGAAGTGCGAAGTAAAAACAATTCGGCAGGGAGAACTTTTGGAGCAACCGACGGTCTCATTAACCAGCTTGATCTGCACGCTTTGCCTCAGCGTGTCGCCGGATTGCTCTAGCTCTGAAGTTCGAATGTCATCTACGACGTAACTGTTTTGACTGAACACGGCAACCGTCGCTTCTGCCAGAGCCTGCACGGTGTAGCTCTGCGCCGCTTCCTTGCTTAAATACTTTTGCTGCGGCACAAATGCGAACCAGTGATCCAGATTTTCGAAATAGACCGTGTCGTTTTTCCAGCCGAGATTGGCAAAGTCCAGACCTACGCCGGTACTGAAAGGCCCCTTGGATACGCTCTTGGAAAGATCTTGCAGCGGAGAGTTGGCCAACAATGTGACCCCTAAATTTCGTGCCAGATGAGATTCCGTTCTGACGCGAGAACATTGCTCCGCACCGGTCATGCCATCAGATATTTTCAGAATGCCGAACTGACGCCCCAAATTTTGGGCGTATGAAGCTGTTTGGTCATACGAAGTGCTATTTTCAGGAACTGTTTGCGGTATTTCCGCTGTCGAGCATGCTGTGAGTAAAAGCGAACAGAGGACAGCTAAGGAAAGTGCCGTTCTTTTCATATGAGTGATTCCTATTGTGGCGGGCTTGTCATAAGTCAAATAAAAACATTGTTAGGCTGCATTTGACATACATCAAATGCAAGTCATGATTGTACAGAAAAACACTTGCGTATAAACACTGATGTCTAAGAGAGTTCTATCTTAACGAAAAAATTTTCTGCTGAATCGCAGATATATCCCTCATGTGCCCTCGGATGCATCCTTGATGCTCTGACTATCGTTAAGATCCCCGAAGGAATGTCTGACAGCAGACCTTTCGGCAAGATGCCCATTTCAACTAGCATGGTGCTGAGCCTAAAACTGCAAAATATAAGGACGTGATCCACTTCAACCGATACCACTGGGAACGGCATGCTTGCAGTCACTCGTTTTTTCAAAGCCATGCTTCTAAGCGGTTGCATCGCCATCGCCGGTTGCGCCTGCGTCCCTTCCTCAATTGACGAGGAACTTGACAAGATTCTCGCTGACGTCGGGAACCAGTATGCAGCAGATACACGCATATCCGTATGGGAAGTCAAGGCCAATAAGACGTCCGACGGATGGCTGATCGAGGGAAAAACTGATCGCAGAGACGCGTTCGACGAACTCAATAATCGATTGCACGCAAAGAAAATGCCGGTTAGCGTTCGCGTGGCAGTGCTTCCTCAGGACAATGTGGAAATAGGGGACAGAGCATGGGCACTTGTGAATGTATCCGTAGCGACAATCAAAAAGGAGCCGCGGTTTGCGGTTGCCGCTACAACGCAGGCTTTGGCGGGCACCCCATTGCGCCTTCTCGAATTCAAAACTCCGTTTTGGCGCGTACAAATGCCCGACGGCTATATCGGCTGGGTGCATCGTCTGCAAATTGCACGTATGAGTGCTAAGGAGCTCGCGGACTGGAACGCCTCTCGTCGCGTGGTCGTCACCGCACGTTTCACAACACTCACAAGTGAAAACGGAGCGACTCTGGCGCCGCTTACCGCCGGCAGCATCGTTCGGTTTATCGAAAAGCAGGGCAACAGGGTTCTGGTAAAGCTGCCGGACGGTCATTCAGGTTTTCTTCGAACTTCTGATGTCAGGGAAACAAACGCGCATTTCTCCTTTTGTGACCGATTGCGAAGGGAAGAACCTCGGGCTTTCGTTAGGCAGTTGCTTGGCACCGCTAAGCAACTTCTCGGAACACCGTACCTTTGGGGAGGAATGAGCACGAATGGTGTGGATTGTTCCGGTTTTGTGTCGCTCGTGTGGCGTCTTAACGGTGTGATACTCAGCAGAGACGCCGATCAACAGATTGCACAGGCCAAACAACTGGATGTGCTTTGCGTGGAAGATATCCCGGCAGGCAGTCTTGTCGCTTTCGGGCAGAAAAACGAAGCCGGAGAGAACGTGGTGCGCCACATTGGCATTGCACTGCAAAATGGTGACTTTATCCATTCATTGGGGGACGTGCGCATTCAATCGCTGTCTCCGAATTCGCCGATCTACAGCGCGTACTTTGCAGAGCGTCTCTTGGGTGCTTACACGATTGACTTAAATTTGCAAGATGTTCCTAATGCCAATACGCTCTCGAATAACGCGTTTTATCGAGTCGAATAAAAAAGACTCTGCCGCGCAAACGACAGAGTCTGAGATTTCGTTGCAACAACTAATCGGGAATTACCGGATTAGCGGTTGTCACGGCGACGTTCTTCTTGACGACGGCGTTCATCTTCACGGCGAATTCTTTCATCGTTACGGCGTACGCGTTCTGCGTCCTTGCGCATGCGCTCACGTTCCTTGCGTTCTCGCTCTTCCTCACGACGTTTTTCCTTTACATCACGTCGCTCATCTCGGCGCTGTTCTTTCTTGAACTTGCGATAGTCCTTGCCGTAGCGCTTTTCTTCCCAAGCGCGGCGCTTGCTGTCACGCCAATCGCGACCTTCTTCTTCAGCTCGGGCACGTCTTTGGATTTCACGCTGCCATTCGCTACGGGAATAACGACGGTTGTCATACTTATCGTAGTAATACTTGCCGTCCCAGCGGGCATCGTCACGATACTTTTCAGCGTAACGACGAGAGGCAGCGTCAGCCAGTCCGCCCAGAAAATCGCCGAAACCACCGTCACCGGCTGCCATAACGGCCGGAGCGATCGTCGACGCCGCAGCAGCGGCGAAACCGGTAATGAGCAATCGTCTGCTGATCATATATCTCTCCTTCAAGTATCACCGAATTCGGCTTACTGTTATTGTGGACCTAAAAACTTAGGAAGAGCATTGGCAATTACATTAAGAAAAAGTTTCAAGCTTTTTATTTTGACTGCAAACGAGAACTTCCAAAGGAAGTTAAACCCAGAGCTGAAAATTTGCTCGATTAAATATGTTTCGTTCAATTTTGCGCAGGCGATCATTCGATCTATGCTGAATTAGAGCAACTGAAGCTCTTGCTAAGACGGCTGGAGTTGTTTGAATCGGGGAATTAGACAAAGTGTAATCAAAGCAAACACGACGCCGCCCCCGAAGCAGTATTGAGCTCCCATATATTCCCATAAGCTTCCGGCCACGAGCCCGGAAGCCAGAAGGGCAAGGCCGGAAAAGAAATTGAAGATGCCGAAGGCGGTTGCACGTACCTCGGAGGGTGCTATTTCGGAGATGATGGTTGAAAAAATGCCTTGCGTCGCTCCAAGATGCATTCCGAAAAGAACGATTCCGGCCGCCAAAATTCGATAGTTTGCAGCGTAAGCAAACAACAAATTGGCAAGTGCCAGCAAAACCATGCCCAATGCCAGAAGTATCATCGGGTTGAGTTTGTCGGCAAGTTTTCCAAACGGATAGCTCGAAAGAGAAAAGGCGATATTCATCAGAACAACCGCCATTGGAATCCAGGCGTGTTCAATCCCGATGTCGGCAGCACGAAGAACAATAAAAGCATTGGAGAATCGGGCCAATGAGAACAGTGTTCCCAAAATGACAAGCTGCACAAAGGCAGGCGTCATGACAGTCTTGAGATCCTTCCAGGCAATGCGCTTGGTATTTACGGTCGGCGTGACGTTGTCTTCAACGCCGAACAAGATCAGGGCGAGACACGCGGCGCCCGGAACCAAAGCAATCCAAAAGATGCTGCGCAAATTCTCCGTCCATAAGAGGAGAAGCAAGGTGGCCAGAAGCGGCCCGACAAAGGCACCAGCGGCATCGAGTGACTGTCTCAATCCGTAAGCTGCACCGCGAATGCTCTCATCAGTGACGTCGGCCACAATCGCATCACGCGGAGCGCCTCTTAAGCCTTTGCCGATGCGATCGAAAAAGCGAGCGGCAAGAACAACCGGCATGCTACCGGCCAAAGCAAAGACCGGTTTCGAGATAACACCCAGAAAGTACCCGGCAAAAACCAGGCGCTTCTTGTGCCCGAATCGATCGGCAACGACGCCCGAAAAGACCTTGGCTATCAACGCCGTGCCTTCGCCGATGCCTTCAACAAGACCAATCCAAATGGCGCTGGCGCCAAGAGTGCCGGCCATGAAAAGAGGCAAAAGCGCGTGGATCATTTCCGAAGAAATGTCCATTAAAAGACTTACAAAACCCAGCACCCATACGGTACGGGGAATTCTGATTTTGATAGCAGGACGATCGGACGACATGGCCGCCAAACAAAGTGAAAAGTTTCGGGGCCATTATCTGCTCGGCGCGTGAAAAGAGCGTGAAAATAGAGGAAGTTAGCCGGATAGGCCAATTGAATAAATCTATATATTTTGCTTTAACCAGGCAGAATATCGACTGCATATGGATGCGATAATAGCCTGAATCAATCAGGCAACCCATCGCAGCAAGTTTTTCGAAACTTCCTGAGCATTACGACGCCCCATTTCGTAGGCACGGATGATCGCCTGCGGATCGTGAGAAAGGCGGCCTACCGGAATCGGCTCCTTCGGACGAATGATGAAGACACTGCCTTTCTGCTCTTCTGACTTAAGATAGGCCTGCGTCCTTTTGTAGTCTTGAGGACTGTTTTCAAACGTTCGGCAGAAAGCCGGGTACTTGCGATAGAAAAGACGAACGAGCGCAGCATCGCGATCCTTGACACGGTGATCTTCTGGGTGCGTGAGCACCACGACGTTTCGATCAAAACCCATGGACTGGAAGGCCTTGAGCGGCACGCGATCCGAACAGCCGCCGTCGAGCAGGAGTTTGTCCTGATAGTGAACCGGCCTGGAGACATAGGGAAGCGACGCCGAAGCAACCAGCGCGTCAATTTCGGCAAAGCAGTCCCGCATACGAATGTACTCAGGTTTTCCTGTCTCCAAGTTAGTGCTCACTGTCCAGAACTCCATGCCGGAAGCTTCAAACGCTTTCTGATCAAACGGTTCGAGTTCCAGCGGGATTTGCCGGTAGCAAAAGTCATTGTCAACGATGTTGCCAGTACGAATCAGCGTTCTGAAGCTGAAGAAGCGCGGATCCTTACAAAAACGCGTGTAGATGCGGTAACTGCGTCCTTTTTGACCGGACACAAACGAAATGCCGTGGATGGCACCGGCCGAAACGCCGATGACACCGGAAAAGGGCAGGTGCAAGTCGTGCAGGACGTCCAATACGCCCGCCGCATAAATGGCCCGCACGCCGCCGCCTTCAACCACAAGTCCGAGTTTGCTTTTGTCCGTTTCCTGCATGGCTGTCAACGTAGGTTACCAAAGGCTTCCGAGCTTAATGCGCTTCATGCAGGAAAACAATCGGCCGTTTGTCTTGTCCCTCAGGTAATACCTCAATTTCGTCCGTCTAGGTAATTTGTTGCTCTTGACAAAACTTCGACAAAATCGGAGACTTCGATATCGTGCAAATTCCTGTATTTCCGCCATTTCCGACAAACATGCGTCCGTCCGGTACAACGCTCGTTTCTTTTGCGGTTCTCACCCAGTATTGCCGCTCCCATCTCATGCGCTGATCGTCACGCGCACAGGGCAGTGCGTCCGCTTCCAAAAGTTACTCGGCAGCGGCGTTCCATCACGAACTTTGCGTCATTCCCAGCCTTAAGCAAATTCCAATTGCAGGCACACCGACGACGTATTTGGCGCGATCTTGCGTCCATCGTGCAAAACAGCGAGACCAGGAAAAAACTTCGACTATGCTTGAACTCAAACACATTACAAAAACTTTCGACACGGACGCCGGCCGCGTGAAGGCCGTCGACGACGTGTCGCTCACGATCAATCCCGGGGAAATTTTCGGCATCATTGGCTTTTCAGGCGCCGGCAAATCAACGTTGGTGCGCTGCATCAATCTGCTTGAGCGTCCGACCTCGGGCAATGTTGTCATCGACGGCACGGACCTCACGACGCTTTCCGACGCCGATCTGCGCGTCGTGCGCCGCCGCATCGGCATGATCTTTCAGCACTTCAATTTGATGCCCAGTCGCACGGTATTCGACAACATCGCGCTCGCACTGCGTCACTCTGAGCTCGATAAGAATGCCAAAGCCAAGAAGATTGAGGAACTTCTGGCGCTGGTCGGACTTTCGGACAAGTTAAACGCATATCCGGCACAGCTCTCGGGCGGTCAAAAGCAGCGCGTAGCCATTGCTCGGGCGCTTGCTAATGACCCGAAGGTGCTTTTGTGCGACGAAGCTACGAGCGCACTCGATCCCCAAACCACACATTCGATTCTGAAGCTTCTCAAAGAAGTCAATCAAAAGCTCAAGCTCACGATCGTGGTGATCACGCACCAGATGTCTGTGATCAAGGAAATCTGCGATCGCGTCGCCGTGATGAAAACGGGCCGCATCGTCGAGGAGGGATCCATCACGGATATTTTTGCCCACCCCAAGGCTGATCTCACCAAGGAATTCATCAATACGGCCAACAACGTAAAAAAATTCCTGGGGCTCGTCGAAAGCGGTCAGTTGGATTCCGAGGTGGCCAACGGCGGCAAGATTCTGCTTCTGACCTATACCGGAGGTTCGGCGGGCGAACCTCTTGTTGTTGCGCTTTACGAGCGCTTTAAGGTACGGGCCAACATTGTCTTCGGCAACATCGACTTCATTCAGGGTGCGGCGCTGGGCAAACTTGGCGTGGTACTCACGGGCGAAAAAGAGTCCGTCATTCAAGCCGAAGAGTATCTCAAGCAAAACGGCGTTTACGTAGAGGAGCTCAAAAATGGACTTCATTAATGCCTTGATGCCCAATTTCGAGCGCTTGAGCGGTGAGCTTCTCGAGTGCATCGGTCAGACATTCACCATGCTCGCCGTCTCGGGCAGTATTGCCTGGGTGCTCGGTGTAGCCGTGGGCGTCCTTCTTACCGTGTGCCGCCCCGGCGGCATTCTGGAAAATCGCTGGCTTTTTACGATCTTTGATCGCGGCATCGACATCATCCGTTCGATTCCGTTCATTATTCTGATCATATTGCTGATCCCCGTGAGCCGCTTCCTGGTGGGAACGGGATCGGGCGTGACCGGTTCGTTTGTCGCACTTGTTGCGGGTACCGTTCCGTTCTTTGCTCGTCAGATCGAATCGGTTCTCGCCGACATTGATCATGGTCTGATTGAGGCGAGTCAGGCGATGGGTTTTTCGCCGCGCGAAATTATCTTCTCGGTGTATCTGCGCGAAAGTATTCCCGGCATCACCCGCGTGACGATGATCACTTTTGTGAGCCTTGTGGGCATCACAGCCATTGCAGGCGCGATCGGCGCGGGTGGTTTGGGCGACTTTGCCATTCGTTACGGCTATCAGATGGGTTACCGTGACATGATCTGGCTTACCGTGATCATTATTTTGCTCATCATCAGCGTGTTTCAATTCTTCGGCAACATCATCATCAAGAAATCGACGCACTAATATCAGAGGGAGACAAAAATGGCAGGATTTCAATCTCGATTCGGCAAGGTGACGGCTGCACTTGCGGCCGCCGGAATCGTCGCGGTCGCGCTTACGGGCTGCGGCGACGATAAAAAGGAAGCGTCAGCCGACGGCTTTACCGTGGTCAAAGTGGGTGTCGTTGGCGACTACAACGCGCAGTGGGACACCGTCAATAACCTTCTCAAGAAAGACAAGATTCAGGTCAAGCTAGTGAAGTTCTCCGACTATGCGACGCCCAATCGTGCGCTGGCTGACGGTGAAATTGATCTCAATGCTTTCCAGCATAAGGCCTATCTGAAAAACGACATCGAGCGTAACGGTTACAAGATTGAAGCGATCGGAGACACGCTAATCACACCGCTGCGTGTCTTTAACAACAAGAACAAGCTAAAGAGCATGAAAGACGTCAAGGACGGCGACATCTTTGCCATCCCGAGCGACCTCACAAACGGCGGTCGCGCCCTGAAGGTGCTTGAAGCCGCAGGGCTCATCGTCTGCGATCCGGCCAAGGGCTATGTTCCCACCAAGACCGACATCACGAAGTACAACGTCAAGATTCAGATTCGCGAAGCCGAATCCGGCGTGCTCTTCAATATTCTGCCGGACGTGTCAGCCGCTTTGATCAACGGCGGCAACGCTTACACGGCAGGACTCGACTCCAAGAAGGACTCGATCTTTGCCGAGGACATTGATCCCAAGACCAACCCCAATGTGGGTCAGCTCTTCAACGTGATCGTAGCCCGCAGCAAGGATAAGGACAACCCTGTCTACAAGAAGGTGGTTGACGCCTACCACACGCCGGAAACCGCCAAGACGCTCGTTGACGTCTACAAAGGCGCCTTTACCCCTGTGTGGGCGGGTTCCGAAAAATACACGTACTGATCGGCGGACTGACCGCCGCAGCCGGCAGCAATGGCCTTAGAGACCGACTGCCGGCTTTTCGTTGAAGCAGAGAAGGCATCATAAATGGCTATCGATACTTGCGTTCTGGAACAGAAGGACTACATCGTCGGCATGCGTCGTTATTTTCATGCGCATCCGGAAGTGAGTCTGAAGGAATTCAAGACCTCGGTTCGGATTGAGGAAGAACTAGACAAAGTCGGCATCGAGCACACCCGTGTGGGTGAAACGGGTGTATATGCTCGTGTGGTCGGTAAAAAAACGGTTGAGGGTAAAACGAAAATCGTAGCGCTAAGGGCCGACATGGACGCGCTCGGCATGGATGACCTCAAAAACTGCGACTACTCCTCTCAGAATCCGGGCTTTTGCCACGCCTGCGGCCACGACGGCCACACGGCAACGTTGCTAGCTGCCGCACGCATTCTGAAGTCAATGGAAAACGACTTTGCGGGCGAAGTGCGCTTTTTCTTCCAGCAGGCCGAGGAAATCGGGCAGGGGGCACGTCAATTCGTCGCGGCAGGTTTGCTCGAAGGGGTAGATCGCATCTACGGGCAGCATGTCACCAACACGCTCAACGTCGGCCAAGTAGGTATCGTTGCCGGGCCTCTCAACGCAAGCTGCGACTTTTTCCGCATCGACGTGAAGGGCAAAGGAGCTCACGTCTCCATGCCGCACAAAGGCGTGGATGCTCTTTACGTGGCTTCCCAGATCGTGGTAGCCGTGCAGAGCATCGTTGCGCGCAGCACCGATCCGATGGAGTCTGCCGTCGTCGGAATCGGCAAGGCCTGGGCCGGTACGCAGTACAACATCGTTGCCGAAGAAGCCGTACTGGAAGGGACGGTACGCACATTTTTGCCCGAAGTACGTGAAGCTACAAATCGGCGGCTTACGGACATCGTCGAAAAAACAGCCGAGATGCTCGGCGCCAACGCAAGCATCGTCATCAAGAACTATTCCAACCCCTTGATCAACGACGCGGATGCGACAAAAGAAGCCAAGCTCGTCGCACAGGAAATTGTGGGGGCCGAAAACATCGTCACGGACTATCCCAAGTCCATGATGGCCGAAGATTTTGCCGATTATCTGCCGCACTGCAAGGGGACATTCGTTTACTTCGGTACACACAGCAACAAGCCGGGGACCGATCGGCCCAACCACAACGGATATTTCGACATCGACGAAGAGGGGCTTCTCGTGGCTTGCAATATGTTTGTGCGTTACGCGTTGTATGCGCTTGGCACGAAGTAGCCATTAATTGACCACGTAGTCAGATGGGCGGGCCAGTTAGGACCAGCTTGCATCTGAGTACGCTAAAAAACAAAGGCTGCCTGATCGTTCAGGCAGCCCTTTGTTCAAGCGGAGTGCGTCAAGAAATTAGTTCTTGTGGCACATCGTGCAGTTGTTGTGCATCGGGTCAGCCTTCTTTTCGCCCTTAACCCAGTGGTCGGCCGGCATAGCCATCGGCTGGCCCTTCACCTTGGCAGCGCCCATCTTGGACTGATCGCCGTGGCACATAACGCAGGGATTGTTGGCGTCGGTGATCTTGTAGGCATCAATCGGATGCGGGATCTTGGAGGGCATGCCGCCAGCGGCCTGGGCGGCGGCGCAGATCATCATGGAAGCGGCTGCAACAACGCAGGAAACCGTGAACTTGCTCATTTTATTCTCCTTTTTATCGGGGTGTTTTTTACGTTAGTAAATTCTGATGAACTTCTCGTCAGGCACGAGAAATTCTGCGGGTGAATTTTTAATATGATTTTAAGGTTCGCGCAATACGCCGCTTGAACTAGTTCCAGCAATTTTCTTTTTTTCTGTAAAAATTTTTCTCAGCAAATTCTCTCGGGCGTTTTTTCGACAGTCGCGAAAGCACAAACTAAAATGGCGACTTCCCGGAGAATCAATACGAATGACTATCACACTCAATCAACTTGACGTCGGCCAATCCGCTACCGTAGAAGTGGTCGGTGGCAGCGGCGCGCTTCGCCAACATTTTTTGGACATGGGGCTGATCCCTCAGGCCACGGTAACTCTGATCAAGCGAGCACCGATGGGAGATCCCCTTGAGGTCCGAATCCGCAGTTATGAACTTACTCTGCGCGTAGCCGAAGCCAATGAGATTTTTGTGAAGAATGTCCGCAAAGGGGAGCCGGCAAAACAAACGCACCCCAAGCCGATAGAAATGGATCACCCCGGCTACGCAGAAGCCGGTAAAAATCAAGTGATCAAGCGTGAGCAACCTCTGATGACGGCCGAGACCGTTCGGATCGCGCTCGTTGGCAATCAAAACTGCGGTAAGACAACGCTTTTTAACAAATTGACCGGTTCGAACCAGCACGTCGGCAATTTTCCCGGCGTTACGGTTGACCGAAAAGACGGGCGAATTGTCGGCCATGAAGAAGCGCTCGTAACCGATTTGCCCGGCATCTACTCGCTTTCTCCTTACACCAACGAAGAAATCGTCTCGCGCGAGTTTATCCTTCGCGAAGACCCCAACGTCATCATCAACATCGTCGACGCCACCAACATCGAGCGCAACATGTATCTCACGCTGCAGCTCATGGAACTCGGCCGTCCCATGGTTCTGGCCTTGAACATGATGGATGAGGTGGCTGCCAACGGCGGTTCCGTTCGCGTCAATGAAATGGAAGCGATGTTGGGAGTTCCGGTTGTGCCTATTTCGGCGAGCCGGGGTGAGGGCATTGAAGAGCTCGTTGAACACGCTCTGCATGCCGCTCGCTTTGTCGAGACGCCGGCAGTCCACGATTTCTGTTCGACTGACGATCATGGCGGGGCAGTACATCGTTGTCTGCACAGCCTGATGTTTCTCATTGAGGATCATGCTCAGCAAGCCGGCATTCCGCTTCGTTTTGCCGCAAGCAAAATCGCCGAGGGCGATGCGCTCATAACCGAACAGCTTCATCTTGACGTTAATGAAAAGCGCACGATCGAACACATCCTTAAGCAGCTTGAAGCCGAACGAGGGCTGGATCGAGCCGCAGCCATCGCCGACATGCGCTTCAGTTTCATTGACAACGTCTGTGCGCAAACCGTCGTTAAGCCTCACACCAGCAAAGAACATCTGCGAAGCCTTGAAATCGACCGCATTCTGACCGGCAAATACACCGCCATTCCGGCCTTTGTCGCCATCATGGCTTTGGTGTTCTGGATGACGTTCAATGTTGTCGGCGCGTGGCTTACCGACGGCCTTGACTGGCTCATCGGTTTGGCAACCGACAAGGTTGATGCCTTGCTTACGAACCTCAGTGTCAATGAGTCGATTCATTCGCTCATCATCGACGGCATCTTCAATGGTGTGGGTAGCGTTGTGAGTTTTGTACCGACCATTGTCGTCCTCTTTTTCTTCCTGTCCTTCCTTGAAGACAGCGGCTACATGGCCCGCGTCGCGTTTGTGATGGATGTCTTTCTGAGACGCATTGGTCTGTCGGGGCGCAGCATCGTGCCGATGTTGATCGGTTTCGGGTGCACGGTGCCCGCCGTGATGGCAAGTCGTACGTTGCCGTCCGAACGCGACCGCAAAATGACAATTCTGCTGACACCCTTTATGAGCTGCTCGGCAAAGCTTCCGATCTACGCATTTTTTGTGGCGGCCTTTTTCCCCGGCCAAGGTGCGTGGGTAATGATCGGGCTGTATTTGCTCGGCATTATTACGGCTATTGCACTCGGTCTAGTCATGCGGCGAACTATGTTTAAAGGGGAAGCCATGCCGTTTGTCATGGAGCTTCCAAACTATCGCCTGCCCGGTGCACGCAATGTTGCTTTGCTTTTGTGGGACAAGGCCAAGGATTTTCTGCAGCGCGCCTTTACCGTCATTTTTGTAGCAACCATCGTCATCTGGTTCCTGCAGTCATTTGATTTCCGCATCAATCCCGTTGAAGATCCTCAGCTTTCCATGTTGGCTGTCGTTTCGGGCTGGATCTCACCTTTGTTCGAACCGTTGGGGTTCGGTGATTGGCGCATCAGCACCGCCTTGATAAGCGGGTTTATGGCCAAGGAAAGCGTCGTGAGCAGCCTTTCGGTGACATTTGGTTCTACTGAAGCATTGACGACGGCATTAAACGGCCTGACTGCAATCAGTTTGTTGGTCTTCTGTCTGCTCTATACGCCCTGTGTGGCTTCCATCGCGACGATCAAGCGAGAGCTGGGAGGTCTCTGGGCGACGGGCGTTGCCGTTTTCCAATGTGCGGTAGCCTGGGTTGTGGCCTTTATGGTCTATACGGGCGGCAGCTTGCTCGGCCTGAGCTAAAAAGGAGGAGCGCCGTGAATGCCGCCAGTTGGATTGTCCTTTTTGTAATCGCCGTCGCATTTGCTTTGGCTGTGCTGCGCATCTTCAAAGGTAAGCACACGGGGTGTTGCGGCGGCTGCAACGGGTGCAACAAAACCGCATGCGCAAAGTCAGGTTGCACCAAGTGCCGGACTTAACCGCCCAATCGTTTGTTTTCGTGCCGTTACGACTCAGTCACTGAGCAGCTCAACTTCAGGCTGACGGCCGAACCACTTCTCAAAGATTTTCGCAAACTCACCGTTTTGCTTGATCGTGGCAAGACCGCGGTTGATGCGCTTGAGAAGCTCCTTGTTGCCCTTCTTGACGGCAATGCCCAGGTCTTCACGGGTCAGAGCCACCGGCAACGCTTTCACCTTGCCGCGGCCGGCAGTAACAACGTAGTAGTCGTTGGTCGGGATGTCGTTGAGCACGGCGTCCACTCCGCGGTTGCGAAGTTCCAGGTAGCACTCGGTGAGCTGGTTGAAGACTCGCACCTCGGCGTTTTTGACCTTGCGGGCAGCGGCTTCGCCGGTCGATCCGATCGAAACGGCCAAACGCTTGCCTTCGAGGTCTTCGGCCTTGGTGATCGTCGTATTGTCGGCATTGACGACAATGCCTAGCCCGGCAATGTAGTAGCGGTTGGAGAAATCGACGCTTTTTGCACGCTCGGGCGTAATCGTGATGTCGTTGATGGCAATGTCGATGTTGCCGGTCTTCAAAGCAGGTATCAGACCGTCAAAGGCGAGGTTCCTCACTTCTACATCAAAGCCTTCGGCCCTGCCGATCGCACGAATGATGTCAACGTCGTAGCCCACATACTGGCGCGTCTCGGAATCCTGAGAACCAAAAGGCGGATAAGTCGCGTCCATGCCGACAATCAGCGTGTGTTTAGGATGTTGATTTGCCCAAGCAGGAACAACAGACAGCGCAGCTGCGGCCGTCACGACGGATAAAAAGGTTCTCTTCTGCATTGCTGGTTTCAGGAATCCGGTGTTCATCCATACCGCGAAATTGCGGTAATAAACTTAGAATTTTAAGGTGATTTGTGTTGAAGGAGCCAACCACCGGGCAAACTCCCGTGTAGGTATTGCGATTTGCATCAAATCAGCCGATTGAAAGCAATCAGCGCCAAAGCATCGGCACAACACAATTCTTCGCAGTCGTATCAACTGAGATACTGCTTCCGGTGATCTGTATTTTTGTTAAGCTCTTTGCCACAACGCAACCCGGGAGGAAACCTAATGGCGCAGCACCTTTTAGCCGATTTAATCCGTCAGAGCGGTTCCGTCGTGATTGACGGCGCCATGTCCACAGCACTTGAAAAGGCAGGTTGTGACCTCAACGACAAGCTCTGGAGTGCGCGCGTACTCATTGAAGAACCGGACAAGATTCGGCAGGTGCACGCTGATTATTTCGAAGCGGGAGCCAACGTTGCCATTACCGCAAGCTACCAAGCGACCGAGGCTGGATTTAAAGAGCGCGGAATTGACTCTCAGAAAGCATATGGCCTTATCGCTCAATCTGTGACGCTGGCTCGTGAAGCTCGCGATGATTTTTTGATTCGTCATCCGGAACGAGAGCCGAAAACTCTTTTGATCGCGGGTGCCGTCGGCCCTTATGGTGCTTATCTTGCCAACGGTGCCGAATATACGGGCGACTATCACCTTTCGGGCGGTCAATACCGTGCCTTTCACCAATTGCGCATGAAGGCTCTGGCAGAAGCCGAAGCGGATTTTCTCGCCGTTGAGACGCAGGCAAGGCTCGATGAGGTCAAGGTCATTCTCTCGATGATGGAAGAGCTCGACATGACTGCCTGGGTAACCTTTACATTGAAGGACAGCAGTCATATCTCGGACGGAACGCCGATCGAAGAGGCTGCCGAAGTGTGCGGCAAGCATCCGTTGGTTGACGCCGTCGGCGTCAACTGCGTCAAGCGTGAAATGGTGGCTGACGCATTGCAGCGCATTTCATCCGTCACAGACAAGCCAATGATCGTTTATCCCAATTCGGGTGAAACGTATGATCCGACGACAAAGACCTGGCATCATCCGGTCTCGGGGCCGGGCTGGGCCGACTTCGTGTCCAAATGGAAAGCTATGGGAGCCGTTTGTCTGGGGGGCTGCTGCAGAACGTTGCCCTCGGATATTGTTCAGATTGCTGAGCTGATGAAGGCTCGCCACTGAGGACGGACTTGCCCGGTATTCGGCGCGAACTACTCGGAGCAAAGAGCGGTTTGGAGATTGTTCGGGATGCGATCCGGGAAACCTTGTTGTCCTATTAATCTGCGGTCAACTGCTCAATCGTCTGGGGTGTTGTGAAGCTGCTTGATGTCACGCAGCGGAGGTAAGCCAAAAAGTTCCTTATAGTCCCGAACGAACTGAGCCAGGCTTTCGTAGCCGACGGTAAAGGCCGCCGAGGTGACGTTTGTTTCGCGAGCGACCAATAGACGGCGAGCTTCAAACAGCCTGACACGTTTGCGAAACTGAACGGGCGAAAAACCGGTGACTTGTCGAAATTTTCGGTGGAACGTTGCATTTGACATGTTGGTTTTCCTTGCCAGCTCTTCCACCGAACAATCTGTCGCATAGTTGCGTCGGATCCAACTGACGGTTTTTAAAACGGCATGGCCTTCGGATCCGGCACTCGCAAGTGCTCTGAGTTCTGCTCCGCAAGATGAATCCAGAAGCAAAGCATGCAGTTCTCTTAGTATCAACGGCGCACGCACCGCAATCAGTTTGGGACGGTCCAGTATTTTCAGCAGTCGCAGGAACACGTCTCGCAAATCCTCGTCCGGACAAATGACGAATACACCGCCGGGCATTTCTGACAATTGTCCGGATTGATGGCGATCGTACAGGGCATCGGCGTATTCCATCAAAATCGACGCATCGAGCGACACGGAAAGCGCAAGAAAGGGATTGTCTCTCGAAGCATCGAGAGTGTGAAATTCACTCGGCGAAGCAATGCCGCACACCAGACTTTCCCCGGCACCGTACTCCAGCATCTTCCCGCCGATCGCCGTGGTTTTACGACCATGCACAATGAAAGTTGTCATGATTTCGCCGGCTGTGCGTTCAATAAATGCATTGGATTCAATGCGATAGAGCGTCAGTCCGGGAACCAATGTGGGAAATACACCGTGATGCGGTGCATGTCGGGCAATGATTTGAGCTGCGGACTCGAGCAAAGCGTCGAACATAAGGGGCTTTTGCGAAGAACTGAGACTGAAGACACCCCATTATAGGAAAGCAGGAAATTCATCTCGTCTTAAGTTGATAAAAAAAAGCAAAAATTTGACATGATGGACCATGAAAAATATCTCCGATGATTGAAAAATGTAAAAGACAGTTCAATACGTCCGGTCTGATATTTTGGAAAAGTGGAGAAATCATGCAAAAAATTCTCGTCATCAACGGCCATCCGAATCCGGAAGCCTCCGTTGCCGGCAAAGCCGTGCTCAATACGCTTGAATCATCCCGTTGCGAGATGCAAATCAGAACGTTGGCGCAGTTGTGCGGTCCCAACGGTTTTGATGTGGCTGCGGAACAAGAGGCTTTACGGAGGGCCGATGTGATCGTGTGGCATTTTCCGTTTTATTGGTACTCGGTTCCGGCGATTCTCAAGAAATGGATCGATGATGTGCTTACGCGCGGTTTTGCCCACGGCACCGGAGGAACAGCTTTACACGGCAAAAAGCTTCTCCTGTCGTTTACGACCGGTGCGGCGGCTCAGGAGTATGCAAAGGGACGTGCAATGAACTGGCCGGTGGAGGCATTTCTTCCGCCACTTTTGCAGACTGCCTACTTATGCGGCATGAAGACATTGGCTCCGGTATGGTCAAACGGCATGATTTTTATTCCCGGCGTTCACACTGAAGCTGACCGCAAACGAATCCTCAAGCAAGCCGAAGAACATGCCGCGCGGCTTCTTAATGAAATTAACGACTGCGCTGAAAACTAGATTGGGGAGATTGAGATGAAATTTCTCGTTGACGTTCGCATTACTGACCGTGAGGCGGCAAAACCGTATCTGCCGGCACACCTGGAATATCTGAATCGTCATTTTGAAAACGGCGACTTTATTCTTTTCGGCGCCTACGTTCATGGCGAAGGAGGAATGCTGATTGTTCAAAGCGAATCGATTGACTCGCTGAATTTGCTTTTACAAGCCGACCCCCTGAAAAAAGGAAACTGCGCAACCTGGGAGACACTTGAATTTCGTGTGGCTCGCGCAGCTTCGAATTTAATGGACTAGCAGAGGATTCTTGCCTGCAATAGGAGACACACCATGAAAAGGAGGCACCTTTTACAGTCGACCTTGGCGTTTGGGACCTTACCGAGCGTTGCGTTGGCCGCGCCAGCAGTTGTAGCTGACAAACCGAAAGCCGACATGTCGACCGATGTTGTGATTGTCGGAGGCGGTTTTGCGGGTTTAACTGCCGCTGTCACAGCCTCTCGTGCCGGAGCCAAAGTCGTGGTTCTTGAAAAGCGCAGCTATTGCGGCGGCGACGGCGTGTTATCGGCCGGCATCATCGCGTCGGCCTTTTCAGAAGTCCATAAGGCACAGGGCTTCCAAGGAAAAGCGGATCTTGACTCGTATTGGCAACTGATCGAGGAGGGACACACGGATGAACCTCTGTCAAAAGTGCACGACAACATGCCCAACTCGCCGATGTACTCGGGCATAGCCAAACATGATCCGAACGTTTTGCGGCGTTCAGCAGAAATGTCTCCTGCAGTTGCGGCCTTCGTCATGTCATACGGCATCGATTTTTTGCCGATCAATCCGCAGCAGCCTTTTTTGTTACCGTCCAAGCCGGGATCCATGCCGAAATTTGCACAGGCCATGCTCGATGAACTTCAAAAGCGCGGTGTCTCCGTCTTGCTCGATAGCGCAGTGACAGGACTTGAAACACAAACCGAAGATAAAGGTCAAGATCGCGTCACCGGCGTTCGATTTGTGCAGGATGGCAAAACACAATTCATCCAGGCTCGGGCCGTGGTTCTTGCCACTGGCGGTTTTTCAGACAATCGACAAATGATGCGCCGCTATAAACGTGTGTGGGCCAATATTCCCAAAGGATTTACGGCTATCGGCGAAGGCGTTCCGCCGGGGCACGACGGCGACGGCATCACACTGGGAAGACTTGTCGGAGCCGCCGTCGAAGACATGGAGTCCATGCCCAAACTCTTTGCGGCTCCCAAACCGGGGTTCCGAAGTCCCTCGTGGATTCTTTTTGATACGGATACGGCTTATCTGGTCGACAAAAACGGCAAACGATTTTGCAATGAGCACGAAAGCCGCTACGCAGGCTGTGCACTGGCCTGCTTCAGGCAAAACATTGACGGCGCCTACGTTGTCTTGGACGAAGCTACAGTGACGGGACCGAACAAGGAGCGTTGGCGCTACGCCGATTTATTGTCGGCAAAAGCCCTTTTCAGAGGGCAGACCATTGAAGAAGCAGCTTCAAAAGCCGGTGTTGATCCCAAGGGGCTGCAAAGAACGCTTCAGAGAATTGCAGACGATTCCGCCGCGGGAAAAGGGGACACGGAATTCGGACGCAAAGACAAACTTTTCCGTGCACTTAAAGGGCCTTTTTATGTCTCAACGCCGAGTTGGCCGGTTCGTTTCAAAACGGAAGGCGGATTGGAAGTCAATCCGGACTTTCAGGTATTGAGGGCCGCCGACGATACGCCGATTCCCGGTCTTTATGCCATCGGCGCAACGTGCGGTTCCATTTCGACCCGCTTGTGCGATGTGATTGCCAGCGGATTGATTGTCGGACCGATTGCCGCAGCAGGTGCATGAGGACTGTACCGTCTGCGGTTAAACCTCAATCATAATCAAGGATTAGCAATGATCAAAGTTCTTTCATTGGTAGCGACGTGTATGGCTGTTATCTCATTTTCCGGCTTTGCCGCCGAGGCACCTTCGACTGCTGCAGCAAATCCCTACGAACAAAACATTGTGCGACTCTCCAAAATCACGGTTGCGCCCGAATATCTTGATCAATACAAGGCATTTGCCGCCGAAGTGGGTCGTGAATCAATGAAGCGTGAACCCGGCGTTCGCGTCCTGTACAGCATGCAGGAAAAAAAGAACCCCACGCGGTTTGCCATTCTCGAAATCTATGCAAATCAAGAGGCTTACCAACATCATATCCAGACGCCTCACTTCAGGAAGTACAAGGAAGGAACATTGCATATGGTGACGTCGTTGGAACTCATTGACTGCGACGCTCTCGTTCCGGAAGCGCTTATAAAGCCATAGCAATATTTGATACGGATACTCAAACAGCCTCCGCCGGAGGCTGTTTTGCAGCAGTATCAATTCAAGCGTTTTTCTCTCAGAATCGTTTGATTTCGATCGGATTGTCTTGCAAAGGCGTTTCTCTCGATTTCCAAATCTTCCTTTACCCAAAGGGCGGCATGCTTCATGGCTTCCTGTTCTGTCAAAAAGCCTTTGCCCAGACTCAACATGGCTTTAAGTGACTGTCTTGACAAAAACGCCATCGGAAAGTGTGCTGCAAGCAGCAAACAGGCAAGACCGAAAGCGCCGGAATGGACGCATAACGCCAATCGGTAAGCACTGCTCTGTATCTCCTGCGGTTGGTGCAGTGCGAACAAAGCAAAGCCGGAAGCGAGCAAAAGAATATTCAGAAAAATAAGAGCGCCGTAAGCAATGCGCTGGCCGGCGTTGTAGCGGCCTTGAGGAGGAACGCTGCCCGGCTTCTGCGGTCGATTCAATATCTTGTCGGGATACCCGCCTAAACATTTGAGCCAAGCCAGAAACGGACGATCGGTTCGGAAAATTTCAAAGAGCATTCTTTGAAAGCGGGATTTTGCAAAAAGGATGTATGCGCTCAACAGTACGGCAAGAGCAAATCCAAAGGCAAAATGGACTCCTATCGAAAGGTGCGTCGGCTCAAGGTTGGCTCTGGAAGCGGAACCGATGAGAATGCCCGTAGCGGCGAAAACGGCCCAGAACAGAGCATTGAATAGGTGAGTAAGCTGGTCGCTTAACTCAAAACGACGAATCAGGACGGATCGCATGGCTGAGACCTCTTTTAAAGGGAAGGCGCCTGCGACCTAAAGTGAGACAGACCGAGGCGCATAGTTCAGGAAAAAAGCCAAAACGTCAAAACTTGAGCTTCGGCGGCATGTTTGGGATCGCGCCACGATCTGTGCACAGAATAGTCGACTTCAATGTAAAGATGCGTTACGCAACTGTCAGACTTTGGTAGCAAACGAGTTCGTGCCGCTTCAATTCAAGAGTTCTTTGGCCGTGTGACACTCGACGCAATATCTTTTATTTGTCCGTTTGTCTCAAAACAAAACTCAAATGACAGTGCGGCAGTTGTAACTGCCTAAAGTGCGGGTGTCTGCAGCAAACGCATGCAACTTTGCTGCTCAACGGATTTACGAACTGACAATGGACACTGCACTATTCGATCTTTTTGTCGATTCTTTCTGGCAAATTCTGCTGCCGGGTTTGACCGTGACCATTCCGCTTACGGCGATCGCCTTTTCCGGAGCGCTCGGCATCGCGGTTGTGGTGGCGCTCATCCAGTACGCACACGTGCCTGTACTGAAGGATCTTGCGCGCTTTTATATCTGGGTCACACGCGGCACGCCGCTTCTGGTGCAGCTCTTCGTCGTCTTCTACGGTCTGCCCCATGCAGGAGTGCTGATCAATCCGTTCGTCGCCGCGGTAGTCGTCTTTGCCGTCAACGAGGGTGCCTACTGCGCCGAAACCATCCGTGCGGCACTCGAATCTGTTCCTGCCGGACAGCTTGAAGCGGGCCTGTGCAGCGGCATGAGCTATCTGCAGACGATCACCCGAATCGTGTTGCCCCAGGCTTTCCGAACAGCTTTCCCGACGCTTGGCAATTCGCTCATTGCCATGGTGAAGGACACATCACTTGCGGCCAACATCACCGTCACGGAAATGTTTATGACAACGCAGCGCATCGTGGCACGCACCTACGAACCTTTGTTGCTCTACATCGAAGTCGGCTTGATTTACCTCATTTTCTGCACGGTTCTTACGCGCCTTCAGAGTTACGGAGAGAAGCGCCTGAGAACCTATGTCTCCCGTTGAGACAAAGGAACATCGCATGCTGTTGAGTGTTGAAAATCTGCGCAAGACCTTTTCGGGCACACCCGTATTGCATGGCATTGACCTGGAGGTCGAGAAAGGGGATGTGGTCGCGATCATCGGGCCGAGCGGATCGGGAAAGACCACGCTTTTACGTTGCCTGAATTATTTGGAAAAGGCCGACGGTGGCCGGATGACCTTTGCTGGCGAAACGTTTGACCTGGCCAAGATCTCCCGCAACAACGTTCTGAGGATCCGCAAGCGCACGGGTTTGGAAACTGTTATAATAGATCTGCGCATATATAATTGAACATATTCAAAATGAGCAGATTTATAAGCATTGGCGAAGCCTCGAAACGTCTCGGAGTTTCCATTTCAACTCTTCGTCGTTGGGAACACGAAGGACGTTTGGTTCCGGAACGTACCAAAGCCGGACATCGTCGATACGATTTGGCGAAGATCGATGATGTTCGCCCGATGCGGTCCGCTTCAGATGCGTTAAAACCGAAAAAGACGATTGCTTATGCGCGGGTTTCGAGTCGCGACCAAAAAGCCGATCTTGAAAAGCAGGCACAAGTGCTGGAAATGTTCTGTGCTCAGAACGGCTGGCAGTACGAGGTGATTACCGATCTCGGCAGCGGAATGAATTACCGCAAGAAAGGCTTGACTCGACTTCTCAATCTGCTAATCTCCGGCGAGGTTGGCCGTTTGGTGATCACCCACAAGGATCGACTATTGCGCTTTGGTGCAGAGCTTGTCTTTTCCGTGTGCGAAATGAAATCGGTCGAAGTCGTCATCATCAATCAAGGCCCCGACAGCTCATTTGAAGAAGATTTGGCCAAGGATGTGCTGGAAATTATCACGGTTTTCAGCGCGCGACTTTACGGCTCTCGCAGCAAAAAGAACCAAAAACTTATTGATGGCATGAAAAGCGCCGTGCAGGCTGCGAAGATTGAAGAATGACGACCTTTCAGCTGGGATTTCGTACAAAGCTTGATCCGAACAAAGCTCAAGCCAACTATTTTGCGCGAGCCTGCGGCGTTGCCCGGTTTTCCTACAACTGGGCGCTTGAGCAATGGCAAAAGCAATATCAAGCGCACAAGAAGGATCCGAGTCTTCCCAAACCCAACGAAGCCGCACTTCGTCGGCAGATCAACAGCATCAAAAAGACTGAATTTCCTTGGATGTTGGAGGTGACCAAGTGCGCCGTGCAGTACGGCATCAAGAACTTGGGAAAAGCCTTCCAGAACTTTTTCAAGAATCCCAAGCACTTCAGCTATCCGCAATTCAAGAAGAAATTCCAACACGACAGCTTTACGCTGTCCAACGACGATTTTAAGGTCGAAGGTTCTCGCATTCGCATCCCGCGTATCGGCTGGGTGCGAATGCACGAGGCTTTGCGCTTTGAAAATGCCAAACTGCTTTTTGCGACAATCAGTCGCGTGGCAGACGACTGGTACATCAGCTTTCAGCTGGAACTGCAGGACTTAAAGCATCTGACACCGGCCAAGAACCACGGCCGTGTCGGGGTTGATCTTGGAGTCAAGCAAATGGTGACGCTGTCGGACGGGCATGTTTTTGAAGCACCCAAGCCTTTGGGCAAGTACTTGCAGAAGCTCAAGCGGCTGCAGCGCAAGATGTCGCGCACAAAAGCCAAAGGAAGCAACCGGGCAAAACTCGGCAAGGTCATCGCACGACTGTACCGTCGGATTGCCGACATTCGAAATGACGCACTGCACAAGGTGACGAACTTCATTGCGTCAAACTACTCCACGGTCGTGATTGAAGATCTCAATGTGAAGGGCATGCTTAAGAACCACAAGCTGGCCCGCTGCATTGCAGACGTCGGCTTTGGAGAATTTCGTCGGCAGTTGAGCTACAAGATGCAGTTGCGCGGCGGCGAGCTGATTGTCGCAGACCGATGGTATCCGAGTTCAAAGATGTGCCGTTTCTGTCACTGCAAGAACGAAGACATGACGCTGTCGGATCGAGAATGGGTCTGCCCGCACTGCAGCAGCAAGATCGAGGATCGAGATCTGAACGCAGCCCTGAATTTGTGTGAATACAGAGAAAGCTGGGGATCTGATGATGCTTGGGCATCGAAGGATCCGTCCGAGAGTTCACCGGACTTAGCCCCGCCAGTGGTAGTCTGCCGGCAAGACGAGCTGGTCGGCGGCATTGATTCCCTGCGGAACAATGCCTCAACCGATGAGGGAGCATCAATGCTGAAGGGGCATCCTGAAGTAAATGCTTCCGTAGACTGGGGAAGAAAACCAACCATTGAGCCCTCTAGATTACAGTTGGGTAGAAATAGTTAGGTTTTCAGTAACGGTTTCGTGTTTCAAAACTACAACCTCTTTCTGAACAAGACGGCGCTTGAAAACATCACCGAAGGACTGATCGTCGGAAGGGGAATCAAAAAGGAACTGGCGCAGGCTAAGGCGCATGAGCTGCTGGCTCGCTTTTCCCTGACACACCGGGAAAACGCCTATCCGAGTGAGCTCTCGGGAGGTCAACAACAGCGCGTGGCCATCGCACGAGCGCTCGCAGGCGATCCGGACATCATTTACTTCGATGAGCCCACATCCGCTCTTGACCCGGAACTTACGCGCGATGTTCTTTCGATTCTGAGGGAGCTTGCTCAACAGGGACTCACGATGGTCGTCGTCACGCACGAACTCTCCTTTGCCAAAGGCGTCGCCAACAAAGTTGTCTTTATGGAAGCCGGGCATGTGGTGGAAGCAGGAGACGCACAGACGATCTTTGGGACCCCGAAAGAACTCCGAACAAAAGAATTTTTGGAAACGCTTGCCTGAGCACCAAGCAAACAATCGATTTGGAAAAGGGAAAAACGTATGACAAGAAACCTCAAAACACTGACGATGCTCGCATCCGCCGTTTTATTGACGGCGACACTAACAGGGTGCGGAGAAGACGCTAAGCCTGAGCCTGCGGCAAAAACAGCTCAAGCACAAACGCAGGATCTACTGGAAACGATCAAATCACGCGGCTCGATCACAATTGCCATGGAAGGAACTTGGTCTCCGTGGACCTATCACGATAAAGACGGCAAACTCACAGGTTTTGACGTGGCCATCGGCGAGAGAATCGCCCAAAAGATCGGCGTCAAGGCTCAGTTTGTCGAAGGCAAATGGGACGGACTGCTCGCGGGGCTTGACGCGGGACGTTATGACCTGATGATCAACGGCGTGGGCATCACCAAGGAACGCAGTCAGGCATACAGCTTCTCGGATCCTTACGCCTATGACCGCGTCGCGGTGATTGTCAACGACGATCGCGCCGACATCAAGACTATTCAGGATCTCAAAGGCAAAACAACGGCCAACACCATTTCAAGCACCTATGCTCTGGCTGCTGAAGAAGCGGGAGCCAAGGTGATCGGTGTGGACGATCTCAACCAGACGTTTGAGCTTTTACGCTCCAGGCGCATCGACGCGACGCTCAACTCGGAAGTGACATACCTGGACTACACCAAGGCTCATCCGGATGCCAAGATCAAAATTGCGCTCTATACGCCGCTGGCTGGCGAAATCGGCATTCCTCTGAAGAAATCGCCGCAGACTGAGTCGCTCAGAAAGGTTGTCAACGACACCATCGCAGAACTGCGAACCTCAGGTGAACTGGGCAAGATTTCGGTGCAATTCTTCGGAATTGACATCACGAAGCAACCGTGACAGCAAAACGGCTTCTAGACGGCTAAATCACGCGCTATGTTCGGATTCCGTGTAAATATTTACGGGATCCGAAGGAAAACCGTGTAAATCTTTGATGCAAATCAAACTCGATACACTAAGATCTACCTTCTGTGAAAGTGGTCCTTTTATACGAAGTATTGCCAAAGCGTCTTGGCAAAAAGAGCAAGCAGCACGACGAGAATGATGGGCCGAACGATTGCAGTGCCGTTTTTAACGACAAGCGTTGCACCCAGATAATGCCCGGCAATTCCGAAGAGCCCGGCAATCAATCCGAGATGCCAGTCGACTTGTCCTGCCAGAGCGAAAGTCACCAGCGCTGCACCGGCTCCGGCAATGTTAACGACCTTTGTTTGACCGGAAGCTTCGCGCACATCCAAGCCGCCGAATGTGGAAAAAGACACGAGAAGGAACGTCCCCGAACCCGGCCCATAGAACCCATCGTAAGCGTTGCAGACGAACGCGCAGGAAGAGAGGATGCCAACGCGCTTTGCGTAAGGCATGTCAACGTGTTCTGATTCGTGCTTGCGCTTGCGAAGGACGATCGCGGCCACGATCGGAAGAAGCGCAAGCAGAATGATCTCAAAGACTTCCGGCGGAAGGTTGAGAGCAATGGACGCGCCCGCGTAACTGCCGACGAAGGAAACCAAAACGGGAAGAGGGGCTAGCTTCCAATCCACAAAACCGCTGCGGGCGAGCTTGAAGATTGACGCGGCCTTGCCCATGCAGCTTGAGAGTTTGTTGGTACCGATTGCCATATGCGGCGGGATGCCTGCCAGTAGATAGGCAGGCACGGCAATCAGAGCGCCGCCGCCACCGACGGCGTCGACAAAGCCGCCAAGAAAGACCAGCGGACAAACAACCAACAGAGTATTGAAATCCATTTCGATACAGAACGAAACGTGTAACGAAATCAGTCTAACACCGGGATAATCTGCAGGCTAGCGCTGTGATAGGCTTGTCCGAGAAGATATTTCTGCCAGATGTCTGTTTTTTTGCCATGCCGCGCTTTTCGCAGGAAGCGATGCGCGCCAACTACCGCATTGGGGCGGCGTTGCAGGCCTTCGGCCGTACCCGCGGCATGACCGCCGCTCAGGTGGCTCTGGCCTGGCTTCTGCAGAAGGAAGACTGGACAGTTCCGATTCCGGGAACCACCAAACTTTCGCATCTGGAAGAAAACCTGCGCTCGCTTGACTTCAAGCTGGAGCAATCCGAGTGGGAAGAACTTGAAAAAACAGTGGCTGCCATTCCAATCGTAGGATCTCGCTATAACACAGAACAACAAAAGCAAGTTCAGTGACAATTTTGAAGAGCGTCGATAGGTGTTTCCAAATCAAATACCTCGGCGCTCTTTTTGTCTATCGTTTCTCCATGGCATCCATAACTGTACGAAACTCAAAGAAAGGCAAAGTTAGGTAAAGCTCGAAGTTATTGTCGCAATGTGAGGTGATAATTGTTCTCAGCAAATACTTTCGGGATTTCACCATGCACTTTTTCTTCGAACTCTTGCTTCTGGCAGGTCTCGTTGCTCTGTTGATTCAGCTGCCCGCCAAATTTCTCGCAATCGCCCTAGCCATCGGCGCCATTGTTTGGTTTTTGTTGCCGGGAGGCCCCGGCGGATTTCACTTCGGAATCGGCTGCGACTGGCTAACGCGTTTCGGCGATGTCATGCACCACGGTTTCGGGCGCTTCGGTTTTCCGTTCCACGGCTTTGGTGGTTTACTGACGGTTGCACTATTGATTGCGGTTGTCTGGCTCGCCTGGAAGGCATTCGGGCAAAATAAGAGTGCGGACAAGACGAACGAAAACGTCTGATGCAGTATTGACGCGGCGAGTCCAACTTGCCGCGTTTTTCGTCGAGGGTCAAAAATATGAAGAAGCTTTCGTTGGCAATGATCGGTTGCGTCGTGTTGGCCGGATGTACGGCACCTCAACAAACTACACCGCCCGTCATGGAGAAATCGGCACTGATGCCGATCGTGCAGACGGTTGTTCCCGAAGAACCGATCCTTAAGGCCAACGAAACGGTCACGGCATACACGCTCTTTGACAAGGCGATTCGCATCGGCTCGGTCGACGCCCGGTTTTCGGACTTCTACGTGCTCTTCAGTCCCGACGGAAAGCTCGCTCACCTGTATTCAGACGCCGGAAAGAAGCATGAGACATTGCAGCGCCGGTCGCTGCCCAAAGGCGGCTACGTTTGGAATGTGGAAGACGACGACACCAACAATCTGCGTCACAAAGACGGTGTTTGGAACATTGAAAAGCGCATGAAACTCATTGCCTCGCAGTCCAAATCTGACGTGGACGCGTCGCTCGGTCCGTGGGAAGAGGAATACTTCGAAGGCGTGCTGCCTGCGGCTTCCTGCCCCGGCATCCGCTATCAGCTCACGGTGCGCCACCGCTCTTATAGCGGCGACGGAGCGTATCACCTTGCGATGACCTATCTGGAAGCGGAAAAGGGCAAGGACGTGACGTTTGAGTCAATCGGCAAACGCCTCACCCAGCGCGGTACGACGGAAGATGGGGACGCCACGGTGTGGCAACTTGTGGGAGACGACGGCAAACCCGAAGCCAATTTCCTTTATGACCCGATGAATCAGACGCTCACGATGCTCACCAAAGACTTCAAGCGCATCGAGTCGAAGCTCAATTACACGCTCAAGCGTACGAGCAAGAAGCAATGAGCTTAATGTGCAAACGGTTCGCGGCGGTCAACCTTTTCTGGCGTTGATCGCCGCATTTTTACCGGCACGCCGCCCCATCACAAGGCAGTTGGTCATGCTCGCGCCGCCCAGTCGGTCGGTGCCGAAGATCCCTCCGGCGATTTCTCCTGCCACGAAGAGCCCTGGCATCGGCAGCCCTTGCACCGACAGAACGCGCGCGTGCTCATCCGTGCGGATGCCGTCAAGCGTCGTGTGTATGTAGATTGACTCCTTGCCGAAGTAAAAAGGCGGCTGTTCGATGCGCTGAGAAAAGATCGTCTTCCCGGTGGCCTCGTCGTACCCCTTATCCACGCTCTTGTTGTAGGTCTCGATCGTCTTTTTGAGAACCGGGGAGGGGACGTGCATACGGCTAGCCATCTCTTCGATGGTGGCGGCTTTATAGACAATGCCGTTGATGAGCTTCAGCCCCAGCATGGCGCCCTTGTGCGATCGGGCGTCCGTGATCACCCAGCAGCTACGGTCTTCAAGGTCAAGCATCTTGTCGGTGATGACCTTCCAAGGAAGGGATTCGTTCACAAACCGTTCGCCTGCGGCATTCACATAGATGTCGCCGCCGTCGTAGTCCAGCAATCGACCGCCCCAGAAGGGCAGAAGCTGCAGGCCGAAGCCGTCGGTCACCGCGGCGCCCACGGCCTGTGCGGCGTCCAAAATCTCAGACGTCGCTCCGTCCCAGACGGTACCGTAAGGATTGGCGGTCGTGTGCACTTCGGCCGTCAGGCGCGGATCAATTCGTGCGCAGCGCTTACGGTCTGCTGTAAAGCCTCCGGAAGCAATCACCAGGCTTTTCGCAACATAGGTCTTCGATGTTGTTTTGCCGCCGGCAGATTCCTTCACGCTCACAATCCAGCCGCCCGAAGGGATTCTTTCAAAGCCCACCACCTGATTGTTGAGTCGGAATGTGGCACCGGCGTCTCTCACGCATCGCGCCATGGCAAGCACGTAGCTGCGGCCTGCGGAGTTGCCGGGCATCGCAAAGCATCGCGGATGCAAACCTGACTTCGCGGTAAAAACCGGACCGAAAAAGACACCTGTGGATTCGAGCCACTTGAGAGCCGAATAGGAGTCTCGCGCCAACGCCGTCAGCACAGCCGTGTCGCCCGAGCCGCCGCCGACGGCAAGCGCATCGGCAATAAACTGCTCGACGCTGTCCTGCCAGCCGGATCTTTTCGGGTCATGCGGCACCACCGTCGCAATCGATCCGCTTGAGTACTGGCTGTGACCGCCGATCAGCGGACCTTTTTCCAAGAGCAGGACACGGCCCGCAGCGTTTTGCATGGCCGAGTAGGCGGCGGAAAGCCCCGCAAGGCCCGAGCCGACCACCACAACGGGCCAAACGTCAGGATCGTCCGAGCTGTGCGAGCCTGCAGCCTGAATCGACCGAGGCAGAAGCATAGAGGCACCGGCTGCGGCGAGCCAACTTCGGCGAGAGACGTTCATTTGGGCTCCTTGCCGTGCAGTACATTGTCGGGGTGCTTTTCAAGCCACTGATAGGCTTCCAAGGCGCTTTGCACATTGAGTTTGCTGTAGGCGTTGGCCTTATGCATCTTGACGGTTTCGGCGCCGATTCCGAGCACTTCGGCAATTTCCTTGTTGGTCTTGCCTTTGGCGGCAAGTACCACGACTTCCTTTTCGCGTGCGGTCAAAGTGTCGAAATGCTCGCGATAGCGATTCTGCCGGGCAGCGGCTTCGTAGGCTTGCATCGAGCGGCGGCAGGCGTTTTCCACCGCCGTGGCAAGGATCATCGGATCGTTGCGTTTTTCCAGGAAATCCACCGCGCCGTACTTCATCGTGTGCACGGCAGTAGAGACGTCGCCGTGGCCGGTCAGAAAAATCACAGGCAGAGTGCTTCCCATCTCCACGAAGCGCTTTTGAAGCTCAAGTCCCGTCATCTTGGGCATGCGGATGTCAAGCACAAGGCATCCTGGGCGGTTTAAGTCATCCTCGGCAAGAAACACTTCCGGGTCGGCCCAGTCGCTCACCTGCCAACCGAGCGCCTTGAGAAACTGCTTTTGGCTTTCACGAAAGTCGTCATCGTCGTCAACGATACGGACCAGAGGCAAAATCGAAGCGGCTGTCATGGTGTTTCTTCCAGATTGGTATTCGTTTGTTCTTCCGACGCGTCGGCGTCAATCGTCACACAGGCACGCACACCGCCCGTTTCGCGCCGTTCAAAGGCAAGCGACGCGCCGTGGCGATCAGCAATCCCACGACAGATCGTGAGACCCAGGCCCAAACCGCCGTAGCTTGAGGGACTTGCCGAGACGCTCGCGCTTTTCTGCGTAAGAAGCGCAAAGGATTCGTCGGAGAGCTTTTCACCGGGATTTTCAACGGTGATGCGCCAAGCGGGAGTAGAGGTGCCGGCTGCGTCAAGCCGCACGGAAACAACCGCGTCTTCAGTAATAGCGGAGGACTTGTAGGCGGCTTTGAGCGCCGTCGCTGCATTACGGATGAGGTTCAAAAAGAGGATTTCCAGTTCCAGCGGCTGCCCGGTCACAAAGGCGTCGGAAACCGAAAGCGTGAGCTTGGCGGCGGTGCGCTGCGCAGGATTTTCTTCGGCATCGAACGCCCGAACGGCATTGGCGAGAATCACCGTCAGATCACAACGAACAGGCTTTTGGTTTTCTTTTCTCACGTAGCCTCGCACGCGGGAGACAATCTCGGCGATGCGATCGGCCTCATGATCGATGTGCTTAAGAGCCGTCTCAAGTTCGGTCTTGGCCTGCGATTTGTCGTCCTTGAAGGCCGAGGCCGGGCACTTTAGGCGTGCAATGGCGGCCCACGTGCGGATGCCGCCCACGGGGGCGTTGATTTCGTGCGCGATCATCGAAGACATCTGCTGCACGATCGAGCGCCGTTCAAACCCTGCCAACTGCAGACGCGAGTGCGCGGCTTCCTCACGAATGCGCTCGCGTTCGTTCATTACGTCGGTCAATTCACGCGTACGGCGGGTAAGCAGCCGATGTAGTCTGACTTCGTAGAGAATCAGAAGCAATACGAAGCTTAAGGCAAGCCACACTTCGGTCTTATGACGGGTATAGAGACCCTTAAGACTCATGTCGCGCAGATAGGCGTAAGGCCCCATTTCAAGGTCCTTGAGAAGCGCATCGACTCGAGCGTGAGACACGTTGGTAAGCCATTCGGACCCCGCCGTGTTTTTCAAACTCAAAATGGCGATCGTGACGTCGCGCACAAGCGTCTCAGGAGTGGAACCGAAAGCCAGAAGCGCCACGTCAGGGTAGAGAACCGTGGAGTGCTGACACGCCAACCCGTGTTCGGGATCGGACTTGTCGTCCAGAACGCGCACGGACCCTTGTTCAATCAGACCGCGTGCCTCAATGGATTCCAGAAGACAGGCGGGCAAAACGGCTGCATCGGCCGCACCTGAGTAAAGCGCCGAAATGACGTCAGGGTAGGGATTGTTGCGAAACGAGACGGAGCCGAAAAAATCTTCCGAACTCTTGAGCGTCCTCTTGACTTCCGCCTTCACGGCAAGCCACCCGTCGAGAGCCGTGGGCAACCCCGTGAAGATGCGCTTTCCCTTGAGGTCGGAGAGATGATGTGCCGTACTGTCTCTTCTGACCACCACGGCCGCACCCACAGATTCGTCGGCATTGTGCGCCAGATGAGTCTTTCTCGTGGCAATGCGCACGGTCTCCAGGGAACTCAGAAGACTGAAGGCGGCCGGCGCAAAGATGAAGTCGGGCTTTATCGCCTTGACCTGCTGATCGGCTTCGGCCGCAACCACTGTTGTCGAGCGGATGTCGTATTCGGGAAGGTTTGCCTGAAGCGCCTGCAGCGTTTCCTGGATCAGAAACGCGTCAAAGGGATTCACCATCGTATCGAGTACCGCCACGGTGATGACGGGACGCGCGGGCTCCTGTTGCGGCATTTCGCTCGGTTCGGCCGCTACTGTGTGACCCGCGCAAAAAGCCGCAGCGCTCAACCAAAGCGCAGACGTTTTAAGGCGATGCAAGAGGCGGGACTCGGGCACGGTATCAAAAAATTTGTGGGATTACCCCTGTGCGGGGGTAGTGCAGTTTTTTCCAAATCAACAGAATTCTGCATCAAAGATATCCGATCGTTGAGATGGGGCTTGGAAAAATCTCAATCTCCTCAACTTTAAACGCGATAAGCGATCACGCTTCGGCGGCTACCTTTCATTCGAACTCTGCGGTTATCTCTCCTCACCGCGTGAGTTCGAAAAAACCGTCAGGGTCGACGGCCATACGAAAGCCAAAGAGGGTGCAGCAGCTCTTGGGACGCCGAAGCGTGAATTTTTTCAAGCCTCTTCTTTGAACAACCAAAGGACGACAAAATGAAGAAAACAGTTCTGGCAATCGTTCTTGCGGGCGCACTGGCCGCCACCGCAAGCGCCGCTTCCTTTAAGGCCGGCACTTATACCGCCACGGCTCCAGGCATTCACGGCGACGTCACGGTTCAGGTGACGTTCTCCGCCGACAAGATCACTGAAGTGAAAGTGATCAAGCAGTCGGAAACCGTGGGCATCGGCAGCAAAGCTGTCGAACTTCTTCCCGGTCGCATCACCGAACAACAGTCCCCCAACGTTGACGGCGTGACTGGTGCCACCATCACCTCCACGGCCATTCGCAACGCCGTTGCCAAGTGTGTCACGCAGGCCGGTGGCGACCCCGCCGCCCTTGTTCCGATCAAGGTAAAGAAGGTTGCCAAAAATGAAAATCTCTCGACCGACGTGGTCGTCGTGGGCGGCGGCGGAGCCGGTATGTCCGCCACCATCCGCACCCGCTACAACGGTTTGAACGTGATTCTCGTCGAAAAGATGCCCTTTATCGGGGGCGCAGCTTCGATCTCCGGCGGACAAGTGGTCGCCCAGGGCTCCAAGCTTCAGAAGAAGTTCGGTGTCAAGGACGACTCTGCCGAATCGATGATCAAAGACTTCCAGGCCAACGGTCACAATCTCAACGACATCACCAAGCTTTCGCTCTATGCCAAGAACGTCGGCCCCACGATCGACTGGCTGCATGAAAAGGTCGGAGTGAAGTTCATCGACAACGATCTGCCGTTCCTGGCCGAATACTCGCATCGCCGCGCGCTGGAATTTCAGGGCGGCGCCGGTACCATGGCGCAGCACCTGCGTGAAGTGATCGCCACCAACGGCGCCAAGGTTCTCTACAACACCAAGGTTGAAGAACTGATCGTTGAAGACGGCAAGGTAATGGGCGTCAAGGCCGTTGATTCCAACACCGGTACGACCTACACGATCCGAGCCAAGAAGACGCTGCTGTCGACCGGCGGCTTTGGCAACAACAAGGAAATGTTGCCCGACCACCTTAAGAAGGCTCTCTACTACGGTCCCGTTTCCTCGATGGGCGAAGGCCTCAAGATGGCTCAGAAGCTCGGTGTGAAGACCCAGCTTCTCACTTACGGCAAGCGCTACCCCAACGGCATCGAAGTCGCTCCGGGCAAAGCCAAGTCTACGATTTACGCCAACGTTGGCGCCTTTGACCAGGCGGGCATCTTGGTGAATATCGACGGCAAGCGCTTTGTAAACGAAAAGGCTTCCAACCGTCACATTCTCGATCCGATGCTCGAAAACCGCGACGGCAAGGCCTACGTCTTCATGGACCAGAAGTCCTGGGAAGGCTTCTACAAGCGACTGCCCGAAACCGGTGTCTCGCATGAAGACGCCGACAAGTACATGGCCAACAACGGCAAGAGCGCTCCGCTTTTTGTGCACGGCAAGACGGTTGACGAAGTCGCCAAGCTCGCCGGCATCAATGCTCAGAACCTCAAGGCCACGATCGCTCGTTACAACGGCTTTGTAAAGGCCAAGAAGGACGCCGACTTCGGTCGTCCCGTGCAGTACATGAACGCCCAGATTTCCGACAAGGGCCCGTACTACATCGTTGAGCAGCAGCCGCGCTTTGCCACGACCATGGGTGGCGTCTGCACCGACGACAACCTCAATATGATCAAGGCCGACGGCACGGTTATTCCGAACCTGTACGGCGCCGGTGAAATCGTTGGCGGCGTGATGGGCGACGACTCTCCGGCCGGTGCCAACGTCGGTTGGGCTTTGACCTCGGGCCGTGTTGCAGCCGATGCAATGGCCGCTGCGATCAAGGCTGGCAAGTAACCTAATCCAATTAAAATAAGCTCTCCTACAAAACATCTTTGTGGTGGTTTTCCGGTTCTCGGCTTCGGTCGGGAGCCGGCTTTTTTTGTTGGCTGCAGCGAAAAGAAAGAAGGGAAGTGAGGCGCGGAAGCGTTGCTGAATGACAAGGACGGAGCCCGTGCTCAGACAGGACAAGAAAACGAGTAAGGAACCGAAGTGCAGCTTCGTGACGACCTGCTGGACTCGGTCCGTGAGGAGCGGACACAACCGTGCCCAGGTCCGACGCAGTCGGATATCAACGGATTGATAGCCAGTAGGAAGGGGGAACGGCTGAAATTTACACGAGAAGACGCGGCCGGATGTCTGTTAAAAACCGGTGGATGCTGCATCCAAGTGCCGACATGAAACATGTAGCAAGGCATCGCGATAAGAAGAAAGGTCGCACTTCAATTGCCGTAGTAAGGGATGCAAAGGAAAGACGTGCGCCCGCTCCGGACGCAAAAACGCCCCGCGAGGACAAACCTCATGGGGCGCGAAACCGATAATCAAAGTCTGGGCGATTACGGATTCATGGCACGGTGCAGCGTGTCGAGCACAGCAAGACATTCATCTGCAGGAATCTGCCCCGGGGCGCTCGCCTTGCCGCCAACACTAACGACGGTCAGATCGGAACCGAAGCCTTCGCCGGCCAGTCGGGTCATGGCACCCCATTTGCCCATGCCGATCGTGAGCATCGGACGGTCGGAATAGTAGTGGCGCATCTTGGCGGTGGCCGTCATCACGGCGAGAGCGTCTTCCGGAGAGTTGGCCATCACGGCAATCTTGAGAATGTCGGCGCCGGCAGCCTGTTCGAGTTGCATGCGACGGATGAGTTCGGCTTCGTCGGGCGTGAACTTGAACTCGTGTTCGCTGATGATGACCTTGATGCCCTTGGCGTGAGCGAGCTTCACAAGGCGCTCGATCATAGCGCGATCGCGGAAGAGCTCGATGTCGATCACGTCTGCTTTGCCGTCACGAATGATGGCTTCGTAGACTTCGCCGTAGTACTGGTCTTCGGCGATGAAAGGACCGCCGTCGGTGCCGTTTCGAAGCGTCACGAGCACTGCCTTGCTGCCTGCGGCTTCATAAGCCTTCTTGGTGATCTCGGCAAACTTGGCCGGCGACAAGCGCCCCAGGTAGTCGATGCGTACTTCGACCATGTCAAGAGCCTTGATCGTGGAGAAGTTCTTAAGAGTCTTGAGCATATCGGCTTCATTCTTGTCGGTCGTCGGAGCAAAGATCTTCGGACGACCTTCGCCGATCATGAGATTGCGAACCTTAACGGGTTTGACCTTGCCCTGAGTCCAGCCTTCGATGCGGTTCATCGTGTCCACCGGGCGCTGCTTTTCGGAGAAGTGTTCAGTCGTGCTTGCCAAAGCGGGTAGTGAAGCGGAAGCTGCGGCGGCAACCGTGGAGCTCAGAAGGAATTTGCGACGATTCATTTTTGTTTCCTCTTTTTTTTGTAATCAGGCGCCTGCCGAACATTGCAGGCGTCCTTCCTGAGCCGAATTTTCGAAAGAACTAGTTCGAACCGATACCCCCAAGCGGGGGATGGCAGACAAGAATCGGGAAGGGAGGCCATGCACGTTTTTGACAAAAACAAGGACTGGTGTTGTTTTTTATCCTAGGGTTAACTCCCCCCCCCCCGAGACCACTTTCTTTCATTGTTTTCTTGGTGCCCGAAAGACTCTGGTGACAAGATCGTGCCTGTCCGAACGGACTCCGCCGGATTGAGCTTAAGTCTTTGCAAGAGTCCTTTAGCTCATGTTCCGATCCGGCGGTTTTTGCAAAAACCTATTTTTCCTTGCAGGTCTGAACAAGACTAGGAGATAAATCATGAAAAAGACTTTGGCTGCTGTTGCAGTTCTCGGTGCTTTCGCCGGCTCGGCTCTCGCTGCTGACGTTCAGCTCTACGGTATCGTTGACACGGGTCTTCAGTATGTCCACGGCGACACTGATTCCACCGCCCCCAACAGCGATTTCGATTCCTTCTCGATGGAATCCGGTATGGCCTCCGGCTCCCGCTTCGGTTTTAAGGGCACGGAAGACCTCGGTAACGGTCTGACGGTTGGTTTCATTCTGGAAGACGGCATCAAGTCCGACACCGGTGTTGACGACGACGTGTTGTTCAATCGTGAATCTAGCCTCTTCCTGCAGGGTGGTTTCGGTAAGGTTGCTTTCGGCCGTATCGGTTCCTTCAACGGTGGCGTGAGCTCCTGGGCCAAGTACGGTGTGATGTCCGTCTTTGGCACATCCTGGGGTGACTACTCCGCTCAGGCTGGTACTTGGGCCATGGGCGCCGGTATGTGGAACAACATGATTGCCTATGAAACCCCGAGCTTCGCCGGCTTCAAGGTGTTTGCTCAGTACGGCATGGGTAATCAGGTAGACGGTGTCGATGAGAACGGAAAGGCCGGTAAGTTTGGTGAAGAAAACGAATCCTCGAGTGACCGCTACTATGCTATCGGTGCCTCTTACAACAACGGTCCTTTGAGCTTGTACTTCGCAGTTGATTCCATCAACTATGCTTCTGTCACCATGGAGCAGGCAGGTGAATCCATCAAGGATCAGGATGACAGCCTGACCGTGACCTTCGGCGGTAATTATGACTTTGAAGTGGTCAAGCTCTATGCCGGTGCTCAATACTTCGACGAAATCAAGACCAGCAAGATGAAGGGCGTTATTCAGGATGTTGACGTCTTCAATAGTGGCGCCCAGAAATTTGCCGACCGCATGAAGGGCTGGAGCCTTGGTGTGTCTGCCGGTATTCCCGTTGCAGGCGGTACCGTCATGGTGGGCGCAGCCTACTTGGATGCCGAAGCGGCTGACAGCGAATCCTCCGAAGCAACTCGTGACGACGAACTGACCCGTTGGATCGTTTCTGCCGGTTACGACTATCCGTTCTCCAAGCGCACGGATGTCTACGGTGTTGTGACCTACAACCAGGACAGCATGAAGTACACGGGCAACCATGCCGATCAGGATCCGTACATGTTCGGCGTGATGGTCGGTCTGCGTCACCGCTTCTAATCTGACCCTCTCTATATAAGAGAGACATCGATTAGCCAAACCCGCTTCGACTTCGGTTGAGGCGGGTTTTCTTATGTCCGGAGTCAATTCAAGACCGTAACAAAACACCATCTTGTTGCCTGAGTGTTTTTACCTATTTTTTCTCCGTCAAAAATTCAAACTCAGGCGTAGACTCAAATTGATTGAGACCCATAAGAATCGCTTAAGGCTTCCACAAAAAACCTGCACGATTCTTGTTCGCCTCAGACATTTCGATTCGTTTGCTCAACTTCAGATAGGAGAGAGGAAAGATGAGTATTCGCAAGGTTTGTGCGGCGTGTCTGACTGCGATGTTTGCTGCCGGCGCAGCAACGGCTCTGCAAGCAGCCGAACCGGCCAAGACGGCTCCGTCGACGTTCAAACCCGGTACCTACACGGCCACCGTCAACGGCCACAATGCTCCGGTCACGGTGAAGGTCACGGTCAGCAAGAACCGCATCGAAAAGATCGACACCTCCAAGAATCTTGAAACGATTGGTGTTGGCCAGGTTGCTCTGAAACTGATGACCGACAAGATCATCAAGTACCAGTCGCTGGGTGTGGATGCGATTACCGGCGCTTCGATTTCGAGCTTTGCCGTTTTAAGCGGTGTTGAAAAGTGCTTGGAACAGGCCGGCGGCAATATGGACAAGCTCGGCGAGCAGGTTGAAAAGCATCCTGCCGGCACGAAGACCTATGACGCCGATGTCGTCGTGATCGGCGGCGGCGGTTCCGGTCTGGCAACCGCCATTGCCGCTTATCAGGCCGGTGCCAAGAAAGTGATCGTCATTGAAAAACTCGGCTATCTCGGCGGTTCGACCAACGTTTCCGAAGGTGCTCTGAACGCAGTTGACCCGAAGCGTCAAGGCAAGCAGGGCATTGAGGACAGCTTCGAGAAGTTCTATGACCAGACGATGAAGGGCGGCCACAACAAGGGCAATCCGGAACTCGTGAAGTATTTGACACAGAACTCCATGAAGTCGGTCGAATGGCTCGAAAGCATGGGCGTGAAGTTTAAGGACGAGATCGGCACGGCTACGGGCGCTCTCTGGCAGCGCAGCCACTATCCTGCCACTCCGTCCGGCAACACCTACATCCGCAGCTTCGAACAGGTCATCAAGGACACGAACGGCGCAATTCAAGTTCTGACGGATACGGCCGCCACCGACCTTCTGCAGGATAAGGGTCGCATCACGGGCGTGACCGCCAAGCACTTCGACCAGAAGGTAATCCTCAACGCCAAGGACGGCGTTGTGATCGCCACGGGCGGTTTCGGTGCCAACATCAAGTTCCGCCAGGAAGTCAACACGGGCGTTTGGAAGAGCGTCAAGCTTGACAACTCGATCGGCTGCACCAACATCCAGAAGGCCGCTCAGGGCGACGGTCTGATCATCGCCAAGAAGCACGGCGCCGACTTGATCAATCTGGACGACATCCAGATTCACCCGTGCGGCACGCCGGGTACCGGCCTGATGGAAAACATCCGTACGTCCGGCCGCAACCGCATCTTCGTGAACGTTGAGGGCGACCGCTTCGTCAATGAAGGCGCAGCACGCGACGTTCTCGCTGGAGCCATCTTTGCTCAGCCCAAGAGCACGTACTACGTCGTTGTGAACAAGGTTCGCTATCCGAGCCGCGACTGGGTTGACGCCAACGGCGCCACGATCCGCGACATGGTTGCTCTCGGCTCTGTTGTAGAAGCCAACACGCTTGAAGAACTTGCCAAGAAGACCGGCATGAATCCCGCCAAGTTGAAGGCCAGCGTCGACAACTACAACAAGATCGTCAAGGGCGAGATGAAGGATCCGCTGGGCTTCCAGGCCAACAACAAGGCTGACACAACCTTGACGGAAGGTCCCTGGTACGCCTGCAAGAAGGTGCCGACCGTTCACCACACGATGGGCGGCATCAAGATCAACGTCAACGCTCAGGTCATTGACGTCAACGGCAAGGTCATTCCGGGTCTGTACGCTGCCGGTGAAGTCACGGGCGGCATTCACGGCTCCAACCGTCTTGGCGGCAACGCCATTGCCGACATCATGACGTTCGGCCGCGCGGCAGGTACCAATGTCGTGAAGATGAAGTAACGCAAAATCGGCACTCGCTCGCCGTTACGGCGAGCGTTCCGAAAACCGGCAAGAACTCAAAGAGAAATTTCCTCGAGAGTTCGAGCCGGTTTCTTTTTCGCTCTTATCGCTGGTCATAAGGCAAACGGTCTAGGGCATTTGCCTCAAGACAAGTGAAATAGCCGCTCCTAAAATCGTCAAGATAGGCTATGAGCCGAGAATAAGCATCAAGCGAACACATAGAACAATGAAAGCTTGAAAAGACAACGGGAGATAAAAATATGAAAGCGCTTGCCGCCTTAAGCCAATTTGTCAATAAAACATTTGCCCTGTGGGTGCTTGTCTTTGCGGCAATCGCCTACGCCGCGCCCGATCCATTTAAACCGCTGGCCGGTTGGATCTCTCCGCTTTTGGGTTTGGTGATGTTCGGCATGGGGCTGACCCTTTCGGTCAATGACTTCAAACTGGTGCTCTCAAAACCCGTGGATGTGTTGATCGGCATCCTCGCCCAGTTCATCATCATGCCAACGCTTGCTTATCTGCTTTGCATCGTGCTGCAACTGCCAGCCGAAATCGCCGTAGGCGTGATCCTCGTTGGCTGCTGCCCGGGCGGAACCTCTTCCAACGTCATGACCTTCCTGGCGCGCGGCGATACGGCGCTGTCGGTTACCATCACCAGCTGCACGACGCTTCTGGCGCCCATCGTAACCCCGGCTCTGATTTGGCTCTTTGCACATCAGTGGATTGAAATCGACCCGCTGGGCATGTTCTGGTCAATCTGCCAGATCGTTCTGATTCCGATTGCCATCGGCGTGGCGATTCATACGATTCTCGGACAGGACCGCGTGGCCGTGGCCGCAACCTGCCTGCCGCTCATTTCCGTGGTGTCGATTGTTCTGATTGTGATGGCCGTCGTTGCCGTCAGCCAGCCCAATATCGCCAAGAGCGGTCCGCTGGTGTTTGCCGTGGTTGTTCTTCACAACGGTCTGGGCTACGTAGTGGGTTATCTCGCCGCCAAGCTCTTTAAGATGAATCTGGCCAAGAGAAAATGCTTGGCCATCGAAGTCGGCATGCAGAACTCGGGCCTTGGCGTGGCGCTTGCGACCGTACACTTTGCCACGATGCCGCTAGCCGCTCTGCCTTCGGCCATCTTCAGCTTCTGGCACAACATTTCCGGCCCGATCGTCGCAACGATTTTCCACCGTTGGACGGAAGAAAACACGAAGTCGTAGTGCTCTGAGCAACACCGGAAGTTAAAAAAATGCCGGCGAGCTTTTTAGCTTTGCCGGCATTTTCTATTGTCAGTGCGATTGAGCGGTCGCCGCTTTGGGCGGAATCACACCGCCTCGGAATAGCCCAAGGAGTGTACCGACGGCTGCTGCGAACCAGACGGTCAGGAGCAGAGCCATCAGACCATAGGCAATCATGCCGAGAAGTTCAAGGTTCGCAAGGCTCGAAAGTCGAATGCTCAACACGGTCATCGCGCCGATCGGAAAGACGAACGCCCACCAGGAAAGCGCAAAGGGCAATTTGCCTTGCAGCGCGTTGCGAACGGTCATGGCCAAAGCCAAAAGAAGCCACCAAAGCGAGGCCCCCATAAAGCCCATCGCGACCAACAAGCCGTAGCTCATCGCGGCTTCGTTTCCTGCGGCGTGCAAAAGCGACAAAAGACTCAGCGGAATCACACCGAGAGGAGCCAGATGCACCCACAGCGTCGGAGTCATCTTGCCTTCGATGGCGGGCATCAGGAAATGGCGTGCCATAGTGATGGCCACCAGTGCGATGTACATGAAGAACCCTGCACCCATGCCGAGCATGTTGACGCCGAAATATACCTCGCGCATCAGGCCTTGCGCCTGAGCCGCCAGGCCGGCACCGGCCACAGGAATCACCACGAGACCCACCGCCGGGATGAAATGCGCGGGCGTGACCATCTGAAGCTTCAGGCGATCAAGCGTAAATAGCCGAAAGAGAATCAAGTAGCTTGCGGCAAAGGTGCCGATGGCGCCGGTCCACCACAGCAAAGCGACCCAATTGGGATCAATGCCGCGCATGCTCCATTGACCTGCCATAACCAATAACGCGATAGGGAAGGTCGCGTAGAAACTTCCCTCGACGGGGTGCGAGATCGTTTCAAAGACCGCGCGAGGGTAGATGAGAATGCGAAGCACGGCGGCGAAGCCGAGCACCAACAGCATCGCAATCGCTGTGTAGTGAAGAGCGTCGGCAATCCACACCGCTGCGGTTCCCGCAAAAAGAAGCTGAGCGGCCAGGCTGGCCACCGACGTACCCATGACAGAGGCAAACCATCCCGGGGCCATTGTTTTGACAAAGTGCATCGTTAACTTTCCTCAGAATCGGTTGAAACGGTCAACAACTCGGGCGACGAAGCCTTCCAGTCCTGTACGCCGTCGGAGAGCACATAAAGCGTCTTACCGTGTTTGGCAAAGATTTCCTGAGCCTGCCGCGCCAAAAAGCAGTAGGGACTGCGGCAGTAGGCGGCAGCGGGAGTTTCCGAGTCCAGCTTTGATATGGTCTCGGAAAGACTTGCCAGTGGCATGCTCAGGGCGCCGGCCAGATGTCCGCTTCGGAACTCTTCGAGCGGACGCACGTCGATGAGCTGAAGCTTTCCCTGTTGTGCAAGCGACAGACCTTCGGACAGCGAGAGTTCATCCTTGACGTCCGTTTGCGGAGCTCCAAGAAGTGTCTCGGCCGTCGTGCGAAGCAGCACCGCCAGTTGCAAAACTTCCTGACAGCGCACGGCGTACCAGCGAAAACGCCCTTTGCGCTCGACCGTCAAAAGACCGCATTCGATCAACACCTGCAGATGCTGGCTCACGCTTCTGATGTCGGTCTGCAAAAGGGAAGCAATCGTCTCGACGCTTCTAGGAGCCTGCGCCAGGATCTCGATGATCTCCAGACGCGTCTGCTGACCTAACGCGCGGCTCAAGCGCCCCACTTGCGCGTACAAGGCATGCTTCTGAGCAAGATATTCAGACATAGAAAAACTCGATCGTCGTGAAGTTGTTTTCCGTCAATCTACAGAACGTTGGAATGTTGGGCAATACACTTGCAAAACAATGAGTTACTCAAATAACAGAAAGCATCTTAAGGGATACTTCAGATTGGCCGATCGGCGCCATACTCATCAATTTATGAGTGCCCAACATAGAAAATATCTATTGAGCCGATGATCAAAAAAGAACAACTATGGGTACTCCTTCGGGATAGAGCGCAAAGTTCGGCGAATCGGGGCATTAAAAAAGAAAGAGGAGGGAAACGAGAATCGTTTTTATCGGCAAAAGAAGTAGAGCGACTCCGCATAACGGATTAGGGAAGAGATTCGGGAGCCGTTCCACAGAGGGAGAGACAGAAAGGAAACGAACGTTAACAATGGCTCAAACCTTGGCGAAAGGCTCTCACAAGAGAGCATTCGTCGGAGTCAAAAGCTTTTTGTTTTTTCCACTAGGAGAGCCCCCATGAACGAGTTCCTCGGACTCTACCCGGCCTGGCTTGAGCCCGGCATCGGTGCGGGATGGGTGATCGGCTTCATCGCCACGATCCACGTGCTGTTTTCGCACGCTTCGGTCGGTGCCGCGCTTGTCTTTGCGTGGCTTGCACGACGTGCGGTGACGGCCAACCAGCCCCGGCATCTTGACTTTATCCGCAAATACGGCGCCTTCCTGCTGATCTTCAGCTACGTGCTCGGCTCCGTCACCGGCCCCGGCATCTGGTTTGCCGCCACAATCGCCAATCCCCGCGGCATTTCGGCGCTGATTCACAACTTCGTCTGGCTCTGGGCCACCGAATGGGTGTTCTTCCTGATCGAAGTCGCCGGCGTCTATCTGCTCGTGTACCTCGCAGGCCGCGTGCCCATCAAAACCTATCTGCGCTACTGCACGATCTTTGCCCTCTCGAGCGTCGGCACGCTTCTCATCATCGTGGGCATTCTCTCGTTCATGCTCTGGCCCGGTCAAGATTCGTGGTACCAGACGGGCGGTGTGCTCTCGGCCTTCTTCGGAGAATCGATGTTCGCGCAGCTCTCGGCCCGGTTCTTCTTCATGCTCACCATCACCGGCGTCGTGGGCGGCTTTGCAGCAGCCAAGACCGCGGATCCGGCAGAAAAGAGCTACATCGCGCGCACGCTCTCTGGTCTGGGCGCTGTGGGCGCCGTGTTGGGTACCGCGAGCCTCTACTGGTTTGCATCGACTTTGTCGTCGGACGCCACCATCGTTTCAGCTACCCGCATGCCCGAAAGTTTTGCCGCGATGATGTGGGCAGCCCTCGCGGTCACACTCGTGTACTTTGCGCTCACCGCCTGGCGACCGTCCGTCATGAATCTACCGCTGACCGTCGCCGCCACGCTCGTTATCCTCGTGCTGGGACTTGCACCGAGTGAGACGGCCCGTGAAATCGTTCGCAAGCCCTGGGTGGCCGGCCGCTTTGTCTATGCCAACCAGATCATCGGACGCGACGTACCGGCACTGGAAGTTAAGAGCGAATTGCCGGTTCTCTCCAAAAACGGGTTCCTTGCAACGCACCCGTTTATACCGGAGAACCTTCGCAAACCCGAGGGCAAGTGGGAGCGTCTGGAAGCAGGCCGCCTGATTTCGATTGCCGCCTGCTCGAGCTGCCATTCGCTCACTGACACCGGCATCCGACCGATCGCCAAGTACTTCCCGGCAGAGGCCGACGCTGCCGGCATCAAGGACTGGCTCTCGGCAGGGCTCTACCGCGGCCACATCGTCTACATGCCGCCGCTGCCCTTGCCTGAACTCGATCGCGACGTGATGAGCGAATTCCTCGCCGAAATCATCGCCGTTCAGAAAACCGATCCGCAACGGGCCGCGAATTACGCCGTCAAAGGCTTTCCGAAGGACTCCGTGGGAGGTAAGTAATCATGAATGAAAATCTGACGACTGCCGCTGCCGCCATGACCGCAGCTCTGGCCGACCCCGCGGGCGCGCCCTCGCATCCGGCCATCTTTGTGGTGTTGGGCGTCGTGACCTTTGCGCTTCACATCGCTGCCGTGTCGATTCTGCTCGGCAGCACCGGTCTGGCGATCTTTGCCCGCTACAAGGCAACCGACTATTGGCTGCGTCTGGGTTCGACCATGGCCTTTACGGCCAAAGCCGCCACGGGAGCCGCAATTGTTCTGGGCGTTGCGCCGCTTCTTTTCGTGCAGGTCATCTTCGACCCGTTCTGGTACGCCTCCAGCATGCTCTCGGCCGTCTGGACTCTGGTGTTCCTGGGCTTGCTGATGATCGGTTATCTCGCGCTTTACCGCGTTCACTCGATCCTTCACACGCAAGGAGGGGAGAATAACGGCCGAGGAGCCGTACTGTGGCTTGCCGTCGCTCTGGTGCTTTTTCTTGCCTGCGGCACACTCATGCACGTTCTCTCAAATCAGGCGCTCTTTCCGACGCACTGGCTTGAGTGGTATGCGCCCGAAGGTCAGGTCGACACGTCCGGCCGCGGTCTGCATTACGTACTGATCCCAAGACTGCTCTTTTTCTTTGCCTTGTCGCTGCCTGTTACGGCCGCCTGGATCTACGGCATGCGCCGCTGGGTGCTTTCCAAATCGCACCAGACCATGGAAGACGGGCTGTATTCCGACTTCTTGGAAAAGGTCGCCTTCGGCGTGGGCCGCACGGGTGGCATTCTCGTGGTGCTGTTGGGCATCGTCTGGATGGCATGCCTGCCTTCCGAGCAGTCCTGGTTCCTGTTGTCGGCCTGGCCCTATGTTGGGTTGATCGGTGCACTCTTCTTCGTGGCAATGCCGTTCATCCAGAAGCGCCGGCGTCTGTGCACGACCTGCAACTACATGGCTTTTGTGATGACGATTGTCATGACGGTGTTGCTTGCCGCTGTACGTGAAGCGCTGCGCGTGGGCACGCTCCTTGAATCTGCCGGCTTCAACCCGATGAATCTGGCCGTGCATTGGGACGTTCCGAGTCTTGCCATCTTCTTTGTGACGTTCCTTCTGGTGGGCGGAACGGCTCTGGCGTACATCTTCATTTCAGCCTGGAAAGCGGGACTTGCGACGGCAGGGCAACCCGGCGCCGTCTGGACCCCGTCAGCCGGTCTGGAACGTCTTGGCTTCTGGGCCAGCGCACTGCTGGGCCTTTGGATCGTCGGCTACTTCGTGGTCGGCTTCGCGGTTGTTTTGCAATAAGGGAGACGACACGATGCAAACCAAACAGCTGAAGTATCTGACTGTTGCGGCGGCCTCCGTACTCATTGTCTCGATCGCCTACGCCGCCGACAAACCGGCAGAATCCACCAAAGAACCGTCGGGCGCAACCTTTGCGCACACCTGCGCGGCCTGTCACGGCACCTACGGCTACTCCAACGACTCGGCGTTTCCGGGACTGGCCGGCATGGACCACCAAGTCTTTGTGCGGGAGATGAAACGATTCCGCTCCAAAGACCGTCCGAGCTCCATCATGAGTCACATTGCCGACGGTTACAACGATGCCGAACTCGAGCGCATGGCCGCGTTCTTTGCCGCTTTACCGAAGAAACCTGAGGGCAAGTCCGCACCCGAACAACCGAGCAAAGGGGAGACACCGTGATGTTTGATACCTTTAACACCAAGGGCCTTGCGGGCCGCAGTGCGACCTCGCTCTACACACGCCGCCGACTTCTGGCGACGGCAGCTGGCTTTGCCGCTGTCTCGATTCTGCCTGCCGCAGGCGCTCTAGCCAATGTCAAGAGCCTTGCCAAGCACCGCGTTCTCATCGTAGGCGCCGGGGTGGGCGGCGCAACGGCAGCGCGTTATCTGAAGATGTGGCAGCCCGACGCCGACGTCACCATCATCGAACGAAATCCCGTGTTCATCCGCCACTACGGCAGTTCCGAACACCTCACCGGCGCGGTTTCGATGGCCGACCTCACAGTAAGCTATGAGGGCCTACGCGCGCACGGCGTCAAGATCGTGCAGGGTGTGGCGCAAGCGCTTGACCCCGTGAGAAAGGAAGTCGGCGCCACCGTCAACGGTTCGGTGCAAAAGTTCGGCTACGACTCTCTGATCGTCTCGCCCGGTGTCGAGCTGCTCTACGACAAGATTGAAGGCTACAGCGCCCAACTTGCCAACAGCACGATTCCCTCGGGCTGGATTGCGGGCGTACAGACCGAGATCCTGCGCCGACAGCTGCTTGCCATGCCTGACGGCGGTACCGTTGTGCTCGTTGCGCCCCCGAATCCGTACCGCTGCCCGCCGGGGCCATACGAGCGCAGCGCTCTGATGACCGAATGGCTCGGTCACTACAAGCCGCGCAGCCGCGTCGTGATCGTCGACCCGAAAAACGACTTCGTGACCGACGAGACGATGATTCTCGGCTGGAACCATCTCTACGGCTTTACACCGCCTCAGCCTTACTACGACAAGCTTGAAAAATTCATGGTCGAGCCCAAAGCCGACTGCAGGCTCGAGTGGATTCGTCAAAAGGACGGCGGAAAGCCGCTTTCCATTGATCCCGCTACCCGAACCGTCACGGCTGAAGGCGGAAAGATCAAGGCGGACGTCTTGAATATCGTTCCGCCGATGCGTGCGGCCAATGTAGCGCGAACCTTTGGACTCACGAATGACTCCGGGTTTTGTCCGATTGATCGCCGCACCTTCGAGTCGACAAAAATTCCCGACGTATATGTGTTGGGCGACGCCTCAATTGCAGACGCCATGCCCAAGTCCGGATATTCGGCCAACACGCAGGCAAAGGTCTGCGTACGTGCTCTCATCGGCAAGGTCACGCAGACCGGCATTCCGGAACCGGCGTGGTCCAACACCTGTTATGCGCTTGCGGGCGACGACTGGGGGCTATTCGTGGCCGACACGTTCCGTATCGTCGACGGCAAGATTGCTCGCACCAACACAAGGGCGCGCTATCAGGATCTCAGCGCCTCGCGTGAAGAACGCATGGTCGCCTCACGCTACTTGAGAGCCTGGATGCGCAGCATCACGGCCGACGCATTCGGTTAGGAGAACACACGATGAAGACTTTGAAATATCTTGCTGCAGCCGGTCTTCTTGCGGCAGCCGCCGCAGCCGTTGCCGCAGAAGACAGCCCGGTGATCTCCGAGCAGGCGGGCGCGAAAAATTCGATAGTGACGGCAGACGTCGCAGTACAGGCGCCGGCCCCCGCTGTCAAACAAAAGACAGCGCTTTCGCCCGAGGAGTGGCAGCGAGTATTAGCGGCCATGCCCAAAGCCGAAGTCATGAACGGCTTTGCCGTGCACAGCAAGCAGTTCTGCGCAAGCTGTCACGGCAAGGAAGGCATTGTCGATACGCCCAACTGGCCGGATGTGGCAGGCCAACCGTATGCCGTCACCGTCAAGGCCCTTTTGGACTACCGCGACGGACGCCGCAAGGGAACGCCCGCGTCCGACCTGATGTCGGCGGCCGCCGCCAAGCTCACCGATCAGCAGATTGCCGATGTGGCGGCGCTTTACGAATACCTTCCGGGACGCAACGCCAAGAAAGCGGCGCCGACCACACCCGCACCGGAACTTGTCAATTCGGGCGACGCCTCGCGCTACATCACCCCGTGCGCTGCTTGTCACGGCATTGATGCCCGCGGCAACAACAACGGACTGGTGCCGGTGCTCCACGGTCAGCAAGCGACTGTACTTGCCGCCGCACTCAAGGACTACCGCTCGGGTGCCCGACAGTCCGATATGCTCGGAGAAATGCGCGTCTTCAGCCGCAAGCTCACGGACGCTGAGATTGAGCAGCTGGCCAACTGGTACGCCGCTCAGCCGGGACGCGTCGGTCAGGAAGAAAAGAAGGGAGAAGGGGAGCCGTAACCGGTCAAAGGAACGGACTTAAGATCCTTTCGTTGAACAAAACCAAAGCCCGTGAGTGTTGTGCTTGCGGGCTTTGCGTCATCGTGCAAAGCAATCTCATTCTCGCCCATATACTTTGTACAATCTTTACATCAGTTTTTCTCGACCTGATGCCTAAAGAAGCTTGCAGCACGGTCCACCCAACCTTCGGCTGCCGTATTCGTCCCGAGACCAAAGCCGTGCGGCATACCTTCGACGCGCATATATTCGACTTCAGTTCCCAGCTTCTTCATCGCGCGCATGCGCCAATCGGCCACCTCCACGGGAGCAATGGAATCGTTCGTGCCCTGTACCATGAACGTCGGCGGATCGTCGTACGAAACGTCGCTGTAGCCCGTATAGGCCATGAGCACGGCCGCTGCCTTGGACTTATCCGGAAAACCGTAGGCTTCAAGACCCACGTCACCCATCACCGCCGCCATGCGCGCGCCGGCCGAACTTCCCATCAGCGCGTATTTCGTTTCGCTTACGCCGAGCTCTTTGGCGTGCGTCAGGATGTAGTAGAGGCCTTCAGCCATATCCATCATCGCCGTTCGGCCGCCTCCGGAGACCCGGTACTGAAGAACGAAAGCATTCAACCCGTTTCGATTCATGGCTTCGGCGTAAGGAAAGCCTTCTTGGATGGAACCGACGTACACAAAGCCGCCGCCCGCGCAGATCAGCACGAACGGAGCGCCCTTGGGACCGGGTTTGGAAACTGTTATAATAAATCTGCGCATATATGATTGAACATATTCGAAATGAGCAGATTTGTAAGCATTGGTGAAGCCTCGAAACGTCTCGGAGTTTCCATTTCAACTCTTCGTCGTTGGGAACACGAAGGACGTTTGGTTCCGGAACGTACCAAAGCCGGACATCGTCGATACGATTTGGCGAAGATCGATGATGTTCGCCCGATGCGGTCCGCTTCAGATGCGTTAAAACCGAAAAAGACGATTGCTTATGCGCGGGTTTCGAGTCGCGACCAAAAAGCCGATCTTGAAAAGCAGGCACAAGTGCTGGAAATGTTCTGTGCTCAGAACGGCTGGCAGTACGAGGTGATTACCGATCTCGGCAGCGGAATGAATTACCGCAAGAAAGGCTTGACTCGACTTCTCAATCTGCTAATCTCCGGCGAGGTTGGCCGTTTGGTGATCACCCACAAGGATCGACTATTGCGCTTTGGTGCAGAGCTTGTCTTTTCCGTGTGCGAAATGAAATCGGTCGAAGTCGTCATCATCAATCAAGGCCCCGACAGCTCATTTGAAGAAGATTTGGCCAAGGATGTGCTGGAAATTATCACGGTTTTCAGCGCGCGACTTTACGGCTCTCGCAGCAAAAAGAACCAAAAACTTATTGATGGCATGAAAAGCGCCGTGCAGGCTGCGAAGATTGAAGAATGACGACCTTTCAGCTGGGATTTCGTACAAAGCTTGATCCGAACAAAGCTCAAGCCAACTATTTTGCGCGAGCCTGCGGCGTTGCCCGGTTTTCCTACAACTGGGCGCTTGAGCAATGGCAAAAGCAATATCAAGCGCACAAGAAGGATCCGAGTCTTCCCAAACCCAACGAAGCCGCACTTCGTCGGCAGATCAACAGCATCAAAAAGACTGAATTTCCTTGGATGTTGGAGGTGACCAAGTGCGCCGTGCAGTACGGCATCAAGAACTTGGGAAAAGCCTTCCAGAACTTTTTCAAGAATCCCAAGCACTTCAGCTATCCGCAATTCAAGAAGAAATTCCAACACGACAGCTTTACGCTGTCCAACGACGATTTTAAGGTCGAAGGTTCTCGCATTCGCATCCCGCGTATCGGCTGGGTGCGAATGCACGAGGCTTTGCGCTTTGAAAATGCCAAACTGCTTTTTGCGACAATCAGTCGCGTGGCAGACGACTGGTACATCAGCTTTCAGCTGGAACTGCAGGACTTAAAGCATCTGACACCGGCCAAGAACCACGGCCGTGTCGGGGTTGATCTTGGAGTCAAGCAAATGGTGACGCTGTCGGACGGGCATGTTTTTGAAGCACCCAAGCCTTTGGGCAAGTACTTGCAGAAGCTCAAGCGGCTGCAGCGCAAGATGTCGCGCACAAAAGCCAAAGGAAGCAACCGGGCAAAACTCGGCAAGGTCATCGCACGACTGTACCGTCGGATTGCCGACATTCGAAATGACGCACTGCACAAGGTGACGAACTTCATTGCGTCAAACTACTCCACGGTCGTGATTGAAGATCTCAATGTGAAGGGCATGCTTAAGAACCACAAGCTGGCCCGCTGCATTGCAGACGTCGGCTTTGGAGAATTTCGTCGGCAGTTGAGCTACAAGATGCAGTTGCGCGGCGGCGAGCTGATTGTCGCAGACCGATGGTATCCGAGTTCAAAGATGTGCCGTTTCTGTCACTGCAAGAACGAAGACATGACGCTGTCGGATCGAGAATGGGTCTGCCCGCACTGCAGCAGCAAGATCGAGGATCGAGATCTGAACGCAGCCCTGAATTTGTGTGAATACAGAGAAAGCTGGGGATCTGATGATGCTTGGGCATCGAAGGATCCGTCCGAGAGTTCACCGGACTTAGCCCCGCCAGTGGTAGTCTGCCGGCAAGACGAGCTGGTCGGCGGCATTGATTCCCTGCGGAACAATGCCTCAACCGATGAGGGAGCATCAATGCTGAAGGGGCATCCTGAAGTAAATGCTTCCGTAGACTGGGGAAGAAAACCAACCATTGAGCCCTCTAAATTGCTGGTGGGTAGAAATAGTTAGGTTTTCAGTAACGGATAAAAGAAAAGTCCCGCGTCCTTGTGAAAAAGCGGTATCCAAATGCGATCGTCCGCCTTGGCGCGGACCTTGAGCCGGTTGAGAATGCCGCAGGCAGCCGAAACATCGACGTGAGTGTGGTACGGCAAAAGGCGAGAGAGGCGGGACAACGGCATCTGGCGATCAGTCTCGCTGAGGTCGCGATAGCGGGAAACCGTCTCAAGCGGAAGAAGATAGCGTGCAAAAGGCTCAAACAGCGGCTCGTCGAGCACGTCGCCGACGGTTGACTGCGGCGTGAAGGTGCCGTTCGCAATATCACGAGCAATGGACATGGGGCCAAAACAAGAAAAAGAGGCGGCAGCAAGGAACGTCAGAAGCTGCCGCCTGGAGCCAGGGTTATGCACCATGGTCAAACTCTTGGGATGGATGTCACTCACTCAGTCAACCGTTGCGTCCGTAAAACGGCTGTTGTAGCGGTCGCACTGAATGGGCAAAGCGTCGAGCATGCGGTTGAGCTCGGTCATTTCCTCGTCCGCAAAGACCACATCGCCAGCGCCGACGTTTTCTTCCAGACGATGCAGTTTCGTAGTTCCCGGAATCGGCACGATCCACGGACGGCGCGCCAACACCCAAGCCAGAGCAATCTGAGATGGCGTTGCGTTCTTGGCCGTAGCCATATTGCGGATGAAATCAATGATGCCTTGGTGAGCCTTGATGTTTTCAGGATAGAACAACGGCAGATTGCGACGGAAGTCCGTTTCCACGAGCTTTTCGTTGGGATTGATCGTTCCGGTCAGGAATCCGCGCCCCAGCGGACTGTAAGGAACGAAACCGATGTTGTGCTTTTCGAGGACATCGAAGACACCGTTTTCTTCGGACTCGCGGAAGATCATCGAAAATTCGTTTTCAACCGCTGCAAGCGGGCAAACAGCCTGTGCACGCTCAATCGTCTTGGGGCCGACCTCTGAGAGTCCCCAGCCGAGGATCTTGCCTTCGGCAATGAACTTGCCCATGGTCTCAGCTACGTCTTCCACTGGCACCTTCGGATCGACGCGGTGCAGATAATAAATGTCCACGTGGTCGGTGCGAAGACGCTTTAACGATCCTTCGAGCGACTTTCTCAGAGTCTCGGCTCGTGCGTCCAAAATCAGATTGCCGTCGGCAGCAAAGGCGATGCCGCATTTTGTGGCGATACTGACTTTATCGCGCAAACCGTCGAGCGCCTTTCCGACGAGCTCTTCGTTGATGTATGGACCGTAGCTTTCGGCGGTGTCGAAAAGCGTCACGCCCATATCCACTGCCTTATGGATGAGCTCGATCATGTCCTTTTCGGGCGACGGACGACCGTAGCCGAAGTTCATGCTCATGCAGCCCAGGCCGATTTCCGAAACCGTGATGCCGCTTTGTCCGAGAGTGCGTTGTTTCATTTCTGTATCTACCAAAAAGGGGTTTTTGACAGGAAAAATCGTATCGAGCGGCCTCGTCGTTCTTTTGCCGAAAGTCCGCTCGTTTTTGCCAATTCCTGCCGTTTCGGTTTTCATCAGTGCTCTATGTGACGAGAGCACATCCACTCGATGATCTTCGGGTCACGGTGCGAGAAAAACTGACTGGTGTTGGTATCCAATGCCGCAATGCGTTTCATGTCGTCCTCTTCAAGCTCGAAATCAAAAATGTTGAGGTTCTCGACCATGCGTTCGGGACGAACGGTTTTGGCAATGATGACAGCGCCAAGTTGGTGGGCGTAACGCAACACGATCTGGCCCACCGTGCGTTCATAACGATGAGCAATGCTCTCAAGCGTCGGATGCGTGAACAAATTGTTTTTGCCCTCGGCAAAGGGGGCCCAGGCCTCAGGCGTCGTGCCGAACTTATTCAGAATCGGAAGAGCATCCTGCTGTTGACAGAAGGGATTGATCTCAATCTGATTGACATGGGGGCAAATGGCATTGTGATGCGCAAAATCAATGAAACGATCCGATGCGAAATTGCTCACGCCGATGGCTCGAAGAATCTTGTTCTGGTAGAAGCTTTGCATCGTGCGCCAGGCGCCGTAAACGTCACCCACCGGTTGGTGAATCAGATAAAGGTCGAGGTAATCGAGACCGAGCAAGTCGAGAGAGCGGTCAATGGCTCGGCGCGCACCTTCTTCGCTTGCATCCTCCACCCAAAGCTTGGTTGTGATGAAAAGTTCTCGACGATCCAACCCGCAAGCCTTGATGGCGTGACCGACGGCAGCTTCATTGCCGTAAGAAGCGGCGGTGTCAATGGCACGGTATCCGGCAGCAATCGCATCTTCTACGGCTTTCTGGCATTCCTTGAGGTCGCGAATTTGGTACACACCGAAAACGGCGGCCGGCATCAGTACGCCGTTGGAAAGCGAGACGTTTGGAATCCTAGACATTTGTTTTCTCCGAAGGCGGCAGACAGAAGAACAAGCGATTCCGCCGCCGAAGTGTTTCCGATGCCGATCATTCTCGGCCAGGAGATGGGAACTCAGCTACGGCAAAACAAACCGATCTTTTGCCTTTTTCTGCCTCGAAGGTGCTGAATCGTTAACGGACGGCCAATTACCTGAGGAAAACCGTCATCGGCAGTTTTAGGCAAAAATCAGAAATCAAGCGGCAAAGATTTGACCAAGGCAAGTGCGAGGATGCTCGTGAGGAAATATCTTTTGCCAAGGAGTTCATCATGCTCGAGCTCACACGCCGCGAACTGATCTCAAGCGCCATCGCCGCCGCAGGCCTGATGGCCACGTCACCGATTTCAAGCGCCGCCGCGCCCAAAAAGCCGATCGTCTACTGGACGCCGGAACTCTCGGGCGACGCTCTGTTGCGTCTGTACCAACTGATCAATAAGGACATCACAGGCCGTGTCGCTCTGAAACTTCACACGGGCGAACCGGGCGGACCTAACATTCTGCCGCGCGAATGGATCAAGCAGTTCCAGCGCGCCGTACCGCAAAGCACGATTGTCGAGTCCAATGTTCTCTACAAGAGCCCGCGTCAGACAAGCGAAGGCCATCGTCGTGTTCTCGCGCAAAACGGTTGGAACTTCTGTCCGGTCGACATCTTGGATGAAGAGGGTGACACGCTGCTTCCCGTCAAAGGCGGCATGCACCTGAAACAGTTCCATGTCGGCAAGCACTTCTTTAACTACGACTCCATGGTGGTGCTGACTCACTTTAAGGGACACGGCATGGGCGGCTTCGGCGGTTCGCTCAAGAACATCGCCATCGGGTGCGCTTCGGGCGCACACGGCAAAGCGGAAGTGCATGCGGTAAAAGCCGACGGGAGCTGGACGACAGGTGCAGCCTTCATGGAACACATGGCCGACGCCGGCAAGGGCATTACGCAGCACTTCGGGAAACGAATCGTTTACCTGAACGTGCTGCGTAACATGTCGGTTGACTGCGACTGCGCGGGCGTTGCCGCAAGCGAACCGACGATGCCGGATCTGGGGATTTTGGCTTCGACCGATTTGGTTGCCATCGACCAAGCGTCGATTGACATCGTCTACGCGATGCCCAAGTTCATGAACCATTCGCTCGTCAAGCGCATTGAGTCACGTGAGGGGCTCCGCCAACTTTCGGCCATGAAGGAACTCGGAATGGGCACGGGGCAATACGAAATCGTACGAGTGTTGGATAAGAAACCCGGTCAGAGACCGATCGGTGACGGTACGGACGAAGCGTGAGCCAATTTGCGCGAACTTTGTCAAAATAGAGAACCAAAGCGAAACAGCGGCCGCTGATCGTCAAAAAAGCTTCTCCCTCAAGAGCTCAGCGGCTGCATTTCGCTTTTCCTCTTGTGCAGGTGGACAATGACAGGCGACACGACCAAAATTTTCAACGCAATTGACACCGTCGAAGAACCGGAAGTCAAAGCACTTCGGGAACGGCTGATCGAGCGCGTGCGCAATGCCGTCAAAGGCGACACGCCCGTCGATCAAATTCCGGGATTGCATCTGTCCTACGTTGAGCAGGCGCAGACTGTCTCCAACTGCTTTTACGTGCTCTCTGTCGGACTGATCCTCCAAGGCACGAAAAACCTCGTGATAGGCGACAAGAGCTACCGCTACGGAACGGGGTCGATGATCGTCACTTCGGTCGATATGCCCACGTCCTACGAGTTGGTCGGCGTCAAGCCTTCAAACCCGTTTGTATCACTGTCGCTGCGTTTGAATCCCGCCACAATCGCGGATTTCCTTCTGGAAGAAGACCCGCCGCAGGACGGTGTGCGCGATGTCTTTAACGTCGAAAAGCCCACGCAGGAATTGCTCGAAGACTTTGAGCGGCTCTTGAAGCTTCTTGATCATCCCGAGCAGATCAAGGCCAGAGCCCCGATCCTGATTCGCGACATTCATTACCTCGCGCTTTCGAGCAGCTCGGGCGCCTGCCTGCGCGCGTTGTATGCTCCGAGCACCGTTGGCCAGCGCATCCGAAAGTCCATTCAATGGCTGCGAGCCAACTTCAGGGAATCCGTTTCTGTTGAGCAGATGGCTTCCGTTGCCGGTATGGCGCCGACAACGTTTCACCGGCACTTCAAAAGCTTCACATCGCTGTCGCCGCTCCAGTATCAGAAACGGCTGCGTCTGTACGAAGCGCAGCAGTTTATGCTCAAGGGAGAAGGGGACGTAAATTCCGCGGCCTACGCCGTGGGCTATCAAAGCCCTCAGCAATTTAACCGAGACTACAAGCATCTGTTCGGAATCTCACCGGGAAAAAGCATCAGAGAGCAGCGCCAGTCGCTCTATGAGGCACTGACAGAAAAGCCAACTGCGCCCTGACTCCGAATTGATCTCCAACGAGCCGCCGTTCTTCCTTGAGCGGCGGTTTTCATTGTTCAGGGCGATATCAAGCGACCGAACCAAGCCGTTTGTTACCTGAAAATGTTTGGAAAGTTTTCAAACGGACGTTTTGCCTTGCTAATCATATATTCTGGGTATATGTTTTGCGTACAACGCCTAAGAATGATTTTCGTTTCGGCGTAGAGAATTTTTTCAACATACCCATACAGGAAGAAAACCATGCTGACCTCCCGTCAAAAAGAACTTGTCAAAGCCACCGTCCCGGTCCTGCGCGAACACGGCGTTGCGCTGATCTCGCATTTCTACAAGCGCATGCTCACGGGCAACCCCGAGCTGCAAAACGTCTTTAACAACGCGCACCAGGCGCGCGGCCACCAGCAGCAGGCATTGGCGGGCGCCGTTCTGGCCTACGCTGAAAACATTGAAAACCCGACGGTGCTTCTGAACGCCGTCAAGCACATCGCCACCAAGCACTGCACAATCGGCATCCGCGCCGAACAGTACGGCATCGTGGGCAAACACCTTCTCGCATCCATCAAGGAAGTGCTGGGCGAAGCCGCCAACGACGAATTGATCGAAGCGTGGGCTGCCGCCTACGGTCAGCTGGCCGACATTCTCATCGGCGTGGAAGGAGGCATCTACAAGGAACAAACCCTGGCTGACGGCGGTTGGTCGGGCTGGCGTCCATTCGTGGTCGAGCGCAAGGTGCAGGAAACCGAAAACGTCACGAGCTTTTACCTGAAACCCGCCGACAAGGGCACCGTTTCCGCGTACAAACCCGGCCAGTTCGTCTCGGTGCGCGTGTATCTGCCTGAACTCGGCATCATGCAGCCGCGTCAGTATTCGCTCTCGCGCGCTTCGCTTCAAAACGACGGTCTGCGGATTTCTGTCAAGCGCATTGACACCGCGTGCGACAAGCCCGCCGGTCTCGTTTCCAACCATCTGCACGCCCGCGTCAATGTCGGCGACGTGATCGACGTCTCGGCTCCCACAGGTGAGTTCTATCTCAAGGAAGGCAACAACCCGGTCCTGCTCGTGAGCGCCGGTATCGGTATCACGCCCATTCTCGCCATGCTTCAGGACATCGCCGCGAAAAACCCGCAGCGCCCGGTCAAGGTCCTGCACGTGGCTCGCACCGCGGATGACTTTGCGCTCAAGAAGGAAGTGCACGAAGCTGTAGCCAAGCTCGAAAAGGGCGAATGCGTCGTGTATCTGACGCGAGCCACCGAAACGAAGGAAATGTGCCCGTGCTTCAAACTCAGTCGACCGGACGCCGCTGCCGTTGCCGCGCTGGAGCCTGCCGCTGAGAGCGACGTCTACATCTGCGGTCCCGTGAGCTTCATGGAAGATATGCGTGAAACGTTCGTGGCTGCGGGCGTTCCGGCAGCCAACGTGCACTCGGAAGCTTTCGGTACGGGCAATCAGAGCTAAAGATCATGAAAAAGCCGACTACATGATGACCGGTGCCATCGTTGGCTTTGAAGGCGGTCATCGCTTTGACCTTAGCCACAATATGTTTGTGGAACCGCAGGTACAACTGACCTATAGCCGGTTGCGTGCTTCCTCGTACTCAACCGACATTCGTACTGTTGATTTGGAAACGATGGAAAGCCTCATTGCTCGTGTGGGCTTCATGGGCGGTGTCAAGTTCAACGAGAACAAGGGCGCTACTTATCTGAAGGCAAGCTACAACCATGACTTCCTGGGTGACGTTGATGCCAAGTTCAGCGGTGTCGTTGACGGCAACCCCATCGCCCTTGGCATCAATGATGAGCTTGATGACAATTGGGGCGAAGTCTCGCTGGGTGCCAGCTACAACGTTACCGATTCCGTACACGCGTTCATTGATGTCGGCACCAGCTTCGGTGGCGATATTGACCAGAAGTGGCGCGTGAACTTCGGCGGTCGATACGTCTTCTAACGTGAGTCATATGCCCTGATAAAGGGTTAAAAGGACTCCATATGAACATCCCCAACGAGACCATTAATTTCGTTGGGGATGTTTTCATTTGAATCTAATTTACGAATCAATCTGAGACCACTCGGATTGTCGCAATTTTGTCCATTGGAAAAACTGCGATCTGATCGAGTGTCACCCCGTCAAGTTCCTTGTAGAACGCCTCGCGTGCATTGAAAAGAACTCCGCGCAAGCGGCAACCGCCGTTTAAAAGGGGACAACGGGGTTCGTCGCACTCGACAAGCTCTTCATTGACTTCCGTGAGACGCACGATGTCGCCGACGCGATATTCACGAGCAGGTTTGGCAAGCGACACACCGCCGGTGCGACCGCGAACAGCCTTCAAATAGCCCTGCTGCACGGCTAGGTGCGCGACCTTGATCACCAGATTCTTGTTCCAGTTGAGCGCTTCGCTCAAGTCGTGAATCGAGACGTGGTCCTCATCGGGGTGAGAAGCCAGATACACGAAAATGCGAAGAAGGATGTCGGTGGCGCGCTTGAGCTGCATGGCATCAGGTGATTGGAAAGAGAATTGGTTAAACGAATGATAACGGCCAAAAAAGCGACAAAAATGAACGGCGCCGTTCGAAATCAAATCGAACCGGCGCCGTTTTTTCAAACGATGTGAAGAAGGATTACTTCTTGGCGGCCTTTTCCTTCAGAGTGAAGTTGTGGCAGCTGTTGCACATCAGTTCGGGCTTGGCCTGGTTGGCCTTGTGGCAGTCCTCGCAGTTGACCTTGCCCATGTGGTTGTCATGGGGGTTGGGTTCGAGGTTGGCCGTCTTCTTGGCGAGATCTTCGTAAGAAACGTGGCACTTCAGGCACTGATTCTTCGTCACAAAGCCGTTTTCGGACTTCGGCCACATGCCCTGATGCTTCTGAGCGAGCGTCTGTTCAGCAGCAGCGGCGGCACCGGCAGCAAACGAAAGGCTCACGCTGAGAGCCAAAGCGGCGATAAAACTCTTTTTCATTTTGTCTTTCTCCCGGTGATTGGTTACTTCTTGGCAGCCTTCTTGGCGCGGTTGGCCATTTCAACGCCGGCCACACGGCCGAACACGGTAGCGGCACCGAGCTGTGCACCGCCCGCGTAGTTGTGGAAGAAGATGCCGCCGGCGGAGTTGCCAGCTGCGTAGAGACCCGGGATGCTCTTGCCGTCAAGGTTCTGGATTTCCGTCTTCGTGTTGATCAACGGACCGCCGAAGGTGGCCGTCATGCCGCCCTGAAGCGGAACGGCGTAGAACGGAGCCTTGGCAATCGGATGGGGCTTCTTGTAGGTGCAGGGCGGATTCATTTCGCCGAGCTTGCCTGCCTTCATCTTTTCGTTGTATTCGTCAACGAGCTTCTTGACCTTTTCTGCGGGCAAACCGACCTGCTTGCACAGTTCTTCGATCGTGTCGGCCTTGCCGTAGGGCGAGTTCAGACGGTCGAATTTCGGAATCACCTTGTCGAGCACGGAGCAGTCGCTGTCGACAATCACCCATGCGGTGTTGTCGAGCGTCATCTGAGCCGTCGTACGGGCCTTGATGACGTAGGTGTTGTTTTCGTCCATGTAGCGGTTGCCCGAGGTGTTGACCTGGATGCCGTAACCGGAGTTGAGAACGTCGGCGGGGTTGACGTGAGTCTTGCCGATGATCGGACCGGAGTGGAACTGGTCCATATTCACGAACTTCGTAAAGAGCGGCAGGGTGAGGGAAATGTTTTCGCCGGTAATTGCAGGAGAACCACGCAGCACCATGCGGGTTGCCCAGCCGCCGATGTAGCGGTCGACCATTTCGGGATTGCCCGAGAAGCCGCCGGTGGCGATGCAAACGCCGCCGCGGGACATGAAGGTCTTCTGGCCGGCCGGAGTAAGGGCCTTGACGCCGGTCACGGCAAACTTGTCGTCGTGAAGCAGTTCGATGGCCTTGTGTTCGTAGCGGATGTCGATACCGCGCTTTTCAGCTGCCTTGAGAAGAGCCTGAACGAGGCGGGCGCCACCCGTTTGGCCTTCGCCCAGAACGCGGCAGGTGCGGCCCAGACGCGGATAGGGCATGGGACGGATCTTGCCGAACTTCACGCCGATATCCTTTTCAAGCCAGTCGATGCCTTCGGAAATCTTGTCGGTGTAGAGGCGGTTGAGAGCCTTGTCGCCCATCTGCTTGGAGATGTCCATCATCATGGCGTAGAAGGCGTCGGCCGTATCCTTGATGCCCTGTTCAGCCTGGTGGCGCGTGCCCCAGCCGCAGATCGAACCCAGAGCGAAGATGGCGTTGCCGTTGGGACGGTCGCACTTTTCGAGCACGACAACCTTGGCGCCGGCGTCATGAGCGGTGATGGCCGTGATGAGGCCGGCGGGACCGGCACCGAGCACGATGGCGTCAAACGTTTCCGCCTTGGCCTTCTTGGGGGCGGCTTCAGCAGTGGAAGCCAAACCAAAGCCGGCGGCGCCGACGGCGGTCGCGCCCACGAGCGAGCTCTTAAAGAGGCTGCGGCGGCTCATTTCTTTTTCGATCATTGTCTTCTCCTGATTGAGGTAGGCAAACGCACCGTCGCGACATTCAAGACGCCGACGCCGCTCTTAAGACCGATCGGATCAATGACTCTCCGACCCTGAGCACCGGCGCCGCCTGACGCGGTCGATACGCCGCCAAAAGATTCGAGGTCTCTTAACAGACCTTCTCTTTGACTCAAGCGTATTTTTAGACCTCGTAGGTGCTACGTAGTTTTGACTTAAATCAAAGAATCAAGAGTAGGCGGGTTTATCCGTATCAGCTGAAAACAGATAGACCGGATCAGAAGAAATGTTCGGAAAGAACAACCTGAGGAACACCGGCGGAATTGATTTCCACCCAACCTTTGCGCGGACGCTGCCTGTCGTCGAGATCCCAATCGGGGATCACGGTGCGTGTGAAGTTGTCATGAACATAATGCGCCGGACGATGCGTATGACCGTGAATTACGTGGGCGCAATTTTTACTTAAAACTTCATTGCGGACGTCGGCAAGCACCACGTCCATCATTTCGCGCGAGCGGTCGGTTTTCGTCTTTTTGGACTGCGCGCGCGCCTTCTTCGCGAAATCAATGCGCTCCTGCACAGTCATGCGCAAGGCCATCAGCTGAAAGGATTCGTCGTGCATCTGGCGCCGAAAATCCTGATACTCGTCGTCCAACGTACACCATTTATCGCCGTGAGACAGAAGAATGCGGCTGTCGGCACACTGCACGACGATACCGTCGGCAACGAGTTCGGCGCCGCAATGCCGCGCGAAATCTTCGCCGAGCAGAAAGTCGCGGTTGCCCTGCATGAGGTAGACGCGTTTGCCGAGAGAAGCGTATTTGCGCAACGCTCGAGCCAGGGGTTCGGCCGGAGACGAGGCGTCGTCTCCGATCCAGTATTCGAAAATGTCGCCGAGCAAAAAGAGCTCGTCGAAGCGCTTGGCCTGCGTTTTCAGGAACCAAAAAAAACCCAGTACGGTTTTCTTGTTGCGGCCGGACAAATGCAAATCAGAAACAAAAACGGGACGCGACAACGGCGCCATGTCGGTCAGACCGCTGACACAGGGAGCCTTGAGCGGCTCGGTGAGTTTGAGTCCCGTAAGCTTCATTTCTTTAAACAAAAGAAGCCCCCGCCGAGAAAGCAGGGGCCGAGTTCTGATTAGATCTCTTCAACCTTTTCCATCACAACGTCTTCCACGGGCACGTCACCGTACCAGGAGCGGGAAGCCGTGCGAACGGCGGCAATAGCGTCAACCACATCAGTACCGGCGACAACCTTGCCGAACACGGCATAGCCCCAGCCGCGGGGAGTGGGGGAGGTGTGATTCAGGAAATCATTGTCGGCCACGTTGATGAAGAACTGACTCGTAGCAGAGTGCGGATCGTTGGTGCGAGCCATCGCGATCGTGTACTTGTCGTTCTTGAGGCCGTTGTTGGCTTCGTTTTCAATCGGAGCCTTGGTTTCCTTTTGCTGCAGACCGGGTTCAAAGCCGCCACCCTGAATCATGAAGCCGCTGATGACGCGGTGGAAAATCGTGCCGTTGTAAAAACCCGAGCGAACATACTGCAAAAAATTTTCACAGGTCTTCGGTGCAGCTGCTTCATTGAGTTCGACGTCAAAGACGCCCTTGTTGGTCGTAAAGCGAATCATGATTGAAGATCACTTCCCAAAGTAAAAGAAATAAAAAATTCAAACGCCGGGCAACAAGAAACCCCGCCCTAAGCGGAGCCCTTGGGTTACTAGCGCTTGATCTTGACGGAGAGGATTTTAACGGTTTGCGTCGGAACGTCACGCATGCCCATACGAGTGCCCGTTTTCACAGAACTGATCTTATCGATCACATCCATGCCGCGGATCACGCGACCGAATACCGTATAGCCCCAGCCGTCGCGGGCATTCTTGGCATCCAAAAAGTCGTTGTCGACCGTATTGACAAACCACTGGCAGGTGGCAGAGTGCGGTTCGTTTGTACGAGCCATAGCAATCGTACCGCGTTGATTCAGAAGGCCGCCGCGGGCTTCATTGACAATGGCTGGGTGGGTGGCGCGCTTTTGCTTGAGATCCGGTGTAAAACCGCCGCCCTGAACCATGAAGCCGTCAATGACACGATGAAAAATCGTACCGTCATAAAAGCCTTCGTCGGCATAGCGAATAAAGTTGGCGACCGTAATCGGGGCGCGCTGAGCATCCAGACGCACGGCAAAGTCGCCGAGCGACGTAGAAATCTCCGCAATCGGCTCATCCTTGGGAGCGGCAATGGCAGAACCGCCGAAGAGAACGGCGGCCAGGGCCGCAGGTAAGGTCACTCGAAAACGATTTGCAATTTTCATGATGGATGTCTCGAAAAAGGTGAACTTATCAAAAAGCCGACAAAAAAGGATTACTCTCCCAGAAGCTTGTTGAGCATCTGAATGTTGGCATTTAGTTTTTCTTTATTCCCGCCCGTTTTGATGGCAGTGTTATATGCGTTTTTAGCTTTTGCCAAATAGAGATTGCCTAAATTCATGTGGGCAAGTGCAAAGCCGGGACGCAAGGCAACGGCCTTGATAAGGAGCTCTTCGGCACGCACGAGGTTGCCGTTGCGTGAATAGAGTCCGGCAAGATTGTTGTAAGCCTCGGGGATTTCGGGATAGGTGCGGATGAATTGCTCAAAACCGTCGATAGCCTTGGCGCGATCTCCCATGCGTTCGTAAACGACACAGCGCTGAAAGCGCAGCTGAGCGGAATGAGGATTGGCTTTGAGACCGTCGGCAATGAGCTTTAAGGCGTCAGCGTAGTCTCCGCGGTTGATGAGTTTGTCGACAACACCGGGCACCTGACCGTTATTGAGAAGCACGGAAGGAGCGTCGGGATCGACAAGCGCCGCGTTGGCGGGCAGAGTTACAGCCGCCACAAGCGCGCAACCGGCAACCGCAAGCGCCGGACGAATGAAAGAAAGCAGTCGAGTCATGGGACAACAAAAAGAACCTTGGAACGACACACGGAAAAAAGCCCGAAAAAGGTGACTCGGACTAGATTTTTCAGGGCCGCTGAAGGCACGAAACTGTTAAACTTCGCAGATTGTAATGCATCGCCGCATTCGCTCCTTTGCGCCTATCTGTGGCTCTTTGTTACGGAATGCGGCAGGCAGCACGAAAAATCAGAAACGAAAGTACGCAATGACCCTTCAAATCTATTCGACGCTCAGCAAAGACATCCGCCCGTTTACGCCCATCGAACCCGGCAAGGTTGGCATGTACGTCTGCGGCGTCACGGTCTACGACTACACCCACATCGGCCACGGCCGCACCTTTGTCGCCTTCGACGTCGTGCGCCGCTGGCTTGAGGCAAGCGGTTATGCCGTCACGTTCGTGCGCAACGTCACCGACGTCGACGACAAGATCATCAAGCGCGCCGCCGAGCGCGGCATCTCCACGAAGGAACTCACCGACGAATTCACCGCTGCAATGCAGCAGGACATGCTGAGTCTCGGGTGCCTTGCGCCCACGTACGAGCCGCGCGCCACCGAATTCATCCCGCAGATGCTCAACCTCGTTGAAAAGCTCGAGCAAAAGGGCCTTGCCTATGCGGCCGACAACGGCGACGTCGACTACGCCGTACGCAAGTTCGCCGGCTACGGCAAGCTCTCCGGACGTCAGCCCGACGAAATGCGCGCGGGCGCCCGCATCGAAGTGGCTCAAGCCAAGCGCGATCCGCTCGACTTCGTACTTTGGAAGGCAGCCAAACCGGGCGAGCCCGCCTGGGATTCGAAGTGGGGCAAGGGGCGCCCGGGCTGGCACATTGAGTGCTCGGCCATGAGCTGCCACTATCTTGGCAAGACCTTTGACATCCACGGCGGCGGCCCGGATCTGATCTTCCCGCACCATGAAAACGAAATTGCGCAAAGCGAAGGCGCCAATGACGCTCCCTTTGCCAACATCTGGATGCACTCCGGCCCGCTGCGCGTCAAGCGCGAGGACGGCACCGAAGAGAAGATGAGCAAGTCTCTGGGCAACTTCTGGACGATTCGCGACGCATTGAAGGAAACGAACAGCGCCTACGGCGAAGGCAACGGCAACGAAGTGCTGCGCTTCTTCCTTTTGAGAAGCCACTACCGCAGCCCGATCAGTTTTGCCAACAGTCTCATTGACGATTCGCACAAGGCGCTGCAGCGCCTATATACGGCGCTCAAGAACGCTCCGAAGCAAGAGAACAACGAAGCGATCGACTGGACCGATCCGTGGGCCGCGAAATTCAAGGCTGCGATGGATGAAGACTTCAACACGCCCGAAGCGATCGGCGTGTTGCAGCAGATGGCCGCGGAGATCAACCGAACGGGCGATGCTCAAACCGCTTCGCTTCTGAAAAAATTAGGCTCGGTTCTCAACATCCTGCAGCTTGACGCGGAAGTGTTCTTGAAAGGTGCCGTCACGGGGCTTGACGAAGCCGCCATCGACGCCAAGGTGGCCGAGCGCACGGCCGCCAAGAAGGCGCGCGACTTTGCCCGCGCCGACGCCATCCGTAACGAACTCGCCGCGCTCGGCATCGTGATCGAAGACGGTCCTGCCGGTTCGACCTGGCGCCGTCAGTAACGTTTTCGCTCGTCGGTTATGGCAATCGTCACCTGGTGGAACGAAGCGCTCGAGGCTCTCTCGGGCGAAGCGTATTTCCTTGAAGCCCGTCGCAAAACGGCGGGGCAGGGACTTGTTGCCTGTGAAAATCTCTTTAACACGTATGTGCGCGCCGTATGCGGTCAGCAGGTCAATACGGCTGTGGCTGAAAAAATGGCTCAGTCGGTCTTCGGGTACGCCGGAGACAGAGGCGACAACGCAGCCGACGCTCTGGCCGGAAGTTCTGTCGACGCGCTTCGTGATCTGGGACTCTCGCAAACCAAGGCGGGAGCTCTTGTTGCGATCGCGCAAAAGTATGTCGAGGGCAGCTTCACTGCGCCGGCGCTCGAATCGCTCGACGACGCGGCGGTGCGCGCTCGATTGACCGCCGTCAAAGGTGTGGGACCGTGGACCGCGGACATGGTGCTGATTTTCGGATTGAACCGACCGGATGTTTGGGCGCAAACGGATTTCGGGCTGCGCAAAGCGCTGGAAAAGACAGGGCTCGATGCCAAGGACCCGCAGGTGTGGGCTCCGTGGCGCACGGCTGCCACATGGCTTTTGTGGCAGAGCCTCACCGCAACCCCCGTACAGTATTAGTTAGTCAAGGCGAAACCGATGTTTTGCCGTTAGGAACATAAGCATGGCCAAAGCAGTATTTCTGGATTTCGAAAAGGATCTCGGCGAAATCTACAAAAAGATGGAAGAGCTCGAAAATAAGGAACTGGAAACAGGTGTGAGCGAAAACGAAGCGCTCTCCGAGCTCAAGCGCAAAATGCGTACGCGTACGGCCGAGATCTACGCCGATCTGACGCCGTGGCAGACGGCTCTGGTGGCACGTCACCCCAACCGTCCCTACACGCTCGACTACATCGACGCCATTTTTGAGGATTTCCACGAACTGCACGGCGATCGTACCTTTGCCGACGATCAGAGCATCGTGGGCGGTCTGGCGCGTCTGGGCGAACACGCCGTGATGGTGATCGGCCACCAGAAGGGCCGCGACACCCGCGAACGCACGCGCCGCAACTTCGGCATGACCAAGCCCGAAGGCTACCGCAAGGCTCTGCGTCTGATGAAGCTTGCCGAAAAGTTCAGCCTGCCGGTCTTCACGTTCGTCGACACCCCGGGCGCCTATCCCGGCATTGATGCGGAAGAGCGCAATCAGTCCGAAGCCATCGGCCGCAACATCTATGAGCTTGCCAAACTGCGCGTTCCTGTGATCTCCACCATCATCGGTGAAGGCGGCTCGGGCGGCGCATTGGCCATTGCCGTGTGCGACTCGCTCATCATGCTGCAGTACTCCACGTACTCCGTGATCAGCCCTGAAGGGTGCGCCTCCATTCTCTGGAAGAGCGCTGACAAGGCTCCTGAAGCCGCTCAGGCTCTGGCGCTCACATCCGACCGACTCCTTGAACTCGGCCTCGTCGACAAGGTAATCAGCGAACCGCTCGGCGGCGCACACCGCGATCCCAAACTCATGGCTTCGACCCTGCGCAAGACCTTGGTCGATCAGTTGAAGGCGTTCCTCACGATGGATCCGGACGCTCTGGTCGAGCGCCGTCTCGGCCGTCTGATGAACTACGGCCGCTTTGAGGAAAAGTGCAGCAGCGCTTATGAACTGCTGTGCCAGGCTGCGCACGAAAGCGAACTGCCGCTTGAAGAGTCGGCGGCGGAAGAACCCAAGACGAAGGAACCGGAAACGCCCAAGAAGCCGCGCCGCAGCTGCGCATTGCGCCGCAAGCCCGTAGCGAAGAAATCGCAAGTGGCAGAAACCGCGGAAACCGTCGCTGAGACCGCTCCGAAGAAACCTGCTCGCCGCCGCCCCGCGACGCGCAAAACTGCTGCAAAGAAGGAGGCTCCCGAAGCCGCTTCCGCAGAACCCGCAAAGGAATAAATTCAGGCGTAAATGACGCATAAGAAGCAACGTGCGGCCACGTCTCCGGCTGCCAGGCTCACGCTTTTGCTTGCCAACACGATCGATACGATCGCCGACCGCAAGCCCGCCGCGAGCGTCGAACAGTTCTGTTTGACGCCCGTCAACCCCGTGCGCATTCTGGTTGCGTACTCGGGCGGCAAAGATTCGACGGCGCTCGTCGACGTTCTCGCGCGTCTCAAGAAGACCGCCTACAAGAACGTGATCGAGTCGGTGACGGCCGTGCACGTGCATCACGGCTTGAGCAAGATGGCCGACGAATGGGTGCGGCACGCCGAGGAGCAGTGCGCCAAGTGGCAGATTCCGCTGCGCGTCGAGCGCGTCTACGTGCCTCAGCACTCGGCCTGCGGCATTGAAGCCGCTGCCCGTCAGGCCCGCTACAAGGCGCTCATGAAGGTCGCCCGAGAACTCAATTCGGACGCGATCTTCACGGCGCACCATTTAGACGATCGCATCGAGACCTTCCTCATTCAGTGGATCCGCGGTGCGGGTCCCGAGGGACTTGCCGCAATCAGCCCCGTGCGCATGCTCGAAAGCGCCGGCGACGATGCGGAGCTTGTGCTCGCGCGTCCCTGGCTTGAAGTCTCAAGCAACGAAATCGCCGCCTACGTCAAGCGCGCCAAACTCACCTGGGTCGAAGACGACAGCAATGCGGATACGCGTTTTTTGCGCAATCTCATTCGCAACGACATTCTTCCGCCGCTGGACGCCGCCCGAAAAGGTTGGAGATCGGCTGCCGCTCGCTCCATCACCCTTGTGGCGCAATCGGCCGAAATTCTCAGCAATCTGGGTGAAGACGACTGCGCGCATTGCGCAGGCGACAAACCCGGTTCGCTCAACATTGCCAAATTGCTCAACCTCGGCTTTGAACGACAGGCCAACTGCCTCAGAGCATGGCTCGGCATGTCGGGCGTACGTTCTCCTTCGCACGCCAAACTGAGCGAAATTCTGCGTCAGCTGCGACAGACACACGCCGATACCAAGATGAGTTTTCGCATTGGCGGCAAAGAACTCCGCCGCTGGGGCGTCAATCTTGTAATGGTCGATCCTGTAACGACTCCGCGCGGCGCCGAACTTTTGATGCCGATCGAATGGAAAGGAGAAGAGTGCGTCGTTCTCGCCCCATGGTCAGGCATTCTGAAGTTTGTCCGCTGCCAAGGCGATGAACCCGGACTTGACGCTAATCTTCTTCGCGAAGGAAAAATTGAAGTGCGGCCAAGAAGGGGTGGGGAGAAAATCAAGCTTTACCGACTGCGTCCATCGCGTAACCTCAAGCACCTTTTCCAATCGGTAGGAGTGCCCTCGTTTGAGCGCAGCAAATTACCGCTCATTTGGATCAACGACCGCCTCGTGTTTGCTGCGGGGCTCGGTACCGACGTGCGCATGTATGCCGATCCTGTGCTTTGCCGCGAACGCGTACGGCTTGTCTGGGTGCCTGACAAGCCGCTGCTGGCACTCGGTCCAGCCGACGATGACCTCTAACTTCACACGATTAAACGCATCATGGGCCGCAGAGAAACCAAAAAACGCATGGGCGATCTTTTCAACGACGTCATGCTTGAAGACAGTGCCGATCTGATTGCCGGTGTCGACGAAGCCGGTCGCGGACCGCTGGCAGGTCCCGTGGTGGCCGCCGCCGTCATTCTCGATCCGATGCGTCCGATTGCGGGGCTTCGCGACAGCAAGAAACTCACCGAAGAAGCTCGAGAGACACTGGCCCCCGTCATCAAGGAAAAGGCTCTCGATTGGTCGGTGGCCCACGCTACGGTTGAAGAGATTGACGAACTCAACATTCTGCAGGCCACAATGCTTGCGATGAAACGCGCCGTCATGGGACTTACCGTGCGCCCGAACCTTGTTCTGGTCGACGGCAACCGCGTGCCGCACATTGACATTGCGGTCAACGCCATTGTGGGAGGCGACGACAAAGTTGCCGCCATTTCCGCCGCGTCCATCATCGCCAAAACAACACGCGACCAATGGCTTATTGAACTTGACAAGGAACACCCCGAGTACGGCTTTGCCAAACACAAAGGCTATGGTACGGCCGAGCATCTGGCTGCGCTTGAAAAGTACGGACCGCTGCCGGCGCACCGTAAAACTTTCGGTCCGGTCAGAAAAGTAATCGAGATGCGCAAAAGCAAGGAAGGCGAGCTCGAATTAAGTTAAGTCAATCAACTCTTGCTCTGAAAGAGAATAAACGACACAACATGCGTCCGCTCAATAGACGCCTTGAATTTTGCGCAAAAAAAGGACGACGTCTTCGGTTCATATCCTCAGAACGCCGTCCAAACTGAAGGAGATCTTTTTTCGTCAGATCAGACGTCTGATTGTCTCATCAGAGATACTGCAGAACACGGGCGAGCGTACGGACACGGTTTTCGATCGTATCCACGCGCACATATTCGCGTTCGGAATGGAAACCGGCACCGGCGGGAGCCACGCCGTCAATGACGGGCACGCCGACCTGAGCGATGCGGTTGGCGTCGGAGCCGCCGCCGGCATCGACCCAAGTGGCTTCGTAGCCTTCTTCCTTGGCAGCACGATTGACCATTTCAACGAGTTCCTTGGTGGCGTCCGTGCAGGGCATAGCCGGGGACTTGGAAACACGCGTGGCTTCGACCGTGATGCCGTCGCCCCAATTCTGCTTGGCCAACGCTTCGATGCCTTCGTCAATTTCGCGGCCGTCTTCGTCATTCCAGCAGCGGGTGTCGATCTTAAGGGTGCACTTTTCCGGAACCGTGTTGCAGACCGTACCGCCTTCGATAACGCCGACCGTCACGCTCGTGCCCTTGCCTTCGAGGTCCTGGAGGTTGGTGATGGCGATTGTGAGGTGAGCAGCTGCCAGAACCGCGCTGCGGCCGTCCTGCGGGTTGTTGCCGGCGTGAGCGGCCACACCATGCACGACCACGTTCCAAACGGAGCGGCCCTTGCGGGAACGAACGAAGGCACCCGTGGCGCGGCCCGGTTCGCAGACGATGGCTCGCTTGCACTTGGAAGCCATCTGCTGAAGCCATTCGCGGGAGGAAAGCGAACTGATTTCTTCGTCGGGGTTGTAGCACACAGCGATGGCCAGACGATCAAGGTCTTCCTTGCGGGCGTTCTTGAGAGCGTGGAAGATCGCGATGACACCGGCCTTGCAGTCGGCGCAACCCGGCCCCGTCACCTTGCCGTCTTCAACCTTGAAGGGACGTGCGGCGGCGGTACCGTCGGGAAAAACGGTGTCGAGGTGAGCATTGAACATGATGTCGAACTTTTCGGCACCGGGCTTGTTCGTCGCAAACAGACCCTTGCCGGCCTTCGGGCCGAGGTCCACAAGTTCCGTCGCAAAACCGATGGAGTCGAAGTGGCGTTTCATGATGTTGGCCACCTTGGTGACGCCTTCGCAGTTGGCGCTGCCGCAGTCGAGATTGACAACTTCGGCGAGGTCTTGGAGGTAGGTCTCGAGCATTTGGTTTGTCCTTAAAAAAAGTCCCTTTCCCGGGAGGTGTATCGGATAGGGACAATTCTTCAGGATTGAGCTCGAACTCGCCTTGTACCTTGGTTCAAGACGATGCGATTTCTCCGATGGCAGCCAAATATTTATGCGCTTCCAGAGCCGAGCGCACACCAAGCTTCTTGCAGGCGTTGGCTCGATGAATCTTCACCGTGTGTTCCTGGATGCCCAGGTCGATCGCGATCACCTTATTGAGTTTGTCGTCGGCAACTAAACGGATAATTTCCTTTTCACGCTGCGTGAGCGTCTCAAAGGCGCTGCGCATCATGTCGATACGGAATTTTTCTTTTCTCGCTTCTATGTTTTGATCCGACAACCGACGCACGGTCTGACGCAAACGCTCGGGTTCGACGGGTTTCTCGCAGAAGTCGCCCGCACCTTTTTGCAGTGCCATCACCGCCATGGAGATATCGCCGTGGCCGGTGAGAAAAACGATCGGCAAATCAATGCCGCGGCGCAACATTTCGTCCTGTAGTTCCAGTCCGTTCATATCGGGCATGCGCACGTCGAGAATCACGCAGCCGGGGGTACGAATATCGTCATTTTCCAAAAAGGCAGCGGCGCTCTCGTAAGCCACGGCTTCGATACCTGCCACGCGAAGCGTAAAGACGGTGGAATTGCGCACCGTTTCTTCGTCGTCAATGACGCGAGCCAGAGGCCGCAGAGCTCGGCTGCTCAGTTCTTCGGTCATGCGGTTTGCTCCTCATGAGGTTGATCGGCGGCCGGAATGCAAAGCGAGACGGACAAGCCGCCCGGCTGATTGCGGGTGAATTCCAGTCGGGCCGCGTGACGCTCGGCAATGGTACGGCTGATTGACAGGCCCAGGCCGAGCCCTTCGATTTTTTCACTCGCCACGGGACGCGCAAGCGTACGGAACTGCTCGTCGGAAACGGCCGGACCGTTGTCTTGGACCTTGAGTCTCCAGAAAGCTGTTGTTGTGCTCGATTCGGAGGTCAGCGAAATATGGATCTCTCCCTTGCCATCGGGGTTCTTTCGAATCGCCGAAAGGGCGTTTTTGAGGCAATTGACCACGAGGAGCTCAAGCTCCAAGGCGTCGCCCGAAACAAACGCTTCGGGCGGAAGCGAGGAGAGGATGCGGACACCGGTAAGGTCGCTCCCTGATCGGAAGGAACCGAAGGCATGCTTGACGATGTCGCACAGATCCACCGATTGATGTGCCTTCTCACGGTTCTTCGCATAGGCCCGCACGCGATCGACGATGCTTGCCACGCGCTCGGCCTGCTTGGTGATTTCACGGGTAGCCTCGTCAATCACCGGATCCTTGCCGCGGCCGCCCAAGTAAAGAGACAAGCCGTCGGCGTAATTGATGAGGCTTGCCACCGGTTGGCGCAATTCGTGCGCGATCATGCTCGAAATTTCCGAGACAAAGCCCGCACGCTCCAATTGCGAGAGTCTTTCGCGGTCAATGCGGGCAGTCTTTTCAAGTTCCGACTTTTCATCAATCACTTCCACGAGCTTTTTGGTACGGCGCGCCACGGTGCGGCTCACGGCAAAGCTGTAGAGCACGGCGGCAGCCAGGAGAAGCACGCCGATCAAAAGCGCATACTTGTAGCGATCGATCATCAAGCTCGAGCCGGTCATTCGGACGGTCGGACTATAGCCCAGGCGCTCGACCAGATGGCGAGTTTCACTCAAATTCGCACCGACGGACCACCCGTATCCCGACTCGCTCATCGGCATGGAAAGGAGCGTCGCGGAAAGTCTGCGCTTGATGTCGGGTGACAAGGAGGCCTGAGCCGCAAAGATGAGATCGGGATATAGATCGGTCGAACGCAGACAGGCAAAGGTGTCTTCGGGTTTCTTGCCCACCACCTTGATCGTATTGGGCGCCACCAGCCCTCGGGCCACCAGGCTTTCGAATTCGCAGGTGCGCAGAATACCGAAGTCGACTTCCTTATTGAGTACGGCCTCGACGATGGGCATGCCGGACTTGTCCTTGAAGTATGCCTTGCCAAAGTAGTTTTTCGGATACTGCGTGATGTTGGAAATTTCGCCCAAAGCAACGATCCAGCCCGCAAAAGACTGGGGGCTTAAGGCAGCAACACGTTTGGAGCGCAAGTCGGACGTACTCGTGATTCTCGCGTCGTCGGCACGCGCAATGAATACCGCGCCCATGGCCTTGCCCGGATCTTGCGACTGAGGAGACTTGCGCACGGCCAAAGCCGTAGCGCCGGAGGTTTCAAGGTAGGTGTATAAGCCGCTTGTGACCACAAAGAGGTCAACCTCGTGCTTAACTGCGGCAACGGTCAGATCGAATTCGGACAGAGGCACGACTTGAAACGCGTACTCGGGCATCGCGTTTTTGAGGCGCTCGATCGTGACGTCCATCAAGTCGGTGCGGAATGTGAACAGCGGCGAATAGTACACGCCTACACGAAGCGTTGCAGGCTGCCGGGCAGGCTTGCGCGCTTCGGACGAGGCTTGCAGATAGTCGGCGGCATCCTCCACGTCTTCTGCTGTTTGAGCAAACGACGGAGAAACGAAGCCCATGATAAGGGCGCAGACCAAGGCCGAGGCCCTGGGCGAAACCTTGCGCAAGCAGTTGCTCAGAAGCAAGCTGTGTTGAGTACGGGCCATCGGTACCTTTTTCCGAGAGATCGACAAATTTTGATTGTACCAATACGAAAAAGACAGGCTGTGCGCCCGAAGAAGGAACGCTCAGCCTGCCCAACAGGAGGACAATGATTGGAAATTAATTGAGCAGGATCGTGGTCACCACCATCACGATCAAGCCGCCGATCATCGGAATTGCCGTACGGCGAATGAGCGCGAACGGACTGATGCCCGAGCAACCTGCCACAGCCACCACCACGGCGGTAATCGGAGACATGTTGCGAGCCATGCCGGTCGAAAGCTGCATCGGCATCAGGAGCAGGATGGTCGAGACACCGAACTGCTGAGCAAAGTCAGGCATCAGCGGCGAGAAGGCGTAGAACGGAGCGTTGCCCGAACCCATCACGACGGAGGCGATCGAAATGAAGGTCACGACGACGATCATGATGGCATAGGCGGGCAGGCCCATGTTCTTGGTGACGTCAATCAGATAATCGATGGTACCCGTGGCGATCAGGCCCTTGGCAAAGAGTTCGCCGGCAACAATCAGGGTGATCACGGTTGCAAACTGACGACCCATCGTGTTGAAGAAATCCATGGCGGTCGTGAGCACTTCCTTGGCGGGCTTGCGGATCAATTCGCAAACAAGAGCCACCGTGAAGGAAATGAACATGGCTGTCGGCACGTCAAGCTTGATGCTCGAAATCACGAAGCGGTTGAACACGAAGAGCATGATGAGCGGCAGCATCGGCAGGAAGCCGTACCAAGCCGGAGCGCCCTTGCTGTCGAGGTCATTCTGCTTGGCAACGGTTTCGTCGATTTCGTTGGCCTTTTCACCGTCCCTAGCATCAAAGTACTTCTGGGAGAAGTAGTGCAACACGGCCACGGCAATCGTGGTTACGATACCGACGGGCAACTGGTATTCGATGAAGTAGGTCATCGTATCCATGCCGGCCACCTGAGCGGCATAGTTGGCAGCGCCAGATGTCGGACCCATGTCAAGGCAGGACACCGTGATGATCAGGGCGGCGGCGGAAAGTCGGGAGACACCGAGGCGCACGAGCACCGGATACATCGTCACCATCAAGAGCATGGACAGACCCGAAGCGCTCGGAATGAACAAGTCAGCCACGGCACCTACGACGTAACTCAGAGCAAGCACGAGGTAGGGGGACTTGAAGACGCGCAGCGGACGGGAGATGTAATCGGCCATCAGAGCGCTTGCGCCGATCTTGGCCATGTAGGTGGAATAGCCCGAGGCGGCCATGATCAGCAGACCGATGCCCGCCACGCGCGAGCTCATCAGGGAGGAGATGCATTTAAAGAGGTCAAAGCCCACGAAGCCCGTGCTCGAAACACCCTTGGGAAGAATCTGAGCACCGTTGGGGAGAAGCCCAAGCGCATCCATGGCCAGGGCACTAACCAACAAAACCAAGCCGCCGAAGAAGAGCACAAACTGGGCTTTCATCTTCTTGAGCAGAATCCAGACCACCAGAACGGTGACTGCAAGAGAAATTAAGACGCCGATCATTTTTTCGGAGTTCCTTTTGGTTGAATTTGCACACGTGTTTGTTATGTGGCAGACAACGCATCGATGTTGCAGCAAGCGAAAAGTGCGAGAAGAAGTGCTTCTTTTCGCCGACGTGTCAGATCTGTGGATACATTGCCGCCGGTTTTCGAGTGAAATTCTGAAGATCGGCGTCAAATTTCTCCTTGTACCTTGGTTCAATACGGCACATGATCACTCTTGAAAAGCCGATGCCATGACCGTCGGGCCCAAATTGCGCTATTGTCCGAAAGACAAGAAACGAGCCGGCCTCTCATTTAAATAAGAGAGGCTTTTCGACGAGCGAAAAGGAAATTTCAGATGCAGACAATTCAATCCGTCGCCCTCATCGGCATGGGCGCTTTGGGCATTCTCTACGGCCACACCATGGCCCGGAAGATGAAAGAGGGAGCCGTGACGTTTTTGGTCGATGAAAAGCGCAAGCAGCGATATCACGCCGATCCCCCGACCTTTAACGGAGAACCTTGCCGATTTGCCTTTTGCGCGCCCGAGGACTACCCGGGCAAAGCCGAGCTTTTGATCTTCGGAGTCAAGGGCACGCAATTAAAAGAAGCGATCGAATCCGTGCGTCCCGTCGTGGGCCCTGAAACAATCATCGTGTCGCTTTTAAACGGCATCACCAGCGAAACCATTCTTGAGGAAGCCTTCCCGCAGGCCACCGTTCTTTATAGCGTCGCGCAGGGCATGGCCGCAACGCGCGTGGGCACGCACGTCACCTGCAAGAATCCCGGTTTTCTCTTCATCGGGGTGCCCGCACGCCACGCCGATCGGCTGCCTGCCCTTAAAACCGTCGAGGCTTTCTTTGAATCCACGGGCGTCGTCTATCGCCACGAGGAAGACATTGAGCGCCGCATTTGGTGCAAGTGGATGTTCAACATCGGCGTCAACCAAACAATTGCCGTTGCCAAGGGCACCTTTGCCGACATCCAAAAGCCCGGCCCCGTGCGCGATCGCTACATTGCCGCGATGCGTGAGGTTGTCGCTGTAGCCGAAAAAGTCGGCGTGGACGTCACCGAGCGCGATCTTGAGGAATACATCCGCATCGGCGACGGACTTGATCCGGAAGGGATGCCCAGTCTCAGACAAGACACCAAGGCTCACCGTCTGACCGAAGTCGATTTCTTCTCGGGCGCCTTGATTGAAAAGGCGAGGGCGGTCGGCGTTCCGGTGCCCGTCAACGAAGCGCTTAACCGAGAAATCAAAGCCATTGAAGCAAGCTGGAAAAACGTCGATGCTCCCGTTGTTGACATGCTCTGCGCACATACCTCCGTGCGCGACTACACAGACGAGCCGGTGTCGGAGGTCATGCGTCAGAAGATTCTTGATGCCGTCTTTGCCGCGTCAAGCTCGTGCTTCCTGCAGCTTGTCACCGTCATTCGCGTCACCGACCCCGAACTGCGCCGCGTGATGTATGAAGCAAGCGGCAGTCAGCCGCAGGTTCTTTCCGCACCGGAGTTCTGGGTTTTCTGCGCCGACTACCATCGTGACGCCGGGCTTTGCCCCAAGGCAGATCTCGGCTGGACCGAGCAGTTCCTCACCTCAACGCTTGACGTCGGCATCTGCGTGCAAAACGCCATGGTAGCGATCGAGTCTCTGGGGCTCGGCGGATGCTTCATCGGAGGATTACGCAACGACATCTCCAAGACTGATCAAGCTTTGGGGTTGCCTCAAAACGTCTACCCGGTGCTAGGTCTTGCCTTCGGGCATCCGGCCTTCAAAAACGAAGTCAAGCCGCGGCTGCCTCAAACAATCACCGTGATGGAAAACCGCTACGTTGAGCCGAACGTGCAAGAGCTCAAGGCATACGATGCCGTGACGGAAAACTATTTCGCCACACGAAGCCGCTCTCCGCGCAAGGATTCCTGGACCATGGGTATCGGCGGCGTACTCGAGCGCGAACGCCGTCCGTTCGTCTTGGAATTCCTGCGCTCGAAAGGCTTTGCCGCAAAATAGAAAAGAAGGAAGAGACTTCTGAGAAATTCGCGCTATACTTGATTCCGACATTTGTCGGAAACGATGTTTCAATGTTGAAGTATGCCCAGACCCAGTCGTTGTCGTCGCGTTTGCTGTGAACCGCTCGTTCATCTCTTTGCCCCGCAGGGGACGGAGGAGACTGAACCTGTCGTTCTGCTCGTTGAAGAGTACGAAGCGATTCGAATCGTCGACCTTGAAAAGCGCACCCACGATCAGTGCGCGCAGCAGATGCAGATCTCCCGCACGACGGCGACCGAAATCTACGAGAAGGCACGCTTCAAGATTGCCGACGCCATCGTCAACGGCAAGCCGCTGGTGATCGAAGGCGGCAACTATCGGATTTGTCAGGAATCAAGCTGCTGCGCGTGTCCTGGCCGTTGCCGGCGCAATACCGTCGCCCGAGACGCCGCACAGGAAAATCAAGGAGTCTCACATATGAAAATCGCGATGCCCGTCAAAAACGACGCCATCTTCCAGCACTTCGGCATGGCGCCCAACTTCAAGATCTATGTTGTGCAAGACGGAGCCGTCATTTCGACCGAAACGATTGCCGCAGGCGGCCACGGTCACGCCGCCGTGGTGAACCTTCTCGTAAAGAACGCCGTTGACTGCGTGATCTGCGGCGGCCTCGGACCGGGCGCCGTGAAGTCGCTCGCGCAAGCCAACATCGCGCTTTATGCCGGCAACGAAGGCGATTGCGATATCGCCATTGCTGCTCTCATCGCCGGAACGCTTCAGAACAACGTTGAAGCCGCCACAGCCGGCCGCGGCCACCATCACTGCCATGGGCCTGGCCACGAAGAGGGTGGATGCGGTTGCCATGGACACCACGGCCATGCAGAAGAGGGTTGCGGCTGTCACGGTCACAAACAAGAGGGCGAATGCAGCTGCGGCGGTCACTGCGAATGCGGCAAAGAAGAATGCGACTGCCACGGAGCAGGCCATTGCGGACGCCGCGGGCATGGACATGGCCACGGTCACTGCGGCTGCGGAAAACACTGATCGCTTCCTCTGACCATTTCAGGTCTCTCAATCTTCCCTAGACCTTCTGCTCGATGCAGGCTTGAGCAGAAGGTTTTTTCTGGCTCTTCACCTTCAGCGCACTGCAACGAAATTGCGCTGGGAGAAATTGCTTAGTTTTGTAGGCTCTCTACAACACTAGTCAAATCGGCATGAAATAGGTCTTGACAGTGCTTGCCTCGGTCAAATTTCAACCGATAAGATCAGGCGCACTGCCCTTGGCAGAAACCAATCCCCTCTAATAAAAACACATCTCCACGGGAGACTCTGACAATGAAAAAGATCGCCATCGCTGTTGCAGCCGCCATGACGGCTGCTACCGCAAGCGCAGCTGACTTTACTCTCTACGGTATCGTTGACACCGGTTTGGGCTACACCAACCTCGACACGCTGGAAGATCCCACGGTCAACCGTTTTGAAATGATCAACGGCTACAACTGCGGTTCCCGCTTCGGCTTCAAGGGTACCGAAGATCTGGGCAACGGCTACTCCGTGTCCTTCGTGCTGGAAAACGGCTTTAACTCCGACAGCGGCGTGCTCGGCCAGGGCGGCCGTATGTTCGGTCGTGAAGCTCAGGTGAAGTTCCACTCGCCTTACGGTACGTTGAGCTTCGGCCGTGCCGGTACGCTCCTTTCCGGCGCCGGTACGCTTGACATCTTCGGCATGAATGCCGACGTTCTGCCCGGCGGCTGGGACGGCATTTTCAATATCGGCAACTACCAGGGCAACGGCATGCGCCTGGACAACATGGTGACCTACCAGACCCCGACTGCCGCCGGCTTTACCGGCTATCTGCAGTATTCGTTTGCCAACGACACGGTTGACGGTGATGATAACGATTCCCGTGCAAACGAACGCAACAGCAACCGTTACTTCGCCGCTGGCTTGACCTACAACAATGGACCGTTGGGCGTTGTGGCCATCTATGACACGCTGATGTTCCGTCACTACTCCGGTGACAATCAAACTGCTCCGAGCGATCAAGCAAACGTAGGTGACAGCCGCACCTTTACTCTCGGCGGCCACTACGACTTCGGCGTAGTCAAACTGACGGCCTACGGCCAGTACGTCAAGGGTGCCCGTGACGGCTTTGCCGACGGTGTTCAGGGCGGTGCGGATTTCTGGGAGTTCGACAAGAGTGACGCCGGAACTGAATACTTCGATGCTGACGGCTACAACTTCCACCTCGGCGCTCAGTTCCCGTTGCCCTGCGGTCGCCTGTATGCTGGCGCCTACTACGGCTACCTCGAAGCCAACGACGATCCTGATAACACGGATGCCACCAACTGGAATATTTTCCTTGCCCACGAATACGATCTGTCCAAGCGTACGATCATATACTCGGGTATCGGCTATCGCCAGGTCAAGGTTGAAGATGACACCGAAGACGTCACTGACAACAAGGCCACCCAGGTCATCGTCGGTCTGCGTCACATCTTCTAATCGGAACGCTTTCTCGAGCTAACCGATTCCAAGATCAGTCCCGTCGGCTCTCACAGTCGGCGGGATTTTTCTTGCGCGCGTTAAAATCCGTGCACGTTTCATCTTGACCTGAAATCCCATGACTTTTGCCAATCGCCGCGTTTTCGTTGTGCTGCCCGCCGCAGGCTGCGGCTCCCGAATGCAGTCTGATCGTCCCAAGCAGTATCTGCCGTTGGGTGATAGCGGACAGACGGTGTTGCAAACGACCGTGCTCGCACTTTTGGACGTTCCGGAAATCGACGGCATCTATGTCGCCGTAAGTCCCGAAGATCAATACGTCGACTCACTTGCCATCCCGGCCGCCGTGATGCGAACCGGCGGCAATACTCGGGCCAAAACTGTTTTTCAGACACTCGAAGCACTTTCGGATACCATCGCCGACGATGATCTGGTTCTGGTGCATGATGCAGCGCGCCCCTTCGTACAGCCGCAGGATGTCTCCAATTTGATCGCCCGAACCGGGGAAGTGCTGCAGGACAAAACGGCCGCAGGGCTCGTTCTGGCCGTCCCCGTATGGGATACGGTCAAGCGCATCGATGAAAGCGGTCTTCTCGTCGAAGATATCGATCGCAGCGGCTTGATGCGTATTGCCACGCCGCAATGCTTCCCGTACGGGCTGCTCAAGGCTGCGCTTGCCGGCAACAGTGACGCCACTGACGAGTCGAGTGCCATGCGGTCAGCCGGCTACGCTGTTGGCGTCGTGGAATCTTCTTCGCGCAACATCAAACTCACGCGTCCTCAGGACATTGAAGACGCCAAAATTTATATGGAGAATCCCATGAAAATTCGCGTCGGCATCGGTTACGACTCTCACCGTTTGGTTGAAGGCCGCAAATTCATTTTGGGTGGGATTGAAATCGAACACGCCTTGGGGTTGGACGGCCACAGCGATGCCGATGCGCTGTTGCACGCCATCACGGATGCCATTCTGGGTGCGGCCCGTCTGGGAAACATCGGTACGTTTTTCCCGGACACCGACCCGAAATACAAAGGTGCCGACAGCGCAATCCTCTTGAAAGATGCCTATGAGGCGGTTCGCGAAACCGGCTGGCGCGTAGTCAACATTGACGCCGTCGTTGTCGCTCAAAAACCCAAACTCAATCCGCACGTTGCCGCCATGCAAGCGCGCATTGAAGAAATCCTCGAAATTGAAGAAGGGAGCGTTTCAATCAAGCCAAAGACCAACGAAAAACTCGGTTTTGAAGGCAGAGAAGAGGGGGTAAGCACACAAGCAGTAGTGTTACTCCAAAGCGATTGCTGATAAAATCCCGCGTCTACTGCGAAACATCTATTCAAAAACGTACTGGAAGATCGTCATGGCTCAATCAACGAAACGCGCCATTCGCGCCGCCGCCGGCGAATTCAATCAATTGACGAACGATGAACTGCGCAAGCGCGTTCAGGAACCTCTGACCGAGAGCCAGTTTGCCGCCATTCAGCGCGTTTATGCACAACGCGGTATGAAGATGCCCGAACAGCACGGTGAAGTCTCGGAAGATCCGGCCCCCGGCACGCGTGTGATTTCGCTTGAAGAATTCTCCAGCGCAGATTTCGGTCTGGAAAAGCGTAAGCCCGGCATGGGCTGGCCCGAAGCCGTCGCTGTCGTGGTTGGCATGGTGACCGCGGTGCTCTTCTATCAGAAGTCATTCTTTACAGCCACCTTGTTGGGACTTGGTATTGCCATGGTCGTCTACGGCATTCTCATCTTCGCCCGCAAGACCTGGCGCGAACTTGCCTTTAAGTCCGGCAAGATTGAGGAAGTCAAGGTTGGACGCAAGAAGCGCAAATAACTTTTTGTCTTCTTCAAAGCAAAAAAGCCTGTCTCGTTAACACAGGCTTTTTGCTATTTGGCCCCGAATCTTCAGACTCTCCGCAGGCAAGCAGGGCCCTCAACAGGGATAAATGCAAGAGCATCGGTTGCGATGAGTTCCTGGGCGTCCGGTCCAACCTCAAATTGACAAATCTCGAGCTGAACCGGTTCTGCCGTCACCACAGTGAGTAGTGTTTGCCCATCGCTGAAAAAACGTACCGACGCCGCGCTCTGAGCGCAATGACCGACGTACGGGCGATCGCATGCCGAGCAGAACGGCACATTCATCTTCACAGCCGATTCGTACGTACCGAAGAAACAATAGAAGTCGGCCACTCGGTTTTCCGCCGCATCCCAATGACGCTTATCAAATAGCCGGGTAAATATTGCTTCATTCACACGACTCGGTTGCATCACTTCCATATCAATACCCACAGGCACGGAACTTACGATTGCCCCGATCCATGTCTTTGTATGGGAAATTGAGGTTTCCGAAACATCCGCGCCTTCAATACGAGGGGACCGAGGAGGGATCTCTACAACGGCGGCCTGAGGTTCGTTTTCCAGCAATTTGGCAAGCAACACACGCGACCAGAGAAACTCCAATCGACGTTTTGGACTTAGAAAAGAAGCGGCGCGCAGAAGAGCCTCCGCACTGACATTCGCCAGAAGCCGATCGCCGGGCAACGATTCTGCGTGAGGAGCCACAGCCAAACGCAGCGTGGGGACTGAATGGGAAGAATTGTGAGAGGTCATATGAGAATGATGACACAGAGCCGCCGTAGAGCGCATCAGATAAAACTCGAAGAATAACTTCCCATCTATCAAAGTTCAAAAATAATAGTTATTTGATTGTAAATAGCTACGTCCCTATAATCCTAGACAAACAAATAACGGCGGTCAGGATCAGTGACGACTCGTAAAGTCGACCTTTTCCCTGAGCCGCTTTTCAGTACAATTTGCCAATCTTTTTGAGGCCTTTTATCAAAGGCGGGCTTCCGGAAGCAGCAAAAAAACAACCCCGCACCGGCTATGCCCTTTCGTTTCCACCCGGCAACGAAATCTCTGCAACAGGAGAGAAACAAATGGTCCGCTACGGCGTATGGAACGGGATCAAGTACGACAACACACTGGGCAACGACAAGACCCCGGAGGGACTTGACCTCAAGGCCCTCATGAACTTCAATCCCGGCAATCCGATTGACGTTATCATTGGGAACGCCGGCTTTCTGGTGTTTGACGATTCCGTGAGTCTTGCCGGTGTTTTGCTGCGCTATTACGAGAAAGTGTCGGAGGCTTCCTGCGGTCGCTGCACACCTTGCCGTACGGGTTCTAGACTCATCGAACTCGCCCTGCGCGATCTGGTTGAAGGACGAGGCGCCGCCGTTGACTGGGACCATATCTATGAGTCCGCCGAGCAGATGATGCTCACGAGTCTTTGCGGCATCGGCCGCACTGCACCCGCAGCCTTTGTGGGAGCCATGAAACACTTCCGCGAACGCCTCTTTGAAACCGCAGAAGCCATGCGCGGCGATATGTTCGTGACGATCACGGCCAAATGCATCGAAGCCTGCCCGGCTCATGTCAATGTGCCGCGATACATTGACTACGTGCGCGACGGACATCCGGAACTCGCCGCAGGGGTTTTGCTCAATCACTATCCGCTGGTCGCCACCTGCGGCCGCGTGTGCGTACGCCCCTGCGAAGCGGCCTGTCGCCGAAACGAAGTCGACAAGCCCATAGCCATTCGAGACATCAAACGATGGGTAAGCGACAACACGGGCGTGCCGATTCATGAACTCTTCAACGGCATGAAGCCCACAGTGGATCGCAGCAAAGCTCGCGTCGCCGTCGTGGGTGCCGGTCCTGCAGGGCTTAACTGTGCCTACCACTTGCTTTTGATGGGGTATCCGGTCGACATCTACGACAAGGATACAAAGGCAGGGGGTATGGCTTTGCGCGGCATTCCGCCGTATCGCCTGCCCAAGGGCCTGCTGCAGCAGGAAACGGATGCCATCACCGAACTCGGCGGCGTCTGGCACTACGGCAAGCGTCTGGGTAAGGACTTCTCCGTCTCGAGTCTCTTTGAAGAAGGATACGCCGCCGTATTCCTCGGCATTGGTTGCGCTGAAGGCGCCTACTTGGGGTTGCCCGGTGAAAACCGTTCTCTGTCCGGTTACCAAAATGGCATCGACTTCCTTTTGAATGTCGAGACCCAACTATCCGAAGGGAAAACGCCTACGCTCGAAGGCGACGTGGTTGTCGTCGGTTGCGGCAATGTGGCCATGGACTGTTGCCGATCGGCACGCCGTATTGCCTCGGGCAAGGTACACGTTGTCTACCGTCGCACCCGCAACGAAGCCTCGGCCGATCAAGAAGAAATTGATGCGGCCATTGATGAAGGCGTTGAATTTCACTTCCTCACCAACCCGGTGGCCATCAGCGGCGAAGAAGGGCATGTCACCGGAGTTCGTCTGACCAAGATGGAGCTCACCGAAAAAGATGCCCGCGGCCGCCGCGGTGTGCGCCCTGTCGAAGGCAGCGAATTCGATCTGTCATGCGCTACGGTCATCGCCGCCATTGGACAAAAAGTCGAGCGCGACGTTTTCAGCGAAGCCGACGGTGTACTTCTGAATCGTTGGGGTACCATTTCGGTGACACCGGCTCTTGCCACAACGCGCCCGGGCGTATTTGCCGGCGGCGACTGCGCAACCGGTCCGACCACGCTCATCGGTGGTTTGTCTCAGGGCGAAAAAGCAGCGTACTCGATTGACGAATACCTCTCTCGCGGTTCCGTGGGCTTCACGCCGCGCTCTCGCATGGGTGAAATCATCCGCGACTGCAAGCTTCTCGAAGACATTGAACCCGTTACCCCGGTGCGCACTGCACCGCGACAAAAGGTTCCGCATATTGCTGTGCAAGATCGCGAAAAGAACTTCTGCGAAGTTGATCTTACGTTTACGGACGAACAGGCCCGGCTCGAGGCTCAGCGCTGTATGCGCTGCTACCGCATCTATGCTGTCGTGACACCGCGTCCGATTCCCGGCAACTATAACAACAAGCGCACCGTAAGCTCGGTGTTCTAAAAAGGCAAGGGGACAAAAAAATGAAAGCCTGGATCAACAACAAAGAATTTGAATTCCAAGAAGGCGAAACCATTTTGCATGCCGCCAAGCGTCTGGGTATTTTTATTCCAACGCTGTGCGCCTATCTGCCTTTGAACCACACGCCCGGAACGTGCCGCGTCTGCCTTGTGGAAGTCACCGATGACCGCGGCCGCGGTCAGATCGTGACAGCCTGCACGACACCGCTCACCAACGGTATGCGAGTGCAGACTCGCACCAAACGCATTCGCGAAATGCAACGCTGGCAGGTTGCTTGGATCTTCTCCGATCACGATCAGGACTGCGCAAGCTGTTCGCGTCACGGCAATTGTGAACTGCAGGACGTGGCACTCTACGTGGGCCTGCAACACAACAGCTGCAACGGCCGCTTTACCGAAAAACGCCCTTTGGACTGGTCGGCCAATGGCCTGGTGCGCGATGCCAACAAGTGCATTCGTTGTTACCGCTGCGTGGAAGTCTGCCGTCAGGTTCAGGGAGTTTCGGCTCTTACGATGGACAACATCGGCAACGAATGCGGCGTGGGTATTGCCGGCGCCAAACTCTGGGCCGACAGCGCCAAGTGCGTGCAGTGCGGCCAGTGCTCGCTTGTTTGCCCGACGGGCGCTCTGAGCGAAAAGGATCAGACCGAAGTCGCCCTGGATTGGTTCTCCGACCCCGAAATTAAAACTGTCGTGGCATTTGCTCCGGCCGTGCGTGTAACCTTGGGCGACGCCTTCCAGGCAGCTCCTGGCACCAACCTTGAAAAGCGCATCGTAACGGCTTTAAAGCAGCTCGGCGCCGACTACGTCTGTGACATCAACTGGGCCGCCGACGTAACAATCATGGAAGAGGGTACAGAACTGCTCGAACGCCTCAACGACGGCGGCACGCTGCCGATGATGACGAGCTGTTGCCCTGGCTGGGTGAACTTTGTCGAAAAGGTGCATCCGGAAATCCTTCCGAACCTCTCGACCACGCGCTCTCCGCAGGCGATCTTCGGGTCCCTTGCCAAGACTTGGTTTGCCCGCGAGCACGGCATCAATCCTGACAAGCTTCGTTTTATCTCGATCATGCCCTGCACGGCCAAGAAGGACGAAGCTGCCCGCAGTCAGCTCAAGACCGAAGGCATGCCCGACACCGACCTTGTGCTCACTGTCCGAGAATTCGCCCGTGTGCTGCGTCGACACGGCATCAATCTGCCGCAGATCCCGGAAAGCGAATTCGACAGCCCCTTCATGTCTCAGAACACGGGCGCCGGCGCCATCTTCGGCGTCACGGGCGGTGTGATGGAAGCGGCTGTGCGTACGGTGTATCACGTGGTCACGGGCAAAGAGCTCGGCCATGTTGTCTACGAACCGGCCCGCGGCAGGGAGTGGGTCAAAGAAGGAACGGTTGATCTCGGCGAAAAGGGTAAGGTCAAAATCGCCGTGGTGCACGGTCTGGCACATGTCGAACAAATCCTTGAAGACATTCGCGAAGGCAAGTGCGATTACCACTTCATAGAGGTTATGGCTTGCCCGGGCGGCTGTGTGGACGGCGGCGGTACGATCCGCGAAAAGAACAGCTATCTCGACAAACTTGATGCTCGCACGCAATCAATCTACAAGATTGATGCCGAACGCCCGATCCGTCAGAGCCACCGTAATCCGGACGTTATTCGCCTGTATCAGGAATTCCTGGAAAAGCCGTTGAGCCATCGCGCTGAAACGCTTCTGCATACGAACTACAAAGATCGTCAACAGAAGCGCCGCAATCCCGGTATCGCAGAGATATGGGAAAAGGTCCGCTTAGGCTAGACCGGAAGGATAGCCGGTAATCAAAAGGACGCCGAATCCGCATATCGGACGGCGTCCTTTGTTATGTGAGAACAGTTTCGAAACTCAGAGCTGCTCAACGTGAATGCCTGCCGCGCGCAGAAACTTGAGCCCTGAATCGTCGCGATAAATTTCATGGTAATAGACCGCTTCGATTCCGCACTTTTGAATCAGCAAAGAGCAATGCATGCAGGGGGAGTGGGTGATGTAAATGCTCGCTCCGTGGCTCGAATAACCGTTGTAGGCCAATTTGCTGATCGCGTTCAGTTCAGCATGCTGCACCTCCGGCCGCGTCACCAATTTCCCGTCTACCTCGATCTCACAACAGTTGTCATACCCTGTGGGCATCCCGTTCCAACCGAAGCTGATAATCGAATTGTTTTTGACAATGACACAGCCGACTTTCAGACGCTGAGCATAGCTGCGGTTGGCAGCAATCTGCGCAATCTGCATATACATCGCATTGTCTTTTTTGATGTCCATAATCCTAGACCTGAAAGAGTTATTTAGTATTATTTAAGGTAGTAACTATAACAATACTGTCTACAACAGCTACCCAAAGGCCCCTTGCATTTGGCGAATTTCAAGGAGGTCGGCACCGGCTGTTTCGGCGATGCGACGCCACTCGGAAAGTACCTGCATGAATTCTAGCCGCATCGCTTTGGCGTCTTTGATCGAGACACCAAAATATCGAGAAAGCACAATAGCGGATTCAGGATCCGCGACATTAGCGCCGGGTTTTAGCGGTGTCGACAAAAACCGAGCCGATAGGAACGGCAACTGCGCACAGGGAGCATACATAGGCAAAAGTTTCCATCCCATTTCGGTCGGAGTGAACCAAAACTGATCGAGCCGATCACGGTTGTTTCCCGTAAGGGTATTGAAAAGCAATCGTGCAAACAGAGCACGCAAATCAGCTGTCGGATCTGCGCCGCAACGATTGAGAATATCGGCGATGTCAAGATAGGTCTTGGGTGTCGGATGAAGGATCCGCTCGCGCGTCATCTGCCGTCGAACAAGCGTCGCGGCCGACAAACAAAGCAGGGGAGATCCGTCCTCGGCGCGGTCAAAGCGGCGTTCCGCATAAAGTCTCGGTGCAATCAGCTTACCCTCGACAACCTTGATGCCGCAGGCCTGAGCGAGCTCCCGCGTCACAGCCATCCATAAGGCAGAGTTAACGGGTTCACGTGCGGAAGCGTGGCGTACGACCCACTCATCGTCGGACTTGCCCAGACGCACCACGCATTTGGGATTGGTGCCGCCAAGCTCCATAGCACTTGAAAGCAGCATCTCCACAAGCTCTTTACCTCGAATTGAGGCTCCGGCGTTCAGTGCCTGCATGGCCAAACCCAGATTTTTGACCGATTTTGAGTTTTTGCCGAAACCCTCAATTTCAAGAACGGGGGACAAAAATTTCGTGTGAAATCCGTGAGTTAGAGGAAGGGACAGGGCAGAAAATCGACCGAAAACGTGTCCTGAGCGCGTCCATATTTCGGTTGACGCGGGTGCACCCTCAAGAAAATCAATTTTGAGGTCATTTAAATGCGCCTGCCGAATCAGTTTCTCAACCCACTTTCCGGGAGCATGGTCAGCAAAGAACCCGAAGACATCGCTTCGAGCTGCCAGCACCGGATCGGTTTCCATGGAGTCGGTCAAAGGGTAAAGAATCGTCGGACTCAATGGAAGATCGCTACCGAGAGGAAAACCGGACGAGAGCCATTCTTTGTCGTAGCGGAAAGCCATCGACGCTCCCTGGGCGGAGTCGTCACTAAGAACCAACTGACCGATGGGAACGGTCTGGTCCTTTTTGAGCCAAGCAATGGGAACAACCTGAGGCATGACTATTTTCCGGATTTGCGAATGCGTTTCGGAAGGGTCTCCGTTTCAAGCGCGAGGGACAAAGGATCGCTGCGCCCGATTTCGGCGAAAGGGGTGCCAAGGTCGAGAGCAAGAAGAACGGCTGCGTAACTCGCAATCGCGACTCCGCCATTGCCGTTTTCTATTTTGCACAGAGTCGACAGAGAGACACCCGCGCGTTCGGCTAGGATGTTTTGGGGGAGGCGACGCTTCAAACGAGCCACTTTCATATTGTGACCAAGCGCTACCAAAGATTCTTCAACAGCAAAGGACGGTCTCATATCTATTTGATTCAACTAGTTATACCAGATAACTCTTTTTATTATGATAATTATCTCACATTTTCAAGATTTCTAAAAATCGTGGTAAGACCTTGATTAATCGTTCTGATTTTATGGATTTCTTTTGCCTTTCTTGTAGGATTTCAGTTTTTATCATAGTTTGCTAGTTTGATTTAACATGTTATTAAGTTCTCAAGCCGACAAAAACTTGTTCAAACAACGTCGTTCTTAGTCAGGCGGCGTTGTTTCGAATTGACAAAGTGGCCTGTTTCCCTTTTCTGAGGGTCCAGTGGGTCTACCTCTTCGTTTCCATAGCGAGGAACTATTAAGTATCCATAAATTAAGTAGGGTTAAATGACATTAGATCTTGTATGGTTTTTCGTGTGTTTTGACCTCAAGACACAAGCGCGTTTAAATGCCCTCAAAATTTTCGTCTCGAGCATCCGACCATTCGATTGTCTTTAAACACGTTCCGTTTTCCCGCTCTGTTCGGCACGCATAAGCGACACTAAAGACGGTCATGGCAGAATCGAGGTCACATCAACATCAAACAAAGAGAGAACCATGCTTCGCAGGACTTTCCTTCTCGGTGCAGCTCTGGCCTTGACCGGCTGCGCAGCCACCGGCCCGGTTTCCAAAGGTGCTCTGAGCGCCAGCTATGCAGAAGGCTCGGTGACCTCCGTCGTCGTCCTTCCGCTTCTGTACTCGTCCAGAGTTGCAGCGTACCAACCAACAGTTCAGTTCGAACTTGCAGCCGCTCTGCAGGAAAAGAATCCCAAGCTGCGCTTCATGGCCACAAATGAAGCACTGACCCGTTTGTCCACTGGCGACGGCGTCCTTGCGAGCCGTGATCTCTCGTATGCTGTCTTTAATAAGCAAGAAGTAAGGGTTGAGGACCTCAATAAGGTTCAGACAGTGCTCGGCGTTGACGCTGCCATGATCGGCGGCTACGTGAACGCAGAGGGTAACCGCGTTGAAATGCCTCTGAGCATCATTGACCTGCGCAACGGCAAGATCATTTGGACTGGTGTTTCCGCCGGCTGGTTCAAGTCTTCCGTCACTGACAAGCGCTTCTCATCCGATTTGGACATCACGATGAAAGAGGGGCTTTCCAAACTCCACTCGATGATGCCTAAGTTCTAATTTAGTATTTTTAAAGAAAATGTCTTAGAAAATACTATTTCCTAAAAAAACTCATGGCCGGGCCGCTTTGATGGGCTTTTCGAGCTAGACTCGGCCATTCATTGCATCACTTCCAATCAATCAAATGTCAGCTCTGAAAAACATCAACCAAGAGAAAGCTGCTCAGGTTCTTTTCGTGCTGTTTTTAGCCGCTGCGCTGTGGGAACAGTTCGCGCCGCAGCCCGAACCCGGCATGATGGAATACAACCAGGCCAAGTTGGTGATGAAGTCCGATCCGTCGCCCGACGACGAGAAAAAAGCCTGCAATTTGTTTGCCACAGCCGTGCGTGCCGGCAACAAGGATGCTGCGTTCGGGTTGGCTGATTGCATCGGCAAGAGCCACATTGGAGATGAGATACAACGCAATTCCATCCGGTACGCGTTGCTCACGATCGCAATGGACGCTCGTCATGAAACGCGAAGCGCCCGCAATGAACGTGACGCACTCGGGTTGACCGATGCACAAAAGAAAGAAGCTCTCAAGCTTGACGTAATGAAGATTCTTTCCGGTGACATTTCTGCGCTCGATTTGAGCAGTGCTGGCGTTGTAAAGTAAGTGGTGGCGCTCAACTGAACATAAACAAGAAAAGAGGCGGAGTCGCAAAAATGCGTTCTGCCTTGTTTTTAGCCATTATTCAACATAACTACTATTATGTTGACTTGAATTTTTGAGATTTTTGACGTTTTTTAGGCCGATTTCGAAACCTTCGATCCCGGCCCGTTGTTTTCAAGGTTATTTGACCTGCGTCATTGCCGCGGCGATGTGAGCTCTCACACCAGCCGGCATTGCCGATTCGTCCGGACTGAACTTGTCAGAATGGTTGTTGGGTGCGTTCTTCGCGTCTTTGGGATCGCCGCCCAGGAACATGAACACAGACGGAACTTTCTGCGCGTAAAACGAAAAGTCCTCGCTCGCACCCGGATTCCAATCTGAAATCTGAGCTTCCACACCGTAATCCTTCAGTTCCTTTGTAATACGGCCAGCCAGCGCCGGATCGTTGACGGTAACCGGATAGATTTCAATGAGTTTTGTCTTTGCCACAGCGCCGGCTGCTTTTGCCGTACCGTCAGCAACCTGAGGAATGCGCTCCAGAAGTTTGCTGCGGATGGCATTGTGGTTTGCTCGAATCGTGCCAAGCATAGAAGCGGAGCCCGCCATCACGTTCCCCGTCTCCCCTGCCTGAAGCTTACCGACAGTGATGACTCCCATACCTTGTGTGAGGTTCACGTTACGAGCAACGATTTGCTGAAGAGCGACAACTGTATGAGCGGCTGTGAGGGTTGCATCAACACCAGTCCACGGCATCGCGCCGTGCGCCTGGCGACCTTCAATGTCAATTTGGAAGGCGTCGGCTGAATTCAGAGCCGTTCCTTGCGCCACCAACATTTTGCCGGCGGGGACTCGCGCCATCACATGGATACCGTACATCTGCTTGATGCCAAATTGTTCAAGCAGTCCGTCTTCAACCAACGCACGAGCGCCTGAGAGTTTCGGCTTATCCGTCACGAACGGATTTGTAATCGAATCCCCCTCTTCGGCCGGCTGAAAGACCAGCACAACCTTGCGCGGGACGTCTTCCTTGTGTGCGGCCAGAATACGGGCGGCCGACAGAAGCATCGCCATGTGCATGTCGTGACCGCACATGTGAGACACGTCGGACGTTTTGCCCCACATCTTTCCTTTAGCTTTGCTTTCGAATGCGAGGCCCGTGTTTTCCTTTATCGGCAAGGCGTCTATATCCGCTCGCAGGCCGATGGCGTTTCCTTTCTTGGGATTAATGACACCGATAACAGCGGTGGGCGAGTTTTTGTAACCCACCAGAACTTCGTCCACACCGAATTCCTTGAGCTTCTGAACGATGTAGGCCTGGGTCTGCTTTTCCTGGTTGCCGAGTTCCGGATTGGCATGCAGGTGGCGACGCATTTCCACAGTATTAGCGGACTCGGCACTGACAGCCACATCAAGCCACGCAGGAGCGGCGGCAAAGGTGCTTGCTGTCAAAAGCGACAAGCAGGAAAAGGCAAAAATGCCCAATGTTTCTTTCATCGTTCGGCCCCCTATTTTCCAAGTGTGAATTTGCTCACCGCCGGTTAGCTAACCGGCCATGAGCAAACGCAACCTTCAATATGCACATGTAATTATGGCGCGGCTGACCTCTTTGCATCAGACCGCGTTAAGCTACGTCTGACAAAGCTATCCGAAGGAGTGTATTCCATGTTCGACCTGCTTCTGAAAAACGCCCAGGTCGTTGATCCCCTAAACGGCATCAACGATGTTTGTGATGTCGCCGTTGAAAACGGCCTGATTACGGCCGTGGGCCCCGATCTCGGTTCCTCCGCACGCGAAGTGATCAATTTCTCCGGTCTGGTGCTGCAGCCCGGCATCATCGACAGTCACGTCCACCTCGGCACGATGTGGGGCTCGCCGTTCGGCCCGAAAATGCTCGCGATGAACGGTGTTACGACTTGTCTGGATATGGCCGGCCCACTGGACGACATTCTCGACAACGTTCCGCAGTATGGCGCAGGCATCAACATGGCTATCCTGCAGTTTGCTTCGCCTCCATTTACGTTCAAGTCGACGACACCCAGCAAACACGAAATGGAAACGCTCATTGACGTCTCCCTTGAACAAGGTGCTCTGGGCGTCAAGCTCCTCGGCGGCCACTATCCGCTGACACCGGCCGTATCGTCCGAACTCATCAAAACTGCTCTTGAGCGTCGTGCTTACGTCGCGTGGCACGCCGGTACGACCGAGCACGGCTCCAACATTGAGGGCATGATCGAGGCAGTTGAGATGGCCGACGGCTATCCGCTGCATTTGGCGCACATCAACGCCTACTGCCGCGGCGCCATTAAGAGTGATTTAGAAGAAGCCGGCATCGCCATTGATCTGCTTAAAAAGAACCCGAACATCTTCTGCGAAAGCTACATCTCGCCCAAGAATGGCACTCGTCTGACATGCGGCCCAGACGGCAAGATTCAGTCGAAAGTCACGGGCAACTGTCTGCGTCACTTCGGATTCTCGGAAGATCGAGACGGCGTACGCGCGGCCTTGTTGGCCAAGAAAGCCTTTGTTGTTTACGACGCGGGCGGCTATTCGGATCTGGTCACCGGACAGGAAGCTCTCAAGCTCTGGGAAAATGCCGACAGCGACGTCGGCGGCAGCTTCAATATCAATCCTCCGCTTCCGCGCATTGCGCTCGCACATGCCAAACGAGACGACGGATCGTTCGTTGTTGACGCAATCTCCACGGACGGCGGCTGCATCCCGCGCAATGTGATTCTGTCTCAGGGGCTGTCGCTCGTGAAGCTCGACGTGCTGAGTCTGCCGGAATTCGTGCAGAAAACGTCCCTGAATCCTGCCCGCATGTTGCGTCTCAAAAACAAAGGGCATCTCTCCGTCGGAGCCGACGCCGACATCACCGTCTACGACTACGCAACCCAGACGCCCAAGGCATCCTTCGTGGCCGGGCAAAAGGTTCTTTTCGACGGAAAACTCTGCGCAAAAGGCGCCACGGTCATTTGCACCGAACGCGGTCAAAAGGCCATTGAAGCACGCGGCATGAAGGCGATCGTTGTAGATCCGGGAACGCAGATCGAGCGCATGCCTGCGCTTTAATTGAGGTGAAGTAAAAGAATTGGCAGTAGAAGATGCATTTTCCTGAGCCGCGCTCATGCCTACACAGGAAAAACCTGCGCCCAAAGCTACGCTCTGAACGAAAAAATCTCGTCGGTTCATGCAATCCACCTAAGCCGTAAAACATCTGTCAGAGAGACTACGGTGTTTTCTCTGTACCTTTTGCTACATGTGAAGCAGAAAGCAACATTGTTCCAGGCACGCAGAATGAACGCTTGCCTGCGCTTTGACTAAGAATTACGTTCTATCAGCGGCCGGAGCTTGAGTGAGTGCCCGACCGCGTTTATCTGAGCGGCTCGAAAGCAGGAGGCGCTTTGACTCCGCAGTTCTTAGCCAGTTGGAACCACTGAGGCAGGCTGTCGTCCACTTCTTCTAGAGCGGCCTGCACCTTACGCCGAGTCAGACCGAAGTCTTCTCCCAGACGAATGAACAGCGAACGTTCCGGTGACTTTCCGATGCCCAACAAGGCGGTCATGTGCTCGAAACCTCCGATGTTCGGAACCAAGTCATAAGCTGGCGACAAGCGCCAACGGCCTTTGCCGTCCATCAGGAAACTAAAATTCTTCGCATGATCGTCCCGATTGTCGATGACGAAGTTGAAGTATGCTCGCTTGAGCATTTGCTCCAAATCACCGGCACCTGCCAAACGCTGTGTCAACGCCATCAGTGTCTGATAGTCAAGACAAGGCTGCCAAAAATCGCAATGCAACAACCCGGCTGCAGTTGCCATGTGCACCTTTCCGGAAGAAGTACGATCGAATCGGCGAATGCCGAACCATCCTGCGCCTTTTGAAGACTCGAACAAATGGGTTTCGGGCATGTCGATGTCGGCACTCTTCGCCAGAAGCGACACCGCATACTCGAGCGCCCCGCTGTCTTCAGGATCGGTCAAATTACTGAATTTGATGATCCACGGAGCGCCATTGGGTCTTGGCGCGTTCCCCGGTTTAACCAGCCTTTTGTCATCAGAGACCAGGCACACAATCTTGGGGCGTGCGCCGCCGGCATACCCGCTCAAACGAATCAGTTCATCGAGTTCCGTATCAGTAGCTTCATCTGCTTGGACAGCCCGGATACCGTCGGCAACGGCACCGAGATCAATGGTGTTGCAGCTGTCGTGACGACAAGATTCTTTCGGGTTCGACGTTTCCGGCTCGAATTCCAAGGCCCCCACGCCCTGATTACCAATGCCGGCGAGTCGCGCTGATACTGCCATTTCTGCAAGACGCCTGTCTTCACAAGCATGTCTGCGAGACAGAAGTATGTTTCCCCAACCGTCAGGAAGACTGTCGCTCACGAATCCAGGAATGCCGCGAAAGACCGATGCCCGTAGCGGGCACGATAACGGAGAAACTTCCAAACCTTCCGCCACAAATTCCGGTGCATACTGAAACAACGCTCCTATCCGATCTGCCGACAGCAAACCGACAAAGCGATGTTTTCCTTCCAGGTTTAGCAGAACGCGCGTTCTCATTTTCTGGCTCGTTGACGCTTCCTGGGTTCAGGCTTAAAAAGATCAATGTCTTCATTGAGGCGGAACACCTGCTCCACGTCTTGGGCTCGATTGAGCGCAATGGCGATCAGCATCAGGTTCTTGAGTGAGATCTCTCCCTCCTTCTCAAACCGACGTATGGACGCGAGCGTCACGCCAGAGCGCTCAGCAAGATCCGATTGACGCATGTTGCGCGTCAGTCTCAGCTCTCTAGCCCGTTCTGCCAATTGCAAACGCAGTTCTTTGGGCGACTTCAAGTTAGCGATCGTCGATACGTTTCCATCAAACACAGTATCCGCTCTTTTTTTAGCGATTAATGTCAAATTTAAGGGATATTCGCTCAAATATTAGCAGTTATCTCTCACTCAAGTCGAGTTTTTAGATACGCCCGAAAGTGACTGAATTTGGCAATTTCTGATATATAGCACACTGACAATGAATTTTTCTCAATATAATAGTAGTTATGTTTTGCATGCTGATTTTAAAGGATTTTATTCGGACATTGCAGTTTCATTTCACGAGACATTTCCCCTCTTCCGTCATTTTCTCAAGCTCAGCGACTTGAGAATATCGTGCAACGTTTCGGCACCCAACTTGCCCTGCTGCTTCGGATAATGAAATCAACAAAACACTGACCTTCACGAGGTGTTCAATGTCGGAAAAATCTCTTTCACGTCGCAATCTTTTGGGTGGGTCCGCCAGACTCGCCGCAGGAGCAGTTTTCATGTCCGCACTCAATCCGGCCGCAGCCGCCGCACCGGCTGTTTCCGATCTTGCAAAGACCGATCCCGAATACGCACGCTTCTTCAAGTACTTTGATGAGGAAGAAGTCGCCAAGACGGTCGAGCCCATTCTGGGTAAAGCTCACCGCCACTTCGTCATTCTTGCCGCGCTGCTCGGTTGCGGCGGAAAGGAAGAATTCGAGGTCCGTTTGCCGCAGGCGCTCGACGCCGGCGTAACGCCCACGCAGGTTCGCGAAATCGTTTATCAGGCCACCGCTTATCTCGGCATAGGACGTGTCCGCGGATTCGTCGACATCATGAACCGTGTCTTTACCTCGCGCGGCGTAAAGCTCCCCCTTCCCGATACCACCGAACAGAGGGATGTCGAGCGTGTCGTCAAGGGTGAAGCCGCTCAGGTTGAAATCTTCGGAGCGGGCATGAAGGGCTTTGCCACTTCCGGCCCCGAAAAGACCGTTGCCATCCGTCGCTGGCTCTCTGCCAACTGCTTCGGCGACTACTATGTTCGCTCCGGCCTGTCACTGCAGGAACGTGAACTCGTTACCTTCTGCTACCTGGCCGCGCAAGGCGACACCACCGCTCAGATGGCAGCACACGCTGTTGGCAACCTTAAGATGGGCAACAACGAGGAAATTCTGATCGCCACTTGTCTGCAGTTTGCACCTCTCCTCGGCTACCCGCGAACGCTCAACGCGCTCGCGGTCGTTGAAAAGGCTGCTCATCCGGCTAAATAAAAAAGTCGGAGGCAATTCAGGCTGCCTGCGTTTCCTCTTTGGCAGGCAGCCTGAAACATTTTTAAACAGAGTGCCTTTCCAGCTAACTACAATGCAAAGTTTGTGCAAAACTACGGGTGCAAAATGAGTACGCTATGGCTTTCCAATTGCCAATGCGAGTGTGATGACAAACCTTGTTCGGAAGAACAAAGAAAGGATTCGCTTGTGTTCGAGATTACGCTTTCAGAAGATCTTCGCGCCCGTCTGGATGCGCTTAAGGATATTGCTCTGAATCAGTGGAGAGAAAACGGTGTCTCTCTTTTTTCTCCCAAATCAATGCCTCGGCTGCACTTTCATGTGCAACCCTGTCAGATCGTCAATACCAATACTTTTTACACGCTTTCAACCGGTCTAATTCTTCAAGGTCGCAAGCGCAGCACGACTGACGGACAAAACATTGAGTACGGTAAAGGCACGAGTTGCACGACGGCGGCGGACTCCCCTGCCAGCTACGAGGTGACATGCGCCTCAGATTCCAAGCCTTTTGTTTCGATTTCCGTTGAACTTGATCCTCAGGTTCTAACCGACCTTTTAGCTACTTGCCCTGAAATCGCCGCAAAACACAAAGGAGTCGTCGTTGGGCACTCTGTGCATGCATTCACAGCAATGCCGGCCACTGTCGACATTGTTGAAGCCTTCGAGCGTCTATTGCGCTTGGTTTATCAGAATCCTGAACAACTTCCTACACGCGGTCCGATCATTGAACGGGAACTGACTTACGTGCTTTTGATGAGCCCGCAAGGCGCCGCCCTGTCCCAGTTCTTCAGCCAAAACACGCCCGCCAACCGCATCAATCGCGCGATTCAGTGGATCCGTCAAAACACAGGTAAACCACTTGATATTGATGCCCTTGCCGAAATGTGCAACATGACACGTTCGACGTTCTATCGACATTTCCAGACGGTCACAAAAATGACGCCGTTGCAGTATTACAAACGTCAGTGCCTGTTCCTCGCTCAGCACCTGATGGTGGCTCGCGGTTACAGCGCGAGTCAGGCTGCCTACGAAGTCGGTTACACAAGTCCGAATCAGTTCAGTCGCGAATACAAGCGCACATTCGGTTTGCCGCCGAAAAAATCAATAACCGAGCGAAACTGATCAGCTCATTTTTTCTGCGAAAAAACAGCAGAGCCTTGCCGAAACGCTCTCGACAAGGCTCTGTTTTACTTCAGCTCAGACAAGAATCAGGCTTTCTTCTTGTGTAATACGGCCGCAAAGAAGCCGTCCGTGTGATGGCGGTGAGGCAACATCACAAAAAAGTCACCAAATTCTTCCTTCTGGAAATCTGGCAACATTACGCCCTGCTTCGCCAGGACGTCAGTAGCATTCAGAAGTTCAAACTCCGGATGAGATTCCAGGAAAGTCTTAACGACGTCCTGATTTTCCCGCTGAAGTACCGAGCACGTCGCGTACACAAGGCGGCCATCAGGCTTAAGAAGCTTCGCCGCCTCTTCCAGCACACTCTTTTGCACCGCGTTGATGCGATCGAGTTCCTGCGGTGTTAGGCGCCACTTCAGGTCCGGGTTACGGCGAAGCGTGCCGGTACCGGTACAGGGCGCATCCACCAGAACACGGTCAAATTTACCGCGCAGACGCTTGATTCGGTTGTCCTTTTCATCACGGATGGCGACCGGATGAACGTTGGAAAGTCCGGCACGGCGCATACGCGGGGTGAGCCCCTGCAAGCGCTTTTCATTGATGTCAAAAGCGTACAGACGACCGGAAGACTTCATCAGTGCACCGAGAGCCAGTGTCTTGCCTCCTGCGCCGGCACAGAAGTCACACACCATTTCGCCGCGCTTGGCGCCCACAAGACGCGCAATGAGTTGACTGCCCTCGTCCTGAATGTCGATTCGGCCTTCCTGATAGACAGGCCAGCGAATCAAACCGGGCTTATCCGTCAGGCGAATACCGTCGGGCGAGAACTGCATGAGTTCAGCCGTTACCTTGTGTTCGGAAAGTTCCGCAATGACGTCTTCTCGCTTAGCCTTCAACGTATTGACGCGCAAATCAAGCGGAGCTGCCTGAAGCGAAGCTTCAAAAAGCTGTGGTGCGGCTTCGCCGTACTGCTTGCTTTCGAGTTCGTACAGCCAGAACGGCATCTCGGCACGGACTTCGGGCGGAGCCTTTTCGAGCTTCAAGGCAAGCATATTGGTCACCGGTCCTTTTTCGGAACCGAGAACCTGATCGCCCATGCTCTCGACACCGTACTGCATCGCCAACGTCAGGAACGCAGCCACCTTGGGAGCGCGCTCGGGCTTGACGGGCTTCATGCGCCAGGCAATTTCGGAATAGTGCCGTAGCGCATAGAAAATGGCTTCGGCCAAAATCGTTCGATCACGGCTACCCAGCTTAGGGTTGGACTTGAAGAACGCCTTCATGAGCGTATCAGCTGGTCCATCGAGCTTAAGAATCACCGCAAAAGCGCGCGCCAACTCACCCGCGATCAGATTGGTGATGCGGACTTTGCTCGGATTGAGTTTTTGCTGACGCATTGCAGCAGGAACGCCTTTGACGGGAGCAGCCTTGCGATTTTGCTCAGCCTGACGCTTTTGCGCAGCGCGCTGACGTTCCGTAAGCTTCTTTTCCGTTTTTTCTCGACGGACCTTAACCGGCGCAAACGGCATCTTTTTGGTTTTCTGTTCCATGGTTGTGTTTCTCAAGCGCAGCAATCAAAAACAGCAAGAGACTTAGCCGTTTCGTCATCCGTCACGGTGCGGCCGTCGACAAGCTTGACCTTGCCGGAAGCCACGGCCTTGACGGCACGCGGATAAAGAATGTGTTCGAGACGAAGCCCTCGGTGGGCAAGCGTATCGGCATCGTCACTGGCGAGCACCGGCACGACGGCCTGACCGATGATGGCCCCGCCGTCGAGTTCGGAACTCACGAAGTGCACCGTACAGCCGTGCACGCGAACACCTGCCTGGAGTGCGCGGTTGTGCGTATCGAGTCCCTTAAAAAGCGGCAACAGAGCAGGGTGAATATTGAGAATCTTGCCTTCGTAATGATCGACAAAGACAGGCGTCAAAACACGCATGAACCCTGCGAGCACCACCACGTCCGGATTGTGCTTGTCGATGATCTCAATCATGGCGCGCTCAAAAGCTTCACGGGTATCAAACGCCTTGTGATCCACCACGGCCGTTTCAATACCCATTTCCTTGGCGCGATCAAGCCCGGCCGCATCGGGGCGGTTGGAAAGCACGAGCGAAATACGGATACCCTCGGCAGCCCAATTTTCCCGTTCGCAGGCCTGAGCAATCGCCACAAAGTTCGAGCCGCGGCCCGAGATCAAAACAACAATGTTTTTCATAAATGCAAATGCACCCGAATCTTTCTCAAGACCGGGTTGACACATATCTGATTAATAGAAAACTGGAAATCTCGAATAGACAAGAAGTGCCGAAACAGCCGTCGGCACTCGCTCCGTTATGGCAGGGCAATTGTACTTGAGTTGCGGCAACCGCAGAAGATTCCGGTGAAACAAGAATTTGCCTTACATGGCCTATGTCGCATTCGTATAATCTGCGACAGCAAGTTTTCTGCGCATAATCCTAAACAACCTTCGCAAGAGCTTGACCAGTATTTAGGCAACCTTCACCCTACAGACCGGCATGCAAATCATTCGCGGCCTTCCCGGCCCCTCTCACAAACGTCCCTGCGCAGTTGCCATCGGAAATTTCGACGGCGTTCATCTCGGCCACCAGCGACTTCTTCGGGCGGTAACAAAGGAAGCGCACGCTCGAGGTCTTGCCGCCGCAGTCGTTACGTTTGAACCGCACCCGCGTGAGCTCTTTGGTAAGGAGCCCTTTGCCCGTATCAGCACGTTACGCGACAAGATGATTGCCATTGCCGGCTGCGGCATTGACGCTGTTTACATCATGCCCTTTCACAAACGCTTTGCTGCGCTCTCGCCCGAGGCGTTTGTTCGCAACATTCTTTCTGAAGGCATCAGTTGCCGCTGGGTGACGGTTGGCGATAACTTCCATTTCGGCGCAGGCGGCTCGGGTGATTTTGCCGATCTCAAGCGACTGGGCGAAACCTTTGGTTTTGAGGCTCTTGCTACCCCTCTTCTCTATCAATCGACTGAAAGAGTGTCGAGTTCCTGTATTCGCGAGGCGATGGCTTTAGGCAATCTCAATGAAGCACAAACCATGCTGGGCCGTCCCTACCGTGTCACCGGCCGTGTCATTCACGGCGCAGCACTCGGCCGGACACTGGGCTTTCCGACGCTCAATGTCGCAATGCTGCCTCCCGGATCCAAGGCCGTCTGCGCGCTGCATGGCGTCTTTGCGGTGCGCGTCAAGGGGCTTGACGGCGACACTGTTTTCGGTGGCGCCGCTAGCCTAGGCTACAAACCGACTGTAGCATCCGATCGGCGCTGGCTACTGGAAACGTTCGTCTTCAACTATTCGGGCAACGCATACGGTCGCATCGTTGAAATCGAATTCGTGCAAAAGCTCCGAGATGAAAAAAAGTTCTCGGGACTCGATGAACTTAAAGCCGCCATCCAACGCGACGCAGAGGCAGCAAGACATCTTTTGGGTGTTTAGGGAACAAAAGAAAGATTCGTCTTAAGAGATTCACGCAACGTATCGCTTTAGCCGATTCACTCCGAGAAGCTGGCCGAGCGCCATAAGCAAGCTTACCTATAGCAAACGAAGCGCTTCTGACTGTAAACTAACGGCTCGTTGCGCTTGCGCCTTCCTGACAGCGCTTTTTTATCGCGCATCTCAAAATTTATTCCTTTTCAATCTTTCAGAAGAGCCCGAGGGGGCCTGGAGTTTGACACATGGCTAAAGCCGATAAAGCCGGCAATACGGCAAAGTACCCGCTTAATCTACCCGATACCGCCTTCCCAATGCGTGGCGACCTGCCCAAGCGTGAACCCGTCTGGGTTGCCGACTGGGAAAAACGCGATCTCTACCACACGATTCAGAACACCTGCAAAGGCCGCCGCAACCGTTTCGTTCTGCACGACGGCCCGCCGTATGCCAACGGTGAAATTCACCTCGGCCATGCCTTAAACAAGATTCTCAAGGACATCGTCAACAAGACCAAGCTTTTTGAGGGCTACGATGTCCCCTACGTGCCGGGCTGGGACTGCCACGGCATGCCGATCGAAATCCAGATCGAAAAGATGTACGGCAAGGGGCTCGAAAAGACCGACCTGATGGCCAAGGCCCGCGCCTATGCCAAGGAACAGGTCGCCAAGCAGAAAGCCGGCTTCAAGCGTCTGGGCGTTCTCGCCGACTGGGAAAATCCGTACCTGACGATGCGCCCGGAAACGGAAGCCGCCGAAATCCGCACGCTTGCCCGCATCGTGAAGAAGGGCTACGTGTACCGCGGCTTGAAGCCCGTTAACTGGTGCTTTGACTGCTGCTCGGCGTTGGCCGAAGCCGAAGTCGAATACGCCGACCGCGAAAGCTACGCCATCGACGTCGCCTTCCCTCTTTCCGAAGAAGACAAGCCCAAGGTTGAAGAACTGATGGGCGTGAAGATTGAAAAGCCCTGCTACACGGTGATCTGGACCACGACTCCGTGGACGATCCCGGCCAACCAGGCCATTAACATGCACCCGGATCTGTCGTACGCTCTCGTTGACTGCGGCGACAAGTACCTGATTCTGGGCACCAACCTTGTGGAAGATTGCCTCAAGCGCTACAAGCTCGAAGGCAAGATCGTCGGCGAAACCAACGGCAAGAATCTCGATCACGTCCGCTTCATGCACCCCTTCAGCCAATTGCACGAAGGCTTCAAGCGCTTCTCGCCGGTGTTCCTCGGTGAGTACGTGGAAGCCACGAGCGGTACGGGCGTCGTGCACTCGGCTCCGGCCTACGGCCTGGACGACTTTGTTTCGTGCAAGGCCAACGGCATGACCAACGATCAGATTCTCAACCCGGTGATGGGCAACGGCGTCTATGCCGACTGGCTCCCGCTCTTCGGCGGCCTCAACATCTGGAAGGCTCAGCCCAAGATTGTTGACACGATGCGCGTGGCGGGCGTGCTGCTTAACTGCGAAATGATCCAGCACAGCTACATGCACTGCTGGCGCCACAAGACGCCGCTCATCTATCGTGCAACGGCTCAGTGGTTCATCCGCATGGACAAGCCCACGGCCGACACCAAGGGCGTGCTCAACACCGAAGCCGAAGAAAAGAGCCTGCGCGAAACGGCTCTGGCAGGTGTCGATGCCACCAAGTTCATCCCGTCCTGGGGCTACAACCGTTTGCACGCCATGATCGAGAACCGTCCCGACTGGTGCATCTCGCGTCAGCGCAACTGGGGCGTACCCCTGCCCTTCTTCATGAACAAGGCAACGGGTGAACTGCATCCGCGTACGCTCGAAATCATGGAAGAAGTCGCCCAACGCGTTGAAAAAGAAGGCATCGAAGCCTGGGTGAAGGCTAAGGCCGAAGACTTCATGCCCGCCGAAGAAGCCGCTCAGTACGACAAGACCACCGACATTCTCGACGTGTGGTTCGACTCCGGTTCCACGTACGAAACCGTGATGAACGGCTCGCACAAAGACGTCTACGACGGCAAGCCTCACTGCGACCTCTACCTTGAAGGCAGCGATCAGCACCGCGGCTGGTTCCATTCCTCCCTGTTGACGAGTTCCATCCTTTACGGCCGTCCGCCCTACGATGCGCTTCTCACGCACGGCTTCCTCGTCGACGAAGAAGGCAAGAAGATGTCCAAATCCCGCGGTAATGCCATGGGTCCGAAGGAAATCTACGAAAAGTACGGCGCCGAAATCTGCCGTCTCTGGGTGGCTCAGACCGACTACACAGGCGACCTGCGTATCGGCCCGACCATCATCAAGGGTGTTGTCGACAGCTACCGCCGCATCCGCAACACGCTGCGATTCCTGCTTGCCAACACGAACGACTTCGACATCAATAAGGATGCCGTGCCGGTCGATCAGATGCTCGAGCTTGATCGCTGGGCGCTGGCTCGCGTTGCCGAGCTTCAAAAGCAGATCATTGAGGCAAATGAAACCTATAGCTTCCAGCAAGTCGCCACTCTTTTGATGGGCTTTGCCACCGACGACCTGGGCAGTTTCTACCTCGACATCCTCAAGGATCGTCTCTACACCACAAAGACCAACGGTCTGCCGCGCCGCAGCGCTCAGACCGCCCTGTGGCACATCACGGCGGCCTATCTGCGTCTGATGGCTCCGATTCTTTCCTTTACCGCTGAAGAAGCCTTTGCGATTTTCAGCCCCAACAGGGAAGGTACGATCTTTACCGAGCTCTATCACACAGTTCCCGATGTTGAGGGCTCCGAAGTCTTGCTTGCCAAATGGTCGACAATTCGAAACGTCCGCTCCGAAGTGCTCAAGAAGATCGAAGAGTTGCGTATGCAAAGCCTCGTGGGCTCGAGCCTGCAGGCTGAATGCACGATTGCGGCCAGCGGCGAGACCTATGAAGTTCTATCCGGCCTGGGCAACGAGCTCAAGTTTGTGATGATGACCTCTCGTGCCGAACTCGTAAAGAACGAAGGCAACCTCGAAATCACGGTGACCGCCACAGAGCAGAAAAAATGTTGCCGCTGCTGGCACTACGTTCCGAGCGTCGGCAAGAATGCCGAGCATCCTGAACTGTGCGAACGCTGTCTTACCAACTTGTTCGGTGACGGCGAAGTCCGCACCAAGGCTTAAACGCCGTGACCGAGATCAATCGATCCGCACCCCGGAGCCCCGCTCCGGGGCGTTTTGTCCTCTGGCTTGCGGCAGCGTTCGTGTTGCTTGTTGTCGACCGGATCACGAAGGTCGCCGTCATTGATACGCTCGCGTACGGCGCCTTTGTCCCTGTCACGCCCTTTTTCAATCTTTGCCACGTTCGCAACACGGGCGCTGCCTTTTCGTTTCTGGGTGACGCAGGCGGATGGCAAATTTTCGCCTTCGCGGGCATAGCCCTGCTTGTGACTGCAGCGTGTCTGTTCTTTCTGTGGCGTCACGCCAAGCGCACACTCTTTGCCTTCTCGATGTCCCTGGTGATTTCAGGAGCCCTGGGCAACCTCTGGGACCGCCTCGTCTACGGCTACGTCACGGACTTTCTTGACTTTCACGCATTCGGCTACCATTGGCCTGCCTTCAATGTCGCAGACATCTGCATCTGCATAGGCGCGGCACTTCTCGTGTTCGACGAATTCCGCCGCGAAAAGTAAATTCTTTCGAGCTGATACTCCTTACGGCAAAAAACGCGTCTGTTTGTGCACGACGCGTTTTTTGCTGTGAACAATGTCTTGGTCAGATCAACTCGTAGGTAGCCGCCTGAATCGGCGTGTTGAGATTCGGAAGCACCCGCTCAAGGAGAATACCGTCACGGTTATCCATCTTGTACCCGAACGTGGAGCGGATGCCCTGCAAAATGAACTGAGCAGCCCGATCTAGCGCGATCGGAAGACTGTCGCCTTGCAGGAGACTGCCCGTAATCACACTCGTGAAGCTGTCGCCCGTACCGGGATAATGTGCGGGCAGGTACGGACAGGTGACCTTCCAGGTGCGCAGATCGGATTTGCTGCGTGCGATGACGGATGTCAGTCCCGACTGCCCCGGCACCGGAACCCCTGTGATGATCACCGTATCGGGTCCCATTTCGGAAAGTTCGGCAATCAAGTCTTTGAGTTCCTCGGTCGTGCAGTCCGTCTTGTATGGCCGAGCCAAGAGCGCAAACGCTTCAGTGAGATTCGGCGTAAGCACGTCGGCTCGGCGTGCCAGACGACGCATCTGCTCGACCATCTCCTGCGTCATCTTGCTGTAAAGGTGCCCGTTGTCACCGAGGACAGGGTCCACCACCACGAGCGTCTCGTCCCGTCGAAATCGCTCAATAAAACCGCAGACGATCTCGATCTGACGCGGCGAGCCCATATACCCCGTATAGATCGCATCGAAATTGACGCCGAGTTTTTCCCACTGATCAATGATTTTGGGCATCTCTTCGGTGAGATCCAAAAAAGAGAAGTCCGGGTACTGAGAGTGATTGGAAAGAATTGCGGTTGGCAGCGGACACACGTTAAAGCCCATGGTGGAGAGAATCGGAATGACGGCCATCAGAGACGTCCGGCCAATTCCGGACAGGTCGTGAATCGCCGCAATGCGGCGAAAGTTGGGCTGGAAACGCATGTCGAAGACTTCCTTTTGGCTTCTGTAGTTTTCGAGGTTCCTAAAGATACCACTTCGCAAGACGTCAAGCATCTGCACTCGGCAATATTTAAGAACAATCGCGGCTGTGCAAGTTGCTAAACTCACCGCACTCAAAAATTTTGACTCTTGGAGAATTGACAATGTTTCAGATCGGAGAAACCGTCGTCAACGTCAAAGGCCCCTCCACGGCAGGCGACTTTGATTTGCAAGCCCAACGCGGCCGCTGGGTGGTGCTTTATTTCTACCCGAAGGACAACACGTCGGCCTGTACGATGGAGGCGCGCGACTTTACGGCTGCCGTGCCTCAGTTCGAGGCTTTGAACACCAAGGTGATCGGCGTCTCCCGCGATTCGGTCAAGACCCACGAAGGCTTTTGCACCCGCCAGGAACTTGGTATTGAACTCGTGAGCGACAAGTCCGAAGAGCTCTGCACAGCCTTTGATGTCATCAAGCCCAAGGTTATGTACGGCAAACCCTGCCGCGGCATCGTTCGCTCCACCTTCCTCATTGATCCGCAGGGTAGGCTCGCGTTTGAGTGGCGCGGCGTCAAGGTTGCGGGTCACGTGGAAGCGGTACTCGAAAAGATCCGTGAGCTCTCTTAATCCAATCCTCCGGCAAGACGTCTACACTGTCTTCTGATACTCGACTTCAATCTAGAACTGCTTCACGATGACTGCAAAGCTATACTCTCGCCTGGCTGCCAAAAACATTACGGTGGCTGTCACGGGCGGCATCGCCGCCTACAAAACCTGTGAGCTCGTAAGGCTTTTGGTCAAATCGGGAGCAACGGTTCGCGTCTGCATGACGCAAGCCGCGACAGAGTTTGTCGGTCCGCTTACGTTTGCCGCGCTCTCAGGACATCCGGTACAAACCGAGGCCTTTGACGGCACAATGCAACACCTAGCACTCACTCGCAACTGCGACCTTCTGATCGTTGCGCCGGCCACCGCCAATATTCTTGCCAAAGCGGCCAACGGCATTGCCGACGACCTGGTGAGTTCCGTTATTCTCGCAAGCTCCTGCCCGGTCGCCGTATGCCCTGCAATGAACAGCAATATGTGGGCCAAAGCAAGCACGCAGCGCAACATCAATCAGTTGAAAGTCGACGGCTTTGCCGTACTTGGCCCCGCGTGCGGGGAACTTGCCTGCGGCGTTTCAGGCGCAGGCCGCATGATCGAGCCTGAAGAAATCGCCGCACACGCCGCGCGCCTGCTTTCTCCGAAGATCCTGCAGGGTAAGCGCATCATTGTCACGGCAGGTCCCACCTATGAAGCGCTGGACCCCGTGCGCGGCATCACCAACCGCAGCTCAGGCAAGCAGGGTTACGCCGTTGCGCAGGCCGCTTTTGAAGCCGGAGCCGATGTGACGCTTATTTCCGGCCCCACTTCTATCAAAGCCCCATACGGCGTCAAAGTCGTGCCAGTCGTTTCGGCAGAGGAAATGAACGAGGCCGTGCGCCGTGAGGCAACCGGCGCCGATGTCTTTGTGAGCGTCGCTGCCGTTGCCGACTGGCGTGCTCAGACTGTCGCCGATGAAAAAATCAAGAAGTCCGATGAACCGCCCACGTTAGAGCTCGTGGAAAATCCGGACATCCTCGCGCAGGCGGCACGAGAATTTCCCTCGCTTTACTGCGTCGGCTTTGCCGCCGAAACCGAAAACGTGCTTGAAAACGCTCGCGGTAAGCGCATCCGCAAGCACGCTCGCATGATCGTGGCAAACAACGCTCGTAGCGCCATCGGCTGCGACATGAACGAAGCGATGATCGGGACGGCCGACAAGGAAGTCGCCACGGGTCACGTGAGCAAAGACAAGCTTGCGCAGACCATCATCGAATGCATCGCCGAAGACCTCGCAAAGGAGGTGTAGATATGGCCTTCAAACTCAACGAAAAAACGCTTGAACCTCACAACGGCGACTACATCGCGTTTTTGAAGGAAATCGAAAAAGGCAACGCCAAAGTCAGCGGCCTAACCGTCTCCGTCAACAGCGACATGCCAGGCATGGTTACCGTGCGGCGCACTAACGAATCCGATCAGGCTTCCTCATCACCCGGTTTCATCGCCAAGAACAAGAACGCCATGCCTGCGCTATTGCGTCTTGCGGGCAGCGTGATCGCGCTTTTCGGCGTGTTGTTCATCATTGCAGGCATGTCCGAGCCGAGCCTTCAAAATTTGATTCCTGTCGGAATGTTCGTAACATTCGGCGGTCTTGTTTGCGCGCTCTCACAGCATCAGAAGCTTGAGCGGCTCAAACGGCTTGAAAAGGCTGATTCATAACGATTTTTTTGCTGTTTCATACTGTCCCAAAACGTCCAAGGTTGTTCCACTTCGAGTCAAAACGTTTGTTTTGTTCCGTATCTCGGGTGCAGGAAAAGTACAAGATGAAGTAAGGTCAAATCTGACCTTGCCTGAAATTGGTTGACAGTTTTCCGCGATGTGACTAAATAAGTAGACAGTTTTTTGGTTTTTGCCTAAAACTGTCGACAGCTTTTTTGCAAAGACCTGATTTGGTTGACACCAAATGATCTCGTCGGAGAGTCCTCTTCGATTCTATCCTTGCATCATCCTCCTTACCATGACGACGTAACGAGCCGAGATCAACTTCGACTCAGGAGGTGATCGTGTCAAGCCCGAAGCCTCGTTTAATGGAGGGGACCCGCGTAGCGGGGCGTAGGCCGTTCATCGAGGCGCAGCGGCTTGACGCGCTGACGGATCGCACACTTGCGGCGCAGCCGGGAAAGAAGAAATCTTTCCCGGTCTGCCCAGCGGCGAGCGATCAAATTCAATGCCGCAAGGCATTTTCATCGCTTCCTGTCGTTGAGTCGTCAACAATTGCTTTGACCTCTGCACCATGTGCGTCATGCGAGATCTGAAGCAGACGCTCATTGCGTCGCTCAGACCTCGTTTTCCAGCACCGTTTTTGACTCCCCGATTGTCGGTGTGCCTGAGCAGGTGTTTGATAGTTCAAGCTCAAGTGTGGTCTGACATTGTTGTAGACATCAATCGCTTTCTCAACACGGCACAAGCTGTCAGCCAGATCCTTAATCTCCACGTTGTTGAGCCATTCTCTCTTAATGATCCCGTTGACTCTCTCGGCCACAGCGTTTTCCAGAGGATCTCCGCTTTCGGTCATCGAAATCCTGACGCCTCTGGACTTCAAAACCGCAACGTACTCATGGCAGCAATACTGGCAGCCTCGATCTGAGTGATGGATCACCCCATGAGCAAGCAACGGCTCAGACAAGCCCGCTAGAGCCATGTTCAAGGCTCTGAGGCAATGGCTTGCCTGCAACGTATCTCCCAAAGCCCAGCCGATGATCTTGCGGGAATACAAATCCGTGATGAGCGACAGATAGCAAACGCCTTCTTGTGTCTCAACATAGGTTATGTCCCCGGCCTAAGCTTCGTTAGGGCCATAGAACTCAAGATCCTTTATGAGATTGGGATACCGTCGGTATGGATGGTTGGAGTCGGTTGTTTTGTAGCGTTTGCGGCGCCGCAGTTTCAACAGCAGGTCATTGGAGGCAAGCAAATCAATAAATCTGTCGCGCTCCGGAAAACCAACAAGGCTTCCCAGCTCGTGTTGGGCCAACACGTAGAGCTTGCGTGAACCAATGCGAGGCATCATCTCGCGATGCTGCCTGACGCTTTGCAGAATCAATTCGTTTGCGGCTTCGGTGTCGAAATCCTTGACCGTTGAATGCTTGTAGTAAGCCTGGCGGCTATAACCAAACAGCGCACAGCACTTGTCCAAACTGATGCTGGGCCCAAGTGTTACGCAGCCAGCCTACTGTTTGGTGCCAGATTTTTTTCGGATCGCAATGTTGAACTGCTGCTCGGCCAGCTCAATCATGTGCGAGTATCTGGCACTACGCTTCTTCTCGAGATCAAGGGCCTTTTTGAGCCTCTTGATCTCCTTGAGACCCTCGGACAGGGTGAGCTCTTTGGAGTCAACCTCGGGCTTTTGTGAGGTATCAGACAATAAGCTCTCCTCGATATAGCGACCAATCCATCCGTAGACGACTTGGACGCTGCTGAGATTGAAGCGCGAAACGATTTGCTCAACCGTTTGCTCTTTCTCGAGCAATTGTCTCACAGCTTCAGCGCGTTCGTCAGGCAGGGCTCTTTGCCCCCATTTTGCACAAAATTGCCAGTTGCTCGTTCCAACAAAGTTGCTTTCATCCATTTTTGACACGTATTTCCTTTGCGGAACGTGTCAACTTTTTTCAGGCCAAGACAATGCTTTGGTCGCTGCTGTAGGTTGGCAGAAAATTAAGGGCGCCTGAAAGGCGCCCGTGAACTTCAGGCGAGCAGTCGCCCGCAGGTCGCTTCTTTCATTTGTTGGGTGAAAGAGGAGAGCTTGGATTTGAGGGCTTGGTTGTCGTTGAGATTTTCATTGATGATGCGCACGTAGGCCGAGCCGACGATAACGCCGTCAACACCGTGAGCCATTGCTTCGGCGACATGTTCGGGCTTGCTGATGCCGAAACCGAGTAAGGCAGGCGGGGCGCCGGCGTCTTTCATGAGTTCGACGACATGATGCGTGGGCATGCCGGCGGCGCGATCTGTACCGGTGACGCCGCTTCTCGACATCAGATAGATATAGCCCTCGCTGTGCTGAGAAATGCGGCGTATCTTGTCAGCATCGGCGTTTGGAGGAACCAAACTGATCAGCTGTATGTCGTGCGCGCGTGCAGCTGTATCCCATTCCGATTCTCTTGCACGCATCGAACTCGGAATGTCGGGAATCAGCACTGCGTCAACGCCGGCTTCATGACACTGAGCGAAGAAATGATCAAGCCCCGGTGCGTAGGCGAGGTTGATGTAGATCATGAGGCTGATCGGCATATCGGGATGTTTGGCTCGGTACTGTTGTACGACCTGCAGACATTTTTGCGTGTCAGAACCATTGGCAAGTGCACGTTTGGAGCTGAGGCAAATCACCGGACCGTCGGCGCTGGGGTCGGAGAACGGAATGCCGAGTTCAAAAGCATCGGCTCCGGCTTCAGTCAAGGTCTCCAAAATTTCAAGACTTTTTTCTGGTGTCGGATCACATAGGTTAACGAACGGAACCAGAGCACCGTCCTTTCGGGCTTTCAACGCGTTAAAGAGGTTTGCAAAACGATCGGTCATGATGGTTGTCCTTCACTAAATCACTTGGGGTCAAAGCGTTGTGGCGTTGATGTAAGCCTCGCGGTTCATGTGACCGTCCTTAAAGAGTCCGATGCGCTCAAAACGATCAAGCACCTGATTGACGTCTTTGTCGCCGCGGCCGGAAAGGTTGCACAGAATGATCTGTTCCTTGTCGGGATTTTCTCGAATCATTCGCAGTGCATGCGCGAGCGCGTGACTGCTTTCGAGTGCCGGAATGATTCCTTCATGCAGACACAAGTCACGGAAGGCAAGCAGCGCTTCTTCATCGGTGGCGTTGACATACTGTGCGCGGCCGATGCTTTGCAGGTATGCGTGTTCCGGACCCACCGACGGGAAGTCAAGGCCTGCGGAAATGGAATACGATTCTTTGATCTGTCCGTCGGGCGTTTGCATATTGAAGGATCTCGCCCCGAAGAAAATGCCTTCCTGACCGTGACCGAGCGGTGCGCCGTGCTCACCCGTTTCAATGCCTAAGCCGCCGGGTTCCACACCGATCAGTCGGACGTCTTTTTCCTTGATGAAGTCCGTGAAAATTCCGATGGCATTGGAGCCGCCTCCCACGCATGCCACAACGGCGTCGGGAAGACGATGCTCGACTTCCATGAGCTGGCGTTTGGCTTCTTCACCGATAATTTTTTGGTATTGCTTCACAATCGTGGGGTAGGGATGGGGACCGGCTGCCGTACCGAGCATATAGTGTGTGTTCTCGAAGCTACCGGCCCAGTCACGCAAAGCTGCGTTGCATGCTTCCTTGAGCGTGGCAGCTCCCTCGGTGACGGGATAAACCTCGGCGCCCATCAATTCCATGCGAAGCACGTTGGGCTTTTGACGCGCTACATCTTTAGCGCCCATATAGATGCGGCATTCAAAGCCCATCAGAGCGCAGACAATGGCGGTGGCTACGCCGTGCTGGCCAGCGCCAGTTTCCGCAATGATGCGCGTTTTGCCCATCCGTTTTGCCAAAAGGGCTTGACCGAGCACTTGATTCGTTTTGTGTGCTCCGCCGTGCACGAGGTCTTCTCGCTTGAGATAGAGCTTGGCCTTGGTGCCCTTGGTGAGATTGCGGCACAGCGTAATCGGCGTGGGGCGACCGGCGTAGGTGGTCAATAGACCGTTGAGCTCGGCTTGAAAGCTCGGATCATCTTTTGTTTCGACAAAAGCCTTTTCAAGCTGATCCAAGGCCGGAATCAACAGCTCGGGAACGAATTGACCGCCGAACTTGCCAAAAAACGGATTCAACAGCATTTTGATGTGTCCTCTCTTGTAGCGAATGTGGTTTAAGCGGCTTGCGCGAGCGTACCGTTCCGGGCAAAGTCGCGGTGTGCTTCGACGATTCCGAGGGCGCGTCCGGTTGCAAGGGTCTGGCGCGCGAGCTCTACGCCCTCGGCTATCGATTGAACTCGGTTGCCGGCCAAAAGCAGAAGCGCCATATTGGCGCAAACCATGTCGTTGTGTGCGGGTTTGCCGCGGCCGCTCAAAACAGCTTGCGCGATGCGTGCATTTTCTTCCGGCAGGCCACCTTTGACGTCTTCTTCGGTGTACTTGGCCGTGATGCCGAAATCGGCCGGCGTAAAACGACCGGTCTGAATGTCGCCGTTTTCATACAGTCGGGCATATTCCGAAGGACCGGAAACGGAAACTTCGTCGTAACCGCTGCCGTGTACGACAAAACCGCGTTTCATGCCAAGTTCTTTGAGCGTTTGTGCGACCGGTTTGATCAGAGCCGTGTCGTAAACGCCGATGACGGCATAGTCGGGATGCGAAGGATTGGTCAGCGGGCCGAGAATGTTGAAGATGGTGCGGGTAGCGAGAGCGGAACGTACCGGCATCACGTTTTTCATGGAAGTGTGGTAGAGCTGAGCAAAACAGAATGCAAACCCTGTGCGGACAAGGAGTTCGGCCGCTTGTTCGGGGGCAGGGGCGATATTAAATCCCAAGGCGGTCAGCAGATCTGAGGCTCCGGTTTTCGACGAAACGGAACGATTGCCGTGTTTTGCGATGAATAGGCCGTTGGACGCGGCACCGAGCGCGGCAATGGTTGAAACGTTGATTGATTGTTTGCCGTCGCCGCCCGTACCGACGATTTCGCCGATTTCGATGCCTTCGGGACGAGGGAAGTGCCGTGCGGCGCGAACCATGGCACGAGCTGCGCCTGCAATTTCAGAAGGAGCCTCCCCCTTCATTTTGAGGGCTGTCAGAATGGATGCAAAGACGGCCGGGTCGGTTTCGCCGTTAAAGATTTTGGTAAAGAGTTCTTCGGTTTGTTCGCTCGAGAGGTCCTGAGAAGCGTAGAGAAGTTCAAGAGCCGGTGTCATTTTGGATTTCCTTTTTCGTCGTGTTGTTTGTCATGCAGATGCGAAGCTGAGAGAAACATCAGCGGCGCCAACACGGAGCAGGCGGCAGGACGAAGGAAAGATCCTTGTGTGTTACGGCAGACTTCATTTTGCAGATCCTTTTTTTGTTGATCCGCGGACCTTTGTCTGGTGGTTTTTTGAGGATAAGAAAAAACCCGCTGACCTCGTTGTCCGCGGGTTCTTCTTTTCAAACTTCACTCGTTATTGTGATGTGACAAAGCGCACCCGCCCTATGGGAGGTGCCACCACCAAAACTGGTTGAAATGCTTCGTCAAGTTCATCATCTGTTATCCGAACAAAGAGAATTGTCGGTAAACCGTACCGATCGTTGCGCTTACTTTACCTAGACTTTCGATAAGCCGCAATAAGGTAACTTGCTTAGAAACAGCATCTGAGGAGCCGAAGATTTGCTCCGTCGAGGAAATCTCGGCAAGATACGGGCCAAGTTCAACCATTTGGCCGCAAACTGACGGCCTCAACAACGGAAACCAAAATATGACCGAACCTCTACAGATTACCGACATCGTGGTCGGCGACGGCGCCGAAGCCAAAAAAGGCGCTCGCATCACCGTGCATTACACGGGCAAACTCACTGACGGCACGGTGTTCGATTCGAGTATTCCGCGCGGCCAGCCGTTTGACTTTACGCTTGGTGCCGGTCAGGTGATCCGCGGGTGGGACGAAGGTTTTGCCGGCATGAAGGTGGGCGGCAAGCGCAAGCTTGTGATTGCTCCTGAATACGGCTACGGCGAATACGGCGCCGGCGGTGTGATTCCTCCCAATGCAACGCTCGAATTTGAAGTTGAGCTTCTCGAGGTGGAGGAAGTGCCAGAACCCGGTGAGCTCGAAATTGATGAAGTGCAGATCGGTACCGGAGAAGAAGCCAAGCCCGGTATGGTTGTGAGCGTGCACTATACGGGCAAACTCACCGACGGCACGGTGTTTGATTCGAGCATCCCGCGCGGTGAGCCGATCGAATTCCCGCTTGGACAGGGCATGGTGATTGCCGGCTGGGAGCAGGGCATTGAAGGCATGAAGGTGGGCGGTAAGCGCAAGCTTACGATTCCCTACAATCTCGCATACGGAGCACAGGGTTACCCCGGTGTGATTCCTCCCTACGCTACGCTGATTTTTGACGTTGAACTCACCAAAGTCGCCAAAATGTAACGGCTGATTTTCGGAGTCGACGATAGGCACCGGTGCGAATGTTTCTCGCCCGGTGTTTTTGTTTGCGCTTTGCTCAGAGCGGCTCGATCGGCACCACGTTGATAAAACCCGGTTCGGTCAGACCCACATGAGTGCTCACGCGATACACGGCTTCGAGCATATCGGGCTTTAATACTTCTTTGGGCGTGCCGCAGGCTCGCACGCGACCGTGGTCAAGCATGATGAGACGGTCGGAAAAGCGGGCGGCGGCCATCAGGTCATGCACGACGCACACGGTTGCGGCACCCGTGCGCTCGGTGTATCGGCGTGCCGCTTGCATCACGATGAGCTGATGACGCAGGTCCAGAGCGCTTGTGGGTTCGTCAAGCAGCAACACGCGCGGAGAGGAAACAAAAGCCTGCGCCATGAAAACGAGTTGCTTTTGGCCGCCCGACAGAGACAGGACCGGTTCGGAGGCCAGTTCATTAATGTGCATGGCATGAAGTACTGCATCAACGCGGTCAAACGTTTTGCCGTTGACCGTAAGCGAAAGATCATTCACGAGTCCGAGCAACACCATTTCAAACACCGTGAGGCGACTCTGGACGGCGGTGAGCTGAGGAACATACGCCACGGCGCTGTTGGAGAGGGTTTTGCCGTTTTCGGTGGCGAGCACTCGCCCGGTTGCTTTCACGAGCCCTGCCAGGGCTTTGAGCAATGTGGTTTTGCCGCAACCATTCTGACCGATGACGCTTACCAGTTCGCCGCCTGCGATGTCGGCCGAAACGTCGGAGAGAACGGTTTTGCTGCCGAACGACACAGAAAGGTTCTCGATGCTCAGTTTCAGGTCGGTGTGAACCGGTCGGTCGAGCCCGCTCAATAGGTTTTCGTGATGATGGTCATGGTCGTGCGGATGAGTGTGCCCCATAGCTCGGTCCTTGTGAGATTTCTCTTTTGAAAGGTGACTTTTGCTGTTATCTTTCGTCTTCGTCGTTTATTTTGTATTGATTTGTGCGTTGGCGATGAAGGCTCAGATACCACTGTACCGTTTGTTTGATGCCGGTTTCAAATGACATTTCGGGGTTCCAGCCGAGCTCACGGCGGATTTTGCTTGCGTCAATGGCATAGCGGAAATCGTGACCGGGGCGATCGGTGACGTTTTTGATGAGCTCTTCGTAGCGGTGTCCGCCCCAGGGTTCGAGTCGATCCAACAGACGGCAAACGATGCGCATCATGTCCAGATTCGAGTGTTCCTCGTGACTGCCCACGTTATAGCTTTCGCCGGTTTGACCGTCGTGAAAGATTTTGTCAACGGCGCGACAGTGGTCCATCACCCAAATCCAATCGCGCACGTTGCTGCCGTTGCCGTAAAGCGGTATCGCTTCGTGCGCAAGAGCCTTGCGGATGATGGTGGGAATGAGTTTTTCGCTGTGCTGCCAGGGGCCGTAGTTGTTGGAGCAGTTAGAAATCGTCGCGTTCAAGCCGTACGTGCGGCAATAGGCGCGAACGAGCAGGTCCGAAGCGGCTTTGCTTGCCGAATAGGGGCCGTTGGGCGCATAGGGCGTTTTTTCTGTGAAAAAGCCCTCCTCGCCGAGGCTTCCGTAGACTTCATCGGTGGAAATGTGATGAAAGCGGGCTTGAGCCAGACAGCTCTTGCGTTTCCAGTAGCGAAGGGATTCGTTTAACAGCGCCACGGTTCCGTTGACATTGGTGTCGACAAAAAGCAGAGGATCGACGATGGAATTGTCAACGTGGCTTTCAGCGGCAAAATGGATGACACCCGTGATGTCGTATTTTTCGAGGAGATCGCGAATGAGCTCGGCATTGCGGATGTCACCTTCGACAGGCACGACGTTTGGCATTCGCGCTTGTGCGTCAAAGGCGTATCGAGAACCCGCGTAGGTGAGCGCATCCAGGTCGATCAGACGATAGTTCGGGTAGGTGTGCGCAAAGTACGCCACGAAATTGGTTCCGATAAAGCCGGCGCCGCCGGTGACGAGAATGCTTTTTTCAAACATGGGAAGAATCTTCCGTCAATGCCGTCAGCCAATGCCGCGGCTCAATTGCGTAGGGTTGCAGCGAGTTGAGCGACAACACGCTGTAGGACGGTCGCTTTGCTTTTGTCGGATAGTCGCTCGTAGCAACGGGCTCGATGTAGCAGGACAAATCGAGATGCCGCACGATGGCACAGGCAAAGTCATACCACGAGCCGCTTCCTGCGTTGGTAAAGTGCAAAAGCCGCATCGGCTGCAGGTGTGCCTTTTGTTCGTAGAGCGAAACCAATGCTTTTGCCAGATCGTCGACAAGCGTCGGTGCGCCGATCTGGTCGTTGACGACGCGTAGATTGTTTCGGTTTGATGCGAGTTGCCGGATGGTTTGGTAGAAATTGCGGCTGTCCGCTTTCTTACTGTAAAGCCATGCCGTGCGCACGATCAGACCCGAAAAGCCGCCTGAGAGAAGCGCGGTTTCGCCGGCGCGCTTGCTGCGGCCGTAAACCGAGAGCGGATTGACGGGGGCATCGGTGCCGTATGGCAAAGAACTTTTTCCGTCAAAGACATAATCGGTTGACACGTGAATGACCGGTACGCCGCTTTCGGCAAGAATCCGGGGCCCCTCGGCATTGACGGAAAAAGCGGTTTGCGGATCATCTTCGGCGGCGTCGACGGCGGTGTAGGCTGCGCAATTGATCACGCAGTCGAAGGACTCGAGGTCAAAACAAGCTTTTATGCGGGCTTGATCGCAGATGTCCAATGCCTGACGAGAATACGCACGGCAAGCGATGCCTCGTCTTTGACAAAGCGCGGTGAGCGCTTGTCCCAATTGACCGCTTGCGCCGGTGATCAAGATCATCTGCGAGCTCCTTCATAGTGAAAGGCAGGCGCCTGGCAATATTGCTCCCAAGAAGGGGCCGCTTTGTCCTTGCCGGACTGCAGGCAAACGGTGCCGTCCAGTTGCCAGTCAATGGCAAGTTCCGGATCTGCGGCATTGATCGCACCCTCGCTTTCGGGGGCGTAGTAGGCGTCGGTTTTGTAGGCCACATGCGCGACATCTGAGAGGACTGCAAAGCCGTGAGCAAACCCTTTGGGAATGTACATCTGCAGATTGTTTTCGTCGGAGAGTTCAGCTGCAACATATTGTCCGAAGGTGGGGGAACCCGCTCGAATATCCAGCGCCACATCCAGAATGCGACCGTATACCGCCCGCACAAGTTTGGTTTGGGCGTGCTCGCCCTTCTGAAAATGCAGCCCTCTGAGTGTGCCTTGCCGAGAAAACGAGGCGCTGTCCTGTAAAAAGTCAATTTTGATGCCGAGCGAAACAAGTGTGCGGCGGTTGTATGACTCCAGAAAATAGCCGCGATCGTCTCGATAGACGGCAGGCGCCAGCAACACAATGTCGGGGATAGCGGTTGAAAGAATCTGCATGAGCGATCTTCTCGATGGCCTCGAGGCCTCAAAAACAAAGCAATGACGCGGCTTAGGCGTAACGGGCGTGAGTGCTGCGCAAAAGTAAAACAAGCAAAAACGGCACCCCCACAAGACTTGTGACGATGCCGACCGGTAGAACGGCGCCGGCCGAGAGCAGTTTAGCGGCCACGGAACTTGCGAGCATCAGCATGGCGCCGGTCAAAAGACTTCCCGGCAAAAGATAGCGCTGATCTTCGCCGAGCGTCAATTTGGCCAGATGCGGTGCAACCAGTCCGACGAAGCTGACGGTTCCGATAAAGGAAACGGAGCAGGCGATCAGCAGCGCACTAATGCCAAAAGCGACAACGCGAAGACGACGCACGGGAACACCCAGGCTCAGGGCTCTTTCTTCACCGATGGTGAGCGTCGTTAGTTCCCACGAGCGTCCGATCAAATATGCTGCTGCGGCGATCACGGCGGCAGCGGCTGCTGCCGTGCTGGTCCATGTGCTGCGCTCCAGATTTCCGAAGGTCCAGCCGCTGATGAGTTGCGCGACTTCGGGGCTTGCATGGTACTGCAGGAATTGCTGCAGTGCCATGAAAAAGAAGTTCATGACGATGCCCGCAAGGATCACGGTCGAAGGCGACATGCCGCGCCGGCCGCCGAGCCAGTAGATGGCCGCAGACACGATGATGGCCATGAAAAAAGCGGCAAGCGCCGTGCCGAGCCAAAGCATACCGAAAATCGTAAATCCGGCGGTGATGGCGCCGGATGCGCCGAATCCGGCGGCTGAGGAAATCCCCAGTGTTGATGGACTTGCCAATGCATTGCCGGTGATGTTTTGAATTTGCAGACCGGCCAACGATAAGGCGGCTCCCACGAAGAAAGCCGTCAGCGTCATCGGCAGACGAATGGACCAGACGATGACGGCTTCAGCTGTGCCGGCTTCTGGCCCTTGCAGCAGAGCCTGAAGCACCGCGGCAAGTTTCATGCCGGAAGAGCCCGTCATCAGGTCTGCTAAGGCAAGCAAAACGACTCCGACAACACCGGCAGCGAGAATGCGCAGGCGTTTTCGGCTTTGAAGTCGGTATTGCAGGTCGCAGCTCACGGTTCGATTTCCTTTGCGATCGGTTTAGCGTTCGAGCTTGATGAAGAATGTTCCCGAGCCGTCAACTTCAGGCAGATATGTTTTCCAGAAACGGTTGTATTCGGCAAGCGGATCAAAATCGGCAAATGCTTCAGGGTAGATGATTTTGGCGAGATCCATCAGATACGTGTAGTCAACCATGGAGCGGAGAGAGCCGTGGTCAACGCCGTAGACCTCTCCGGTCTTGACGGCTTCAAGGGTTTTCCATTCGGGACGAGAGGCAAAGCCGCGCAGCCGCGATTGTGCTTCTTTGGGGGAGACGGAAAGCCCCATGCGCATTTGATCGGTGTCATGAGCGCCTTGCCAGATACTGCCGGTGATGATAACAATCTGCGGATTGTGTGCTAGCACGTATTCGCGGGAAAGTGCTGCGTAGGGCTGCTTCATGTCCGCGGCAATGTTGTTTGCCTGCAGCTGATTGAGAATGCCGCCCCAGAGCACGCCCTTGTTGTATGTGTTGCCATATTCGCCTGGGCCTTTGCTTCCGGTTTCGACGTAGACGCGGCGGGCTTTGGCTGATTCGGGGAGTTTGGAAACGCGCTCGCGGACGATATCGGCAACTTCAAGATAGCGTCGATTCAGACTTTCGGCCGTGGATTTCTGATTGAGCAGTTCGCCTAGGATTTTCGTACTTTGCGTGTGATTGGCAGCGGTAAGCGCGTGGTAGTCGAGCACCACGGTCGGAATGCCGGCTTTCTGAAGAACTTCGACGCGTTTGTTGTTGTCGGCGTACTGGCTTTTGTTGATCAACAGGAGATCGGGCTTGAGCGAAATGATCTTTTCCGTGTTGAGAATGTTGTCGTGGTAGCCGCCGATGCTCGGGATTTTCTTGATCTCAGGAAAAGACTTTGTCAGCGCAGTGTATTCGCCAAAACGCGTGGCCTGCCAGCCGTCCTGAGGCAGGGCGACGACTTTTTTCAAACTCTCGGTTCCGCCCACCATCAGAAAGTTAAGGATGTAGTTTCCCACGACGATGCGCTGCGGAGTCTCTTTGAGCGTGATCGTGCGATTCTCGAGATCGGTGATGGTTATGGGGGCGGCATCTGCACTCAGCGACAACATGCCGAAAAGCAAAACAAGGGTAGCGGATTGAAAAAGACGACCGAGCATATCCGAATTCTCAAAGAGGACGGCGCGCGACTGCCGCCAGTATGATGTTTTTGCTTTTCGTATGATACCCGTGCTTTTTCAGGATGCTATAGCTCGAAAGACGTACGACAACAGTGAACAAGAATTTGGCAGAAACGGGCAATCCGGAGGAACAAAAAAAGGAAGCGCCTCAAGTTAGAAGCGCTTCCTGTCCGATCGGATACAACCCGCTGTTAGGCGAAGAAGCCTCGCAGGCCGTATGCGAAGATCGCAATGATCACGACCGGAATGACATAACGCACCCAGACAAACCAAAGGCCGGTGGTTTTATGCGGCAGCGTACCGCAGTTGTCGATTTCGTCCTTGGCGTTGTTTTTCATAATCCAACCCACGAAAATGGTGGCGCCGAGTGCTGTGATCACAAAGCAGATGTTGCCGCTCACAAAGTCGAACGCATCGAAAATGTTGCGATCGAGAATGCGTACGTCGCGCCACGGACCATAGGCAAGAATGCAAGGCAGATTGCCGAACAGGAAGATGCCGCCAAGCGTCAGATTGATGGCGCGGCCCAGGCTGATGCGCAGACGTTCAACAAGCACGCTGATGATCACTTGATAGATGGTCAGCGACGTCGTCAGAGCAGCAATCACCAGCAACAGGAAGAAGACGATCGCAAAGAAGTTGCCGAGGAACATTTCGGAGAATGCGATCGGAAGAGACTTGAAGACCAGAGACGGGCCGGAATCGGGAGCCAAATTGGCGCTAAAGAGCGATGGAAAGATCATGAAGCCCGCCATTACGGCCACCAGCGTATTGATGATGCCTGTAATAACAGCTGTCTTGACCATGTCTTCCTTCTGGTTCAGGTGCGAAGAAAGCGTGATCATCACACCGAAACCAAGTGACAGGGCAAAGAACACCTGGCCGAGCACGTCAAGGAAAAGTCGGGGTGTGATTTTGGAGAAGTCAGGCGTCAGGTAGAAGCTCACGCCGGCTGCTGCATCGTCGAGCGTGAGGTTGCGAATCACCATGATCAGCAGGCACAGCAGCAACAGAGGCATCAGGTACTTCACCGAGCGTTCGATGCCCTGAATGACGCCTTTGCGCAGGATCACCCAGTTGATGAGAACGAAGACGAGCGTGTAGCAGGTGATTGCAAAGGGCGAATGTTCAATTGTGTCGGAATAGAAACTTTCGGTGAGTTCTTTCGTGATAGGACTCGAAAGGTCCAGGCCTCCGGCAACGCCTGCGGCGCCGAGGAAAATATGCCAGATGTATGAGATCACCCAGCCGCCGATTACCATGTAGTAGGCGAGAATGCCGAAGGCGCCCAAAAGCCCCGTGTAGCCGAAGAGTTTCCATAAGGGACTCGGAGAATAGCCGGGAGCACGGCCAGCCAAAGCAAAGGCGTCGACGCTGTTGGCCTGTGCGCGGCGGCCGATGACGTTTTCAACGAGAATGATGGGAATGCCGACGAGCATCATGACGGCAATGAAGGTGAGCACGTATGCACCACCGCCGTTTTCACCGACGAGATAAGGAAAGCGCCAAGTTGCGCCGAATCCGATCGTCGCGCCGGCAACGGTCAGGATATAGGTCAAGCGGCTTGACCAGGTTTGTCGTGTACTCACCCGTTTTCTCCCGAAAATTTGTTTTTCTTCTATTGCAAAAAGAGTCCCGGCAGACAGCCCGGGATCTCGGAATTCTTGCAACTATTCACCCATTTTCGACTATACCATATAACCTAATATGACAATGCGTCTGTTCGAGTATTTCCTGGCGGTTGAGGGCCTTGTTACAAACAAAAAATCCGCTGATGCGAGCGGACATCGGCGGACTTTTGAGTGGTGGAGATGAGGGGGATCGAACCCCTGACCTCTGCATTGCGAACGCAGCGCTCTCCCAGCTGAGCTACACCCCCACTGATCAAATTTTTCAACCGCAAGCATACGCCTGCGAAGGAGGCATTATGCCCGAGGCGGACATTGAAAGCAAGAGCCTAAGGCGCCTCGAACGGAGGTTCAAAGCGCCATTTCTCAACGTTAGGCAACTGCTTTTTCAACAAATTCCTTGAACGGAGCAATGCTCTTGGGCTCAATGAGCGTGTCGACCGGTTGGCCGTCTTTCAGGACGACAAACACCGGAATATGACGCACGTCGAACTTCTCCTTAATGCCGGGGTTGTTGTCAAAGTCGCAGCTGGCAAACACCAACTTGTCGCTGTAATCCTTGGCAAATTGCATGAACAGAGGCTGGAGACGGCGGCAGTCGGGACACCACTGTGCGCCGATGGCAAGAAGCACAGGCTTTTGACTTTCAGCGACAACCGAGTCGAAGTTGGCGTCGGTTACCATCGTGATGTTGGGCATGGTCTGCATAGCGGTACGTTCCTTGGAAAAACTGAAGATGAGGGCAGTATATTCGACAAGTGCACTCAGGTATTTGTGAGTAAGCCGATTTTGTTTTGCCAAATGTACGCGACCTTTCAAGCTGTTGAAAACTCCGCAAAATCTTGCTGTGAGAACAAGTCCAAAACGGCGAGAAAAGCGCGGAAATCCTTATAATTCATCGGCTATGCGTAAAACCAAGAAACCCGCTATCGCCAGCGAATGGCGAGAAAACAAAGAGGCACAGCAACGTGCCGATCAGAAAGCAGCTCGGGAGCAGGCCAGGGTCGCTCGTGCCGAGGCGTTTGCTCGCTTTTCCGGAGCGGCCGGCTACCTCATGATTGCCGGTGGTTGGGTCGTGTGCATTGCTTTGGCCGTCTTGTTCGGGCTTTCGCTTGCAACGTACTCGCCGGCTGATCCCGGGTTTTCCGTAACCGGCACTCAAAAGGCCGCCAACCTGTGTGGCATCGTTGGGGCCTGGGCGGCGGATTTTTCCTACTGGCTGGTTGGTCGATCGGCCTGGTGGGTTGTGGCGGTGCTCGCTTTTTCCGGTGTGCAGATGGTGCGGGCGTTGTGGGCTCGCGCCAATACTGTGCAGTACAGCCTTCGTCCTTGGTCCGCAAGCGTCGGTTTTGTCATCCTTATGAGCGCCTCTGTCGGATTGGAGACGCTGCAGTTCGGTTACGCGGGCGTGACGCTTCCGCTCGGTGCCGGTGGTCTTTACGGTCAATTTGTGGCGAGCCAAGTGACGCCATTTTTCGGAATCTGGGGCTCGACCTTCCTCTTTATGCTGCTAACGGCCGTCGGTCTGTCATTTGTTTTTGGCTTTTCTTGGTTTGATCTGGCCGAAAAACTCGGTCTGATTTTCGAAACGATCGTGAAATTCATCACTACGCCGCGTCGTAAGGAAAAGCCGCAGACTGTCTCTGAACAAGACGAAGCTACCGAAGAAACGACGGAAGAAAAAGTCGAGGCTGATCTTTCTGCTCCTGCCGAAGTAAAGGATGTTGTCAAGCGCCCCTCTGCGGCTACAACACGAAGCAAGCGTGCCAAGGCTGCCGCCACGACTTCGTCTGAAGGCGTCAAGGGGCCTGATCTGGAGATCCTGATCGATCCGCCTTCTGATCAACGCGGTATCAGCGAAGAGACGGTAGAAAAGATCAGCCGCCTCATCGAAACCAAACTCAAGACATATCGCATTGATGCAACCGTCGTGGGGGCGCAGGCCGGTCCTGTCATCACGCAGTATTGGCTTGAACTTGCGCCCGGCGTCAAGGGCAGCCGCGTTGATGACATTCGCCGCGACCTCACACGTTCGCTATCAGTGGACTCGGTGCGCGTGGTGCCCGTGATTCCCGGTAAGCCCTACATGGGCCTGGAAATTCCCAACGGCAGCAAACAACGCTTGGCGGTCTATCTCAAGGAAATCATCGGTAGCCCTGACTTCACTGAGAGCAAATCGGCGCTGTCGCTTGCTCTGGGCAAGGATATTGCGGGCAAGCCCGTGGTAGTCGACTTGGCCAAGATGCCGCATTTGCTGGTGGGCGGTACCACCGGCTCGGGCAAGTCGGTTTGCATCAATACGATGATTCTGTCGCTACTCTACAAGAGCTCGCCGGATCGTCTGCGTTTGGTGCTGATTGATCCCAAGACTGTTGAATTTTCGCTTTATCAGGATATTCCGCATCTGCTCTGCCCGGTGGTGACGGATATGAACAAGGCCTCCAATGCGCTTAATTGGCTAGTCAACGAAATGGATCGCCGCTACAACCTGATGAGCAAACTGGGTGTGAGAAGTTTCGATAGCTTCAACGACAAGGTCAGCGCAGCCATTGCTGCCGGTAATCCGATAATGGATCCGTTCGATGTTTCGCCCGAGGCGCCCGAACCGCATACGCCACTCAAGCCTTTTGCTTACATCGTCTGCTTCATTGACGAGCTTGCCGATTTGATTCTCATCAACCGCAAGCAAGTTGAAACTCAGATCATGCGTCTGGCTCAGAAGGCGCGTGCTGCCGGCATTCACTTGGTGCTTGCCACGCAGCGCCCGAGTGTGGATATCGTGACGCCGCTTATCAAAGCCAATATCGTGGCGCGCGTCTGCTTCCAGGTGGCAAGCCGCTTTGACAGTCAGGTGGTGCTTGACGACACCGGAGCGCAGGACCTTCTCGGCAAGGGCGACATGCTCTTTAAGCGTCCGGGGCAGGGGGTGCAGCGCGTTCAGGGCTGTATGGTGGCCGAAAGTGAAGTGCTGCGCGTGGTGGAAGAACTCAAAGCGCAGGGTGCGCCCGAATACGTTGACGCGGTTACCGAGCCGGAAACGGGTTCCGCCGCGGGTGAAAGCGGTGGTCCCGGAGCTCGGCGCAGTGGCGAAAACGACCCGCTTTACGACGAAGCTGTGCAGATGGTGATTCAACACAAGCGTGCGGCCACAAGCTTCGTGCAGCGCCGCTTCAATATCGGTTACAACCGTGCGGCCAATCTGCTTGAAAGCATGGAGGCGGCCGGTATCGTCAGTAAGCCCAATCCTGCGGGCAAACGAGAAGTGCTCGTCAAGGACAATACGGAGGCTCTGTAATGACTCGACGAATGGTAAATGCGCTGATCTTCACTATTGCCGCATGTTCGAGTGCATCGGTTTGGGCTGCTTCCGGCAGGGAGGCGTTGTTGGCCTTTGCTGATAAGACGACAACGGCGCAGGGGGTGTTTGTTCAAAAGGTGACCGACAAGAAGGGGGAATCGGCCGGAAGTGACAGCGCAGGGACGTTTGTTTTTGAACGTCCCGGCAAGTTCGTCTGGGAAACGAAGACTCCTTATCCGCAAACGATTGTTTCGGATGCCAAAACCGTTTATGTGTGGGATCCTGATCTTAATCAAGTGACGGTGCGAAAACTCACCGAAGCGATGAGTGCCACGCCGGCGGCCATTTTGTTTGGCAAAGGTGACATTGAGAAAAGTTTTCGCTTGAAAGATATGGGAAGCGACGGCGGTCTGGATTGGGTGGCGGCCGAGCCGCTCGTCGAGGATCTCACGTATCGTCGCTTTGAAATCGGCTTTGATGCCAAGGGCGTGATGGCGAGCATGCGTCTGTTTGACCATTTCGGTCAGACAGTGACGCTTACGTTCCGAGATGTGAAAACCAATGGCAAGATTGAGGCCGGCGCATTCGACTTCAAGATTCCCTCGGGCGCTGATGTGCTGCAGGATACGCACTGAGGCGATGTTCGGCAGACAAGGACAAAACGATGTCTCAGGACTTATTTGAAGGGCTTGAGCCCGAACAGCCGATTCGGTCGTCGGTCGCCAGCGAGGCGGCGTCAAGAGCGGCGCTTTTGCTCAATAAGCTCGCGCCGTTGGCCGAACGCATGCGCCCGAAGACGATAGATGAAGTGATCGGTCAGAAAGAGCTGCTGGGGCCGGGGCAGCCTTTGCGGGTGGCTTTTGAAACGCACCGACCGCATTCGATGATTCTCTGGGGGCCGCCCGGAGTGGGAAAGACGACACTTGCTCGTCTCATGGCCGATGCATTCGGACTTCCCTTTGTTGCGATTTCGGCAGTCCTCAGCGGCGTCAAAGAAATCCGCGAAGCCGTTGAAGAAGCGCGCGTAACGATGACGCAACGGCATATCCCGACATTGGTTTTTGTCGATGAAGTGCATCGTTTCAACAAAAGCCAGCAGGATGCGTTTTTGCCGCATGTTGAGTCCGGTCTTTTCATTTTCGTCGGTGCTACAACGGAAAATCCCTCTTTTGAGGTCAATTCGGCATTGCTGAGTCGCTCAGCGGTGTACGTCCTGGAACCTCTGTCTGCCGAAGAGGTCTCGGAACTCATCGACCGAGCGTTTGAGCGCGAGTTTCCTGAATTGGAACTCACTGATGATGCACGCAAGATTGTGATCGGAACGGCCGACGGCGACGCACGCCGATGTCTCAATGCGCTTGAAGTGACCTGCGGCATGGCACGCGACCGAAAGCTTACTGTGATTGATGGAGATTTCCTGCGAAGCGCGCTGCCTTCAAGTCTGCGACGTTTCGATAAAGGAGGAGAGAACTTCTACGATCAGATCAGCGCACTGCACAAAAGTGTACGAGGTTCGGATCCTGATGCGGCGCTTTACTGGATGTGCCGCATGCTCGACGGCGGCTGCGACCCGCGTTACATCGCCCGTCGTCTGATTCGGATGGCGGTGGAAGATATTTCGCTGGCCGATCCGCGAGCCATGCAGGTGGCGTTGGATGCAGCTGACATATATGAGCGGTTGGGCTCTCCGGAAGGCGAGCTGGCGCTCGCTCAGGCCGTTGTGTATCTTGCTGTCGCCGCCAAAAGCAATGCCGTCTACAAAGCGTTTAACTCGGTGCGCGCTTTTATTCGTGAAGACGGTACGCGGCCTGTGCCGATGTACCTTCGCAATGCTCCCACCAAACTCATGGATGAACTCGGCTACGGCGACGGCTACCGCTACGCTCACGATGAGGCGGGAGCCTTTGCCGCGGGGGAGGTGTATTTGCCCGAAGGGCTCGAAGGTATGCGTTGGTACGAGCCAACCGACCGCGGTCTTGAAATTAAAATCGGCGAAAAGCTCGCGCGTCTGCGTGAACTCAACGAACAGGCGGCCAAGCAGGGAAAGGCACGGAAGCGATAAGCCGCACGGTGCTAAAATTTCCGTTTGTGTGTGATTCGGGCCCTTTGGGTCTGGATTGCTATGGGATTCTCTTATAGATCGGCCTGCAAATGCAACAGTAAGTGTTGCTGTCAGAACTGCAGTGCGACAAATCAAATCATCGAAGGTTAGAAATGCTCGATATCAATATGCTGCGCAAGCAGCTTTCCGAAGTGATCGCCCGCTTGAAGACGCGTCCCTTCGACTTCCCCGAAAAGGAATTCAACGCGCTGGAAAACGAGCGCAAGGAAGTGCAGACCAAGACGGAAGAACTGCAGGCGTTGCGCAACCAGCTCTCCAAGCAGATCGGTATTGCAAAGAGCAAGGGCGAAGATGCTGCTCAGTTTATGGCCGAAGCCGCAGCCATCCCTGAAAAGCTGAGCGCTTTGTCTGCTCAGCTCGACAGCGTGCGTGAACGCTTGAACGAACTTCTGATGAGCATTCCCAACTTGCCGCACGAATCCGTGCCTGTGGGGCGCGATGAACACGACAACGTTGAGCAGTACCGCTGGGGCACGCCTCGTACGTTTGACTTCCCCGTGAAGGATCATGTTGACGTCGGTGCTCCGTTGGGCTTGGACTTTGATACGGCCGCCAAACTTTCCGGCTCTCGTTTTTGCTATATGAAGGGGCAAGTCGCCAAGTTGCATCGTGCGCTTGCTCAGTTCATGCTTGATATGCACACGACCGAACACGGCTACACCGAGTGCTACACGCCCTATATCGTGACGGCCGAAACGCTTCGCGGCACCGGCCAGCTGCCGAAGTTCGAAGAGGACCTCTTTGCAGCCAAGAAGGGCGGTCAGGAAGGCAAGGGTGAAACCCTTTACCTGATTCCGACGGCTGAGGTGACGCTTACCAACTGCGTCTCGGGCAAGATGCTCAAGGCAAGCGATCTGCCCATCAAGATCACCGCTCACACGCCTTGCTTCCGTTCGGAAGCAGGTGCCTATGGACGTGACACTCGCGGCATGATTCGTCAACATCAGTTCGATAAGGTTGAAATGGTTCGCATCGTGCGCGACGATGACAGCTACGAGCACCTCGAAGAACTTACGGCTTGCGCCGAAAACATCCTCAAGAAGCTTGGCCTGCCGTATCGCAAAGTGTTGCTGTGCACCGGAGACATGGGCTTTGGCTCGGCCAAGACTTATGACCTTGAAGTGTGGCTGCCCGCTCAGAACACTTATCGCGAAATCAGTTCCTGCTCCAACTGCGAAGCCTTCCAAGCTCGCCGCATGGGCGCTCGCTACAAGGACGCCGACGGTCGTACGCATTTTGTCCATACGCTCAACGGTTCGGGCCTTGCTGTGGGCCGTACGCTTGTGGCTGTGCTTGAAAACTACCAGAATGCCGACGGTTCCGTGACGGTGCCCGAAGCTTTGCGTCCCTACATGGGCGGCGTTGAAAAGCTGGTTCCTGAAGCGTAATTGCGCACAAGACGAAAGCTGGCAGGGCGTCTTTTCCTTCAAACGAAAAGGCGCCCGTTTTGTCTGTTCATCAAATGTCATAACGTTGTGCTTTTGAGTACCATGTTGACATAGGCAATATGCCTTATTGTGCGGAGTTGTCCGGATCTGTAAGATGAACGGTACATTTCGAAGCAGAAACCAAAAGTCTGCGCCAACCTGCTCCGTCCGGGCAAGGTGGAAACGCTTCTCTCAGAGACAGCGGATGTGGCCTTGATTAGGCAACCAAACGGATACAACGGCCGTCTGATCGAAATGGATTGGATGGCTTTTTTTGTATGTGAAAACAGGGTGGATTTAATCCGACTTGCCGAACCCGTCCGATGGGGACAAATCGGCTAAACAGGAGTGAAAAAAATGAGCCAGCGCTTAACGATCAAGGGGCAAGTGACCGTGCCGAAGAACATCCGCGATTTTCTGGGGCTGACTTCGGGAAGTTCCGCCGTGGAGTTCATCATTGACGAAGACGGTTCGGTACGCGTGCAAAAGGCGCAAGTTCGCAAAGCTCGTCGCCCTGGAGCGCAGGCTGCAGATGTCCCGACGTCATCGGCTACGAATCGCTGCGACCGCATTCTGGGACTGCTAGCCGGCTGCTACGTTTGATGTTGCTTGGGGTTACGCCGCGACCATCAGAGGCAAAACGAATAACGCACAAAAAGGGACAGAGAAAAAATGGACATGCTTGCCGAACTGCGCGCCATTGTGGGCGAAAACAATGTGCTCACCGAAGATGCCGACACCGCCGGGTATTTGGTCGACTGGAGCAACCGCTTCTTCGGAAAGACGCCCGCCGTGGTTCGCCCGGGCAATACCGAAGAAGTTGCCCAAGTGCTTGCCTGGGCCAATCGCACGGGCACGCCTGTGGTGCCTCAGTCGGGCAACACGAGTCTGGTGGGAGGAGGAACTCCTTCGCCAAAGGGCGACGCGATTTTGTTGTCGCTTTCGCGCATGAACAAAATTGAGGAGATTGATGCGGTCAACGACACCATGACGGTACAGGCCGGTGTGGTTCTTGAAAAAGCACAACAAGCGGCACAAGAGGCCGGTCGGCTCTTTCCTTTGAGCTTTGCGGCCGAAGGAACAGCATGTCTGGGCGGCTGCATCGCAACGAACGCGGGCGGTACGGCTGTTCTTCGCTACGGCAACACGCGCGATTTGGTGCTTGGCTTGGAAGTGGTGCTTGCCGACGGTCGTGTCGTCAACATGATGCGAGGGCTCCGCAAAGACAACACGGGCTACGATCTGAAGCAGCTTTTTATTTCCAGCGAAGGAACGTTGGGTGTTATCACGCGTGCCGTCGTCAAGCTCTTTAATCTTCCGCAGACCACCTGCACGGCGTTGGTGGGTGTAGAAGATCCGCATAAAGCCTGCGAATTGTTGGCTTCTGTGAAAACTGCTGCCGGTCCGGCACTGACCGGCTTTGAGCTGATGCAGGCTAAGTGCATTGAGCGCGTGGGCGAGCAGATTGAGTCGGTGACGTTGCCCGGCGACGTTTCATCGGCGCCGTGGTGGTGCCTGGTGGAATTGAGTTATGCTCGAGACCCCGGTTGCAATCCGTTGGAATCTATTCTTGAAAAACAGTTCGAGAAAGGTAATGTGGTAGACGCCTTTTTGTCGAATTCGGTCAAGGACAGCCGGGCTTTTTGGGCGATTCGCGAGTCGATTCCGAGTGCAGACGCACACGTGGGCGGCAACCTGCACAATGACGTGAGTATCGAAATCAGTGACATCGCCGCTTTTGTCGACGAAGCACTTGCCGCACTCAACGCGCGTTTCGACTGGATTGATCCTTCCGTGTTCGGTCACCTCGGCGACGGCAACCTGCACTTTAATATCGGCTCCATTCCGCCCAATCTGGCCTTTGAAAATGAAGAGGGCATCCGTGAGACGGTCTACGAGGTTGTGAGTCGCCACAACGGTTCGATTTCTGCCGAACACGGCATCGGACAACTCAAGCGTGCGCACTTTCTCAAGCTTAAAGATCCGCTCGAATTGGAACTGATGGGTGCCATCAAACGCGCTTTTGACCCCAAGGGCATATTGAACCCCGGAAAGCTTTTGGCCGACTGAGATTAACCACCTAGTTATTTGGAGGTATCGCTCTGCGTCGTTTGATCTAGAGTGCAGCGAAAAGGTTACTTCGAAGTGTTGTGCCTTTGGGCTCCTGCTAATATCTACCGATGTATCCGATTGATTCGGATTGAAAAATTTCTGGGAGACCCATATGAATTCCGACTTTTCTCGCATCAAACGGCTGCCGCCGTATGTCTTCAACATTACGGGCGCTCTTAAGATGGCAGCGCGTCGTCGAGGAGAAGACATCATTGACTTTTCGATGGGTAACCCCGACGGTCCGACTCCCAAACATATCGTCGATAAGATGATTGAAGTCGCGTCGCGCGACAATACGCACGGCTACTCAGTTTCCAAAGGCATTCCGCGTCTGCGCAAAGCAATCAGCAATTGGTACAAGCGTAAGTTCGACGTCGACATCGATCCCGATGAGGAAGCCATCGTGACGATCGGTTCCAAAGAAGGTATTGCACACCTGATGCTTGCTTGTACGGATCGTGGCGACACGGTGCTCGTACCTAACCCTTCTTATCCCATTCATATCTACGGTGCGATTATTGCGGGCGCAGACATCCGTTCGGTCAAAATGATTCCGGGCGTCGACTTTCTGGCAGAGCTTGAGCGCGCCATTGTGGAAACCGTGCCTCGCCCCAAGATGATGATTCTGGGTTTCCCGTCCAACCCGACGGCGCAGTGCGTGGAACTCGATTTTCTTGCCAAGGTTGTTGAACTCGGTAAGCGTTATGGCATTTGGGTTGTGCACGATCTCGCATACGCCGATATTTGCTTTGACGGCTATAAAGCGCCTTCCATTATGCAGGTGCCGGGCGCCAAGGACATTGCCGTCGAATTCTTCACGATGTCTAAGTCGTACAACATGGCAGGCTGGCGACTGGGCTACATGGTCGGCAACAAAGAGCTGGTGCATGCATTGGCTCGTATTAAGAGCTACCACGACTACGGAACGTTCACGCCGCTGCAGGTTGCAGCCATTGAGGCGCTTGAGGGCGATCAAAGTTGTGTCGAGGAGGTTCGGCTGAAGTATCAGAAGCGCCGCGATATTCTCTGGAAGGGACTCAACGAAATCGGCTGGTCGGTCGAGTGCCCGAAGGCGTCCATGTATATCTGGGCCAAGATTCCCGAGCCGTATCGCAAGCTCGGTTCCGTGGAGTTCAGTAAGCGCCTTCTTGAAGACGCCAAGGTGGCTGTGAGCCCAGGTATCGGTTTTGGGGAATATGGCGACGATCATGTGCGCATTGCGTTGATTGAAAACGAATTCCGAATTCGTCAGGCACTGCACGGTATCAAACACATGTTCAGAAAAGACGGTCTTATCGACCCGGATGCTCCTCGTCCCGAGCCCGTGAAAGGCTGATAGGTCAAAGCAAACAAAAGCGGCGTCTTTGTTACTGGAAGGCGCCGCATAATTTTTCTCGGCTACGCAATAGCGCCGAGGTGCGCGGCGCAACAGATCAATACAATCACAGAAAGCGCATTCATTTTTGTCTTCGGCCAAACGAAAGCGCCCGAACAATTGCAAAACAAAAGGAAAGAAACAATGGAAGCAGTCAAAATCGGCATCGCCGGACTCGGAACCGTAGGGGGCGGTACGTATGCCGTTCTTAAGCGTAACGCACAGGAACTTTCGCGCCGAGCCGGTGCTCCCATTGAAGTCAAGACCGTGGTTTGCCGCAATATTGATCGCGCTCGCGGCATCGTTGACGAACGAGTGACGCTCTCTAAAGACTGGCACGATCTGGTCAATGATCCGGAAATCGACATCGTCGTGGAAGTGATGGGCGGCATTGAGCCAGCCAAGAGTCTGGTGCTTGAAGCCATTGCCGCCGGCAAGCATGTCGTAACGGCCAATAAGGCGCTTCTTGCGTTGCATGGTAATGAAATTTTCACGGCGGCAGCCGAAAAGGGAGTGGCCGTATCTTATGAAGCTGCCGTGGCAGGGGGCATTCCGATCATTAAGAGTTTGCGCGAAGGCCTGGCCGCCAACCGCATCGAATGGATCGCTGGCATCATCAACGGCACCTGCAATTTCATTTTGTCGACCATGCGTGACAAGGGGCTTTCCTTCGAAGAGGCGCTTGCGCAGGCCAAGGCCTTGGGCTACGCAGAAGCCGACCCCACGTTTGACATCGAAGGGATTGATGCGGCGCACAAGATCACGCTCCTAAGTGCACTGGCTTTCGGAACGCCCGTTAACTTTGATGCCGTGACAGTCGAAGGCATCACAAAACTGACGGCGACTGACATCCGTTACGCGGAAAACATGGGCTACCGCATCAAATTGCTTGGCATTACCAAGCGTACGGAACGCGGCATAGAGTTGCGAGTTCATCCAGCATTGGTGCCGATGCGCCGACTGCTAGCTAACGTCGAAGGCGTGATGAATGCGGTGGTTGTCAAGGGCGACGCTGTCGGCAGCACGCTTTTTTACGGACGTGGCGCCGGTGCCGAACCCACTGCCTCGGCCGTGGTAGCCGATTTGGTGGACATCGTGCGTATGACGGCAGCGGGCGACGCTCAGGCGCTTAAGCCCGCAGAACACAATCAGGAAACGACGCAACTCGGTTGGTTACCGATGAGCCAAACGGTGAGCTCTTATTATCTGCGCATTCCTGTGGCCGATGAACCGGGCGTACTCGCACAGGTGGCTCGCATTTTTGCCGAACAGTCAATCTCGATCGAGTCGGTGCTGCAGCCCGAAGCTGTGATCGGCGAAAAAGACACGGAGATCGTGGCGATGACGCACAGCGCTCTGGAAGGATCTGTGACGGCAGCCATTGAAGCCATTGAAGCGCTGCCGAGCACGCGGGGCAAAGTGGTGATGATCCGCAAGGAAGAACTCAATTAATCCGGAGCCGAGAAATGGCAATCAAATACGCAATGACCTATCAGTCCACGCGCGGCGAAGAAGAGGGTGCGGGCTACAGTGACATCGTGCTCAAGGGACTTGCGGCCGACGGCGGTCTTTTCATGCCCCGCATTTATCCGCAGGTCACCAAGACCGATCTTGAGGATTGGCGTCATTTGTCCTACGCAGAACTTGCGTTTGAGATCCTGCGTTTGTTTGCAACCGATATTGAGGAAGATACGCTCAAGACCATGCTTGCGGGCGTGTACCGCGAGGATGTCTACAACAACGGCCGTACAGGGGAGGACTTTTCCAAGATCACGCCGACGCGGTCCATTGACGGCGGCAAGATTCGCATTTTGGAACTTTCCAATGGCCCGACGCTTGCCTTCAAAGACATGGCGATGCAGTACCTTGGAGCGCTCTTTGAATACATCCTCGAAAAGCGCAACACGGAACTCAATATTTTGGGGGCCACATCGGGGGATACCGGGTCGGCTGCCGAATACGCCATGCGCGGGCGCAAAGGCGTGCGCGTCTTCATGCTCTCTCCTGAGGGACGCATGAGCGCGTTTCAGCGAGCCCAGATGTACAGCCTCAAGGACCCCAACATCTTCAATATCGCGGTCAAAGGTTCGTTTGACGACGCGCAGGACATTGTCAAGGCCTGCAGTCAGGATGCGGGATTTAAAGCGACGTACAACATCGGCACGGTCAATTCCATCAACTGGGCCCGCGTTTCGGCGCAGGTCGTCTATTACTTCAAGGGCTGGCTGGAAGTCACAGAAAAGCCCGGTGAAGTGATTGACGTCACGGTTCCGTCTGGTAACTTCGGAAATATCCTGGCCGGCTGGATTGCCAAGCAGATGGGACTGCCGATCGGACGACTTGTGGTGGCGACAAACGAAAATGACGTTCTCGACGAGTTCTTCAAGACCGGTGTCTACCGTGTGCGCGATAGCGAACATACGTTCGTGACGAGCTCTCCTTCGATGGATATTTCCAAGGCGAGCAATTTCGAGCGCTATATCTACGATATTGTCGGACGTAACGCCGGGCGCATCAGGGAACTTTGGACACAGCTTGCTCTTAAGGGTGGTTTTGCTCTTACTGAGAGCGAAATGGCGCAAGTGCGCGAAAGCGGCTTTGTGTCGGCCAAGAGCACTCACGCCGATCGCATCAATACGATTCGTGAAGTCTTTGAAAAAGAAGGCCTTATCGTGGATCCGCACACGGCCGACGGCATTTTTGCCGCACGGCAATACGTGCGCGCAGGCGTCAAGATGCTTTCTTTGGAAACAGCGCTTCCGGCGAAGTTCGCCGCAACAATTCAGGAAGCGATCGGCGCGACTCCAGAAGTGCCTTCAAACTATGTCGGCATCGAAAAACGTGAACAGCACGTTACGGTGATGCCTGCCAATGCAGGGGCGGTGAAACAATTTATCGCGAATAATAGTTGAAGACCTGTAAGCAGATTAGGGTATCTACTAGTAGTAGACAAGAAGTTGAGAGTTTTTTGACAGGGATGGAGTGAGATTGGTGTCAATACTTGATGGCGGGGGGGGGGAGTATGGAGTTAAACTATCCAGTGCCACTTTTTTCGATAGATCTTAAAGTAAGAATGGAGGTCTGAATATGTTCATATGTCCGAAAGTGTCTAAAAACATTGTGAAGAACATGATAAAGTCAGTAACCAAGGTTGTAGCGACTGTGTTAGCTGTTGGTTCCATAAGCGTGGCTGTGGCGGGGCAGGTACCTACTGCTGATATTTCAATTGATACACAAAATCAGCCGTTATTAATGGCGCCGGCATCTGAATGCGGCGGGGTGGCTTGGCATAGCTCTCATTATTCACATAGTTCTCATAGTTCACATCGTTCGCATTATTCGCATTATTCAAGTCGATAATTGGTTGATAACTCTATGAGTTTTGAAGCTTTGACGGTAAAAGGTAATGATAATTTAGGAAGCTATGAGATTTTGAAAATCTCTCTTGAGATATATCAATTACCAGTGATTTTAAAAACAGCTTATTGGTTTACTGATCGGGTGTTTTTGCAATTAAGAAGATGCACCCAGGATAAGAATGTGTTGGAGCTCATTATTCGAGCTAAAGGAAATCAAGAGCTTTGTCTGGAGAATATAGCAGGTGAATTCTGCAATTCACTTATTGACCAGTCTGTTCGTGAGATAGTGAATAATCAAACACAAGGTATTCGAGATGTAATTGTCAAAAAAGCATTTTCGGAGGCGTTATCTCCATCTGAAAATCTATTGTTGGAGAGGTTGGGGAGATGAGCAGTTATCTATATACTATAGATAATGATATATACCCGAAAGCTGCTGTTATAGCAACAAAAGAAGCTTTTAAAGATTATTTACAGGTAAAGGTAATTCCTTCTGATAGAGGGAGTGTTAAGGTTGAGGTGGAAGTGCTTCCTCAGTATCTAAGTGAGGAGAGAGAGATTCAGTTGGAGTTTTTTAATTATCTTCTCGACTACACAATTCAACTTATATTTGAACGCTAATAACAATGAATATTGATTGCGAGGAGCCGATTGTTTTCTTCGAAAAGGGGCACTATCAATTCATGCCTTTTCGTTTTCGGAGAATGAAGAGTCACGAAGTTCTACTCACTAGTGTGACTGGTGAGTTTATTTTTTTATCTAGTGATGAATTTTCGAAATTTGTAGGCAAAAAGCTTGCTTTAACTGAAGAAATTTATAAAAAACTAAAAAGCAAGAGTTTTTTAATAGATCATGATTCTGCACATTTAGATGTATTAGCATCTAGGTATTGGACAAAAAAATCTTTTTTACGGGAATTTGTAAAGCTTCACATATTTGTGCTGACATTGCGTTGTAATTCTTCATGTACATATTGCCAAGTTACTCGACAAGCTGAAAGTGCCAATAAAAAAATTTACGACATGTCAGAGGAGACGGCTCGCAGATCAGTAGAAATTATGATGAAAGGGCCGGCAAAGAATATAACGGTTGAGTTTCAAGGAGGAGAACCGTTATTAAATTTCAATGTTTTGCGGGAAGTGGTTCTTTACACCGAAAGTCTCAATAGCGAACATCACAAGAATATATCTTTTGTTGTTTGTACCAATTTGTCAGTATTAACTGACGAAATGTTGTTCTTTTTCAAAGAACACAATATTAATGTATCTACATCAGTTGATGGGCCGCGGGATTTACATGATTATAATCGTTGTCGAAAGATTAAGTCAGCCAGATATGATGTAGTAGTCGAAAATATTCGTCGAGCTCAAGAGGCATTAGGCCGACATTGTGTCTCTGCTTTGATGACGACTACCAGAGAAAGTTTCCAGTATCCAAGAGAAATTATTGATGAATATATAAAATTAGATTTGGGATCTGTTTTTGTTCGATCATTAAATCCGTACGGATATGCGGTTAAAACTCAAAACAGCATTGGGTATTCGCCAGAAGAGTTTTTCTTGTTCTATAAAAAAGTTCTAGATTATGTTTTAGAGCTCAACAGGAGAGGCATTGGCTTTGCAGAGGCAACTGCAGCGATGTTATTCCGAAAAATTCTGACTCCGTGGCCTATTGGATTTGTTGATTTGCAATCTCCAACGGGGAATGGTTTTGCTGTAACCGTATACAACTACGATGGAGATGTCTACGCTTCTGATGAGTCCCGAATGCTGAATGAAATGGGGGATGCTCGGTTTCGCTTAGGAAGTGTTTATGAAGATAGTTATGAAACTATTTATTTTGGGCAAGCCATGCAACTTCTGGCTGCAACTGGAGTTGCGGAATGTTTAGCAGGATGCGTTGATTGCGCTTATGTTCCGTATTGTGGAGCTGATCCTGTTCGACATTATGCGACCCAAAAAGATGCTTATGGGAACCGAGTTGCAAGTGAATTTTGTAAAAAGTATTCGCTAATCATATCCTATCTTTTTGAGATATTGCGGAATGCCGATGCTGAGACGGAGAATATCATTTGGAGCTGGCTTAATGATGCTCCAGTAGATCGATTTGAAATTGATATGGAGAAGGAAATATGCCGTTTAGAGTAAAGGTTCTAAATAAAGCTGAGTTTCCTTCATTTATTGGGGCAGTTAATAAGAGCGATAGTTGTGTTGAAATAAAGTCCACTTCAATTGGATGTATCAAAGTACTAAGCAGTCTTGATTCACAGAGCAGTGATTTAGTGTTGCATGCTGACATTTCACAACTGGCTGATGGTGATGTTGTTCAATTTAATGCGCAGCGTTCTGAATTAATTGTATTGTATCGTGCGGGCAGTAATTCTAATGCTCTTTTTGTTACGGACTTGTGCAATTCTAAATGTTTAATGTGCCCTCAGCCACCGAAGCCAACTGATTCTGTGGTCTTAGAGAATCTTTTTGAACAAATTAAGTATTTGCCTGAAGATGTTGAAGAACTTTGCATAACGGGAGGAGAACCTACCTTATTGAAGGGGCGACTTCTGGATTTGCTTCAGGCTATAGCGATTAAAAACTCAAATTGTAAGTGCCACATTCTTACTAATGGTCGCTTGTTAAATGAAATAAATTATGTGCGAAAACTAAAGTCGGCAGAACTAAAAAATTTGACATTTGGAATCCCTTTATATTCATCTGTAGCAGATGAGCATGATTTTATTGTGCAAAGTCCTGGGGCTTTTGATGAAACAATATCAGGGATTTATAATTTGGCATCGTGTGGGTTTAGTATAGAGATACGTATAGTATTACATAAGTTAACAGTTCCAGGATTGTTGAGGCTTGTTGATTATATATACAATAAAATGCCATATGTTGCACATGTTGCATTCATGGGAATGGAGGAGATGGGATATGTTAAGAAAAATTGGGATCGAATTTACATCTCTCCATCAGATTATCAAGAGATCCTATTTAAAGCAGTTCGTTTTTTGTATTTAAGGGGTATTTGTTGTTCTATTTATAACTTACCTGTGTGTCTTACCGTACCGGGTTTGCGACAATTTTTGAGGTCAAGTATTTCTGACTATAAAGTTGATTATGCAGAACAGTGTAAATTTTGTTTAAAAAGACAATCGTGTCCTGGCTTATTCCATTACCAGAGAAATAGAACGGAAGTGAAGCCATTTTACTTTTGATAAAAAAATATTGAATGCCAAGTTTTCTCTAATTTTTGATGTAAAAAGTCTGATTTAATGTAACTGAAGCTAAGCCTATTTGCAAAGAGCTTCTCGCACATTGAGCGTCTGGGCCTGTTGCTTTTGGTCGGCCGAAAGCCTCTCGTCGAGCATCATCATGCCGTGCTTGGCGCGGGTGTCTCCTGAGAGGTTGTAGAGCGCATAAGCGTAGCTCGGATTTTGTTTGACGCCTTTGCCTTCGGCATAGACAAGAGCCAGATTGTTGGCGTGCATGGGTTCGGGGGCCTTGCAGAAGGCCGACTGATAGAGCGAAGCGGCTTTTCCGAAATCTTGTTTCACGCCTTTGCCTGAGAAGTACAGGTTGGCAAGATTGGTGTCGCTGCCGGCCGAACTCTTTTCTTTAAGCAGTCCGTACCAGTGTTGTGCAGACTGATAGTTTCCTTTGCTTTCGAAGTAAAGACCCACGGTGTAGGCCTAGGCCGCATCGGCGGCAATCACGTCGCTCGTACCGAACTTGATCGTGACGGCACGATTGGCCCAGTCCAAGGCTTCTTTTTCGTTTCCTGTTTCCAGACAACTGTCGGTGAGCAGACTCGCAATTTCCTGCAAGCGAGCCGGGTGCGGCATTTCACCGCGGTAGACCGGAAAGTCTCCCTTTTCAACGAGAGAATAGGCTTTCTTCAATGCTTCGCGAGCCTTGATGGGATCGCGCTTGAGCGCATCGCCATCGGGAGCCCACAGGTAGCAGCGTCCCATGTCCTGATAGACGGCTGCCAAGTCCTTGGGATCGGTTGTTTCAAGAATGCCCGATAGTGTGCGTTGGTACCACTTCACGGCTTCCGAACAGTTGATGCCAAAGAGCGACGCGTCGATGAACCCGTTGGCAATGCTTTGTGCGGCGCTCGGCTTTTTACGGGGATCATCGCCATTGGCGGCAATAAAGCGGATGCCGGAGATTTCTTGGTAGGCCTTTTCAAGTTGGGCGGCGAGATCTCCCTGTGAAACCGTACCGCTTTGAGCCTGATGTTTGGCGATGCGATAAGCGATCTCCATGCTTTCCCTGGCGCTGGAAGCATGATCGAACTTGTCTTGATAGTACTCGACGATACGATTTTCCTGGTCTGTGGCTTTGGCAAATTTTTCGAGCTGATAGAGCTCAAAGCTCATGCCCAGATCACCGATCGGATAAAAGAAGTTCTTGGCAAGGAACCGGTAGGCGTCAAGCGTGTCTTGAGCCGAGACATTGCCCTTGGCGTCGTGAAAGAGACTGTCGGCGAGCTTAAAGAGCAGGTTTTCTCCCGTATAACCCAATTTGCTTGCCTTTTGAAAGGCTTCGATGGCTTTGTGATAGTCGTCCGTGGAGAGATAAACGGAGGCCATGGCCGCTTCGGCCCAGCCGTCTTTGTTGAATTCGTTTTTGACGACGCTCTCAAGCACTGCCGCATCCATGGCACCAGCGATCTTCGCAGGATCAATGCGGTAGGCGAGCATTTTCTCAAAAAGCGTTTTTTGCACGGACTTGTCGTTGACTTCCAGGGCAATTTTGCAAAGCGTGGTGTAGTCCGAGTCGAGTGTGCGTTCATCGGCCGATTCCACGGCAGACTTCACAATGGCGGCAAACTGTTCGGGCGTGAGCTTGAGTTTGTCTTGCGTGAGCGCTCGTGCAATGTCGAGCGACGAATGCGTGGGCTTTCCGTTGAGTTTCTTTTCAACAGCAGCAAAGTTGCCTTCGCCCAGGCGTGAGTAGAAGAGTTTTAAGGAGTCAAAGTCCTTCTTTTGCAGGCAATTGTCGACAATTTTGTCGATTTCTGCGTCAGAAAGGCTGCTTTTGCCGTTTTTCTCGGTTTTAAGAAAAACATAGAGGCCCGCAAAACCGGGGTGCCCGGCTTTGTAGTTTTCAGTGACCCAGTTCTGGTAGAGCTTGGTGCTTTCGGCTTCGCTCAAATTGGCCACGCGTTTCTTTTCGCCGTAGAGCCAAGAGGCAAAGAGATAGTTGATCTTGTTGACAGGGTAGATGCCGGCGTCGGTGAGGTTCTTAAAGACCGGTCCGATCAATTCGTGGGGCAGGTGCATTGACCATTCCATAAACCAGCGGTAGACCTGCGGATCAGAAGCGATGTTTTGCGCATACAGGCGGCAGGCTTGTGCGTGCTTGTCGCGATCAATGAGGCGCACTTTGAGCTGCGGCAGGTTGCCTTGGCGGCAGACGTAGGCAGCCGCGGCTTTGTCTCCTTTGACGGCAAGCTCGTATTTAGCCTGCATCTCAGCGACTTTGTCGGTGTAGGCAGTGGCGTTGGCAAGCGGAACAAAAAGACTCAGAGAGAATGCGGCAAGGCAGGTTTTCTTCAACATGGCAGAGAATGGGGAACCGAATCAAGAAGCGCCGATTATGGCAACCCAAAAACTTCGCGAAGCTTAACGAGGTCTTTGCATTGGACAAATGTCGCAAGAGTTGACAAGGTTGACTATGGAAATTTCCGATCATCGACTATCGGATTTTTCCATAGTCAATGAAAGAATTTTTCCGAAAAGAATAGGCTCAGGAGCGGCGCCATGTATTTGCCCAGAACGGCCGAGAAAGAAATCGTGCAGCTCTCGGAAAACTTCAAAGAAATCCCGCATTCCTCCCCTGTATTCATACAGGGGAGGAATGCGGCTCTAAAACCCCGACGCTATTTTTTTGAGAGGCAGGCAACAAATAGATGAATGTTGTCTGTACACTGAGTTCCTCGTGAAAGG